>Ga0325411_1000179_pt1 | contig 62586 bp, 43 predicted proteins | sample PopdelMetagenome_13_FD_206181 | JGI IMG/M metagenome (GOLD analysis project Ga0325411, IMG submission 206181) | Populus deltoides microbial communities from Bellville, Georgia, United States - Xylem-PdIQD-R4 | ecosystem: Host-associated > Plants > Phyllosphere > Stem > Wood/Secondary xylem... | reverse complement strand
AAATTTTTTATTTAATTATATGAAAATAAAAATAATTTTTCATCACAAATATAATAATTTAAATTATATATATATATATATATATATATATATATATATATATATATATATATATAAAATGATTGGTGGTATAATTTCTCTCTCTTTTTTTAATGTATTTATTTTAGTCAAAAATATATTTTTCCTTAACTATGTTTATTAATCACATGAAAACTATAAATAATTAGAATAAATATCCAAAAAATTCAATCAATTTGTGAAAAAAAAAAAGAATCTCTTTCATCAAAACCTCTTTTCAAAATAATTTTTTTATTAAAAATGTAGTTTTTTGAACAAAAACTTAACATAATCTTTAAAAAAAGTTTCGAAGAAAATAATAGAATAATAAATTGATAATTCTAACTTGAATATATTAAAAGATATATAACTATAATAAACTTGAAATAAATTATATAAAAAATTTATACAAAAAATCTAGAAAATAGATGTTTTATCTACATTTAGAATATTATGCATATTAATTCAAATATAATTATTCAGAACACAATTATTAATATTACCATAAATGATATTATTTAAAAATAATGACATAATTGAATAATAATTTAAAGTTATTTAAATAAATTTATTTAAAATGAAGTAAAATATAAAATGCTAAAAGAGATAAAAAAAATAAATTAAAGGGCCAAACATGTATAGATTGGATATGCATATCTCACCCATATGTAATCCAGGTGTGCTTTGGCTTAGAAACCTAGACATACACATCTTTTTTTTTTTTCCTTAAAAGAAGGATAACATATCATCTCTCCTAATTTTTTTTTTAAAAAACTTTTCTTGTCAACTCATCGCCGGTATTGGTAGGCAATATATCATTTATATGTCATCATTTTCAATTACCAAAGGCAGCTCTAGTGATCGAGAAATTAGGATCCAAGTTTTTGGATCCTGAAAACCCATATTCAAACCATTTTGCACCCAAAAACATGAGAACAAATATCTCATGAACCTTTATAGGTCCATTTCTAATAACAAAAAACATTTTAATTAATCAAAAAACTCAAAATCAAATAAATTTTTTTTCAAGCTTTGATCTATTTCTTGTAGCATAAATGAAGGTGAAACAACCTCTATTGAACTCTCCTCTCAAAGATGAGTTCATAAACATTAAAATTGAAATATTTGGTGGTTGAAATCTAGCCTTTTGAGAGCTTTTTTCTCTCAATTTCCCCCCTAACTTTCTGATAAAATGAGGGCTAAAGAAGAAAAAAAGAACTTTCGAGTATTAAATTAAAAGAAATTGCAGTTCGAAGATAAAACAATAAAAAACCAAGTAACCAGGAAGAAAATTCACCAAGAATACAGTGCTTATGAATAGAAAATAGTGAGAAGACGATCATGATAGCTACAGTAAAATAGAGTCCTCTAAGGTTGGAAAATTAATTACTCCTATCTTATATGATTAATATTATGAATTAAGAAAAAAAGAATTCAGCAATATATATAAACTATTAAATCAGATTCCACACTGAGATCATTTAATTGGTAAAAAAATATATCTAAGCCGTAGCGAAGTGCAGGCACGAGGCTAGTCTTCCCCTAAGTTCCCTTTATCCCTTTTAATGACTATTATTTTTGGCACATGCATTGCATGTGTAGTAATATAAAAATATTAGTATTTTGTAAATGTTATTTATACAAAAATTTTTTATTGCATAAAAATAATTAACTAACTTTTATGAATAATTAAAAAAATATTATATATGTTTTAAAAAAACTCTTTACAATTAAATTTTTTATTTTATTATAAGAAAGAAAGTAACTAACTCTTATGAATAATTTTAAAAATATTGAAAATAATTCTATGCAATTAATTTCTTTTCAAATATAAAAGGATTTTTCATTTATGGTAAGATGATGATAAAATAATAATTATATTGATAATAAAATAGTGGCAAGAGGTGATGGGGTGTTAGTGGGTGGATGGATATTGTAGTCGTCGTGGTTGTAATGAGATGATGATAAAATAATAGTTAAATTAATTATAAAATGGTGGCTAGGTTGTGATGATTGAAAAATAATGATGATAATAGTGGTGGTGGCTAGGTGATAATAGTTGTGAATATCATGAGTTAATAGCGATAAGAAAAATACTTTTTTTTCATGAGGTTAAAATATTTTTCTCTAGATTGACATCTCCAGGGATTGACTGAAAAATATTTTATGTTAACTTATATTTTAGTGATTGTTTAACACTAAAAAATTTAGAAAAATACTTTTTTTAAAAAAGTTTAATCTATATTAAAATGAGTAATTAGTTTAGAAAAAGGTTTTTGACAAAAAAAAATTCATTTCTAATATATGTGAGATAAATATTAAAGATATAGAAATAAATAAAAATTTTAATTTACCTTTTATTAAGGAGTCTTTTTTGATATTGATACAATTTATAAGAGGTTTAAATTCTTTCTATAAAGAAGTAAAAATAACATATTAAAGTAACCAAATGTCCTCTAAAAAATATAACTAATATTCAATCTAATAATTTATGAATTTTATGTCATTTCATTTAATAAACTTGTTATTAAATTCAAAATGCAAAAAAAAAACATTTTTTCTTGAATCTTCGGTAGTTTAAAAATGCTAAATCATGCCATGTATTTTTTTTATGCAAATATGATTTTTATTTGAGAGACTTGACCATATGCAATTTAAAATATTTTAATATATTTTTTTTAAAAGAAAGATTTTATTTTATTTTTTTGGAAGGAAACAAATTTATTTAATACCAGAAAAATGCTTCGCATATAGATTACAATCACAAATATTAAATAATAAAGAGCAAAATATGAGAGACATGTATATTTTTTTTTCAAATAGGTCTTTTAAAGGCATAAAATTGAATTAATTAAAAAAAACAAGGGTTTTGTTTGGAAAAACATTGAAAAAAGGAAAGAAACAATGTTGGAAAAATTAGTAGGGTGTGTTTGCCAAACACACTTTTAGCTAAAAGTTATAGGCTTAAAAATTGCTTTAAGGTCGCGTTTGACAAATATATCTTAAAGAAAAAAACTGCATTTTTTCTTTTGAAATTTTTTGACATGCCAAACATGCTCTTAAAAATTGTCAGGCTTAGCCCTATCGTGTGAGCTTGGGCTTCCCAACCCAAAAACAAGACCCAAACTCAGAAATGAAAAAAAAAAAAAAGAGAAGGTCAAATGGGTCTTTTCACTTGAATTTCACTAAGAACACGAAAAACACATCAAAAAACCTAGAAATTAAAACTAAATTCTAAACCAGATCATGCCAAACAAAAGGTGTAGAGGGATAAACTATGGAATATGGAATCATAATGATGTATTTTGAAAGAACAATATGCCACTAATTGCAGTAAATTAACCTGGATGTTCCTAAACCCTAACAAATTACAGAAATAATCACACCATATCATATAACATAAATTTGACTAATTCTTTATCTAATTTGTATAAACTAACAATTTAAACAAATTCATCTTCATTAACGCAAATAATCCTTCATTAATTAAAGCCAATCATTTTGATATTTACACAACTAAAACCTGTTTAAGCACTTTTACCTTTTCACAATCATTCAACCACTAAAATTTATATGGAATAAGGTGTTTTGTAGCATGCAAGTCCAATTTATCCATATTAGTGCAACTCTCACTATCAACGATCATACTATATACCTTATTTTGAACATGACAGTTTGTATGGATGATGTTCTCTTGTTGCTTCTCCAAATTTCCCACCTTAACTTGCACATTTAATTCTCGTTTAACTACAAATGTCTCATTTTCAATCAGATACTCAATACAATAATCACTAACATCCTCAAGTAAGGCATTTCTTTTTGATCACTAACCTCCTTATCATTCAGAACCTTACTATTAGCTTTTATAACCATAGCTCGCTTGTTTGGAAACTGCAAAGCAACTTAACCAACTCCCAAACAATGAAAACATTTTATGTAATGATTATGAGATGTTGAAGTTTCAACTTTACCTATACTATCAACAAAGATGTCCATTTTCTCTTTTAAGGTCTCAGTTCTCTCCTTTATATTCAATTAAGCAGGTCACCCAAACATAAACTGTTTATAAAAAATAAGGTATTTTTTACAACAGGTAGGTCACCTGAACACAGATCATAGACAAGTCACCCGAATACCGATCATGTACAGGTCACTCGAATATAAACCACGAACAGGTCACCTGAACACATACCATGAGTAGGGAACCCGAACATATACTACGAGTAGGTCACTCGAACACAGTCCATTCATGAAAAATCATAGATATTTTTTACACAATGAGCAGGTCGCCCTAATAATAACACCATTTTTGAAATCAAAGAGAACTTATATTTTGTCAATTTTATTGTTGAGCGGAAAATTTTGATAAAATGTATAGGAATTTGAATTTATATAGATAATTGATAATGATTTAAGACTACTATTAAAATAGATTGAATAAGTTTGAATTGAACTAATGTTAGCCAATTTATTTAGTTTACATAATCAATTAATATATGTTGTCATCAATATTCTAAATAGGTTTGATAGAAGTAATGAATGATCATTTATGGATATATTGAGATTCACCCGAAAGGTTGCATATAATGCATTACTATAATAGGGTTGATGGTTTTATTAATTACACACTATCTAATCCGAGAAATATTAGTGGAGGAGGTAGTAGATGTCCATGTAAGAGTAAAAATAAAATTTTTCTCAATCTAGATGTTGTAACGATGCATCTTTTACAAAACAAATTCTTGGAGAAACACTTGTGTTGGTTTGTACATGAAGAACCATATGTTCCTTATGAGACCATAGTAGAAAGGATGGTTGGGTTAATTTCTAATTCTAGCAACGTGCATGGAGTTGTAGATGATAATTGTAACAGCCCGGCCCAACATGCTGTATATTGTCCACTTTGGGCCTTACCGCCCTCACGGTTTTGTTCCTGGTGACGCGAGCTCACTTTTGAGCCTGACGCCTCAAAACGCGTACAGCATGTTAGCCTTTGGGGCGTCAGGCTTAGAAGTGAGCCCGCGTCACCAGGAACAAAACCGTGAGGGCGGTAAGGCCCAAAGCGAACAATATACAGCATGTTGGGCCGGGCTGTTACATTTGGTATCAGAGCCGACCTCACCGGCTATCCGGTGGTGCCGACGGGGTCGTCGGGCTCCTTAAGGGGAGTGGATTGCAAGATCCCACATCGACGGGTGAAGGATGTGTTGCTGGCCTTATTAGTAGTGCTGGTGCTAACATGCTGTACGTGTTTTGGGGCGTCAGGCTCAGAAGTGAGCTCGCGTCACCAGGAACAAAACCGTGAGGGCAGTAAGGCCCAAAGCGGACAATATACAGCATGTTGGGCCGGGCTATTACATTTAGTATCAGAGCCGGTGAGTCGTCCCTGACTGGGTACGCCTGATAGGACGATTGACTGTCACCGATTGCTGCTGGCTCTGAACCTCAATCCTCTGGCCATGGGCTCCCTCGGTAGTTCTACGAGGACAATCCTTCTTCCGGTGACTCGTGTCCCCACAATAGTAACAACATCTTCCTACATGCGGGCACTCTTTCCATCAATGCCCCTCACTTATACAAATATAACATTTCCCCGGCATCGCAGAGCAATCTCCTGGGTGTCGCTGCTCACACCTCTGACAAAACAAATATACTGGTCCCTTTTGCTCTGTAGACCCTCCAGTAGTTTTGACTCCCTGTCTAGACTGTCCTCTCCAAGCTCCTCTTCCACTGACTTGTTTAGATCCTCCTGAGCTCCCTCCTGGGGTGAAACTACCACCCCTTCTCTAGAACTGTCCTGATGATGGCCCGCTCTTCCCCTTCTTTGGGAGAGGAGGTCTCCCAGTTATAAACTCAAAATCTCTCCTCTTAGCTCCTATTGCCTGACTCTGCTCGACCACTAGCTTCGAGGTATCCTTTATTACCCTCTCCATACCCTAAGCAGCACGTACTAATTCCCATACCAACTGAAACTGCATGGCTATCAATATCATCCTCAATTCCCGCCTTAGTCCATCACGGAACCTCTCCACCCTGTGGCGCTCTGTGGGAAGGTAAGTGGAGGCAAAAGCTGCTAAATCCTGAAATCTCCTCTCATACTCCAGCACTGTCAAATCTCCCTGCTTCAATTCCAAAAACTTCTGTTCTTTCTCCCTTTTATACTCCCAAGAATAGTACCTCTCCTCAAACTCTTCACGAAAATCCCTCCATCTCAATACCTCCCCTGATCTCTTTTCTCTAATGGTCTCCCACCAAGAGTGGGCACTTTCAACCAATAGCTGAGTCATACAATCCACCCGTAGCTCCTCTGGCACCTGCATCTGATTTATAACTCTTTCCACTTTCTCAGCCAATGCCCAGCAACCTCAGCATCCTCTTCGCCCCGGTAAGTCATACAACCCATCTCTCTCATACCCTTCACCAATTGCACTATGGTGACTATTCCCCCTGATCTAGGAGTTGTATTGGAGGCCCCTGCTACCATTCCTGCTGCCACAGCTCTCACTATATGTTCCATAAAAGCAGGATCCGAAAATAGGTTTGATTCAGCTACCGGTGCCACTGGTGGAGGTATATTATCTCCCCCCTGTCTGTCTGATCCCTGGGGCATGGATACATCTGCCTGACGGAACGATGAATCATCTTGAAGTCTCACTAACTCGCCCCCTTCTGAGTACACTGATGCTGCAGGTATATGAGAGGAGGTGTCTGCCAAGGGATCCTAGTCTGGATCACTTTCATTACGGATACTCTGGCCACTTCCCCGAACTGGGGATGGCTCAGTCCTAGCTCCTTGCCTTGTTCTCACCATCCTGAAACACATTCCAAAACCATATAATCATTCCTATCCTCGGAATAGCAACCTGCGCTCTGATACCAAATGTCACAGCCCGGCCTAACATGCTGTATATTGTCCGCTTTGGGCCTTACCGCCCTTACGGTTTTTTTCTGATGACGCGAGCTCACTTCTGAGCCTGACGCCCCAAAACACGTACATCATGTTAGCACCAACACTACTAATAAGGCCAGCAACACACCCCTCACCTGCCGATGTGGGATCTTACAATCTCCCCTCCTAATAAAAATTTTGTCTCGAAATTCAAGTTACATACCTATGTCAGAGAATAAGTGCGGAAACTTTTCCTTCATCTCGGATTCTCTTTCCTATGTGTCTTCTTCTATTCGAGAGCTTCTCCGCAATACTCTCACCAAGGGAACTCTTTTATTCCTCAACAATTTCTCATCTCGATCTAGGATCTTGACGGGTTTAATTTTCATGGTTAGATCCCCTTTTATCTTATAGGAACTTGTGGCAATACCCATGAGGGGTCTATCTTGGCCTTTCGCAGCAATGATACATGGAACACATTGTGAATCTTATCCAAATATACAGGCAATTCTAATCGATATGCAACTGGCCCGATTCTTTCTTTAATCTCAAAAGGGCCAATATATCTCGGGGCTAATTTCCCTTTTACTCCAAATCGAATGATGCCTTTCCAAGGAGCCACCTTAAAAAATACTTTATCCCCTACTTGGAATTCCAACGACCTTCTTCGGCGATCTGCGTAACTTTTTTTATCTATCCTGGGCTTCCATTGATCACCCTCACATTGTCAGTTGTTAGTTGTTAGTTGTACCATCTCAGGTCCCAAAAGCTTCCTTTCTCCTACTTCCTCCCAACAAATTGGGGTACGACATTTCCTCCCATACAATGCTTCATATGGAGCCATACCAATGGTAGTTTGATGGCTATTATTATAAGTAAACTCCACCAATGGCAGGAGATCCTCCCAATTCCCTCCAAACTCTAGCACACAGGACCTCAAAAGATCCTCAAGAGTTTGGATGGTCCTTTCAGATTGACCATCCGTCTGAGGATGAAATGTCGTGCTCAGATTCAACTTTGTCCCCATTGCCCGTTGTAAGCTAGGCCACAATCTTGATGTGAACCTTGGATCCCGATCCGATATAATCGAAACCAGCACTCTGTGAAGTCTGATTACTTCATTTACATACAATTTTGTCAGCTTATCCACCGAATCAGTCATCTTCATTGGCAAAAACAAAGCAGATTTTGTTAGTCGATCCACGACCACCCATATGGCATCATTTCCCTTCTTTCCCCTGGGTAATCCCGTCACAAAATCCATAGAAATATCCTCCCATTTCCATTCCGGAATTGATAATGACTGTAATTCCCCTGCAGGTTTCTGGTGTTCTATCTTTACTTGTTGACATATCCCACAATTCGACACAAATTCTGCTATTTCCCTCTTCATATTTGGCCACCAGTAGTTTTCCTTTAAATCCCTATACATCTTTGTACTCCCAGGATGAGTAGTAAATCGAGATTCATGAGCTTCTCTTAATACTCTGTCTTTCAAAATCTTATCCTCAAGCAAATAAATTCGCCTGCCCATAGCTATTAGCCTATCGGATAACATTTGAAATGATGTCTTTATACCCTTGTTTACCCTCTCCTTGATCTTTTTTACTTTCCCATTTACTTGTTGAGCCACCAAGACCCTATCTATATTGTCCGCTTTGGGCCTTACCGCCCTCATGGTTTTGTTCCTGGTGACGCGAGCTCACTTTTGAGCCTGACGCCCCAAAATACGTACAGCATGTTAGCACCAGCTCTGATACCAAATGTAACAGCCCGACCCAACATGTTGTATATTGTCCGCTTTGGGCCTTACCCCCCTCACGGTTTTGTTCCTGGTGACGTGAGCTCACTTCTGAGCCTGACGCCCCAAAACGCGTACAACATGTTAGCACCGGCACTACTAATAAGGCTAACAACACATCCCTCACCCGCCGATGTGGGATCTTAAAATAATAATAATCCTTATAGGAATATGGTTATGAATGTGATGAGAATGAATTAAAGTTATGCAGGTGAATGTCCAATCATAGATAAAGAACCAAATGCAGACGCAACCAGGTTTTTTTGATTTTTTGAAAGACTCCGATGAACTATTAGGGGATGAGTGCACAAATCATAATAAACTATCGGCTATTGCACAGGTGTTCACCATCAAGTTAGATCATAAGTTGAGTGGGGCTGGTTACGACAAAATTATCGAATGAGCAAAAAGCATTTTACCTAAAGGGAATAGACTAAAAGAGAACTTATATGCTGCTAAATCCATGGTGAAACCCCTCGGCTTAGGATACTAGAAAATTGACACGTATCTAAAATTTTGCATGTTGTACTACCTTGAAAATGTAGAGTTGACAGGGTACATAATATATGGGCATGCTTGTTATAAACCCAGAATTGGTAAGGGAAGGACTTTTGTTGCATATAAAAAACTTAGATACTTTCTAATTACTCATAAACTACAAATGTTATTTATGTCTCCAAAGACTACTAAACACATGACATGGTATCATTCACATGATACAGTGAATAGAGTTACGGTGCACCCATTCGTTGGTGAAGCCTTGAAATTTTTAATAGGGCGCATCCTAAGTTTTCAATGGAATCAAGGAACATATCAGCATATGTCTTGGATTATGTATAGATGAATTCAATCCATTAAGGTCATCTGTTGCTCCTTATTCTTATTGGCATGTGATACTCATAATTTATAACTTTCTATCGGGGATGTGTATAAGGCCAAAATTCATGTTTTTATCTACGATCATACGTGGTCCTAAAAAAGGTCTAGGTTGAAATATAGATGTTTATTTTTGACCGTTGATTGATGAATTAAAATAGTTGGAGTCATCTAGGACTTTGACTTATGATGTCTCGAGGAAACAAAATTTTCAAATGAAGGCATCTTTGATATGGACTATCAATGATTTTCCTGCATATAAAATGGTTTTTGGTTGAAGCACGCATGAAAAATTAGCATGTCCATGCTATATGGAAAATAACAAGGCCTTTATGTTAGAAAATGGTGGTAAAATGTCTTTTTTTATTGCCATTGGCGGTTTTTGTCAATAGATCACAAGTACAAAAAGAACAAAAAGACTTTTTTATTGGTAGAGATGAAAAGGATGTTGCACGCAATTACCATCGAGTGAAAAATTATATGACGTTGTGGTGCAGTATGATGACATTATGTTTAGTTTTCAATTCGGTAAGCATAAGTTCTCTGGTTTTGGTGTGACCTATAATTGGGTCAAACATAATGCTTTTCGAGAGCTTTCTTATTGAATACTAATATCCTTCGTAATAACCTTGATGTCATGTACATTGAAAATAACATGTTTGAAAATATTTTTAACACGATTATAGACGTGAAAGGAAAGATAAAGTACAACATGAAGGCTAGAATGCATATATCTTTGTTTTGTCACCATAAAAACATGAAGTTAGTTTATGATAGGTCACACGTCGCAAAGCCTAAAGCCAACTTTGCCTTAAATAAAAATGCACAATTACTTGTTTACTAATGGCTTAAGAGTCTATGTTTTCCTCAATAGAACATTTACTCATACATTTACTATTTAAGATAAAATTTAGAGGCTTAGTCCAGTATAGATGAATATATTCATTCGAGAGGTTAAGGATTACAAGTGCATCATAATTAAATTTTTATTTTCTTTTTTTTAAAACAATTCAAAACATTTATTTAATTTAATGTAGATACTTGTTCAACCTTAAGAGAAAAGTAAAAAACAAGGCGCATGTTGAGGCTTCGATATGCGAGGCTTATATTATTGAAGAGATCTCAACATTTATCTCCTACTATTTAGAGCCTTACTTAAGAATAAGAATGAACCACGTTCAAGGCATGACAATGGTAGGGAAATGCTTTCGAGTGGGAACTTGTCAATATTTTCCCATCTTGCATGACCTGTACCAAAAAATGTTATGAGTGGAAGATACTTAACATAAAATAAATTTAGATATGCACATAATTATGTACTATTTAACTACGATGAACTGAGATCTTTTATTCACTAAATGTAATAATTAACATGTTGTTACTTTTGAACAATTTATCTGTTATACTATCATAAACTGATATATTAAATAATTCCTCGTAGGCAACATCGTCAATTTTTATTATCCCAAACTCATAACTGATTGAATCTTAAATATTTCGATTATACGATGAACAATTTTCCACTATGTTGAGAACGTATGTACGGACTATTTAATTATTCTTATATCTTAAAATGTTTAATTTCATTACACATTTCTCGTTAGTTATTAATGGTTGTAATTCATATACCATGTTTATCAATTGGGAGAGAATGCTAGTATTACTTTGAATTTACTATGTCTGGGTCCTAAAAAAATTACTTTTGAAAAGCTTCTACCCTCACAATGTACTTCATATTGTTGATAATAAAAAGAACTTAATGTTTGGCTCATTATTAAGTAAAAATGGTTTTAAGATGTTGTTTAAGAGTGATATATACTCGTTATAAGTAGAATTTTTACAGGAAAAAGAGTATTTTATTGATAACCTTTTTAAAATGAATGTAATAATCATTGTAATCAATAATAATAATAATAATAATAATAATAATAATAATAGGAAGAAGAAGAAGAAGAAGAAGAAGAAGAAGAAGAAGAAGAAGAACGTTCTTCTTATTTGTTTGAGCTCTATATAAGATGTGTGACATGATAGGTTATGACATATGAAAAATAATTCTACACAAAGGTTAATTAAACTTGAATTATTACCAAATATAATTTTTTAGAAAAATTATAAGTGTGAGGTTTGTGTAAAATTAAAATTCTCCAAACTTTTATTTCAAACAATTGAAATAAATAATGAACCTCTAATTTTAATTTACTTAGACATTGGTAATTTAAAAATAGCGTAAATTAGAGTGGAATGAAATACTATATTACTTTTATAGATTATTGCATGTAAGATATTGTTATAATTATTTATTTAGGAGCAAAGATGAAGCTCTTGAAATATTTAAACATTACATGAATGAAGTTAAAAATTATTTTAATAATAAATTAAAGGTAATTAAATGTGATGGAGCTAAAGATTATAAAGTTTTATTTGGTGAATTTTGTTTCTAAAATGGTATTATCCATGAAACCACTACTCCTTATTCAACATAATAAAATGACAGTGCAGGATGTAAGAATCAAACACTTAAAAAATAATAAATGTTATGTTGATAAGTTTAAGAGCACCTCAAAACTTGTATAGGGAGGCAATTTTGACTCCCAATTATATATTTAACACAGAACCCATAAAAAAGTTAGAAAAAACACCTTATGAATTTTGATAAGGTAGAAAACCTTCTAAAAATACCTTAAAGTGCAGAGGTGTCTTGCAAAGATGACAGTACCTGATAATAAAAAGATCAAGATAAAAATTATAGATTGTGTTTTTATCGATAATGCTTATAATAGTACATAAAATTGATTTCTTGTACAAAAGTCAAGTATTTGGAATATTCATTTCAATACTATAATGGAATCAAGAAACACTACAATCTTTGAAAATATGTTTCATTGAAGGAAGCATAAAAAAATATTTCACTTAGGAGAACAACTAAAACTAGTTCAAGTGATCATCTTTAATCAAAAGATGGTAAAATTAAACCTAAAATAAGTAGAAGGGAAAAATAACCAAAATGTTTGGTATTTATTTTCTAACATACTTGTTAAAAAATGAATCTCAGACCTGTTCCAAGGCAATATCCTATTTAGATGCTTCGTTTTAGAAGACAATCAATATTAAAATTGAATCTATTATGAATATTCATAAATAAGAACTAGTGGATATTCCACTTGGAAGTAAATCATTAGGCCATAAATTGATCTTCAAAAGGAAGATGAAAGCTGATGGAACTATTGACAAATACAAAGCAAGACTTATTAAATGATTCAAATAACAAGAATGTGTGGACTATTTTAAAACATATTCGATTGTGTCAAGAATAACTTCTATATGAGTGTTAACAGTCATTACAACTATTAACAAGTTTGAAATACATCAAATGGATATAAAAACAACTTTCTTAAATGGTGACCCTTAAGAAGTGGAATATATAGAACAACGCGAGAGGTTTGTTATCAATTAACAAGAAAAGAAAGTTTGTAAATTTGTCATATTATTATATAATTTGAAACAAGAAATAAAAAAATAGCATGAAAAATTTGACGAGGCTATCTTGTCAAATGAGTTCAAAATCAACGAAGTAGATAAATGTGTTTATAAAAAAAACTATAGATAAAGGCTACGTTATTGTCTGTCTCTATATGAATGATATGCTTATCTTTGTTAGCAATGGTTTTATGATCAAGTATACTAAGAAAATATTAACTAGTAAGTATGACATGAAAGTTTCGGGTGTTGCAAATGTCATACTAGGAATAAAGTTTTGTAGGACATCTAATGGATTTGTATTGTCCCAATCTCATTATGGTGAGAAACATTCTTGATATATTTTTTTAAAGGTGACAATGATATTGTAAAAACACCAATGAAAGGTTGAATATATCAAAAAATAAAGGTAAGGAAATAAATTGATGAGAATATTCTTGAACAAGGCCTGATATTGTGTACTTAGTTAGCAAATTGAGTAGATTTACTAGTAATCCGAGTATGAAACATTGAAAAGCAATAAAAAAAAGTACTCAAATATTTGAGATATACCTAGGAATATAAACTATACTATACTGATTACGCAACGATACTAGAAGGGTAAGTGATGCCAATTGGATATCCGACACTAAGGATTCAAAATCCACTAGTGGATATGTCTTCATACTCAATAGAGAAGTAGTGTTATTGAAATAATGTAAGAAAATGTATATAGCAAGATCCACAATGGAATCATAATTTATTTCTTTTGAAAAAGTTGGAGAGGAAGTCGAGTTACTTTGAAATTTCTTAGAGGATATTCCATGTTGGCTAAAACTATTTTCAGAAATTTGAGTCCATTAAACAATTAGTTTATAATTGGAAATGAACAAATGAGTATGTATAATGACAAGTCTAGATACATCATAGATATAATATCATCAAACTCTTTCTCTCAAAAATAATTATTTTCATTGATTATGTAGAGTCAAAGGAAAATATTAAGAATCTGGTAACTAAAGGTTTGTTAAGAGGGTTTGTGTATAACTCAACAAAGAGAATGAGCTTAAAGCTTTTAAAGATCAAAGAGTGTAATGACGGTAGCCATACCTAAGATCTAGGTTCAAACGGAAAACTAAGTCATATAACATTCTCGATAGCACTTGAAATTTATTATTTCCTATTTATTCTTATGATGAAATAGGTGTTAGTTGTAACGTGATAAAAGGTGAGTGGTGGTCTTAATGATTTCTATATTTTGGTTTACCAAATGGAGTATAACATAATATTCTTAATGAAAAATCATCTATATAAGTGAAAAGTGGCTGTATTTTTTTTTGAATTTCAATAAAAACTGAATTTTCTAAAGCAATCATAAAACTAGGAGTTGTTTATAGCCAAAATGAACACAATAATGAAAACCAAAGGAAATATCTAGGTAGACAACTATGTGAATATTATGTCTTGGTTTGCATAAAAGCATTATATAGTTTAAGAAATTAGGTTAACTATTTAGCGGAGAAAATCCAATAATATTTTACTAAGGAAAGTTCAAAGCCAAAAGTTACTTATTCTGAAATAGCGATCCATCAAATCACTATCTCTCTACAATTGTTCGAGTCTTTTTTTTATACCAATTAAATAATTTTTATTCATGTGGGGGATTGTTAAAATTTATATCATTAAACCATGGTTAATCAGCATATTTGATGCCAAATTTAAATTGGGTTCCCATTTTTAAGTTTAAAACTTAGAAATTATTCTCCTATATAAGCTTCTTAACATTGAATATTAATATGATTAAAATAAATTATGGGTGAATGAGAAATTGATCTTAAAACACTTGGTTGACATATTCGTTGTGAAACCCAAAACCCTCTGTCCCATATAGAAAAAAAATACAACGATATCTTGTGGTTTATTTAGTGGGGAGTTGAATGGTCATAAATAAACCTAAGAAAAGTGGTATTGGTTTAACCCACTTGCATGTGCTAAGCTCGGCTTAAACACAATCACAAGCTCGAGTCACGGGCCCTAGGTTCTTGGTTTTAGATCCTGTGTTTGAGTTTGGGTTTGGATTTATTTATTGTTAACCTATTTTGATATCGGATTTGAGTTTATTATAAAATAATTATTTAGCTCGTAAAAAAATAATTATTTTTTGCCAATCATTATTTTATTCGGTCCAACCTATGAATCTGATTATTTTTCTTATAAAAGAGTTTTTTTAAACCTTAATAGTTTTTTCAGCTAAAAACATCATATTTAAAGCCAAAACGTTAAGGTTTAAGTTTTTTTTTTTTATCATGGATAATCAAAACTGGTAAATGGTTGGAATTAAATTATCAAAATTAATTCTTTATCAATTTTAGTTTCAAGATCCACTATAAAAAAGGGGATGAAGGAAGAGTTTTTTGCATTGTTTTTCTAGATTTTACACACTCTTCCCCACCTATATTTTTAGTTTACTCTCTTCCACAAGTAACCTACTTGGGTTTCGTTTAATCTAATACATTAGTATATATGTTAGGAATGAATTTCAATCTCTTGTGCTAATTTGAAAATATGGATAGTATGAACGCTTACACCTTTATATAATGTTCTAAGTTATTTGCAAGTTTTTCATAATATATAAAATTATATATTTATATACTAATCTTTTTATGATAAAATAAACATATGCTCCCTAGCCTAATTTCTAACAACATTTTTTTTATGAATTTATCTTCAAATTTGTGACATAGTTGGTAGGCCTAGTGTAAAACCCTGACCTATTATAACTATTATAACGAGGAAACCTAGTAATACTTTTTAAATTTAGGAACTCGAGTGTTTTTGGACAATTTTAAAGGCCATAACCCATCAATTAAAATTTTTAATTATCAAAATGGAGGTTTCATGTTTAAATTTCAAAACAGATGAGTGGATATGCATCAATCAAAAAGTTAGTTTTTATTTTGTAATGCAAAACTTATTTTACATCTTTCAATAAAATGATAAGACATTGCTAAACATTTTAATAATTTGTCATCTCAAAATTTTACTCCAAATATGATTAAAAGGTTTATCCTCCTTCACATTCCTATATGGAAAAAGATAAAGAGTTTTCATCAGTATTATTTATTAAGGATGATTTATAAGACTTTCTTATAAAAACAATTATCCAAAAAATCCATCAAAATAGTTTGACATTTATGTAACCTAAAACAAATCTTCATAAATCAAGAGCATTGCTAGAACCCTCCTGATAATGTTTCAAAATCCAAAATGTTTAGGAATAAGTTATTTAACGGTTGGATTATAGGTTACTCATATATTCTAGCAAGAATGTTTATTCTCCATGGTTTAAGAAACTTGTAGCTTGCTGTAAAAAACCTATAACCTGCAAAACAATCCTTTTTTGTGGGATTTAGGGACCCTCAAATGATAAAGTCAGTAACCTTAGCAAAATGGTTATATAAACTAAGAGAATGAACATTTATTTTTAATAACAAAAGTGTTTGTTCTTAGTTTGGATATGATAAATGCTCTGAAATTAAGAAGATACTTTTATAGAGAATAGAGATTGTGAACCCTTTTCTTAGGTGGTTCAGGGGTATTTACAGCCCCTGAACCTTGTTGTTTTTGCTAGAATAGAGGGGTTGGAGAGTCATTTCCTCGTAATAGCATTAATGAGGGATAAATATCTCTTACACAATATTAATGATATGGAAATATGGTAGACTGTTCAGAGATTTTTTATACACATACGGATGAAGGGAGACAAATATCTTTAACATTAATATTTTATGTTAAAAGTCATAAGAATAAATAAAAGGAGCCTTACGAGCTAATATGAGGTCTATAATGATTTCTAAACCTTTATCTCTTCGTGTTTGGCACACTATAAAGCCCACACTTAATTGGGCTTGGCACACAGCCAAGCCCAAGATCAATGGGCCGAGAGAGTCACTAAACCTATGCCCAAAGAGGCTTAGCGCATAGTCAAGTCCAAGAGCATTGGGTCTCTCAGCTTGTTAGACCTATATCTGCTTCGGCTTAACAATTAGATGAATACAAGAACGTTGAGTTTGACAGCTTGCCAGAACTATGCTCGCTCGGGCTTAGTAAATAGCTAAATCCAAGAATATTGGGTGTAGTAGCTCGCTAGACTCATGTCTGTTTGGGCTCAACATACAGCTAAACTCAATGAAGTTAGGTCTTGCAACTAGCCAGACCCATATTTATTTGTTTTGAGTACATAGCTGAACCTAAGGATGTTGGGTCTAGTAGCTTGCTAGACCTTTATCTGCTTGGGCTGAGCATATAGCTAACCCCAAAGATGTTGGGTCTGACAGCTCGCTAGATCCATGTTCGCTTTGAGCTCAACAAGTTATTGAACCCAAAGACACCGGGTTTAACAGCTTGCTAGACCCATGTCTAACTAGGATCAGCATGTAGCTGACCCTAAAGATGTTTGGTTTGGCAGCTCACTAGACCCGTGTCCGCTTGGGCTCATTACATAACTAACCTAGGGATGTTGGGTTTAGCAGCTCGCAAGACCTATGTGTATTTATGATAGGCTTGTAGCCATAACCAAGGGAATTGGACCTGAAAGTAAGTCAAACCTGTGTCATCTAGGCTTGACATTTCGCTAAGTCTAGGGATGTTGGGTATGGACATAAGTCTCACCCACCTATCAATAGCCCCCTAAGTATTTGTGTATTGAATACATAAAAATTTGAAAGGGTGTTAGCTTTGAATGAGAGACTTTTTACCTTCCCCATGTAATATACTATCCCAATCATAACTATTAGGATTCTTGTGGTCAGGTTACTTACCCTTATTAAAAAAAAAGTCTCTTGGGAAGAAAAATAATAACACACATTTAATATAGTAATTAATTAGGTTTTTGAAGATTTATAGTAACATCAAAGGTTATTCATCTGACGATAAGGATGCAAAATTATGTCTTTTATAACCTTAGTCACTATCACTTCCATTATTTTCTTTTATCTTCACCATTGTAACTTCCATTCTAAAAACAAATTGTTGAAAAAGCTTTGTGCGAGATTTATTCTTCGTGTCGAGAAGAAACTCTGTTATATTAGTTATTCCTTATCACCTTGAACTTCTTCCTTCTTCCTTCTTATTATTTAGTAAGAAAAAATAAACTTTAGAAGAGTTAGGTATGATTTTAGGAGTAGATTTATTGCTTCCTCTAAGTGGTAAATTTAGTTTCCAGCCAAAAACTTGGGAGAGTAGAGAACAAGGGTCTATTAGATTAAGCCTTAAAACTGGAAGGGGTGGAACTCTAACATCCACCTTTGAAAGGGGGGAAGGTAGTTCTCAACCTAAGAGAAGTCTTTCCTTTGTTGTATCTAGAGATCCCTAGAGGAAAGAGGTTTCCTTAAACCCCCAAGGACAATGAATGTAACACCTTTTCCATAGTACATGTGACCTATATAAATGGTTATCCAAGAGAATATATGGCTAAACTGACTTTAAAGATTGAAAGAATCAATCAACCGATATTGGCCACGTCTGGTGTCTCTATAAAGTCACTGCCCCCCTTATATATGTACGAGTTGGGGTATTTCTTCCTCTTCAAGGTTTCGTGAGGGAACCTTAAGCATCTTCTTATTGAAACTCTTCAAGTATAACCACATGGACTCACCTCCTAACTAGGTACTACCATATAGCTCCGTAGAGCTTTTTTTGGCAGGCATTCTAGTGTTGATTTGTGCCACTAGTTTGGCGTAGAGGTCATTGAAGCCTTTGATGGAATTTGGCTCCAAATTATTATACTAGGTGCATGCAGACCCTCTAAAGGTTCTGGGTAGGATTTTACACATCATACTACTATCTTGGATGACCAATTTTAAGTTACTTTGCATATTTTGCACATATTCTCTTAGGTTGGTTAGGCCATCATAGTTGTCCAAGCTTTTTTTTTTTTTTTATAGAAATATAATCTTTAGAGATTTGAGTATTCAATACTTGTTTGGAAATGAAGAATCCCTCATTTGACCAGGGTTGTTGACATCCTCATACATAAGCTCCTTTACAAGCTACTTCTCACTCCTTTGTCTATATGGTACTAGGGAGCTTAAGGTTTTTGGCATGGAATGTCAGGATTGATGGCTAGCCTCCATCTCATAGTGGCTAGATGAGCATCAAGAATACTCGTTATGTGTATGAGCATCATGACGACATGAATGCCCTTTGAAAGGTTTTGGTGATCGTCAAGGCTAAAAACCCTTTTGCATGTCATTCTGCCTAAACTCTTTTGGATAGTGTAATTGTTTGTAGGCGCCAGGTGTAGCCTGTGTTTGTGGAACTATAAAGAAAGGTGTTGCCACGAGTGTCAAGACTTGTTGAGGTGGAAAATCATGATTCGCTTACAGTTATGGAGCTATAAAAAAGGGTGTTGCAATGGATGCCAAAACATGTTGAGGTGGAAAAACTTGATTTTGCCGTTGAGCTACCAACACAAGCTAGTTGAGGAGGTGCAGTTGGTTGATGAGAAAGTGGAAGCTTGGTGGGGCAGAAGTGCCTATTATGATAGGGACGTCTGTCACACACCCCAGTTTAGGAGTGTCTTGATTATTTACCATCGATTGTGATTAGGGACATCAAAAACCAGTTTTGGAGGCATAATTGATGGCTTTTTCATCAATTCCTATAAACAACGTTAGTTGATGATGTTCCAAAATCTAAAGTGCTTAGGAATAGGTTCTTCAGCTATTAAATTATGAGTTAATCATAGGTTCTAACAAGATAATCTATTCTCCATAGTTTATGAAACTTGTAGCTTGTTGTGAAAAATATATAACCTACAAAACAATCCCTTTTGATGGGATTTAGGGACTCTCACATGATAAAGTTAGTAATCTTAGCAAAATGGTTATAACAACTGAGAGAATGAATATTTATTCTTAAAAAAAGTGTTTTTTTCTTAGTTTGGATATGATAAATGCTTTAAAATTAATTTTTTTTTTTATAGAGAATAGAGATTGTGAACTCTTTACCTAATTGATTCAGTGAATATTTATAACCTCTGAACCTTGTTGTTTTTATTGAAGTGAAAGGGATGTAGAGTCATTTCCTCCTAATAACATTAGTGATGGATAAATATCTATTACACATCATTAATTAGGGATAAATATCTCTTACACAATATTAATGAGATGAAAATATGATAGGTCATTGGAATATTTTTTATACACCTATAAGTGTAGGGAGACGAATATCCCTAACATTAACATCTTATGTTAAAAGTATTAAGAATAAACAAATGAAGCCTTATGACCTAATATAGGGCCCATAATGATCTCCAAACCATAAATCCTTCGCACTTGGTACACTTTTAAGCCCAATGGTCAATTGGGCTTAGCATATAGCCTAGCCCAAGGTCGATGGGTCGTGATGGTCGCCAGACCGATTCTCAAATGGGCTCGACGGGCAGTCAAGCCTAAAGGCATTGGGTCTGGTAGCTCGTCAAACCCATGTCTATATGAGAGGAACTTGATTTGTTGTTAACATAAGTTAACATCATGAATACCTGACAATATTTAAAAGTATTGGTATTACTTAAATAATATAATTAATATGATTATGTTAATACTTTATAATGAGTCATTAACGATAAATCATCCGATTGGAACCTCCTTTGTGTGTGGTTTCCAGTTGAGTAATAAAAAGAGTTTATATTTTACTTATTTCTAATATTATTAATGAATCCTCTAACTTTGACAACTGTTTTTATCATTGTTTAGTCTTCATATTAGTCTTTTCATCTCAAAGTCCTCTTTAAATCATCATCATCATCATCATCATCATCATCATCATCATCATGATTATTATTATTATTATTATTATTATTATTATTATTATTATTATTATTTATATAGTTCACCTCCCTGTGGTTCGACCCCGGTCTTGCCGGGTTATTTATTACTTCGACACTCCTGCACTTGGGATAAGACATCAAGTTTTTGAACATGTCACTAGTCATTTGTCCACTTGAGCTCAGCACGTAGCTTAACCCAATGATGTTGGATTTGATTGCTAGCCAAATCCATATATGTTTGGACTCAACATGTAGTTGAACTCAAATATGTTGGGCCTTGCAGCTCGCTAGGCCCCTGTTTACTTAGGCTCTACATGTAGCTATCTCCAAGGACATTGGATCTGATAGCTCGCTAGAGCCATTTCTGCTTTAGGCTCAACAAGTAGCTGACATTAGATCTGTCAACTAGCTTAACCTATGTTCACTTGGGATCAACACGTAGCTGACCCTATGGACGTTGGGTATGGCAGCTAGCTTAACCCATGTTCATTTGGGATCAACACGTAGCTGACCCTATGGATGCTGAGTTTGACAGCTTGCTAGATTCATGTCTGTTTGGGCTCAACATGTAGCTAAACCCAAATATGTTGGGTCTAGTAGATCGTTAGATCTACGTTCACTTAGGTTAGGATTGTAGTCGTGCCTAAGGACATTGGGTCTAGAAGCAAGCCAGACATATGTCATCTAGGCCTGACATTTCATCAAGTCTAGGGATGTTGGGTTTAGACATAAGTTCCACCCACCTATCATTGGATTATCACCTTGCCTTTGGACTTTCTAAACAAGGATTTTGGATTAAAATTATTTTTCAAAATATACTAATCCATCACCTCCATTGGAAACTTTTTTTTAAAAAAAAAACATTTGCTCCTTTACAATTTCCATACCATTTCTGATTAATACATTCAAATGTATATCTTGTAGGTATAGAAAATAACAAACACATTTAAAAAAGAAAAATTTTATAAGACCAAATTACCCAATAGGATTTAAGCATAAAACACCTTTCAATCAAACCAATGTCTACTAATTAGTTCCAACTTCTAAGTTTGGCCAAATCTATAACATAGTTTTCTTCGTATATTTAATGGGAAAATAGAGCTAAAATGATATTTATTTTCAGTGGAACATGAGGTTAAAAAATTTAAAATAGTTACCAAAACATTTGCTAACATCTATAAAAGTACAAGCCCTTTTTTTATTATTACATCAAAGGAAACTTCTAGGCAATGACTCAATTTCTATTAATGAAAATGAAAATTCTACTCTTGAACTTTTTTTTTTTAATGAACCATGTATACACGAAATAGATAGCTTGGAAAAAAAAACAATATAAGGAGAAAATTTAAGACTAGAATATGTAACATAAACATTGCAAGATTGCAATTTCTAATATGATTCTGAAAGCAGCATTGTAGTAACAGATAGAGGCCAATACAATATCGTTGTAAAATTCTGTTCTTCTTTTTAAATCTTTCCCTGAAAATAAATCCAATGACTTAGTATATCCTATGTGTAGTAATTACATAATAAAACAAAAAAAATTATATAAAGTGTAATGTATATGAAAAGCTAAGAGCTAATTCAAATAATTGTAAGTTTGTTAGATATCAAAATAATCAATTGGATATTATTTCTACCATCTCGTTGAGTAAAAGGTGTTTGTCTCAAAATATGCCATATTTTTAGAGAAAGATTTGTTTTTTTTGAAAGGATTAGTAGGAGGAAATTAGAACTTAAAGAAGTTTAAGAACCATAAACTGATATCTAAAAGGAGCTAGAGCTCGGGGTTATAACATTTGATGTTCAATATGAAACTCAAAAAACATAAGAACTCCGTAGATCTGGTAGGACATGTCATGCACCATTGAGATATCAACTTCTCATAAAAGCTAATGATGACAAGTTGCTCATACTTAAAGAACCTACCAACTACGTGGAAACAATATGTAACATTGATTCTGAGAAATGGTTTGAAGCTATGAAATCTGAAATAGATTCCATGTACACCAACCAAGTATGAATTTTGGTTGATCCACCTGAAAGGATAAAACTTATTGGATGTAAATAGATCTTTAAGAGAAAGATTGACATGGATGACAATGTACAAATATACAAAGCAGGACTAGTTTTGAAACGTTACAAACAAAGACAAGGGATTGACTTTAATGAAACTTTTTCACCAGTAACTATGTTAAAATCCATAAGGATTATGCTTACTATAATTGCATATCATGATTATGAGAGTTGACAAATGGATATCAAAATTGCATTCCTGAATGGGAATCTTTAAGAAGATGTGTATATAACACAACCTAAAGTTTTTGAATCTAAAAAATTTATCAACAAAGTATGCAAGCTATAAAAATCCATTTATTGACTTAAGCAAGCTTCAAGGAGTTGAAATATTTATTTTCATAAGATAATCAAACTGTTTGATTTCATCAAAAATATAGATTAACCTTGTGTTTATAAAAATATTAGTGGGAGTGGAGTTGTTTTCTTAATATTATATGTAGATGATATATTATGAAAAGGACACGACATTCATTTACTTCAATCAGTAAAGATTTTGTTGTCCAAGAATCTCTCAATGAAGGATATAAGAGAAGTTGTCTATTTGCTAGGAATAAAGATCTATAGAGATAGATCTAGAAGGTTACTTGGATTATCTTAGTTCATGTACATAGACAAGATATTAAAACAGTTTAGCATGGAAGAATCGAAGAGAGGATACTTACCAATTTAGCAAAGAATACCTCTCTTCAAAGATATATGTTCTAAGAGACAAATTGAGAAAGATAGGATGGAAAAGAGTCTCTATATTTTGGCTATAAGATCCATTATGTATGTGATGCTACGTACAAGATTGAATGTATCTTATGCTTTGAGTATAACGATCAGATACCAATCTAATCCAAGTGAAAGTCACCAGAAGATAGTTAAAAACATTCTTAAGTACTTAAGAAGAACTAAAAATATCTTTCTAGTTTATAAAAGGACATGGACTTGAAATTCCTGGTTATTCAGATGCTAGTTTTCAATTAGATATTAATGATAGCAAATCTTAGTCATGATATATTTTTACTCTAAATGGTGGTGTTATGAGTTAGAAGAGTTCTAAATAAGTGACCACAATAGATTCTACAACTGAAGCTAAATACATCTGTACATCTAAGGTGGTAAAAGAGGCAATTTGGATCAATAAGTTCATCACTGAACTAGATATGGTTCCTAGCATTGTTGATCCAGTAGTCCTATATTGTGATAACAATGGATAGTTAAAAACATTCTTAAGTACTTAAGAAGATTCTCTTCAATGGTAATCATTACATAAGCAAAGGAACCAATATCTCATCAAAGATCCAAACATGTACTTAGATGATTTCATTTGATTAGAGAAATCATATAGAGGAAAGATAGAATGATAGAATGATTACCATTGAAGAGAATCTTGCAGATCATTGTTACCACAATACTATCCTGATAGAAATATGAATACCATATGGAGGGATATGATATTAGATACATTAGTGATTGACTTTAGTAAAAGTGAGAGATTATTAGTGAATATACCTTGTAGCCGATCGGTTGGTTACACATAGTACTAATTTTATTTATATAAAACATATTTATTATTAATAAAATTATTGGAACAAAAATATTTTCCATATAAAATTACAATTAATAATAAATTTGGATTCAAATTATCGAATGTTAAAAAAAATATAGGTAGAATTTGTAAGGAAACTTTTTCGCTTGAACACGATTTTGAAACCTTCCGTATATTTTTATAACATTACTTCTCTGGTACTTAACATTTTCACATGCAAATCATTTCGAAGCCCCCACTTTGAACGTGCATGAGATTAGAATGACCAGAAAATACTGTTTCCGTTGCTAGCCATTTTTGGCATAGTTAGCTTGAATAACTGCATAAATATTCTACATCAGAAGTCTTTTCATATTTGAGAAAATAATATTAACCGCATTTTGCTGCCCGATTGTTCGGTCAAAACTTTATTTAATAGAGAAATTTTTGGGGTAACTGATATACACCTTTTCTCTCCCTGATCTCCACACTCTTTGGTTTCCAGCAAATAATCCGTTTCTACTCACCTAACCTCCGGAAGAGTAGAACCATATCATGAATTAGGGTATTCATGGCGTTCCTATATCTCAACTATTTCAAATTAAATGAACATGATTTAATAAATGACAAAAAACTAATATATAGGAGGCTTGAGTTCACTTCGTCCAAAAGAAAACAAGAAGCATTATCTACTGCAAAAATGAGCGATCTCATCACCAAGAGGTCAAATTTTCGCATTTTAATGTTCCCCTGGTTTGCTGTTGGTCACTTGACTCCATTCCTCCACCTATCAAACAAGCTTGCAGAGAAGGGGTGTACCATATCTTTCTTGCTACCCAATAAAGCCATTAAACTATTACAACATTTCAACTTATACCCTGATCACATCACTTTCCACCCTGTGAAGGTTCCTCATGTTGAAGGTCTCCCTCTTGGCACCGAGACTGCCTCCGATATTCCTATTTACTTGACTCATTTTCTTTGCGTTGCCATGGACCGCACAAGAGACCAAGTTGAGAAAATTATGCTGGACCAAAAACCTGATTTTGTCATGTATGATATGGCATATTGGATACCAGAAGTGGCCAGGCCCCTTGGGATCAAGACAATAAAATATTCTGTTGTTTCAGCTGCTGCAATAGCAATAGTTCTCGTCCCAGCACGTAATGTTGTCGAAGGTAAGGCCATAACTGCGGCTGAATTATCAGTGCCGCCTACCGGCTATCCATCAACTTCTGTGGTGCTCCGAGGCCACGAAGTGAGTTCATTGCTCTTTGTATCACAACCCTACGGCGAGGGGATAACGTTTTATGAGAGAGCCTGTACAGGAATGAAAGGATGTGATGCAATTGCTATAAGATCATGCTATGAGCTGGAAGAAAAGTTGTGTGATTATATAGGTAGGCAGTATGGGAAACCAGTTTTTTTAACAGGTCCAGTTTTGCCTGAATCAGCCAGGACTCCTTTAGAAGACCGGTGGGCTCAATGGCTAAACGGGTTTGAAGCTGGCTCAGTGGTATTTTGTTCATTTGGAAGCCAACTTATCCTTGAAAAGGAGCAGCTCCAAGAATTGCTTCTAGGGTTCGAGTCAACAGGTTTGCCGTTTTTAGTGGTTTTAAAGCCACCAGTGGGTTCATCAACAATCGAAGAAGCATTGCCGGAGGGGTTTGAAGAGAGGGTTAAAGGGAGAGGAGTGGTTTGGGGTGGATGGGTGCAACAATTGGAGATTTTAGATCATCCATCAATAGGGTGTTTTGTTAACATTTGTGGGTTTGGATCTATGTGGGAGTCTTTAATGAGTGATTGTCAAATAGTATTGGTGCCACATTTGGGTGACCAAATCTTGAACACAAGGTTAATGGCTGAAGAGTTGAAGGTGGCTGTAGAGGTGGAAAGAGATGAGAAAGGGTGGTTTACAAAGGAGAACCTTAGCAATGCTGTCAAATGTGTCATGGATAAAGATAGTGAAGTGGGTTCCATGATAAAGAAGAATCACACCGAGTGGAGGAAGCTTTTGAGAAGCGAAGGGTTCATGAGTAGTTATATTGACAAGTTTTTCCAAAACATGCAAGAACTTGTTGATCATAAGTGATCAAAATGCTGGACAGCTTTGCACCTGGTTCTTAAAGTTTGTTGTGTTTTTAGTTGAAGTCTGATTAATATATTAATCATGTTTCTTGAAATTTGATGATGCTTGGATGTCTTGCTAAGAAACTTAATTCGACATTTTCATTTCACGGGTTTAATTTGTTTTATTTTCTTCGATTTTGTTTCTAATATATGCGATTTCAACGTATTTAATTAGTTGTTGATTTTCCTTTGTATTCTACTATGCAGAGTTTAGTAACTATTGGGAAAACCGAAAAGATGAAAACCGTAGAGATATAAAAGACATGATATAAAACAAAATAGAGATAGAATGGTATTTGATAATGATGTATAAGATTTTTCTTTATCATGTTGGTTACAGTGAATAAGATATAACAAAATATATTTTATCCTTGATATATAGTTATTAAACTTATATATTTTAAAAAATAAATAGATTTTTTTTTACTTTATATATTGAGTTTTAAAATTAATAATATTATAATAACCTTAGTTATAAGACCAAGACTAACTTAACGGGTTGACCCGAAGCCTGGATTGATCTAAGTTTTAAAAAAAATAGAGGAATAATTGACTTGACTTGACCTGACCTAGTAAAAAACTCAAGTCAACCCGGGATAAAACATTAGTAAAAAACCCATTGAATTTTTTGGAAAAAAATAGTCAAAATAAGGTTGTTTTGATTATTTGTAAAAACAATTTGGGTCAATCGAGTTGACCCTCCCGACTCATAACCTGAATCTTGCATTGAGTCGACTCCCGAGTTGAGTTTTAAAACTATGATAATAATCATTTTTATTCAAATATCGACTTGGGTCAACCCATGTTAACCCTCCTTACCTATGACCTAGGCCTTGCTCCGGTCGACCCCCAAGTCGGGTTTTAGAACTATAATAATAACAATTTTTATCCTTACATTAACCTAGGTTAACCCTCTTGATCTGTGACTTGGGCTTTGCCCCAAGTTAACCCCCGAATCAAGTTTTAAAACTATAATAATAACCATTTTTATTTTATGTTGACCCAGGTCAGCCCGGGTTGATCCTCCTGACACGTGACCCGGGAATAACCCTATATTAACCCCCGAGTCAGGTTTTAAAATTATGATAATAAATATTTTTGTTCTTATATTGACCCGGGTCAATAGTCAACCCCACTTGTAATCCAAACCTTGCCCTGAGTCGATCTTCAAATCAGATTTTAAAATTATAATAAAAATTATTTTTATTCATATGCTGACTCAGGTCAACCAAACCCATGACTCGGGTCACGACCAATAACCTGAGTTTAGCCCTGGATCGACCATTGAGTTAGATTTTAAAACTATAATAATAATCATTTTTATCCTTACATATCTTAGTGTATAATTTTGGAATTGAGAGTTTTTGACAATGATATTTTAGGAATAAAAACTAAAAAATATTGTCTCTGAAGATATGTCCCTTTTGTACCTCCTGTTTTGGAAGTACAAAAATGCACTTTAAAATTATCCTAGAGACATTTATTTTTATATCTCTGTATTTGTCTCTTCAACCAAATATATTTTTGTGTCCATTGTCTTTGTCCTTTCTATCTCAGGATAGTAATCAAATTCTACCATTTGATCTATGTTTCTTTATTGAACACTTCACTTAATTTACTAATAAGCAATTCATGTTGGATGTTGGATACACAAACAAGAATTTCACTTTATAACTAAGTGGGCACTGATATGAGTCTCATTTCCACTCATCTAATCAATATGGTTTTCATAAATTAAAGCCCCAATATATCTTATGACAACATTTGCATATCATATCTTTCGATCTATTATGATAATTTGTAAAGAAGATTAATCAAATTTAAAGTTATGATTATAATTCCATGTCCAACATTTATAATAGAATTGACCATGTTATAAGAGTCATATTCAATAAAATTTAAGGAAGCTCGACCTAGTGATTAGAAGTTACAATTCACCAAGGGAAAGTGATTAAATGCACATGAAGAGCTAGTAGAAGTCCTCGATAGAATAATTAATTAGAAGTCATAATGTTAGCTTAGAATTCATGTGGTATTAATAGAGAAAGAGTTTAGTATGTATTAGGATTTAATAAAATCTCCTTACCTGATACCAACATCCATATAGGATTGGAATATAATGTTTAGATAGCTAGTAAACACTAATATATAAAGAATCATATAGTCACTATAAACAATTATCAGTACCATATATGCAATTTCAACTGTCTTTTTTACTAGTTTAGTATTGTTTATTTTCTTGCTTTATTTATAAGTTTTCTTATTTTCAGCACTTTAATTCTAGCAATTATCTTGCTCTTTTTAGTGAATTTTCTTTATAGGTAATCGATTAGTTATACGTAGCATTGATTTTATTCAAGTAAAACATTTTTCTTATTAATAAAGGCTTTCTTTATCTTTAATATTCAATTATATTTGATTAAGAAATCTAATGTTTGATTAATAAACCTAGAGTAAAGATCAAGTTTATGGAACAAAAGTGTTTTGCATAGAAAATCATAAAGTTGTTATAATTATGATATTCATATTGCATCAAAGCATTGTTCCTAAAGTTTCCTGGTCAATTTTTCTGAAACTAATATGTAGATACTTATCAGATGACATGTACATTGAACAGATCCACAAGACAATTCCATATGAAGATATTATTTATATCTATGAAAAGACTCACGTGATAGATGTGTAAGTGATCCTTAGACTTAAGATCATTAAGTTATCTTATATGAGGAGTGTTATGCTTTGATTATGACTACACATTGTTCTAATCAAGGGTAACAAACATGCAGATATTGGGTATAACATAAACTATATGAAGGTATTTAAGTAATCAATAGAGAATTCATCAGCCTAGGTGAATTAAGTAAAATGTTTCGTTTATTCTCAAATAGTATTGATTGTACAATTCTTAGCCAAGGTGTGATAAGTTTGATCATGTAGGTTGCTTAAGGAGCTCTGCTTTCTTTTCGTGGGTGAGTTGTAGTTCCTTCTCTTAATGCACTTGTTGGTTATGCCATTGAGTCCGACCATTTCCTTGCTTTAGGCAGGAATGTAGTAAGGTATGCCCTCTCCTGTAGCTATAAACTCGAGGGCGTGTCTCTTGAATTCCACTCAATAGGTTGCCAGAATCCCTATATGATTCTCGGTTGTTTGCATCTCATTCTTCGCTCTCTTTTGTTAGCAATGAGAGCATTATCGAGCGGAAACACTGAAAGACTGATTGATGATTCACTGATCATCAACTGTAGAGAACAAATCCAATTAGAAAAGAGAGACACGTGATTCGTCGATCAAAACTACCGATTCTAAGCCTTTTTCTATCGATTCATCCTTTCACCAAAAAGGACTAGACTAATAGAAGAGGGATCGGTCTTATCAATCAGAAAGCTAGTGGCATCCCTTAAACCATTCCCTTCTTTAGGATTGAGCGGAATGCGAGTTCAAGAAGCATGGCTCCTTTACCAACTAACAGCAAATAAGGGAATCCTAGCTTCAGAAGAAGAGAGCAACAACACTACAACTATGCTAGCGATGGTTGGGTAGCCTGGTTCGAAGCTTTCAGGTTCTCTTGGATCGACTTATCCCTTTGGCATACTAATTTACACTAGCCTCGATATGCTTAAAAGTGAGTGCCTTTGTACCTAACTTAGGCCTGTGTAGTGGGTGGGTAGACAAGGCAGTCAAAGTAGGACTCGCTTGTTTCATCCGTTCGGCTCGTACAGTTCTTGCTTTCAAGGCTCAGGTGGGCCTCTTAGGTTTTTAGAGGATAGGCAGGGCAGGAGTTGCACTTAAAAAAAAAGTAGGCTCGACTTCGCGCCCCTTGGTCCAAGACGGACGCAGAGCTCTCACCTAGGTAACAATCTCGCGTGGGTAAGAAGAAAGCATCAAAGCTAGGCGTTTCATTCAAAAAGGCATAGAACGGTGCAGGAGATGGAACAGTAGCTAGAGCTAGTTTCGGATCAAGCAACAGTGGTTTCAACCGGAGAAGGAGCAATGAAAAGAGTTTCAAAATCTTCTTCAAATAATCAATAACGATAATGTTGAGAACTAATATGATTTAACAAAGCAGACATACTTCATGCTATAATGTATAAATCAGAATATCTATGATAAAAAGATAATAATTACACTAAGAAAATAGTTACTGAAAGGTTAAGTCAAACCACTTATGACTTTCTTAATATTTAAGGGATCATGACAAGTTACTAGACATTGTACTTGATATTTAAATATAAATCAATCAATTTTTGAATTAATAATAAATTCAATTGTTTAATTTATTTAATATTATGATTTATATTTTGGATAACTTATTAGGGACTATAATGAGTCGCACACATAAGAACCATTGGTCAATAATTAAAATGTGATGATTAATCAGTATGACTTAATTGTAAATAAATTTTAAAAATTAAAAACTATGAATTCTTTTTTTTTTAAAAAAAAGAATTTTTGTTTTGGTCTTTCACGTGCAGGATTGGTTTAAAGAAAGTTGTCTCTTAATGTTAGTATTCAAGACCATAGGTATTAAAGTGAAAGATGAGAGATGTCCTGGTCTTGGTTATCCATGTGGCCTAGGGACTTGTTATCCATTTTGGCATGCTTTTGTTAAGATCTTGCTAAAATGAAATTTATGATCGTTTCCTTTTGAAGCTATGTACCCACGTGTTATGCTAAGTTTTATGCTATTTGACACATCAATGAATCTTGTTGCAAAATTATGGTTGATATAGGTCTAATATTTGGATGTTATTATTAATCGCAAAAATTGCCTTTTTTATTTCAAAAATTATGAATTGCTAACATTTTGTTTCTTGAAACAAATCTTGCATATGGCCAAGTTTTACCTAAAATATATAGTTTCGTATCTATTCGTGTTTTTGTTAGTATTTTCACACAAAAAATACTTTGCATGTTTTAGCATTTTAAGAAAATGTTTAATGATCATTCCTAAAAAAATGAAATGAAAAACACAAAAATATTTTACATGTATTTTTTTGGCTTTAAAACAAATTTATAGACCCGCTTGTTTTCTTAAAATAAAAATTTTTTGACATTTAATTCTAATGTTTTGGAACAATGGACTCATAGCTAGCCATTACTTAAAAATAAATAATAAAAATAAGAAAGAAACAATGAAAATAAGAATAGTTTTTTTTTTACATAAAAACTCTTCAATTCAAACCAAAAATTCAAAAAAAAAAGGAAATACATATTCACTAACTCCATAATCAAGAATATCGATTTGAGTGATATTCATCAATATTAAAATTAGGAATATCATTAGAAATATTCACTAACACCAGAGTTAGGAATATTAAAATTATCTATGCCAAAATTAGGAATATGTTTTTTTTAATCATTATTCATTAACACTAGAGCTAGGAATATTAGCACTAGGATTAACAATAACTTTGAACCTTAATATTCATTGGTGCTATAGTTAAGAATATTAGACTGCTTGCATGTTGTACTTGCCAATGCTATAGTTAGAAGTATTTCTTAGTTGAATATTCATTGACACTAGAATCTTGAATATTATGGGCAAACCACTGGTACCATAGCACAACAAGCTCTTAGCATTTTAAAACAAAACTAACAATGAAGCCTACTTTAAGTAAGATATTTTAAAAGAGATAATATATTTCTTTTAGCATAACCAGTCATGTATCATAGAATCTTTTTTAACCAATTAGGGTTCTTAGTGACTATAATACTAGATAACAACTCTTTAAACTAGACATTTCCCCTCAAAGAACAAGATGTTATATATCTTTTCTTTCCTCTCTCTTTTAAAGGTCGTTGCGATGTCAGATAGCAGTATTCTTTATCATTAAACCTTTGTTGATTCTCTATGATGTCTTCACCATCTACACTTGATTCTTGAATCAAATTATGGTTTAATTTTTCAAGCTTAGGAATTGAGATTATTTCTAGTAGGTCAATCTGAATTACAAACTATAATTCTCTAGTGATATCGGTATAAACAGACCAAAATGGTTCTTATGTTTGGTAAAGCCACTTTAGCCTAGCCTAACCCAGAATTTAGTACCTTATTAGTCATGCATAAGTGTATTAACACCATAAATATTACAATAAAGATTCTCTTAATTAGACCAGAGACCTTCATATTATCCAACATAAGACCCAATTAACAAATTTTATACTAATTGCTATAATAAATAAAAAGCCATCAAATTTTTAACTCAATTGAACAATGGGGATTAAATTCTCAAATGTAAGCAGTGAAAGAACAATGATATTGTCTTAAAATCTTGCTCAATATTTCTAAAGTTATTTTCGTCCTCGTAGTTTTATCATCTAAACTTCATAAATAAGATTGCTTGCTCTTTGGCCATTTCCTGTCACTTGTTTTCCTCTAAAAACCACATCCTCCTTTCTGACTTTACTTTGATAATATTTCATGAAATGAACCATTAAACTTATACTTAAACATTTTAAATTTTTAATAGCTTTTAATTTCTCATCAACCAATCTATCAAGTCATTAGTAAGTCATTTGGGATAACCTAACTAATCTAGCACAATCCCTTTTAACAAATACTCATTCCTTCATTGATCTCTAATTATCCCTGTAAGGATGATATAATCATTCACGCAACAAACTATGATATAATCGCAATAGCTAATTGTACCTTAATATCCAAAACTCTAAGACAATAAATCCTAATTTTGATTAACCAATTAATTAGACTATAACACTTTAAATTCCAAACTTCTCAGAACAATAAAAACACTCTTAATAAACTCTCCATCATGTTTGAACCATTATGTAATACATATTGTTCATAAACAATACCTTTCATATTTGTAATGCTATCGAATCATAACCATGTTTTGATACCAATTATAATGTCTTGTGTCTTTTAATGTGATTTCAACCTTTCCATTAATCATATATATGTAAAGAGGAGTGGAATTTTTTTTTATATTTATATTTTTTTTCAGAGTCTCCCTTATGATCAATCACAATATAAAAGTTTACATTGATGACATTATGGTAAAGTTAAAATCCAAATCTACCCACCTAGATGTGTTATATGTTATCTTTGAACAAGTAAGGATATACGGCCTAAAATGAATCTCTTTAAATATGCATTTAGTGTGTAAGCTACTAATTGTTTTTAGATTTTTAGGGTACCAACAAAGAATAGAGGTGGACAAGAATAAAACACGAGTAAGAATGAAAGCAAGACCTCTTTAAAATAAGAAAGAATCATAAAACTTTATTGGCAATATTAATTTTCTAAGGAGGTTCACTGTAAAATCTACAAGGAAGATTAGACCCTTTATTAAATAGTTAAAATAAAAGAACCCTGATGTGTTTTAATGGATTGGAAAGTATCATATTGATTTTGAAGGCATAAAGCCTATCTAGCATAACCTCTAGTGTTGGCCCCGCTAAGATTTGGAAAGCCTTTAAGGCTATACATTTTGGTAGTATAATGATCAATTAGTAGAACATTGGCATAAGAAAATGATTCTATGCATGAACATGTTATATATTACCTCAGTCGTGTACTCATATAAGTTGAAGAAAGATATATATCAATGGAAAAATTATATCTTTGTATTTTTACGCCCTTTTTTTTTTGTTAAGTTACACTAATATATATTACTGGTTGATGTTTTTGCAATTTGTAAAACAAATTTAATTAAATATATATTATCAGAATCTTTTTTAAGAGATTTTATTGGCAAATTGACATTAGCATTTTCTAAATTTAATCTATATTGTATGACACAAAAAGCAGTTAAAGACCAAGCTTTGACTAAAAGGAGAAATCATATGAAAAGAGGTTGGGATTATGTTTTATTTGTTTATCACTCAAATAATCCTTTAATCAAAATGTTAAGCATTTTATCTTTTAAGAAGGAAAAACTACGTAATAAGAACTTAATCATAAAAAAAATGGTATCAACCTTATAAAATTAAGCAGAGTATGAGGATATAAGATCTTGAACTCTAATAAAAGGCTATCTACTCCAAAGCCATACCACAAAAGGAGAAATGATAGTTTTTAGAGAAGGAGATAAAGATAATTTCAAGATTTAGATGATGGAAAATAGAGAAAATTGTAAATAAACTAAGAAAATAAATAGTACTAAAACTTGTGAAAATATGATTGAAATTACATATATGGGGCTAGCTATCATTTATAATGATTGTATGACCTTTTATATATTGGTATAGATTTTGAATCCTATCTAAACATGTGAACCCTAATCTTATATAGATATTGGTATAATCTAAAAAGTCCTTTAAATCCTAATATAAATTAAACTTTTTATCGGTTGGTACCAAATGAATCTTAAACTAACCTTATGACTTCTTATTAGTTATTCTATTAACGACTCCTGCTCTAAAAAGAACTAAGCTTTTTGGTTCATCATGTGTATTCAAAATCTTGTGGTCTATCATAACTCTTAGTCGCGTAGTCGATTACTTCCTGAAATCTTCTAGTCAATCAAGACTCTTTCAACATGGTTGCTTCCACTATACTCGATTGATTATAGCTTGATTCCCTTATTTGTTATGAATAATCATTATTCTTCTATGTTTTATATATAGATGTTTATTTATAGTGTAAACATATTATTATCATTATTATTATTAATATTATCAACTAAAAGAAAATTGAAAGTATTGGTCCCCTAGGAAGTTCCTATTGTCTTGAGTCTCTTGATATTGTTCCCAGGTGTTGAAATTTTCATATAGAATAAAATGCTACTCCAATATTTCCTAGAAAAATATATACATGTAGCGTCAAGTCTAATAAATTTACATGAAATGAGTCTGTGTTTATATCTTTTTATCTTGTAGTGAACATTGTGAAGTAAATAATAAATTAAATACATAATCAAGGTTGATTTAAAATCCCAATTAAATGATATTAAAAAAAATCAAATATTTTTAGATAGTATTTTATATTAATTTGTTTCCTTATCATTATACTGTATTCTCTATAACAATCCAACAAACTATGTATATAATTCTTTTATTTTAACTTTCTTCACTTAGGTAACTTACAATCCTTTTACTCGTAGCACGAAAATATTTCTTGCAAATCTAAATTATAGTTTGAAAAAGGACAAAAAAATAAGGAAAAGCACATTAACAAAATATTAAAATAAAATAAAGCATTATAAAAAATTCATCGATATTAAAATGAAACAATGTTTATTCTCCTCTAGTGAAAGATGTTTAATTTTGCTTATGCAAAATTAAAATTACTCATAAATCCAACAACATGATAACTATATGGCAGAATGAAAACGATGGAAACTAATATAGAAATTCTACCAAATTTTGTAGTCCTTTCCTATTTTTGATTGAGAAAGATCACTTTAAAGTGATTAACTAGAAGATCAAGTTCGATTCTGAATAAGAAGTCTTTCGCAGGTAACAACAAATTAGTTAGTAAATATGTGATTGATAGAAAACAGACGTGCTGATAGAAATACGAATTGTATTAGGATTTATATTGTGAGCTCCTAATATGCTATGAGTAACTTAAATAGGGCTAGGAATTAGAATCCATATAGGATTTCATCTCTATAACAATATAAAAAAGTTATTCAATTACTTAAAATAATAGACAGTCTCATATACATAATTTATTTTTGTAATTTATCCTTTATTTATCACACTTTATTGCTTTTTATTTTTTATTTTAAGTTTTTCCTTTATTTATCCCAATTTATTGTTTTTTATTTTTACTTTTTTTGTCTTCATTTTTTCCTTTATTTATTTGTTTCTTTCTTGAATTTTTACCTATATTAGTTTAATTTATCTTACTCTTTCTTTTTAATATATTAAAGTCAAGTTTAGAACCTTGTATTTTATTTGATTTGTGAGCTTGATACTTATCTCTGCTCAAGATTAAGTTCTTAGCTATTATTTCTCCTTGTTGAAAGGAAGAAACGATGAGCATATAACATATTGATTAGAAAATCAACAATCAATCAATATATTAGCATATGATTGATCATTAAGATTATTTGTTAGGTCAACAGCTTGGTAGGACAAATTAGTTAAGAAACAATAAATTAGTTATGATACAAATATTAGACAAGAAAAAAAAATGGTTAGAATGGATGGTGATCAATCAATCAATGCAATTGATAAAGGTCGTCCCTCTGACTACAAGGAATTTAAAAACAATTCACAGACTCAAAGGCTAATGGTGTAACCTTTATCATGTTGGACCTACCACATCAAACATGCCATAATATGGGTCTTCATCATCTAATTTTTTATATTAATAAAAAAAACATATACTAAACAGAATCACAATATCCATATGCGATCTATAATGCTTTTGTATTTTCCAATGTCATTGCTTATATCAACTTTCAGTTGATATTTTAGTGTTTATTGATATAAAATTTTGATAAAAGTATACTAATTGCTTTAAATAGTTTATTATAATTAAAATTATCATTCCTACAGGAACAATCTACCTTCTAGATATTAAAATTATTCTAGTTCTAAATTATTTCAAGGCACAAAAAAGACGCATATGTGTAAGAAAATTAACAGATTGGTAAATAAAAATTAAACAAAAACATGATATTAAAATAAATTCATTGATAGGCAAGATACTAAGGTTTCTGATTTACCTAACCAAGCCAAACTGATTCTTAAAATATATTACTAAGAAGCAAATATCATATACAATCTCTCGTGACTAACATGCATAAAAATTCATTTGAATGGTGGTCAATAATTCAAAGTATTAAACACAATGACACACTCAATAAGGATTGATAAATACTGTAATAAAATAACTAAGAAATTTGAGAATGTCATGGAGATGCAATATTAAAGTCTCAACAATAATATGCAATTCATAATAAGATTATTATAAACCATAATCTTTATGGAGAAATAATAAAAAGTATTAAAAAAAAGACTTTGTTTGAGTTGAATTTCTTAATCATTGACAAACTCTTATTTAATATGATTATTCCTCACCCAATGTTGAATTGTAAATTTCAATGATGAAAAGCCCTAACTTATCGGTTTTGGTTGTTTTCTCTTCTTTAGTTTCCAAACTTCTAGTCTAATTTTCTTTGTCGACTTATTTTGAGAAAATGATAAAATATCTAAATTGTAAGGCTCTCTTTTATATTTCTCCTAACATCAAAATTGAATTGATTGGATATTTGTAGCCAAAATTATGTGTAATTTAACGAGACATGTTTTTGAAATTTCTAGTGAGGAAATTTCCAATTCTTAGAATAGGCATTTTCCTCCTTTTATTCTTGCCCAAAACATATACATAAGTTAATCAACCTTTTAAAGATTAATTTTCTCATTTAATTGGCTTTCAAATGAGCTTTCTCAATATAATGAACCAAAAACCAATTTGGACCAATGTTTTAGCTAGAGTTTTGAGGATTAAATGTTGATTTCTCACTTCAAAGCCCACAACTTTATGAATTTGTTTTTTTTCTACATAAAAATAAATAAAGTATATAAAATAGAGAAATTTAAGATGAACTAGAATAAAATTGAAATTAATAATGTGGTAAAAATATATAAAAATCAAGGATATCACTTTAATGCCAACATCATAGCATCATACTTATCTTTTTTAAAGATCTTATGACATGATCAGATGACCATAATCAATTTGGCCAAACCCTAATCATTAACCAGTGACTTATCCTCTTGGAATGTTTTAAAATTGAAACTTAAAACTAGTTAGCATTCAATTAAAAGATATCTAGTTGGAGATGAAAGTGCAATTAACATGACCTATGATAATAATATTGTCATAACTCAATTTTAGATCTCCAAAATCATTTTATAAAAAAATACATTTTTTATTAAAAAAATCCAAAAAATCAAAACTTTAAAATCCAAAAATATTTTCGAAAGATAAGGAAATAAGTGATTGAGATATTTAAATGTTGATAGCCCCAAATCAATGAGTCTAAAAAGAGAAACCCAAAAAAAATCTCACAATTCAACCTAGAAGAGAAGGAAAAAAAAACATTCATCCTAGAGAATTAACCATGGAATTTAGAATTACAACTCTAATATATGTCAAAATGATGATTTGAATACCTTTCAATGGAGAATTTCTTCTCATTAAATAGAAAAGTATTATCATAATTACAACATATAATCACTATGTACCATATTACAATCACTCTAAATTAGGCAACTATGTACATGTATTTCCTATCAATAAAACTACTAAATCAAGCAATTAACTATACAATAACATTACATTAAGATATTACAACTAATAAAAACCTTCTAATCAGTCTAAAAACTCAAAATCAAACTGAATCTAAACAATTTTTATGTGTTCTAATATATTTTTCTTGACATGACTAAAAAATCAAACCACCATCATTGATTTTGTTTTTTGAAAACAAACCTATTTATACCCAGATTAACGTCCCTCCTTTGCTTTTTTAAATAATTTTCTCTCTTCTCTATAAGCTTTTAAGAATTAAAATAAAAGAAAAATAAAGTTTAGAACCAGATTGTAAAATACTAAAACTTCAAGGACCAAATTGAACTTTTCAAGTAAAAGCAATAGAACAATCCAAAGTTTTATAAGAGGCGCTACTTTTTTCCATGGTAAAATGTAGGGGTGTTTAAAAAAAACACGAACAACCAAGAAAACCAAAAAAACCAAAGAAAAATTAACTGAGAAAACCGAACTGAGATGAAAAACCGATTAAACCGATTTTTAAAACCATAAAATCTTGTTGGTTCAGTTCGGTTTCGGTTTTAAAACTGAAATCGATGAACCGAACCAAGCCAACCAAAAAAACAAAAGGGATATAAATACTGCAATTAACCTAACCCTAACAAATTACCCTGCCCTCCACTCTCCATCTCAAAACTGATAACACAAAAAGTCGTCGCCCTCCACTCTCTATCTCAAAACTCAAAAGCTAAGTCATCCACCCACATCTCCATCTCCTTGGCTTCTCTTTTTATTTCTGCGCAACATCTCCATCTCTTTTGTGCAAGCCGAACAAAAACCCACATCTCCATCTCCTTGGCTTCTCTTTTTATTTATGTGCATCATCTCCATCTCTTCTGTGCAACCCATATCTCCATCTCTTCTACGCAAGCCAAACAAAAATCAACATCTCCATCTCTTTGGCTTCTCTCTTTATTTCTACGCAAGTTGTCGGGAAGATCTAGTTCGTCTTCTTGTTCAATGAGTAAAGGAGAATAGAGACAATCAAAGTACTTCTGGTTTTTAGTGTTGTTTGCATTGGCCTGCTGAGCACGCCAAAAAACAACTTCCATAGCAAAAACTAATGATAATTTTAAATGTGCAACTTTAGATTGGTGGCCTAGTGAAAAGTGTGATTACAGCTACTGTCCATGGGAGAAGGCTAGCCTCTTCAATCCAGTTTGTCCTTTTCTTTTGTTTTGTAAATTTCTTTACCTGCAAATATTCTTATTAATCGAGATGCTAAAACTTTTAGAGCTTTGCCATATTTGCAGGATTTGAACAAGATTCTAGCTAAACCGAAAAAAACCCATATATGATAGGATTGGATTTCTCGGTTTTATGGCAAAAAAAACTGAATTTCACCGAACCGAACCGGTTCGGTTTGTACTGGTTTTCGGTCTAGTTCGGTTTAAATTTTTCAAAATTTAAGTTACTTGGCTCGGTTGGTTTTTGTAGTCTAAACCAAATCGTACCAAATCATGAACAGCCCTAATAAAAAAGCAATGTCGTTTGGCTTACAATGTCATAATAATAATTTGCAATCACAATCACACTCTTGAGCGCTGTTCTTGCAGCCAAAGGGAGGGGTGATGGAGTTACCTACTACATATTTTCGTATTATTAGTTTTCAAGTTATTATATTTTATTGTCAAACAGTTTTGGATGATAGATTAAATGTAATGTTCTCTAATTTTCTCTCCTCTAATCCTCTCTCTTCTCCTCCTCCATCTCCATCTCCACCTCCTCCTTTCCTCTTCCCTGTTTTCCTTCTAATCTCTGCACTACATCAGATAGTTTGCATGTGCTCGTCAGATTTCCTCTGTAACAATAAACAGATCAGGTTAACAAAAGGATATGAAAATGTCTTCAAAAACTAAATAACTTTGCCTCAAGCAGGAAGATAATTGGATTTGTGTGTGATCTTCTCGTCTTCTTCCATAAAATGTCGGTTCATACTACACTCCTCCATCGAAAGCATAGAGCATTTCTTGCCGGTGCATCACATTGTTTAAGGCTTTAAGCTAACAAAACATAAATACAATAAAGACTCACCCCATTAAGCTAACTGATCTAAGGCGAGCTGAAATAACATTTATTGACGAGGAGAACCACAAACTTCACCAATATCCGAACAAGTGAGCCCGGACCAAAGTTTAACATACAATTACATTTTACATTTAAATTGATTAACTCAAATTCAAGCCAGAATCAAGGCAGAAAGTCAAAAAGAAGACAAAATGTCAGCTGTATTAAGTTGCAAATTACTGAAACACCAAAAGCAGTTCTAGATTCAACCTAATCATTGCATCAGTCTTCAGTGCTTCAATGTTTTCATGAGACCACAAAATAAGGTTTCTGTTTCTAACATGATTCATAGAAATCACTCTGTTTCTTGCCAGACAGCCCCCACCTGCTCATAAAACAATCCCATAAGATGTAAATCAGGTAAATAGCACTGAGTACCTTGAGGATGAACATTGAAACTTTTATATATTATTAACACAGAAAAGAACAGGTATTAAGAAAGTAAAGGCTTGATATAACAGGTGTACCGTTCACAGCAAAAAGACTTCGGCAGGTTCTAACAAAGGAGAGCAAAGCATACCAAAATAGAAAGCCTAGAAGTCATCACATGATATCATAATTCATAACCAAACAACAGGTGCTGCTGCAGAAAGAAATTCATTGTTCCAACCTGTCCTTTTCTCCCTCACCTTTCAGTAACCTCTTCACACCCCCACCCAGGGCAGTAATCATAACATGGTTTCAGGTAATAATTCAATCATTTGATAACAATGACAGTTTGACCAGTCACAAATCATCAATTGCATGTGAAGCTTGCTGCTTAAGCTCCAGTGTGTTAACTATTTAAAGCTTAAAATCAAGTGTTTTAACCTAAATTAAAAGAACAAAATAGAACTCATGGGCTAACAGCTGGAGAGAATCATCATCCAATGATGCTGAGTTCTTTATTCTGTTTATTCAATTCTACTTTTCAAGTGAAGTGTCTCCAAAATCTATTATTTGAGCAAAAGTTTATTGCTCAGCTCAAATTAGTTAGTCCAAAAGTTGACATCCTCCAAGTGCAATCTGAAGATATCAAAATCTATACTCACTCTTCAGCTAATGATATGATCCCAATAAGGGTCAATCAGAGGGGAACTTCTCCCCACTATCCTCTCTATCAGGAAAATCAATTGCAAACCAGTCAAATCCATCTATCCTCTCTTTCAGCTCTTTTTTTGCCTCCACTTTCTCAATATACCCTTCAATCAGGAGTCAAAGCAGCCATAAACCTCTCAAATGGAAAAGACATTAAATCTGGTACATTTAAGTTCACTAGTAAAACTAAAAAACAGAACTCATATGTACAAATTATATATAGCTAAAGAAATCACTTAAATCATATTACCTAGTGATGAAGTTCACTCTCAAATATGGAAGCCAAAATCTACAGCCTAGCTCAGATTAGTTAACTCCAGCAGGTCATAAATGTTGCAGTCACAGTCCAAAGAATAAAAATTTATAATGGCTCTTAAGCTAATCAACAAATATTTTCCCTTCAGCAGCTATCCATTCCAACTCTACACCAAAAGGGGTTTTTTTTTTTCTACATTTAGCTCAACAATATAAGTCTTCTCAGAAAGAGTACCGCAAAGCTCGGAACAGAGCTAATTAAAACTAGTTATGCCATCATGAATAAAACTAAACCACATAACCCAAATGTACATATAAGTTAGGTTATACAACAAGGTGAATGAATTGAAAATTATTTCCAAGTTATGAAGTTCACTCTCAAATATATTATTTCAAGCAAAAAATTTACAACCCAGCTCAAATTAGTTAAATCCAAAAGGCTATATCCTTCGATTTCTGTCTGTATAACAAAAAAAAAAAAATATATATATATATATAGCTGCTGTGAAGGTAATCTGATGCAAAAAGTTTCCCTTCAGCTGATATCCTTATTCCTTACCACCTCAACACCGAAAGGGGGATTTTTTTTTTCTCTTAGCAATTTAAGACATTTCTCAGAAAGTGTATCATCAAGTTCTCAACAGAGTTATTCAAGACTAGTTATGCCATCATATGTGAAACTAAAGCACAGAAGTCAAATGTACAAATCATTACTGGTTAAATAACTAGGGATATCCCAGCTAAGGCCTAAATGTGGAGTTTGGACAGGTTAATGGATGCAGAAAAACCCTGAAGACCACCAGTATCAATATCAATCAGATTATGATGTTTTATTTTCCAAAAAGCTATCTCAGATTGAGTAAATGTCACAAACTTCTCGCACTATCCTGCTACTTTGTTACTTTACTGTTCAACTGCATTACTTTACGAGCAACGCAGTAAAGTCAAACAGTCACTATTCCAATAATGAATGCAGCATGATAGAAAACAAAAACTTTGGAAGAAATTTGGCTACAAGGGTGGTTTCTGCTAAGGTTTCGCAAATCCAAGTTTTTCCACCATTATGATCTTCAGCTCTTTGCTAGATCAGTCGACTCTTTATGAGAAATCAAGCTGCAGAAGGATGAGACACAATGCTTGGTAATCGCAAGTTTAATACTTGTAATAGCTTATACTAACCGAGAAAATCACCATGTGACACATGCCAGCTCAGAAGCAACCAAATTTGAAGTACCACAAAGCTTATTACCTTTCCCTCCCAAATTAAAAGTCCCCCTAAACAAACCCAGATATTAGTAACACAGGCCCGCCTATGCGGTACACGCTCTAGTAGTTGTTATAATAAGAAGGAAAAAAAAAGCCTTGCTTCTATGGAGGAAGAACACATCAATCAACTGGTATTCAAGACAGCAATTCAAAAATGGGTCTTTCTTAAAGGCTTTGTTCTAGTTTTGTAACCACACAAATGGTTTCATTCCAGTATAAGTGACCTCCACTGGGTCTATTAATGTTGGTACAAACAAAGAAATAAAAAGAAATTTATTAGCAAACAGAAGGGAGGATGACATCAATGAAGGAATCAACCATAATTCTAAAATTTCAAACAATAATGTAAATAAAGATCCAGAATCCAACAACCAATGCCAAATTCAAAACATGATTAAAAAAACACATACCTTAATGAACCACATCCATCTGTCTATCTAATCTTTTGCATCCCAGCACTCTTCTTCGCTGCCTCATTAATTTTCTCACTATACCCTTCAATGGGTGGAGTCAAAGTAGCCATGAAACTACTCGCAGGAAAAGGCGTTAGATCCGGTATCAAGGCGGCCTTCTTCAAATTCTCCGGCAATGCCTCAATAGCCTCGTTCTTACACTTCAAGCAATTAGTCAAAGCAGCCTGTCTGGCCCTATGCTTTCTCATCAACACCCTACTGTACTCCTTGGCCAGTTTCATCCCATCCTCCTCAGTCAACTCATATTTTGGTATCTTATCGACATCAACCAAACCTAAAGAAATCAAATCTAAACCAGGAGTCCCAATAATCAAGGGCTCATCAGGAACACCCATAGCCTGCCTTCCACCTTTCTTTAAAATCTCCTTTTCGCGAATCCTGTCTTTGCTTAGAAGTCCCAATTTTTCTCTTTCTGCTTCACGGGCACGGTCTTTGGGCTTTAAGTAACGAACTGGGGCTGGTGCGTTGATGCATTGGTCATAAAGACGGTTCCTCTCAGAGTCTTGACGCGAAAATGATCTAGAAGGATCTTGAGAGCCTGATTTTTTGTTCTTGTTCGTTGTTACTTTAGAGCGCTTCTTTGCTACCCCATCTTTGCCTTTTCCTTTCGACGTTCCACTTACAGAACAACGTTGGAGGAATTGGTGGGTTAGGGACTGGAGTGGTTGTTGAGTTCTTGTGATTCTAAGCATTTTTGTTTTTTTTAGTAGGTGTGTGCTTCTGCAATAGAATGAAAATGGGAGGAAACAAATGGAGTGGTAGGGTTTTAGGAGGAGGAGTGGGCTGGGTCTACCATGCGCCGATAAAACCTTAGCCCTGTTTATTAATCAAATCAATTAGCCTCAACACATTTATATTTTATGCCATTAAAGAGTGGGAGGGTTGTATTACAAAAATTAATTTTAAATTAAAAAAAATAAAATATTTCAAATTAAAAATCAAAGAGCAAATATCATATTTGACCACAAACAACAAAACATCCCTCATTTTGATTTTTGTGTAGAAAAGTTTAATTTGATCCTTAGACTTTTAACTTGTTTGTTATTTGGTCCTTAAATTTTAGAAATTAACTTTTTAATATCAAATTTTATTTTCTTTACTTTTTACTTCCATGTCAAGAGAGGTTAGAGAGAATGGCTAGAAAATTTTGAGGAAAGAGAAAGGGTCATGATGTTTGTTTCCCTTTAACCCACCAATTTTATTTTTAATATATATATAATAATATTAAAATGATATAAAAATTAAAAAAAAAAGTTAATTTAAAATAATAATAATAATAATAAAAATTAAAGACATTTTTAATAACAAACGGGCTCGTCTTAACTATCGAGGTCGTCGACTTCACCATATTTTCGCTTCTTCTTCTCACTTTTTTTACTTCATAAAAACATTTTAAAAAATCTCACATTCATTTCTAGGGTTTTGAAGAAAGGAAAAACAAATGTTGGGTGGTGGATTATATGGAGATCTGCCTCCGCCATCCGCCGCGGCGGAGGAAGATAAACCAACTACCACCACCTCCACTGTATGGTCTACTAGTACCTTAATGGCTCCACCTACTCTTCGTAAACCTATGCCCCCACCACCACCACAAACTATTTTAAAATCCCAAAACAAACCTAAACCTTCCAAAACTTTACTTTCTCCGGCACCGCCTGTCACTGTCCTACCCGATGAGGTGGCTGCGCAGCCGGCATTGGTAGGGGTGAATTCGGTGGTCATTGAGGAGTATGATCCCGCGAGGCCGAATGATTATGACGATTATAGGAGGGAGAAGAAAAGGAAGGCCATGGAAGCAGAGAGGTTGAGGGAGATTGAGAGGAGGAGGCAAGAGGAGGAGGAAAGAGAGAGTAGGGAGAGGGAAGACAGGGAGAGGGATACGAATATTTCCGGGGAGGAAGCGTGGAAGAGGCGTGCCGCGATGAGTGGTGGTGGTGTTCCGAGGAGTCCGTCGCCACCCAGTAATGGGGATGGGTTTCGTATTGGGAAGTCAGAGACGGTTGGGTTGGGAGTTGGTGCTGGTGGACAAATGACTGCCGCCCAGAGGATGATGGCGAAGATGGGGTGGAAGGAAGGGCAAGGATTGGGGAAGCAGGAGCAGGGGATTACGACGCCGTTGATGGCCAAGAAGACTGATCGGAGAGCTGGGGTTATTGTGAATGCCAGTGAGTCAAAGCCAGAGAAGAAGGTGAAGAGTGTGAATCTCAATGGAACGCCTACTCGAGTTTTGCTACTTAGGAATATGGTATGCATATCTACCTTCCTTCTGTTTGGTAAATAATGGCAATCAGGTAAATGGACTACAATTTATTGTTATTAAAAATAATTGACATAGACATCTGAAATGCATAGCAAGTTATTTCTGCACTATGAATGTAACTACAATGAAAGAAACTAATGGGAATCAGCAAGACATTGTTATGTTCTGTTCTTTGTTTGTAATTTATTCTTTTATATCTTGTAATGCCTTCTTCACATGTTCCATTTATTCCGTTGTGCTATAACTTTCCCTCTAGTGAACAAGAAACTACTTACGTAGTGCTCCATATCTTGCTTTGCTGTGCTTGTTTCTATAATTTCAAATTTACTGGTGTGAGAGAGCAATAGCATTACATTGGGCGGTGTAATTTCATCTGTTAAACATCCTTGGTCCGCCTTTCCCCATCTTCTTCTATTGTGTTTTTGTCAAGGCCCAAGCAGGTGCATTCTTTCCGGCACCTAATGTAGTTTGCTTCTATGAAGGCAAAATGCTGAGGTGTTAAGAGTTGATAGAGGCAATTTGGTTTGATAGCAAAATTAGCAATGTTCACTACTACTAGCACTGTAATCATGTCTCTGATAATCTCAAAAAATTGAATTTGTGATGTTGGTGAGGTGATCAATCTTTTACTTTTCCTAGGAAAGCTCTATGGTGTCACCATCGAAGATGAATTAGGTAACTGTGTTAAGTATGCTCCTTATTGCCCAGAGGAGAGAGAACTCTGGGCTTTTGATAGAAGCCATGAAGTTTCTGTTTGAGGAGAATCCTTGCATTTAGATTAACATTTGGTATTGAATATATTGTTCTGTTGGCCACTGTGTTTCTGCGAAATGTACTCTCCGTGTTCTTTTTGGAATCACTTGATAGTTTAAAGTCTTAAGTGATGGATATCCACCATTGCTCCAACTTTTCTCTTAGCCATCTACTTCAGCAGCTTGCTTATTTCTCCTTTCCAAACATAATTGCTCACTGACTATCCCACCACAGGCTTTGGTTTTGGAGTGCATAAGTTTGGAGCTTTAACATGCTTTTCTCAAATTTTAAATACCCTCCTTGACACCAGAAATTTCTGTTTTTATGTTTTTTCCCTTTAGAGGGAAAAATGTTGCCAGTAGCTTGTGGGCATTCTTATATTAAATAATCGATGAGCTTGTTCACCAATGTATAATCTGAAAGAGGTTTACACTTATTCAGATCACCCCAAGTAAACTTTAATGTTTTCTGTTTCCTTTAAATGTCCTCAGAAGCTTTATTAAGATTGCTTTTGAAAAACTAGAGGAGTAATGTTAATATAAACCAGATGATTGAAGATTGCTTGCTTGTATTTGTCCTTGATGGATGGATTTAGTTGTGCTTGAAATGTTCGAAGCACTCAAAAGTCAGTGGAAGTCACAATATACAAAAGGGTTTAGCTCAATATTTCTATAGGCACTCATTTGAGCATCCCTTTTTTTAATACCAAATCATAGGGTACAAAAGGGTTCCAGTTTAATCTTTTCTCTGCCCTCTGATTTGAGCAATCCTGACTCCTATTTTGCCATCAATTATATTCTTTGGTGGAAGCTTTGTTTGACAGAGAACTGGATGCCTCTAAAAGCTTGCTTTTTTCTCTTCTCACCATCAAAGCCTGAGTGCTGAAACTGTTGCATGATTATTGGCTTAGTTGCTCTGCTTCAGTATCTGAGTTGCTGGTGAAATAATTTCTGTGTTAATTTTTGCTGCGTCATCTGTCATGTCTTTGATACGTAAACATTTTGGTTTGGTGACAAAAATGAAATTTATTTTCTAATGTGATTGCTATTTGGTTTCTTTCACTTCAAATTTTATTCCTTAAAAAATATGTTATATGGTTTTAACATAAAGTGTCTATCCCATGCTCCATGTTTGTTATTGCAGACGGAAATGAGAATTTGCTGAAAATGTTCTTTTTTTCTTTTCTTATTTTCTTCATGAAAGGTGGGTCCTGGTGAGGTAGATGATGAACTAGAAGATGAGGTTGCATCCGAGTGTGCAAAGTATGGAACGGTCACTCGGGTTCTTATCTTCGAGATCACTGAGCTGAACTTTCCACGTGAAGAGGCAGTTAGAATTTTCATACAGTTTGAGAGATCAGAAGAAACAACAAAAGCATTGATTGATCTTGATGGGCGGTTTTTTGGGGGTAATGTGGTTCGAGCGACCTTCTATGATGAGGAGAGGTTCAGCAAGAATGAGTTGGCTCCTATCCCTGGTGAAATCCCTGGTTTTTGATGGCCGATTGAATAACTTGTCAAGTTTCCTTCACATTCATCAGGAAAGTTATGGTGGACTCTTATTTTGATTCCCAGTTTACTGTGAGAATTAAGCTGTGGTAAGTAGGTTCCAGCTTTGGGTTAGGTGGAGTGTAAACTGTGCTTCTATTGATAATTATAAGCTGCATGCACTTGTTACCGTTGAATGAACCATAGAGAATTTATTTCTTCTTTTTTCTTTTTTTCTGTTCAAATATTCTCCCTTTGATAGGACAAACTTCTACATTCCTTGTACAAAGATAGTAGTCGACCATGATTGCATTCAACATAGTGCTCATAAAACATGATGGCAGTTCTTGAAACTCGAGGAGATCTCATGCAATGCATTTTTATCTTACACGTACTTCGTTTTTTCTGTTGTTTAAATAGAAGAAAATCAGCTAACATGCTTGTGCACTTCTCTAATTTGTGTTATTGCCAAATGATGTTTGTTCCCAAAGCAAAATGACATCGTTACCTTTTGTGGCTCGTCTGTGTTTCTCAGGTGAATCCAGAAACTTGACTGCGTGTGCAGGCGTAGAAAACTAGTTTGTTTTTTCGGTTTATTGGAAGCCCGTCGGCCTCCACTGCACAGTACAACAAAATAGTTTTCATTTGCAAAGCAAGGAAAGCACGGGCGGGGCTGGATCTTATAGTACTTTGAAATAGATCTTATAGTGCAGAAAAATAGTCTATAAAGATATAACCTGGAAAAGATTATATATATATATATATATATATATATATATATATATATAAAGCGATGAAGAAAATAATAAAGATAAACTGTGAAAAAAAATAAAAGATAGCAGAAAGCTTGTGAATAAAATTGTGTACAAGGAGCGGACCACTTGCACCGCCTCTATTTTTCTTCTACATGACCTAAATCTACCATACAATAAAATCCTCGAGAAACTCATGTGCCCAAGCAACCAACACCATCCTTTCCGATGAACCCCGATGCCGACCACCATCTCCCACATGTCAAGACCAAGACTTAATGATGAGAAAGAGAGAAACAGATCTCATGGAGGTGGTTAATAGATAGAAAGGAGAGGGGACGGGACAACGAGAAAGGAGAAGTGAGAAGAAAGAGACGACGATGATTATTTAAAGTAGTTTTCATTTAAAAATATATTAAAATAATATTTTTTTATTTATAAAAATTATTTTTGACATCAATATATCAAAATGATTTGAAAACACAACAAAAAAATATATTAATTTAAAATAAGGAAAAAAAATAAAAAAATTTAAATTTTTTCAAAAATATTTTTAAAATACAAAAATAAACATGGCCAGTTCAAGGATTGGAAATAACATCCATTCCATTGATAGGAAATCTTAATTCTAGGATTTTGATTTTTTTTTTATTGATTGTCTATTGGTTTTTAATTGTAAGAGAGAAAGAGTAATGTTTAAATACTAACACGAAACTTTCTTTCTAAAATTTACTTTTTTTGCAAAAAAATTTTGAAGGCTTTCTTTAAATAAAATTTTTTGGCACGCGTTCATGAGAGATTACTGTAAAAAATAATGGAGAATTGGACGGAAAATTGGATGGAGGAAAATGTCTAGTATAAAGTGATGAAAAAAAAAAAGATCACATCAAGAAAATGTAAAAAATAAAAGGATGAAATATGCCATCAATCTATGAACAATCAAGAGAAGATAAAAAGGGACACATGTTTGTTGGCAATCATGTAAGAAAAATCCATAAGAAGCGAGAAGAGGGACTGCTGTTTTCTTGGCAAAGAGGTTGCTAGCTAGTATATGTATATATTGCATCTTATCATCATAGAAAAATCAATTCAATAAATAATTAAAAGTAAAACATTTTAAAATTGAAAACCATGTATGGTGTGTGTGTGTGTATAAATAAAGAGATTGTATGAATTAATGTGCTTGTTGTATTTTGATTCTGAATAGTACAAGGCTTTAAACAAAGTTAAATTCAAAAAATAGAAAAGGAAACTAATAAGAAAAATTAATCCTATATATTTACTAAATATAAACATACTAAAATATGGTGTATGTGTTTTTTAAAAGTATTTATTGTATAACTACTAACCAATAAAGTGTAAGTTAGGTTTGTAAATATATGGGACCGGTGAAGAAAGATGTTTAGTTTATTATTATAAAGATATGATAAATAAAAGATATCTGATAAAATCCTAGAGTTTATATATATATTTAAAACTATACATGTGCAAAAGCATAACTTATGAAAATTATGCTTTCAACATAAATATAATAAAATAAATTCTAGTATGCATACTAAGTATATAATCAAACTTGCAATTGATATTAATTAAAAGCTATAGCATTCATACTAGTAGTAAAAACATATCCATGTTTAAATTAAAACAAAATAAGGTACTTATTAAAACATTTTAAAGTAATGAAACTTTTGTTATTATCAAAGATGAATTTTTTGTTCTTGAGGTTTTATTGCTTCTTACTTGTGCAACAAAGATGGTTGCAATAAAATTATTTTTACTCAACAATAAGCTAGATACTAAGTTCTTATTGGCAACAACATGGAATATATTGTTAGGTGTGAGAAGCTTTCAAATGTCATTTTCAGTATGACATTTCCAAAACCCAGTAACTTAAAGGTTGATGGGTTCCTCTAATTAAACCTTTTGATATGTGAGGATTGAATGTTATAGGACCAATCAATCCGAAAGCAAGCAATGGGCACAAATTCATGTTGGTTGCCATCAACTACTTTACTAAATGGGTAAAGGCTTGATGTTACGCATATATAACACAAAAGTTAATTGAATGGTTCATTGAAAAATATATGATTTGTCATTACCATATGCAAGCAATATTAGTAATGCTTAGAATTTCAATGGGAAGTTGATTGCTGAGCTATGTACTAAGTGGAAGATTAAGCATCTTAATTCTTCTCCCTACAGATCTAAGATGAATGGTGCTGTTGAGGCAGCCAATAAAAATCTCAAAATGATCATCCAGAAAATGGTGGTCACTTACAAAGATTGGAATGAGATGCTTCCATACATACTTAATGCGTACTAGACCATAATAAGAACTTCTATACGTGCAACCTCTTACTTTCTAGTATACGGTATGGAAGCAATGATACCTTTAGAAGTGGAAATTATATTATTAAGGATTTTAATGGATGCTAAACTAGAAGAGTCGGAGGGGGACAAAAATAAAATTTAAATAGTCAAATCTGATTAGTGAAAAAAGACCGACAACCATCTGTCATCACCAGTTATATCAAAGCAGAATGACTAAAACATACAACAATTAGGCCAGGCTAAAAGTGTTTAAAGAAAGAAATCTTATTGAAAAAGATCTTGCCTATACCTAGTTTGGGCAAGAAGATCTTGTGATTGAACCACAAATATAACTGAACCCCACATTTTAAAAGTGTGGTTGGAAGTTTAAACCAACAACAATATTTTACAGTTTCTCCTAATCACATTAGCTATCTCAAAAACAAATGCCCTCTTAATTCATAATATAATTCATAGTTTCACCCCAATCAACAATGATTGATGAAAAATATTCCCATCTTCCTCACATTAATATAAATGTCAATTCACAACAACCAGTTTACTCTTTAAAAGTTCTCCAAAGCAAGATTTAAACAAAGGCACCGTTTGGAACTTATAGTTTCATGAAAATTCAAAAAATATTTGTTTCAAATATTTTTTTTATGTTTTTTAATCATAATAATTTTTAAAAAATAAAAATACATTATTTTTATACATTTCCGAATAAAAAACACTTTAAAAAACAATAACTGTCACACTCTCAAACTCTTAAAATCCAGTGAACCTGTCATTTAACCCAAAAATAATAATAATAATAGATCATGCTTGAGGTTGCTTTATCCCCACAAAAGCTCAAATTATTTCCTCAACACCCATGGACTCCATGTCTGCCATGCCAGAGACAGCAACACTGTCCCAATCCATTCTCTTATCCCATTCAATTAAACTTCCCTTGCCAAATGCCAACTAAGGGAAGTTGACTGATTTTAAAAGACACCAAGCAAACTGCGATCACAGTTCAGAGCTCCACTCACCGACGAAAGATATTTCCATCTTCCACTCATTACATATACATATCCATTCACAATAACCAGTTTACTCTGAATAAGTTCGTTACATTCAATCCTTAAAAACAGATTATAGAAGATATGAACACACACCAAACAAACTTAAATCACAATTCATAGTTCCTCAAACAATCAACATAATAGTAGGTGTAACCATCTTCCATAAATTGTATAATTGTTTTTTCTTTTTCCAGAAATCACACATTATACAATTATTATCAATTCCCAATTCCCAATTTGCCTTTAACAATTGCTCCACAATGAGTAAGCACACCCCTTCCATCTATTTAGGTATATAATGCATTCACCTGTGGATGAGTGCGAACCAAATTCCTTCCATGTAAACCTATTCCCTATCCAGGCTCAGAATTAAGCGGTCAGTTTCGTCTCTAGCACTACTAATCTTTTGTCAGTCACTCTAAAAATGTCCAGAAAAGGATCTGTAAGCCAATCTGGTACGTATTTTCTGATTTTCATTTACTAATATATCATGAATCAGAAGAAGAAACCAAACCAAGCAGCCCAAACTCATCAAGCTCTAAAAAATAATTCATCATCTCCCACGTTGATAGAACTAGAGGCTTTTTACAGTAGGTTCAACTGGAGGAAGTTAAGAAACAAAATAGCATAGGGACCAGAGTCCATTTCAGTTGAAGTGGGAGAGAATCTTATGGTGGAAAAGAAACAAAAAAGAGAGGAAGCAAACAATGCCATACTGGCTGCATAGAGTTATTTATAAAACAACAACAACAAAAATAATGGAAATACTATGCTTACGCAACCTGATCATTCCATTCGAGTATTTTCGCCCAGGAAGGAAAGGGATCTACACAAAAATAATATGTTCGTACTTGCCCTTTTCATTTTCCTTATCGTTTCTGTACAAACACGGATAATAATTAAGAAAAACTTCTCATACATGGCACACGGAAAATCCCAAAGAGCTTATAATGGATGGCACATTAGCAGGGGCAATTTTTAGTCTACATAGAGGAGTATGGACAAAGATATGGAAACATACAGTAAGGTTATCAAGGCATTTCAAGGTCTGGTCTCCGGTCAAGCACTTCTTTTGCGGATCCATCTGGAAAAGCATCTGGATAAGTTGCCAAAATTTTGGCTTTCATGCTCCTGCAAAGGAGAGAAGGATTAGATTCCAGACCACTTAATTCAGTTTATGTAATGAGAATGGAATGGAAAGAATACCTTAGCTTTTGAAAGATGTAATCAAGATCAGACTTCATAGATTTTAAGAGACGCGTGTTTCTTGAAAAATCAGCAGAAACCTCTGCGAAACAATTCTCTGAAAATTCATTAAAATGAGACAGCACTGCGTTGCTGTCCTGCAACCTTCCCAATCTGTTCAGGTTTTTTTTATAGTGATAAGCCCAAAGACATTAAATATATAAATAAGAAAAAAAAAACTCAACAAATCCACAATGAGAGAGAATTACATGAGAAGCTGCAATTGCTTGAGTGAATCCAGATCTCGCTCATCAATTAGGGTTTCGAACTCTCTACAGACCTCTTTTGAAGCTTCTCTGATGGGTTCCTCCTCCATTTCCTGCTTCCTACAGTGATGCGGATGCGGATGGAGATGGAAATATTGATGACTGTTTTCGGCCTTCGGTTTTTTGCTTAACTTGCCAGCGTTTCATCTAACCATATATTTTGGGCCTTTTCTGGGTCTTGAAGCCCAATATAAAACTTCATGGTCCATTATACTTTGCTGCCCCCATCCTTCGTCTTCATCATTTCGTCAAAATGGCCCGCCCCATCGTCGCCTCCACCAATTCCCACATTGCTAATTTTGTAGTTCTTTGCAATTTTGGTAATTGTACTCAATTAATTAAAATAAAAATACAAGTGCTCAATTGATAGAAATGATAATTTTGGGGCTTTTTGATAGAATTGATGAACATACATCATACAAATAATGGATTTAGCCTTATTTAAAAAAACAAATGCAAGTAGTGATTAATCTATATTTATATTCTAATTTATTTTTCAAAATAGAATTGATGAACACACATTATACAAATAATGGATTTAGCCTTATTTAAAAAAATAAATATAAGTAGTGAGTAATCTATATTTATATTCTAATTTTTTTTCAAAATAGAATTGATGAACATACATTATACAAATAATGATCATGTCTACAGGTTAAAAGCACTTTCTGGATTGAAACAATTACCTAAACACACTTTCTGGATTGAAACAATTACCTAAACATAAAAGGTTTAGTCAATTCTTGATACCAAATAATTACATAACTAATAAAATTGAGTTTACTCTTTTTATCAAGAATAATGGTAATGATATTACAATTTTGCAAATATATAGAAATGATATTTTATTTAATGCTACTAATGAGTTTATATAAATGATTTAAAAAATGTATGCACACAAAATTTTAAATGAGTATAATGATATAACCTCATTTCTTTCTTGGACTTTAAATCAAGCAAACAAAAGAAGAATTTTTTTTTTAATCAAGCCAAATACACAAAGAAGCTATTCAAAAGATTTGGTCTAAATGATTCATAATTATGTACTACACCAATGTTTACTTCAGTAAAGCTCAATAAAGATGAAAGTGGTAAGAATGTTAATATCTACCTGTATAGAGGTATGATTGGTAGTTTATATTATTTAACTACTAATAGACTTGATATTATGTTCGGTGTATATTTATGTGCTTGTTATTAAGCATACAACAAAGAGTCTCATTTAAATGCCGCAATGCGTATTTTATTAGTTATCTTAATACTAACTTTACTAGTTGCATAGTCGATTGGTGATATGTCAATTTCATGATTAATCATTTATTTGTAGTTTAACAAGACACAAGGTTTGGTATCCATTTCTACTACAAAAACCTAAAATATTGTTGTTGGTTTATGTTGTACACAAGTAATTTTGATGAAATAAACTTTATCATATTTTGATTTATTTTTTCATCACATTCTTATCTTGTGTGAATGTATGACAACATTAGAGCTATTAAATTGACCAGGAACCCCATTTAACATTCTCTTATGAAGCATATAGATATTAAACATCATGCACAAAAAGGTGATATTGCTTTTAAATATAATGATACAAGTCTACAACTTGATGATATATTTTCAAAACCTTTTTAATACCTATTCCTGAAGCATCGCATTTAATCTCAACAGTTTTTATAAAGTTAGGCAAAACAAGTAATAGAGCCAAAATAAGCTTATATTTTAACAAATAAAAAGCTTTCTCTTGTTCAATTTCACATTTAAAACTTATTGTCTTCTTTACAATCTCAGTTGATGGAGTAACTATTATATTAAAATCTTTCACAAACCTTTTATAAAACTAGTCAATATATGAAAACTTATTACCTTACTTACTATCTTAGGTGTAGGCCATTCTTTTATAACCTTAAACTTAGCCTCATCCATCTTAATACCTTTTGCATTAACAATATATTTAGAAAAATAATCTTTTCTATACCACACTGTTTTAGACTAGCATACAAACTTTTATTTCTAAGCACATCATGTACCCGTGTTAAATTATCCATATACCCATCTAATTCTTCATTGTAAATCAATATATCATCAAAATAAAAAACTATGAACCTTCTAATGAATGCATGCAATATATGGTTCATCAATCTCATAAAAGTATTAGGCGTATTTGTAAGTCCAAAAAACATAACTAACCACTCATACAAACCATATTTAGTTTTAAAAGTAGTTTTCCATTCATTACCTTCTTTCATTCTAATATGATGATATCCACTTTTAAAATAAATTTTGGAGAACAAACAAGATTCATACAATTCATCAAGCATGTCATCTAATCTAGGGATAAAATGTCTATAATTTATCATTATGTTATTGATTGCTTTACAATAAACACACATTCTCCAAGCACTATCTTTTTTACGTTCTAAAAATACAGGAACAACACATGAACTCATGCTCTCTCAAATGTATCTTTTCAATATTAACTTTTCTGTTTGCCTTTGAAGCTCTTTTGTTTCCTCAAGATTACTTCTATAGGCTAGTTTATTAGGAATAGCCAAATATGATATTAGATAAATATGATGTTCTATTCCTCTTATAGGTGGCAATCCATTTGAATTTCATCGGGAAATACTTCTTTAAAAAACACAAAAATTATAAACATAGAAATGAAGTTCGTTAGTGTTAAAGTATACCTCCTTTTTACAAGAGTAAAATCATAGGCCTATCAGAAAAATAAGCATATGTAAGATCACTTGGTTTTGCATAAAAAATGTGTTTCCCCACTTTTCTTACACACATTCTTCTTTTCTCACCCTTTTTTTCTTCTCTCTACACTCGGTCTTCCTTTTTTTTAGCCAAAGCCTTCAAATTTGTCTTTAATGGATGAAACTTTACTCTTTGGTGTTTCACACTCATGGCTCAACTTATTTTCACTCAGCTTCACATCCTCACCATTATTTTGTAACAAGACATGTTCGGCTTCTTCTGCTTTCTTCAGCTTCAACTGATCTTTATACACTATAGGTAACAATGGTGTAAGCATGTATGTTTTCCCATCCTTTTCTAGTGTATAGATATTTTTAAAACCATTATGCTTGGCTTTACTATCAAATTACCAAAGTCTCCCTAACAAATAGGTGTGTAACATGTATAGGAACAACTAACTTCACATAAAACTTTATCCTTATATCTCCCTACTAAGAATGAGATTAAAACATGTGTAGTCACCCTAACTTCTTCATATTCATTCAACCATTGAAACTTATATGGTATAACATGATTAGTAGCACTTAGATTCAAATTTGTAACCAAAGTTGTGCTTGCAACATTAGTACAACTATCATTATCCATAATCATATTACATACCTTATTTTTGATGTGGCATATAATATAAAAGATATTCTCTCTTAGCTGCTCAACATCTTCTTCACTAACTTGAGCATTCAAAGATCTCCTTATAACTAAGGATTAACCATTAACAAAATCTTCAACATTACTAGCATCTTCAAGTGCTGACATACTTTCACATTTAGATTCATCACTAGCTAACTCTACTTCTTCATTATCGCTCAAAATCATAATCTTTTTATTTGGATATTTTGATGCATAATGTCCAAGTCTTTGACACCTAAAACATTAAATCTTTCATTTATGCTTCAACTGAACATTATTTCTTCCTTTTCCTCTATTCCCGCGACCTTCTTTTTAACATATGAGGGTTTGACAACTTTAAGTATTGTTATTGGCTTTGTTTGTACATTACTCTCTTTCCTGAAATTTAACTTGTAACCCTAAGAGGATCCTAAATAACCATCTAATCTTGCACTACCTTTTTTTTAAACTGTTTTTTCACCTTTATAGCCATATACACCATATCTTTGATTTATAAATAATGCTATAATTTAACCACATTAGCAATATCTCGATTTAAACTATTTAAAAATATAGTCATTGTGGCTTCTCTATCTTTAGAAACATTATCTCTAATCATATTTATTTTCATCTCCTTAAAATACTCACCAACACTTTTAGAACCTTGAGATAAAGATTGCAATCTATTAGATACTTCTCTATAGTAATGATTAAGGACAAATCTCTTTCTTATGATTGATTTCATGTGAAACCCAGTATAAGACCACAATATTGATATAACCAAATTATAATATGTATACATGTCATGAAAGAGTAAATAAATTATTGTGAAAGGATTTAAATAAATAACATTGAAAATGATATAAGGGCTTGGATTTTATTTAAAAAGAAAGACTAGACAAAATGTGGAGAAGGTTTAGTAGGGTTGAATTTATAAATACATGAAACTTAGGGGAGCATTGTATATACGAGTTAAAAATGAAAATCTTATGATGATAATAATAATACCACCTCATTTTTCCTTCTTCAATTAATGATTGCATGTATAAAGAGGGAGAGAAGGGAGATGAAAAATGGTGAGAAAACCTTGCCTAAACACATTTTAGAAAGTAAAAAAAATAAATACTTTAAGAAACTAAGAAGAGATTTGAAGGAAAAAGTTAAACAATCTCAAGTGTTCTTCCTTGTGCAAGTGACGAGTTGGAGGGGTGAAGAAGAGTGGAAGAGACAACTTAATTCCTTGCATTTCTACCTTTAAATTCTTGCATACTAGTGGTAAGAATCTAGTTTTTTTTAAGTGATTTATATCTATTATGAACTGAATTTTGTAAGGCATATGAAGAACCCTAAATTATATAAATTTTTAATTATGTGTTTAATTAAAAACATTAATGATAGGAATATGTTTATAGTATAGAAACAGTGATAAGTTATGGATTTAGGTTAAGAATTCAGAAGAAAACTTTCTCCTTCCTATGACTATGGGTTTCAGTCAATAAGACAAATGAGAGTGGGAAATAATTTGCTGAAATGTTAGCCCAATATAGATAGGAATATATTATAGAATGATTAGTATTTATGGTTCAATAAAAAAAATGGAATGGGATGTATAATTTTGATTGTTAGCCATTCAACCATAACTAATAAACAATCAAAAGGAGGGTTTGATGTTTTGATGAGAAATAAACTTGAATAGCTGGTTTCTATTAAACTTTGTACGTAATGAAGTCTTAAGATATTGAAAAGAATGCATGAGAGATGTTTGATTAATTGTTAAGTTTATAAGTTAAAGTCTGAATGGTTTTGATAATTGAAATCCCAACCGATATTAGACATGGAAAATGATAGAAATTATTATACCTTTGCTCATAAATGTTGTAGAAAAATGAGTTAGCTAATAATTGAAACTGGTTTTGCCTCAATTGGACTTATAGATCTCTAAACATAGGTAAAATATTGTTGAGGGGTCAATCTGTTTGTAATAGGACAAATTTCACTATCCAACTTATAGCAAATTTTAGGATTAATGAATGACAGACAGTTATATTCATAAAAGTTGTGCTTGAGGATGTTAGCTTTCATTAAAAATTGACCTCACCTAACTTGATGCTTTAAAACTCCAATTAGGAACTAGAAATCACAGACTAGTGATGCTGCAAATTAATGGACAATTTGTATATATCTTTAAACTTTTTTCTTATTTATAACTCTAGCTTTATTAAGCAATCATTACAAATTTGTTCTCTTATATCCTAACCCAACATTTTCCCCTAGCTTTCAAAAATCTTTTTAGGTATTGTTTTATAGTTTCTCCAGGGTATTGTTTTAGTTTTACTAAATAAACCAAAACAAACTCTAGTTTTGTCCTAAGGAAATGATGAAATATAGTTTGTATTTCATTCAAACTTAGAACTGAATTTGGCAGAAAAATTATATACCAAGTAAAAGCATTCACAATCAATGAGTTTAAGAATAGTCTTAGTTTCAAGAAGTCAAAATTTATTACTTCCTAATATTGGAAAATAAATCTTATTATATGTTATATGAAAAATATTAATCCTTAGCCATTAGACAATATAAAGTCTGGAAACTTGAAGTTGCTAGGGTAATGATACATTCTATCAATGTGATTTGATAATCTTCTATATATTAATCTATAAATTTGTTGAACTATTGGTCTGTATGCTTGTTTAATTATTCCTAAAATATACTCTTAATCAACTTTACTTTAAAATCCATTTATTTCTAAGTTGTTTAGTATTAGTCTTTCACCTATCCCTCGGTGGTGAATTCTTATAATTAATAAGCTTAGTCTTTGAACTATTTCCAACTTTCTCTATTACCATGGGTTTAGGTAGAGGGTTGTTCTTTGTATTATACTATTTTGGCCAACCTAACTCTTTCCCATTTTATTTACGATCAACTTTTCTAAGGTTTGGTTCCTTTAAGTGATTTATGACATCAAGTGTCACTTGTTTAAAAATCTTATTCATTGTTTACATCATAGTATAATTAAAGTAAAAAATTACTTCATCATTTCCTTTTCTTATTTTGGCATCTAATTTTGAATTGAGATTTTTTATTGTTGTAATCATTTCTTTATAGGATTCCATACTGTAATTTTCTTACCTCATGTTTTAAGCTTATCTCACTACTATGTCTCTCTCTAATAGTGGACTTTAGAATGACATGAGTATATCTCTCATTCATTGCCACAATCTAATTATAATGATCTTCAATCATCTTCATCTTCAATTTATTCTTTTCTTTAATTTCTTCATAAAGAAGCATATATCTATGCTCAAGTATCTTGATAGCGTCTTCCACCTTTTTGTTCAAAGTGTATATATCTATCATTCACATTCATGAATTTGTCTTCCCGTTCTTCATTTTCTACTTCTACCCCTTGAAGGATTGATTCCTTATTTCCTTCTTTAACAAAGACATCCACAAATTCTTCTCTTTCCTCTAAGTTTATGGTAATTTTGATATTTTTAATGCCATGGTTTTAAAGAAAAAAAATATGACACTCATTATGGTTGCCAATTGCTTTAGGTTCTTTTATTCCTACATTAACTAAAAGGAATTTGTATTTCAAAGTTAAATGTTAAATTTGATATTAATAATCTGAACTTCAAATATTATTCCTACAATTCCAGACTTATAGTTCCAAACTTGTAATGATGTCTCTCAAATATGAATTTAAAATTTAGTGATTTTTTTATATTTAGAAAGAAAATTAAAAACTTGTGAAGTAATCAAATAACATGAATGTTCTAAATGCAAGAGATAACTTAAGATCAAAGAACTTACATTTATTGGATGATTCTTCAATTGATTACAAATATGCATGAGAATTCCTTGACAAAAAAACATGAACTGATATATTTTCTTGGTGTTTTATGGGTTTTTTTTTTGTAATGGAAATTGCAAGCCTACTAATACAGGCCTACTAATTATTGAATATAAATTATCAACCTATAAGTTATTTGCATACAAGTTATATGCCTATTAATTATCGCCTAAGAAATTACAAGCCTACTGATAAACAAGTTTTGAAGATCTTGAAAACTTAATTCAATTACAAAGTAACTATTGTTGTTGATTTTTGTTGAATTGTTGTTGTTGTTGTCTATGATCTGCCTTGTATTCTTTTTTAAATAGAAAAATGTAGTAACTATCCACGTACCCTATTTCATTCAAAGTAATTTCGGATAACAATCCACTGATCATATTCTACTCAAGAGAACTTCTAGTAATTATCTAATCACCCTATTTCGTTCTTTGTTTTAAGGATTTTATATCATATAAATTCTTTATACTTTCATTTCATCATCCACACTTAAGTCTGGACTTTATAAAGTCTGCAATCAAGTTTGACATGTTTTTTCTAGTCTAAACTCCATAAAGTTTTAGTCAATTTTAGTGTGTAACACAAATAAAACTAAATTATTGAATTTCAATGTATGGAATTGCGAATCCAAACGGCTTTTGTTATTGATATGTTTGCTGCATATCTTAACCATTTGCATGTAATAGATATTTTCTTTGTTGCGGGCAATTTTTTCAACACCATTTTCTTGCTCTGCCTAATACATTTTCATTTTTATTTTGAAAAGCTGAACTTCACCTAAAAGAAATTGCTGGTCATTAATGGCTAAATGGAAAGGGTGGTAAGAGTATGATGGTTGCAAATTAATAAATGACCATTTTTTTTTGTACTTTTCTTAAAAGTTGATCGATGAAAATGATTCTAAGTTTCATGTATTATAGAATGTAACTATATAGGAAATATTGTAGTCATATTCTTATATGGTAATCTCCACCTTTACTATTGTATATTGCCCTACTCATATATATAGAAAGGGTTGGCTAACTATTAGGTTAAGCCTCCTAATTATTTCTCAATTTGGTATCAGAGCCTTCGGCTGTCAAAACTCTTTCCTCCCTTTGCAACTTTGCAGCCGGCCCTAACTTCTTCTCCTTCCCATGGATTCTCCTCCTTCCACCGGTGCTGCAACATCACCGGCCAGTCATCCTCCTGCTGCTGGCCGAGA
>Ga0325411_1000177_pt1 | contig 63555 bp, 30 predicted proteins | sample PopdelMetagenome_13_FD_206181 | JGI IMG/M metagenome (GOLD analysis project Ga0325411, IMG submission 206181) | Populus deltoides microbial communities from Bellville, Georgia, United States - Xylem-PdIQD-R4 | ecosystem: Host-associated > Plants > Phyllosphere > Stem > Wood/Secondary xylem... | reverse complement strand
GTTTTAATGAAATGACGTTTAAAAATTAGTTATAGAAAAACAATTTTTTTTTAATATGGAGCCTTATCAAGAAAAATATCCTTAATTTGATATTCAATTCCTCTAATAGGTAGCAACTTACTAGGAATCTTATCAAACAAAAATACTAGGAATACAAAGATCAAGTTCATTAACATTAAAACATGTCTCCTTATATATAAGTAAAATCATAGATATGTTAGAAAAATAAGCAGTCTTAATCTCATTTTCTTTTGTATAAAAGCTAACAAATTGTTTTTTTCGCACTCTTCTTTTCTCACCTTTTTTTCTATTTTCTTCTCTCCTCTCTTAGCTGAATTCCCATTTCTTTTTATCTTGGCCAAAACCATTCTCTTAAAGCTCCCATAAGTTTCTCTCTTCCTCACATCCTTACGTGGTTATTTTGAATTCTTGGCTTCACCTTTTTTCTTCAGTCTCATTGATTTTCATGAGCCTATTTAGGCTACAATGGTATAACTGTGAAAGTATTCCCATCATTTTCAAGAGAATATCTATTCTTAAACCCATTATGTTTGACCTTCCTATCAAATTCCCAAGGATGCCCTAACAGTAAACGAGTAACATACATAGAAATCATATCACACAATACCTCATCCTTATACTTTCCAACTGAAAATAAATCAAAACCTGTTTAGTAACTCTGACTTCTCTACATTCATGTAACCATTAAAGTGTATAAGATCTTTCATGCTTAATAGTATTCAAATTTAATTTTTTAACAAGTGTAATACTAGCAACATCAACACAACAACCACTATTAATCATCATACTAGATACATTGTTACTTATATGACATCTAGTATGAAAGATGTTCTATCTTTATTGCTTCACATCATGATTCTTAATCTAAACATTAAGTGATCTTCTAATCATCAAAGTCTCTTCATCGGCTGGATATTCAGCATCACTACAATCGTCAAATGGTGACATCTCATCCTCCTCAGATTTTTCACTTTTGAATTTAATCTTCCCATGCTCTTTCATAATCATAACACTTTTGTTTAGATATTGTAAAGTTACATATCCATTTCTCGGACATTTAAAACACTTAATATTACAGTTATGATTAGTTGGAATTTTGGATTTACCTTGGACAGTAGTGGCCAAATCTTTCTTCATGGTCTTAGATGGATTGGTTTTGTTTCCCATGATATTCAGCTTTGTTGGGGCAGCTCTCTCTCTCTTATAATTTGGTCTCCAAGTGGAAAAGGAACCAAATTAGCTCTTTAATATATACAACCCTTTCTTTTCAATTGCCTCTTTATCTCGGTAGCCATGTGAACCATATCTTTTATCTCAATATAATATGGCATCTTAACCACATTAGTTATCTCTCTATTCAAACCATTCAAAAACCTTGTCATTATAGTTTTTCTATCCTCCACAAAATTAGCATTAATAATGAGAATTTTCATATCCCTATGGTAATCATCAACACTTTTGAACCCTTGAAACAAACTCTACAATCTTTGAAATAGTTCTCTGTAATAATGTCCAGAAACAAACTTATTTTTTTATGAACGATTTCACCTCATCCCAAATCCTTATAGGTCTCTCTCAAATTCTTTTTCTACTTAAAGCAATTGGATTCCACCAAATAATAACATAGTGAGTAAACTCAATAGTAACAAGTTTTACTTTCTTTCTTTTAAAGTATGGATGATAATAAGAAATTAACTTTACTTTCTTCTCACACTCCAAATATGCTTCAAGATCATTTTTGTTCAAATCATCAAGAAAACTATCCTCTTGGTATGCTCTTCTATGATTAAAATGTCCTTATGGCTAAACTCCCTCATGTCTATGGTTTCTATGTTGCTGAAACCTAGCATCACAATCATGATCAAATTCCTTGACCTTCTCATCTATATTTTGTTTGTAGACTCCACTAATAGTGAAACAACTCATCTCACCACATGTTTTCTATCCGCGGGACCTCTACGACCTGACCCATCTGAAAAGTTAGCTACTTTGGTTCTTAATCCAGCCATCTTATTCATCACCTCTCCAAACCTCATGTTCATCAATTCCAATTGTTGTTTCATACCCAATCAACCTCATTCTAGATTATTTCTATCCTTTGATGGTGGTGATCCACTTTTGGTTGGCATCATCAAGATCTAAAAATCATGTTAGTAGCAAGAGATATATATCATCACACACTCCCTCTTACGTTTACACTTAATAAATGTTACTCCCCTCGTGTTTCACATAAATTTTTTACTTTTCACTACAATAAGTTCACCTTTCGCCTTTTACCACTAAATCTTAAAAACTCGGTTCCTTAAGGAGCTGATTCACAACAAATAAAAAAAATTAACCTGTTATTAGCACAATCCAAAATAATATAAAAGACTCAAGAAGTTATAAAAACTGAAAACTATTAATATGAAACAACAAATACTAAATCGTGAATAGTAAAGAGAATTTATGTGAAATATGAATGATAAAAAGACATGAAAAAAGAAATATGAAAATACAAGAACAAATGAAATAAGACTCAAATAACCTAACTAAGCAAATACACTATTTTTTTTATTTAGAAAAAACTATGAAGAAAAAGAATATTAATGCACAACTACCCCTTATGATGTTCTTTGTAATTTTCAGAAATAACCCTAGAATATATAACTAAATAACCCAAAAATCCAAGAGACGACTATAATATTCCCCAAAATAAAAAAAAAATAGATTTGAGTTGCCAAACCCAAGTTTGGTGAAAAAAAACCTAATTTTACAGCCTCTTACTTTTTGTCTTTGTGTGATTTTTTTTTTTTATCTTTGTTCCTTTTTTTAAAGCTTGTTGCAACTAGATTCTAGATGACGACAACAATGAAATAACTTGGAAACTAAAAGATAAAGGGATATAACATGATTTTAGATCCTTGATTTGATACCAACTAATGCAAACCTTATGGATATAAATATTCAAAAACCCACAATCAAATTAATCTTTCCTAAAACAACTAAATTCAAGCTTTGAGACGGACACAACAATAACCTGCATCGAGGTACCAAGACCACAAGTAACTGAAAACCCCTCACCTAATGCCTATAAAGAGACATAAAAGAGAAGTATGGAGGACACTGCGAAGCTTGGTCAATTTTTTGGTAAGTCAGAGTAGTTCAATGAAGAACCAAATTAAGAGAATTTCCTTTCACACACACTATCACACGTGTACAGCGTCACGAAAAATATCCTCATGGACCAGGATCTTTGTGGTGATGGGTGGAAAGAACAAGGAATTTTTGTTTCTTATAAAAAAATAGATTGGAGTCACCACTTAGTATTTTGGTCACTAAAAACTTTAATTGATCTCATATTCTGGATAAGAGGACTAGTTTTGTATAGAGATGACGTATCACCTCTAATACATCTTACTTAAGGTAAGATGCATTGTTTGTTTTTCTGATATAAACTAAGGTATTGTTGTATTTTCTAACCATTGATATATATAAGGTTTAAGAAAAGTCCTTCTTGGTAAGGAGGTCCGTACATTATTAGATTAAAACCTAATTGTTCTAATGTCAAAACATATTCTTCTACATTTTTCTTTTAATATCAAGAATACATCTTATGTATAAGTTTGTAATTGTTGATATTCAAACAAAAAAATAATATTTTTTAGTATTTTAAAAAAGTAGGCCAAGTTTTCATAGATTTTATAAATTGGATATTAAATCCAAAATGCATATAAAGATATCAACAAAACTATTTTTCTTGAATTTTTATATTTAAGGATGCTAAATCACGTCATATATTTTATTTATTTTTTATTATTTATGCAAATATGATTTTTATTTTTATTTTTAAGAGACTTGGCCATATACATATAGATAAAAACTTATTTTTTCTATAATTTTTCAAAATAGGGATTTTTTATTTGTTTTTGTATTTTTAATGAAATTTGAATAAAAGCAAGTATCTTACAATATAAGTCTATAGCCTAAATATTAAATAAAATGATTGGAAAACATGTGAGGGTCCATAAATAAATTTAAAATGATCCCTAAATCTTTCTAGATTTTTTTTAAAAAAATTATTTAAGGGTTTGTTTGACAAAATCACAAAAAATTCAGCAAAGAAAACGGCTAAAAATCGATTAGGATATGTTTTCCAAACACTTCATTATGATAAAAAAGAATATATTTTTTCTTTGTAAAATTTTAGTTTAAACAAATATAACCCTAAGCATTTGAAAGGCTCGACCCAATGACATGAAATGGGCTTCATAACCAAAGCCCTAAAACCATTGTTGGCCTCCTCTAAAGAAAGAAAATATGGGTTGTTTCTTATAGAATAAACAAAAGCCTTATCATTGGAAAAGAAAAATAACCCAAAATTTTAAAGCAAAGCCTGACCCCTAACAAAAATAAATGCTTTTTTTTTTTGCTCTTAAAAGATCAAAACAACTAAATTAATGAATCCATACATAGCTCATACCCATAAACTATGAACATGTAGTAAAAAAATCACAACAGATTTAGAGTTTTTAAATAGCATAAGAGTTATACCTATATTATTAGGGGTAGTTTGATGTGTCCTGCCTTGAACAAACACTGACCTAATCTCTTTTTCCTTTTTTTCTTCTTATGTTTCTTCTGCATTTCCTTAATTTATGTTGTTATGATTAAGAAGAAAATCTTTGTTGAATCTTATGTTGCTGCTATTCACAATACTGTTGTTGCAAATATAAGGAAATAGTTATGGCTGATGAAAAAGATTTCCATTGCTGCTCCTAGTATAGAGGAGATGAAAAGTTGAAGGTTGATGAGGCAAACCTCCTCCAGCTGCTTGCTCACGATACAAAAAAGATGACACTACTGGAGGGATGAGTTGTTAGTTTAATATGCCTTGTAGTCAATCGGTTAGTTACACGAGGCATTATTATATTCATGTAAATACATATTTTTATTATTAATAAAGACTCAATTTATCTTTAATATTCATATGATATTAGATTAATGAATCTAGAGTAAAGATAAAGTTCGTGGGAAAAAATGCTTTGTAAAAGAAATTATAAAGTAGTTATAATTATGAGATTTCTATTGTATCAAAGCATTGTTTCTATTATGTTCTTGGTTGATGCTCTCTTAAATACTGAATATTTATTAGAGCCATAGAGATTAATATATATTATGTTCTTTCTTTTATGAAATGAAACAATTATTCTCATAAGCTAAGGTATAAGGGATACATAAAACAAATATATAGGTGTTTGTCATAAGATATATACATTGAATTGACTTGCATGAGAATTCTATATGGGATACATCACCTATGTCTATAGAAAGGCTTACGTGACAATTGTGCAAGTGATTCTTAGACTTGAAATCACTAAGTCATCTTATATATATAAAAAATTATGCTTTGATTCTGTTATATTATCTTAATCAAGGTAACGAAAGGGCAAATATTGGGTATAACATGAACTATATAAAGGTACATGAGTGATTAAGAGATGATTCATCATCCTAGGTGAATTAGAGAAAATGTTTTATATGTTCTCAAATGGTATTGACTGAGAAACCCTTAATCAAGATGGAATGAGATTTGAAAAGAGTTTCAAATCTTATCAAAATGGTCAATGACTATTATGTAGAGAATAAACATGATTTAATATGATAGACATACTTCGTACTTTAATGTTAAATCAGAACATTATTGATGAAAGGATATTAATTACACTGAGAAACTGGTCACTGAAAGTTTAAGTCAAATCACTAATGACTTTTTTAATATTTGGAGGATCATGAAACGTTGCTAGACGATGCACCTGATTTTCAAATATAAATTAATCAATTATTGAATTAATAATAAATTAAATTATTTAATTCTATTTAATTATAATTATAATTTATATTTGGGACAACGTATTAGAAACCTAATATGTCACACACATTAAGAACCATTAGTCATAAATTAAACTGGAGTGATTTAATTAAGTATGACTTGATTAAAATATATTTCAGAAATTAAGAACTAGAATATAATTAGTACAAGGATTATATTTCTAAATTTAGAAAAATCAAGTAAGGACGTGATTGAGTTAATTTCTAAAATCATGTTGAATTAATACATGAATATTATTTAGAGGGTAAATTGATATTTTATCAATTTATAGGGTTTTTCAGATTTTTCTATAAATAGCAAGCTATGTCTTTTATTTTTTTAAGAGCAGGGGTTGTTTGTTAGACAGAAAAAATACATAAACACAATATTAGAGCTAACACTTTAGGCATAACAATCCCTCTCTTCTAAATAGAGATTTAGAAGATTTCTCACGGGTAATTCGTGTGAATTACCATGGAGGCCGAAGATTTGGACAACTTGTGGTTTGCGACAACCAGCCTTTAAAAAATTATTCAAAGCCGAAGAAGATCAGATCTTCAGGTAATATATCCTAAACAATTCTAGATCTATATAACGAGATCCTAGAAATTCTGAATAATTTTTTTTTATAATTTTCAAATTAAAATCTTGATTTTAGAGTTGGAAATTCTGAATAATATCAAAATCAAGATATTATAGACGCCTTGGTCCATGATTAAAACCGTATAAGGCCAAAATGATAAAATAAATAGGTAAATAAATTGAGAGATAGAAGATCATTACTTTTTGCCCGGGGATATATATATATATATATATATATATAATTTCAAGAGGTTGGCATGGCGGTAAAGGAGGTTTGATTCCTTTCTTATGTTCAAATCTTAAAGAGAAGAATTTATTAAATTTTTGTAAATGTATTAAATCAAATAAAAGGTGCATTTTTAAAATGGTTCAAGAAGGAATTTATTCTTTGTAGATGCACAAGCTAACCCGAAAATACAATAAAAAAAATAAAATAAAGAGTATAAATGTTGATCATGGGGAGACATCATGCCTCCATAGATGTTGACGCGGAGGCATGTGAAGACAAACCAAAATGAAAAGGAAAAGTAAAGAGTCTCCATTCCATTCCATTCCATACTAATAAATAAATAATAAGAGATTAAGATATGGATTACTGTTACTATTAATCAGGAAAAGTGTACTTTAGATCATTAATTACAGTATTAGTTAATTAATTAATTAATTAATTATGATGGGTTAATTATTCTGGCTCTTCCCAAGCAAGCACAAGCACAAGAGCACCGGGTGGCAGGTAACTAGAGCTGCTTACGAGTTATAGATAATACCAAAGCTCTCACACACTATATATAATTAAAACGTAAAAATGATAAAAAGGTGGCCCAAGTAACACGGTATTCTAGGCTTGCATCGTGACAAGGAAGAATAAACAGTCTGTAATACTATATATCCGCCATTGATGTGTGCTCAAGAATTGAATATTAGGTGGTCTCGTAAGGTAATTAAGGATGTGATCACATGGCTGATCAGGGCATGCTTCGATTACTTTTTATTTTGTTTTTTTTTTAGCAGAAGAATCACACACCAAAATAGAAGAAGAGATCGACGACTGGGGAGATCGACCCCCCTAGCCACATGCTGCTTCCTGGGGACCATGAGCCCCCTTGATTAGAGCTACCCTCAACAGAGAGCATGAGAAGATCCCAAAAAGCAATACAAAAAGGGAGGCCGCTGCTCTCAAAATCTCACCTGTCACTAAAAAAACCCCACAGCCCCATAAAGGGAGGAGATAAAAGTTCATTTGCATGCCGGATCACAGTCACTTTAGCTTTAAAACAACATTTCATGCCTTGAGTGCTGCAACTGTCCTCCTGCTTTAGATCTTGTAGTAAGAATATATTTTGTCTATTCTCTAGGAAAACTCATCAGCTCTCCCTGTTTGATGTAGAATGTCTCTCAAAAATGATTTTATATACTTGCTATGGGGATCGAGGACAAATTAAAACTAGTTCAATGTGCGAGCACTGACCGCAAATGAAATCGAAAACTGCCACATAAATACAATAAAATTATCTCTATCAGCAATATCGCCTTCTCGGCCCGCAGGAAAGCCATGGATCGGTAGTAGAACTGAGCGCACATCAATGCCCTAGAAACTATAAACTTGAACATGAAGTAACCTAAAAGACCAGCAGCTTCTACGGGGTTTCGCAAATCTTAACTGGTGACCCTTTAAGTAATCATTTTACATAAAATTAAGAGCTAGCTAGCTTGCTACTACTCATGAAATAAACTTGTATTAAAAAAAAAAAGCTTAATTAATCATTTAACTGTGTCCACAATGCATGCATTAATTGGTAAGTGGATTGCTATGATAATTTCCAATAACATGGTCGCGTGCCCGAAATTTCAGACCTAATTCCAATGCAAGCAATTAAAGGTCGTTTTGAGTCCCTCGAGCAACAAAATGCTAATGTAAAATTTAAAGTGGAATATTTTATATATATATATATATATATATATATATATATAAATATATATAAATTGGACATTAGTTTTATATTTTCTAGCTAGTTACATATTCATTATGATTTTTTAATTGTCTCACAAGTAACTTTAGATTTTAAAATATCATTTAAAAATCCTTGCTCGTTTATATTTCATGTAAACAACAAGTTTTACTCATAAATTATTCAATTTAAACATTATACGTTTACGTACTTCTTGGCTTGAAATTAATTTGTTTAGACAATCATTCTTTATCTAGAATTAATTTGTTTATCATTATTTATTTAAGCATCATTTTAGAGTGTATTTGGGCCATATTTTTTTAATTTTTTAAAAATATTATTATGATTTATTTTCAAATAAAAAATATTTTAAAAATATATAATCTTAGACTAATGATTAATTTCAAATTCTTAGAAAAATTTACAATCCTACTTGATTGCAAAATTATTGTCACCACCTCACCGACTACGTTCTAGTAGGTACGTATGAAATCTTTATCTCATTAAATAAAATAAGAAATTTATATTAGAAGCTAAAAAATGAAATCATCAGTCCTTTTTTTTTTTTTTTATATATATGTCAACATCTTAATTACTGATTCCAGCTTTCAAGACCACTTAATTTGACGCACTTCATATTCTTGATTAATTGTTTTGTGTTTAATTAATTGGGACGAATTTAATTACTAGCACTGATCAATTTTTTGAAATTATAATGTTTATGGCATATAAATAGACTTTAATTTCTTATGACACACCAGATTAGAGAGAGAGAGCCAATTATAATAAACGACAGAGGAAGCTTAAAAAACCATAATATTACAAAACTGTCCAGAGATCTTGAACAATATACATTACATACATATGAGAGAGACCTAATTGTTAAACATTTACTGTCCTAGCTAGGCTGATTGAAACTCAAATTCGACGGTGAAAACCATGGATTAGGGTAAACTGCATGTATTTTGTTGAAATCCCATGGCCATGGTGGGTTAGTGTATTAACTTGGAGGGAAGGAGCTTGGTGGGTACGTACGCAGGTACATATGTAGGCAATGGCATTTCTTGCTTAATCCATTGTACACTGCTAGCAAGCTACTACTGCGACTCCTCCTCACAGGCCCTATGGATATTTTAATGGCAACAATATTATATATTTTGCTGGGAAACTTGCTGAAGTTCTTAATTGCACACTCTCACGAAAGGATAGGGATGGGTTTATTATTATGAGCCTTGATTTCATTGGAGTATTTGATGATTGATCATCATGGATTGGGCAGGCGTTGAAAGATGATGGGCGCACCATGTTGGGGGTAAAGTAGCATCAGGACCGTTGGTGCATGTTGATAGCTAGTGGCCAATCTGAAAGAGAATCGTTGCAGTATTATGGCGAGTGTTAATTTGGCTTGCAAGATGGCTAGATTTTGGCCAATGCAGGTTCGGACTCCTAGCCCGAATGGAATGAACGCCACATGGTGCTTTGCTGCTCGGGCCACGCCATTCGAGAAGCGACGAGGATTGAATTCATTTGCATCGTGGCCCCATATGGATTGATCATGATGAAGGGCCAATATCGGTATCAGGAGCTCGGTCCCACGGGGGATTTTGTAGCCCCCCAGCTCTACATCAGCTTTCGACCGTCTGATTGTTGCGATCGTCGGTGGGTACAACCGTAAGGATTCATTTAGAATCATGGTCAGCTGCACACCACAACAAGATTCACTATTTAATTTGGAATTACGGAATTGCCACCACAACCTTTTTTTTTTTTTTTTTTCATAAGCCAAGAAATCTGATCAGTACTGTATCCGTCAATCTAATATAGGATAGAGGGGGAAAAAAAAACTAAAAAAAGCAGTAAAGCAAAAGTTTTTTTTTTTTGGTGTAGAAACAAGCAAGCAATGTGAAAACAGACAAAACATGAATTTAATTTGTCAGTCTTTGAAGGGGGCTTTACCGTCTTAAGCTTGACAACATCATCTTTGGTGGGTATGTCACGTGATCCACACACCCTCAAGACCTCCTCACGTGCTTGAACCTGCCAATGTGGGTGCATTGCGAGTAGGACTGTTGTCCACGTCAGCAAGTTGGATGTGGTCTGTTTGCCCGCAAAGAAAAAGCTCTTGCACTCTTCAACAATGTCATGTACGGTTACATCTTTAGATGAATTTGAGGCTTGAATCATTAGTCCTAACAAATCCTTAGGACCATGACGATGTGTTTCGTTGATAATGCTCGAGCCCTCTCTTCTCCTTTCTACAAGCTTCATCAACGATCTCCTGATTTCTTTGTCCAGTTTCCACGAATTCACGTTTCTTTTTGTTGGAAAGAACCTGAAAAACAAGAAATTATAATTCATCTGATCTTGTAAATGTTAATAAGAAAAGAAATTGAAGATGTTCACGGTACGTTAATTAATTGCCACCTGTAGCCAGGGATCAGAACTCTTTGGAATGCCACGGCAGCAAGGACCATTTGCTGTGCTTGTAATCGAAAAATGGCCTTTCCATCTTCGTAGCTACTACCAAATGCTGTTCTCGTAATGACTTCTTCTGTTAGGGTTTGGAACCATTCAGAAACTTCAATTTCTACCTCGTCGGAATTTGACACTGTCGACCATTGCTCCAGCATATCCGTTACGCTCTTTGCCACCACCGGAACTAGCAACTGTGTATATTGAAAAATAAATAAATGTATGAGATTACCTCCTTCTTCTTCTTCCCCCCCCCTGAGCCAATTAATACAAAAGCTACTTTTAATCTTAGATTAACTTTGAACTTACTTTGAGATTCTCCATGTGGAATGTGGGTGCTATAATTTTCCTATGGTGAGCCCATTTTTCTCCTTTGAGGCTAAGCAGTCCATCACCTTCGAGCTGTTTAACAAGAGGGTGAGCCTCGATCTTCTCATAAAATTCAGACTTGGAAGTAAAGATTTCTCGAATGAGGTCTGGGTCGGACACGGTGAGTCGAACCGTCGGTCCGAACCACACTAGAAACGTTGCACCTGCCAACAACACCAGAATATGCAATTCAAACTGCGTTGCCATGTAAGTACGTTGCAAGGGTGTCAAGCCAGAGAGGTTAATATTTGGACCTAAAATAAACCAGTCAAGTGGTAAAATAGGAGTAATTAAGGGAAGAGAGATGGCGTTTGCACCAGTCAAGTAAGTAGCAAGTATCAAAGATGTTAAAAGAGGAATGGGAAGGAAACTTGATAATCATTAGTTCAGAGAGCAAATACAAAAGAAATGAAGCAAGAAGAAGACAACAGAAACTAATCTGCTTGCTAGCACCTACAGCTTCATTACAATGAACAGGAAACAAGCTCCCAATAAAACAAAAGAAGTGGACACCGAGTCGCAAATGATGGTTCCAGAACAAATTAAGAATTAATCTTTTGGAGAAGAATACATATGCACAAGAAAAGAAAAGTCATAAAAAAATAATTTTAATAAAAAATGATAATCTGGCTTAGAGCTCTCGAAAGAGAGAAAGATAAAAAGAAAACAAGAGGTGCAACAGTCCAAAACTCGGAACTTCAACATCAAGCATCCAAGCACAGAAAAAGGCTGAAAAGTTGTTAAAAGAAGTACCTGAACTCAGAAAACAAGAAAGAAGAAGAATTTTTTTTTTTTTTTTGTTAAAAGTCCCAAATTCTGGAGGATGGATAACAAGCCAAGCTGAAAAAACACATCATAACAGAAGCACCCACCACCCACAGCTTTATTGATATTTTCAAGACAAACTCTTATGAACATGTGCTTTGACAGAGATGTTTCAAAAACCACATTTGTTACATAAGTCATTGGTTCCAAAACAACTGTGCGCCTTATTGATCACCAAGCACAATCACAACAAGTGGTAAAAACTGCACAAAAACTCCTGGTTCATGATCAAGTACACGAAAGAGACAAATTATGTAGTCATCTTAAGATGTTGAAGTACCGTAGATTTTCTTCCAGTGATGGTAAAAAGAGAGAACTCTAGGAAGTATGTTGTGAGAGAAAGGCATGGGTTGAGAAGAGGCCTTTAACATCATTTCCACAAGCTCCTTCACATTACCAATGAAGAAACGATAAGGGGGTCCTCTGATTCCTTGCTTGGCAAAATGGTGTTCAATTCTTCGAGGTCTCCACCAAAGTAACACTGCAATCTTTAACAACAAAACTAATGCCAAGAAAGAGATGGCAAGCAGCTTAATAAGCCAGTGGTAAGACAACAACAGCTCCACCATGTTAAAACAGAGAGAGAGAGAGACAGGGTGGGGGGGGAGGGGAGCGCTTTCTTTCTTCTCCAATTCGTAAGAGTGGAGCAGCCTTTTCTGTTTTCGCTTCTTATCTTCTCCTCTCTCTCTCTCTCTCTCTCTCTCACACCGGGTCTGTGTGGTGTTTTTTTTTTTTTTTTCTTCGCTTATGTAGGCTGGTTTTTTTTACTTGCTAGCTAGTGTGTGCTGGCATTTCAGTACTATTTCTTTATTTTTTTTTCACGAGAGAGAAAGACAGGCTAACTAGCAAGGCCAACGGCGTAGGGGCCGCCATTGGAATTCTAAGGGTCAACGAGCACCAAGGGTTTTTTTTTTTTAAGAAACAATAATTTATTAACATTAATAGTATAATGTTGTGTGGCAAAATCTTCTAATTATCAATTTTATACTGTATAATCAACATTACACAATCGTACTCTTTTATTCATTCATTTTTAAAAGAGGTCATACGTTAGTATTAAATTGTGAATTATTTATCCCTATTTGTATGTATTTGTTTTTAAGCTCTCTTTTTTAGGGTTTTTTTTTTAATGGAATAAAATGCAATACTTTTTTTTATTATTATTAATGTGGGTGTCCGAGCTAGCTTGCGTGCACCTCGACTAATCCCATGTGCCCTAAAGTTAACGACCATATAAGTCTTCAATAGTCTTGAGATTTATGAGACCTGAACTAGTGATTTTTAAAATACAAACCCATATAAAATACAAAACTTATTTTCTCTCGTCATTGCTAAAAGATGTCTTCAATTAGCAAAACAGAAGTCTTGGTATGAGAATAGTAATTTGTTAAAGATTTACACATGTAAGATGGACATTTTGTTCACGGGTATTTTTTGACTAATTTTTATGCATTGAGATCATTAAATTCACTTCTCTAGTTTGACTATGATCATAAAATTTATAAGAATTATATTTTTGTCTAAGATTTAAATTCTTATGGTGAATGAGGAAGCATATCTTTTTTACCCATCAAGTAAATCCCCTCACGTAGAGAAAAAAAAGGACAATTTTAATACAAATTCTCACCGTATTAACAAGATCTCCATCTTAACTCCATTAATCCATTAATATATATTTTTTGTTAATATTAAAATATTGCACCAACATTCTCCTTTTTATTTTTGTAATTAAAATTAGTTAAGAGAGTTTAGTATTTAAACAAAAATTGTACATCAAAAAGAGATGCTTTTCGGTAAACCTTAAATAGGGAGACACTAACCTTTAAAGTAGTGGTTTCTAAATGGTCTAAAAGGAGCTAGAGTGTATAGACCTTGATGAAAACTTACGAGAAAAAGATAATAAATATCAATAACTTGCATAGATACATTATCAACATAATAAAGTAGAGTGTGGGAATGAAGAACTCAAATAAAATAATTTCTTCAAGTTCAAAGCTCCATTTGAAATCATAAATTCATCAATAATGTTCTTGCGAGGATAGTTAAATTATTTTATAGCCACTTCTTTTTGGGTTCAATAGCAAATTATAGTGTCAAGCTCACTTTTAACTAAGGTGTATTCCCATGCCTTCTCTTTATCTTCTACAATAGTGACAACACTAACACAATCTCGAAGAATAAATAATACAAGAGTAATATTTACAGGTTTAACTCACTAAAATCTTGTGAGTGTATGAGATTTTTATTTATTGTTCGCCCCCCCGGCCGCCTCTCTTTTTAATTCTACACTTCTTCATCTTTCTATACCACTCCTTTTGCATACCTTGGCTCATCATGTATATCTATATGTAAATAAAAAATTGTTAATCGGAGATAATGCTCAAAGTAAGGAATTAACCATTCTAGATAATCTTCCTAAATAAAGAAGTAGTTACCATAGATAGTTCATTTAAATGAGGAATTATTTATTGTAGATAATCTTTATTGCATACAAAATCATTTCTTAGAAAGAATCTTCATTAAATAAGGATTGAACGAGAAAATTAGGATTTTTTACATAAAATCATCTACTGATCAATTTTATGCTATCACACATAATTTTCAATTCGATTATTAGATCCTCTTAGAATTTTATGAGGAGTCTCATGGCATATTATTCTATCTAGGATTAAAATTTCAATTCAATCAGATTTCTAAAAAGGCATTCTGACAGTACAAACTATTAAGAAAAGAAACTTAGTGAAAGAATCATGAATAAATGGAAAATGAAAGTCCCTTTAAAAGGAAACAACTAGCCATGGGTGGAAGAAACGCTTTCAAACTTCTTCCTTCCTTGCATTTTCCTTTATAAAAACATATAAAGTTAAGTTTTAAGTTGGTTAAATTGGTTATTAAACTCCATCAAAGTGAGTTTAATGAGAGATTAGGAATGAGAAAGTAAGGATTTAAAGAGAGAAAGTAATCAAATTAAAGGTTAAATAATGAGGGTCGGTAAAAACTCAACTGTGTACCTTTTGGGATCCATAATTTCACCTGGTAAGGTGTTCTAATCTTGCTTAAACAAGTTAGGATAGAAATTAATTAATTTTCTATCAAAAATAGCAAATTTTAAGTTAGAGTTCTTGGTTCATATTTGAGGGAAATGATGAGTGGGTTAAAATTAAGTTATTTGACATATAGTAGGTTGTTCTAAATGTGAAATTATAAAACATTGAAGAAAAGACTCATGGCCTTTTGATAGTGTGTGGTAGGCCAACTGAGGAAGCTACGAGCGAATTGTGTAAATTATATAACTTTGTATGAATTATGTATGATTATGATGTATTATTATGATGGTATTGATATGGAATGAATTGATTTGCTTTATCATATTTTTTGTGATTTTGAAGTTGTGTTGAACTATAGTTTAAACTTGAAACTTCTCCTTGATTTGGCGTGGGTAAGTGACAATAAACATTCTTTTCAAGTTCTATTAATTTTTTACATAAGTTTCATGAATCGGTTGATTATAGGTTTGTGTTAGACCTAGGGTTTAGAAAATAATTGATATTAATGATGAGTTTAATGTGCGTAAAGTAGTTGTTTTGTGGTGGAAACATGCTAAAGTAGGTTGGATGATGTTGAAGTTAGAAAAGCATCCCTTGGTTTGTCAAGAGGGAGGTTCAGTTAAGCTAGCAATTTAGGATGGAAATTGGATTGTGTATTATTGCTTACTTGAAAATGATTATTTATCATATAATTAAACATGTGAGATGAATTTTGAACAAGGAATTGAAAAATAAAAACCCAAGGTTCTTTGGGTGAAGGTTTCAGTCATAATACACAGAAAAAGGTTTAGGATGTTATTAATTGAATTTATAAACTTAAAGTGTGTTTTAGATGAGAAAGAAAAATGAAAGAGAAAATGCAAAAGCAAATGGCTTGAAGGTTTTAGTCATTTTAGAAAAATGGTAGGAAAAGACTGTTTGAGTGGATCGTTGCCTTGAATTATATGGAAACAAATACCTTGAAAATTTAAATGTTAATCTTTGTTTAAAAATACATGATAAAAATAAAAGGAAGGATAAAAGTCGTCATATTAAGTGAAACCATAGTTTTGAAACCTGGCTTGGCCTGGTGGGTTGATCTGGGATCCGGTCGACTCGGAGCTAGAACCGGGTCGGGTTGAAGAAAAAATAGGGGAAGGAAAAACCAGGTGTGACCCAACTGACTCGAAGGGTTAACCCGACAAGACTCGATAAAAACTCAATTTCAATCTGTTGACTTTTTTTTTTATTTTACTAAAACGATGTCGTTTTGATTTAAAAAAAAAGAATTGACCCGGGGACCCAGTCAAAACCCAGAACACAGGCCTTGGATCGGGCCGACCACCGGGCCAGGTCTAAAAACTATAAGTGAAACGCTTGACGGTCAATGTTATATAGTGATCTAACATATGTAAAAAGGATTGGGTCAAATGAGTTAAAGTGTTATATAAAAAAGACATATATATTAAGGTGGGGAGGGATTGGTTAAAATTGGGTATATGGATGTTAATTGGTATGTTTAAAAACATAGTGGTGCATTGTTATGTGAATAAATGGATATACTTTGAGTAAATGGTAAATTTAGATTTTGATAGATGATGAGAACATTGGAAAGTGCAGGTGTGTGTTGAGTCTTGTGAATTTATCTCGTTGTTAATTCATAAACATAAGTTAAATAAGGGCCACAATAAAGTTCTTAGGTTGATTTGATATGTTTATAATGGTTTGAAAAACCTATTGATATAGGGGAGACTATTGGAGCTGGTAGCGGGTTGGAGTAGCAGGACATTCTCAAGTTACAAGTACTTGGCTCTTAGAATCTTTAAATACTGCTTTGCATAAATGTTATTTTTTATAGTATTGTCTTTACGTGATAAATTAATCATGTCGTGAAAATCAAAATAATTCTTAGTGTAATATGCAATGGTTGTATTGGATGTGATGTAAAATATTAAAATACAATGGTCATATAATGTTTGTTATGAGAAGTAAAATTGTAATCCTAATGGAGATGATAAAGTAAGTAAGTAAGTTGAAGTGGAGAAGTGAGTCGATTTATAGAAATGAAATCTATGTATACATAATGAAATAAGATTATGAATCCGTAAAATAGAAATAGGACTTTGAAAATGTTCTATATGGTAGTCAAAATAAGTAATTTAGAAAGGAGATGTTATGTTGGTAATTGAGGTAGGTATTCAAAATTGAATGAGTATGGCTGGTATTCAAAACAAATGTTCGTTATGCAATGCTGTAATTTACGATTTGGATTCGAGATAGAGAAAGTTGTGCAAGTATATATGTATAAGGGTAATAGGTAAAGAATGGTGTGATTACGATGGGTTTTAAATTAAGGTAACTAAGCAAAAGGCATAAGGCATAAGGTGTTGTAGTGGGCAAGAATTCAGTTGAACAAGATTTAGTTTTAGGTATGTTGCCAAGAACATGTGATGAACTTGGTATGAAAGGTTAAGGAAGAAGATCTGACTAGCTGTCCTAAGTGGAGCTAGTGGCAACAAGATGACTGATTGTCAGAATATGTGATTGACTAAGTTTTTTTAGTAGAGTTAGTGGAATTAGTGGAATTAATGAAACTAATGGCTAAGATGTTTAAATAAACTAGCTATATTGAGTGTAGTTAGTGACATCTAAGTAACTAAATGTTGGGATACGAGATTGATTAGTTGTCCTGGGTGGGGCTAGTGACGTTAATATGATTGACTACCAGGATACTTAAATTGACTAGTTGTCCTAAATAGAGCTAGTAAAATCTGAGTGATTGAATGCTAGGATATGTGATTAACTAGTTGTCCTAAGTGAGGTTAATGGTATTAATGTAATTTATTTAGATACTTAATTTGACTAACTATCTAGAGTGGAACTAAAGGTGTCAGTTTTATTGACTTGTTGATGTTATTTGACTAATTTGCCATGAGGTGAGGGCTAAAAGCATTAGTGTTTACTGATGTTTGAAATTGTAAGGTTAGCCATATGTAAAGATGATGGATTAAGGAGTCCTTATCAAGGAAATACTCGGGATCAAGATTTTAGTATACTAAGGAAATGATGTGACATATTCTTAGGATTAGAAGAGGGAGGTCAAATTGTGATTAGAAAGAAAGTCATCTTGATAACACGATAAATAGATTGTTATTAATTAAATGCTTTTTGACAACGTAAAATGTCGAGATTGAAGGTTGTTTTGGCAACATATTGAAATCCATTTAAGAGCTGTTTTGAACAAAAACATGGTGTGTTTAGGAGGTTTTCTTGCAGTGTATTGAAGTATGTTTGAAGGCTATACTAGCAGGGAGTTTAGTGGTGATTGGTGATGTTTTTTTACAGCATGTGTAAACGCATTTCAAAGTTTTTTTGACAACATGTAAAGGGTGTACTTCAAAGTTGTTTTAATAACATGTTGGTGACATGTTTTAGAAATGTTAGACATCATGTAGGTAGGGCGTTATGATCTTTGTTTTTGATAATATGTATATAATGTAATTGGGGATTGTTTGACAACAAGTGTTGATATATGATTGGTGGCTGTTTTGATAGCACACTAGTGCATAATTGGTGGCGGTTATCATAGCGTGTTGGCATGCAATTAAAAATTGTTTTATAGACATCAATGTGCGATAAGAGTGGTTGTTAAGATGGTATAAAGTTACATGAAATTGTATATACACTCTAGAAGGATTCATGACAAATGTTCCAAGTAGGGACTCAACTTTACCTCCATATATCTATAACGGATAGTGTTATGAAACTACGTAAAAAAAAAAAGATAAGTTGGTGAGGTGTGGTTTAGAGAGATGAGCCTTCGAGATGGCTTCTCGTATATGACAAAGCCTCCGAAACAAGTTATGTGTCTACCTCATGATATAGGATGATGGATATATAGTATATAAGACCCTGAGTGAGGGTTATAAAGAATTAATTAAGGGTTAGAAATGAAAAATAAAATGTTTGTAGGTGTAAGGGTTACCATATGTGATGTATAATTTATGATATTGGTAATTAACTCATTTTAATTTGAGGTTTATGACATGAATTTTTTTGATTCATAATATGGAAGAATTAATATAAATATTATGTTTTACAAGGATCTATATGCACTCCCACAGGTTGATAGACTAGCTAACCATATGGCCAATGCTTAGATGAGATATCATAATACTAAAATGATTGTAATAAATATATTTTATGATTATATTGTATTACAATAAAAGGACTCAAAAGCATTAGTTGAATATGAACTTGTAAATTATTCATTTATAAAATTGATCTTTAATGTAAATCATGTTCTATAATTTGGCAGATTTTATTAATATTGCTATGTATATGATGTCAAAGTGATTGGTTGCTTGAAAGGCCTAAAGCCTAATATTAAGAATGAGATTGATGCGTTGTTGGATTCGTACATCCATTGGTTGATAAATAAATATTCTATATGAAAAGAAGAACTATTTTAGCGACTCAGATAGAGGAGACTTTGTTGATAACCTGTTAGGAATTAAGAGACATGAATTATAATTATATAATTGTGATAACGACTAGAAATGAGTTTATTAATGTGGTAAGATTATAACTAGATGGATAAAACATCAATAAGATTTATTGATGCTAAGTGTTTAAAAAAAATGGCCATGTGTTTCTTTGATATTCAAAGCTCAAAGTTTTCTTCAATATTATGGAAATTCAATGTATTATATTAAAGCTCTAACTATTTTAATAGATGTAAAAAAGGAACTTATCAAGCTTAACAAAATCTAGGGAAAATTGAAACTCATCGACCTCTTCATTAAGTATACATATGGTGTTTTAACTCATATTTTTTCCAATTGAGAGCTTAACCCTTCATACTTTATGTTTAACGATCCCTTATGATTGGTTGAAATTACCTGAAAAGGTGAGCTTTTATTTTCTTTTTATATGTCTATTTTCTCATTTTTAATTTTTACTACATTGTGTCTATGATATATGTATATTGTTCTCTTATGACTTTTTCTCTACTCTTGGATATAGGGTATAGGTTGACTCCAATAATCATCTCTTATTTTTTCAATGAGCAAATGCCCATCCCAGTTATGACTTTTGCAAGAGTCTTCAGGAGGATGTACTAGAACCTAAATCAATAGAAAATGTTGCCAAGTTTAAATTTAGAAAGTTTAGTAAGTCTTCTATGCTTGATCTAAAGAGCTAAAAAAGAAGGATATGGCCTTCTAAAATGTCTAATTCTTAACAATAAAGAATGATGAGAGTGATAAGAAAAAGTTGCATGTCAATTTCTTGATCATTTATTCTTTTTGGTTGGTAAGAGATGTAAATAATACAATTAATGATATGTTAGTAGAGATCAGAAGACTCTCTATCTACATACTTTGTGTTGCTAGTTACAACTTCATCATATGATTTTAGCTTCTTAACTTAAACTCTATAGGTTATTATCTTTATTGTTGTTTTTGTTGTGATCATTATTATCTTTTTTGTTTTGTCGAACTCATATTATATGTTCGAGTTACTAGCTTTGCATTTTACCTTAAAGCATGAGTTCTAATTGTAGCATTTCCAACATCAAAATGTCTAATCAAATTAATGCATAATTAGTCGTCCATTATCAATTATATATGAACCTTTATATCTATAATGAAAAACTGAAAAGCTCTAAAAGGGTTAAAATGAGTGTTTTTTATACCAAAATTTGAGATAAGAACATGTTAAACAATGCCAAAAGATTTTAAGAATAAGGAAATTTTTACGAAGAGCTTCTTAAGTTTTTTTTTTAGAGGCATGGTGTATGTTTTCTATAAGATGTTTCATTTAAATTGTTCTTAATATTCATAATTTGATTTCTCTTTCCTATCATTTGTTATTCCTGAGATGTTTTAGTGGATTTCTTAAATATTCTTAATTTTTTTGGCAAAGCATGATTGGTCATTAGAGGATATTTGGGAGTGTGGTTGTGGTTGCTTTTCAAAGTGCTTTTCACTTAGAAAAATGTGCCAATAATATTTTTTTATTTTTTAAAAATTATTTTTGAGATCAACGTACCAAAATGATTTGAAAATATCAAAAACATATTGCTTCAAAGCAAAAAAAAAAAATTCAAATTTTTTCGGAAGCACTTTTGAAAAGCATTCCTAAACAGACACTAAAACTTAAAAACATAGAGGTTCAAAAAATATAAGAGTATTGAAGGGGTTCCTAATGGACACGGTGAAGACCTTTATGAGAGAAGACTTAATTTATTTGTACTTGAAAAAATAAATCTAAAAAAATAAAAACCTTTATAAAGGATAAAGTTGATTAGGTATTTGCCATGGTAATATACAAACAAAAGATAATTTATATCAAGTGGTTATCTCATCTCTTTATACTTTTAATACCAAACTTTTCTCATTCAAGATGTCATTCACGATTGATCTATTTTCCCTCCTTTCATTTTAATTTTTTTCAATGACTTATTTATGTTTTTACTTGTTAGTTAACTTTTATAATTAACCATTGGTCTGATAAAAAGATTGAGGGATTATTGTAAGAAAGAAAGAGCAAACAAGAGTTAGTTAAAATATCGATGGTAAGTTCAATTGATACTTATATAAGCTATGAGCATATGATATTTTGGGATAGGTACAACAATGACATCAATCTTTTAATTATAAAATCAATATTTTTCTTCTTTTTTTCTCTTAGAGAATTAGAAATGATGAATCATATTGGCATTTATTCATTATGAACATAGTAGAAATTTTATTTTAGAGAACTATAAAAATATAAATTGGACAAAATTCTAACATGAGAAAATATAGATACTAAAATTGATGAAATTAGTTCTAAGGTTATGACTCTAACAACATAAAATGATTTATTCCCAATATTAAACAATTACAATATCTTAAACAAGTCAACTTATCCACCTATTTTTCTTTGTGAAATCGAGATGATCCTATAAGCTAAATCAATATTTTATTAACCATTTTTATAGAACAAATTTTAGTTGAACTTATTAGAGTGATCAAAAGTCTGGTGATATTGTTTACCTTACCCCGACCAACATTGTAAAAGACTAAGAAGTGGTGGTTACTGATCCTTTGGTGTTAGGATGGTGATGCTGCAGAGTTTTCTTCTAGTCAAAAGAAGAACCTCATTAGAGACCTTTATGAGTTAAAGGAAGAGGAAGAGAAAAAAGATAACGATTTTTTTATATATATATATTTTTTTTTTCTTTTATCAAAATTTTTAATTGTTTAATTGATTCATGATAATCTCTATTTATTTAAAATATGTTATTTTTGTTATATATTATCCTTGGCTTTTTTTATGCTGACCTTATGGCTTTATATGGTTAACAAAGTTAAAGCCAGGGAATTTCTAGTGCTAGTGAGGACTAAGGCTTGGTATGATCAACTTAGTTGAAGCTAAGGATATTTTTTTTATCTGTGCCATAATTTAGCATGGTTGAATTAGTAGAAGTTATGAACTTTTGTGCTTAGGAAGAATTGGGGCTTAATATGTCTACTTAGTCAGACGTTTGGTCTTTTATGCCTACTTAAGACTTGAGTTTAGCATGAATTTTAATTCCTTTTCATTTTAAACTTTGAACCATATTTGAAGTTTTTTTTTAAGTTGTGCTTGCAAGAAAATTAAAATTGAAATTCTAAAAAAAAAATATCTATTTTTAATAGTTTTATAAAAGATAAAATATCTTAGTATTTATAACTTGTAATCATAATATTTCTAGATTTACTTTTCCTATTACTCTACGAAAGCCTTTTATATTTGGTATGAGCTTACTTATATGTCCCACTGCTCTAAAACTTTGAGGCATTAGGTTGTTTTTTTTACATAGCACAAATTAACTAATCAATTTTTAAAATTAGTGATATTTTGGCAAATAACTTCTAATTGTATTTTGGCATTTGCTTTTTTTTTCCCCTTCTTATTTAGATCAAACTTATAGCTTGTTATTTGTTTCAAACACTTGTACTCTTTTTCTTGAGTTACATTTTTCTTTTAATATCAAAGCTTTCATCTTAAAGCTTAATGTGTTTTATTTTTCTCTAGTCCAATTCTTTAAGGTCAAATTGTATGCTTACAAGAATTCTAGCTACTCGTCAATTCAATACTATATTTTTTTAATTTTAATCTTTAAGACATGTTAGATTACCATATTGGTTTCTTTACCTACCTAATGAATTTTAGGTGGGAAGCTAATGTTATGTTATGTTTATCTTTAATCATTCTTAGTTTTTAAACTTTTTATTGTTAAATTGACTCATGTTATCTTTTATGAACACCATCAAAGAACTAAACCTATTGATGATACTTTTTCATATAAGGTGTTGAGTTTTCTATTCAATAATGTTGGCCTCTATATTTGTTTTAATACATTTCTTAAAATAAACAACGCTAACTATAAAGAAATTCCTTTATCTTAAGTGACAAGAAAGGCCTTAACACATTATGTTCATGATATGAAATGGATATGGCTTGGAAAGGTTTTAGAGAGTAATGGTAGATTGGTGGTGTAAATATCTAAATTTCTAACACTTTTTATATCTCCCACGCCATTTCAACACAATTTCTATTTATAGTAACATTAAAGTAACATTGTTCTAGGTAGTTTATTCACAAGCATTTTTCTTGTTAGATGATTGTCACAGAACCCCTTATGACCATTTTTCTTGACATAATATGCCTACTCTTTAGACAAGCAATAAACTTATGCCCATACAACCATCAACTTTATAATTTGTTGTCTTAAAGATCAATTTCCTTTCTTAATACCTATTAGCAAGTTGTTCCTTGTAATTAGTTGTCTTTAATTTGATTCATCTAACTAGGTCCTTGTTCTATAGTATAAACCCAAGTTTTTTGTATGATGCTTAATTTGACTAGTTTTTTATTATCCAAATTGTCTTTGTAACGGTAGAAGTTGCTAATTTTGCAAGAAATCCCCTTACTATTCTTTATTTAGGGAATCTTTTTTTTTTTAAAGAAACTCATCAAAGCATCATATCAAACCTTTTACTTTACTTAAGTATTTGATCCACTCTTTTCTGATCGCATGCTCTTTTGTCAAATGTTATATTTTCAATTAAAAATCATCGTAAGCTTGTACAGTCTTCAGTTCACCTCTCTAGTTAACTAGAGTTTAAGCATTAACATTTTATAGGCTACCTCAATATTTTACAATTTAAAATAAAATATTAGGGCCTAATGTATTATTGTTTTTTTTTGTTTTATTTAGGATTAAATATATCCAATTAGATTTTTATTTGATGATCAATTCATGTATAACTTTAATCAGTCTTTTAAAGAATCTTTTTGATCTTGGGTGGAATATATTTAATGGTAAGATCTATTGATCCCTGAGCTTTGATGGTTTGAAAAGATTTATATTAAATATCTAGTACTCTAAACATGATGAACTACTAAATGAGCTTTTAGAGGTGTTATATTTACCATACCTATATAGTAGGATGGTTGGTGAGCAGAATGATAATAAAAGCTTAAAAATAAGGTTTTATTTTCTAAATTATAGTAACAAGGTCAAGTCTAATTGTTTGATAAATTAGCATCTTTCATTATCTTATTTATATAATAACCAACCTTTATACCCATTTTTTTTTAATAATATTACATTAATGATCTTTCAAACACTACAAGATACAAACACAACTGTTTTTTTTTAAAATATTTTTTTTCCATTAATATAATATCAATCAACTAAGAACTGACAATCAAATAATTTTATCCCTTGAAGTTTTCTTGTCATCTATATTCCATTCAAGTTCCAAATTATCTCTAAGTATCATAATGAACGTTAGGCACTTTCCAATAGAAAACATCCTAAATCCATTCAAAGCAACCATTTTCTTTAATCTCATTTTTTTTATTTGAGGAGTTTGTCTATCCATGATGGCCTATGTTTTCTATATATTCTTCTTAATTCACCTTTTTGTCACTATAAATTCAATAAAATTTTATCAAAAACACTTAAATCCATATTTATTAGGATTTACATTTCTTTATTATTACAAAGACCTCTTATAAATTGATAAGATAAGACGCTCCTGTCATGATTTTTATTTATATATCATTAATATATATTTATAATGATATGCTAATTTTTTTCTCACAAATATGTTAGTGACCAACATTTATACTCTTAAAATGGACATAGTATAAATATAATACTAGGTCCTTTGGTTTGTCATAAAAAATATATATTTTTATTTGACTCAACAATAAAAATTTACTAGTATCTTATCCTAAACATTCATCAACTTGTCAATCCTCAATAAAGGTAAACTATTTTTGGGAAAAATTCATTCAAATTTATAAAGTCTACAAGCATTCATGATCTTCTAGTTTTCTTTTTAACCAATACCATATTTTTCAACCACTCCAAGTAATCTACTTTGATAAACTCAATTGTCAGGAAGGTATCAACCTTTGTCTTTTTTACTTTCATCATTCTACAAACCAATTTTTTTATATTTTTTTGTCAACATTATTTATTAATAATTAACTTACTAATGATTACCTTAGGGAGAACTTTATATATGTCCTTTAGTTTCTAAGTGAAACTTCAACATTATTTTTAAAGCATTTCCTTATTTCCTTTTTTATTCATCCATCCAAACAACCTTTTACGATAATACACTTACTTGAGTTCTTTCAAATCAAGACTAATTTATAAACTTCATTAATTGGGGTAGACTTCTTATAGTCTTTCTTCTTCTTTTATATCTAGAATTCTTACCATAACAATAATATTTTCTTTTAGATTTTTTTATTAGCTTTTCTTTGTAACCACATGGTCACTGCTTAACTTTCACATTCCTTAGAGGGTTGGAAAATTAACTACCTAGTAGTAGGGAAAGATTAACACTTAAAAAAGGTTGAGTAAAGGCAATTCATGAATAATTTATCTACCTTCATCTTTACATAATTCTATTAGCAATAAAACATGCAATAACCATCTATCAATTAATTCCTATATATTATTTTTCCCACCTCAAATCATCTCTCTCTTATGATTAAAAGAATATTAATTCTTCTCTTATTTAAAGGCATGTATTTAAACTCATACATTGGCTATAAGGCTAATCTAAATCGAGTATTAAATCTCCTTTTCTATGTTTCTTTTTTCTAAAACCACCTTTTTTATATGAACATTGATAGTTTTTTTCCTCTGACCTATCCTTTTGGGTTGATAAGTTTTCCTTTTATATCTTTTGTGTTATTGTCTTTATAAGTTCCTAGAGATTTATATAACTTTATTTCTTGTATGGTATCAATTAGTTTCATTATAAAGGCTTTCTAAATTCATCATTATTTATAATCTCTATTAGTGATGATATAATGGTAGAGGTTGTCACGTTTATTATCTTTTGTATTTTCTCATTGAACATCATTATGAACTATTTGAATAATTTTACTTTATTTTTTTAAACCTTATCCATATTATTAAAGTTTTTTTTTTTTTATCATTTTAGACTTAGAAATGGCATTAAATAACAAGTTTAGGCTCTACCTTTGAATGTCAATGAAAATGCACTTTAATGTTTTAGGTAATGTATTTTATATAAAAGTTCTTTTAGATCTTAAGCGTTTTAGACAGCCATAAGCAATTTAGATAGCCATTAGGGTTGAAATCATATAATTTTAGTTTTGGTTAGCTTATATAATTTTAGTTTTAAGTTAATCTTATATGATCTATTTTTAATAATATCTTGAATTTTCTTATCAGTAAGTTTTACCATCTTCCCTTATAGTTTATCATCTTTATTTTCCCTTTTAGTCTCCTTTTATTTTTCTTTTCTTCATTCATTTTTTATACAAGTGACCTTTATGGATGTTTCTATGATTTTATTGCTATTTAATTACTTTATTATTTATGGTTGACTGTGACATCATAATGACATGAATGATAAACTCTAGAACTTGTCCAATAATGGACCAACTTGAGTTCATCTAAGATGCTTTTTTTTATGCTTGACTTATAGTTTTTCATCCCTTTGATCCAATGGAATCAAGGATGGAAAAATATTATCGGAAAACATATCATCGGTGATTTATATTTGTCAGTCAATTCATCGATAATACATCTTACTTGGAAGGGACACCTTCTCTTTGAGTCGCCCTCGCGCTTAATGAGCTTGCGTTGAGAGAGGGTGCTAATGCCTAAGTGTCTAGTCACGGTTAGCACCTAACGGCTCATAGTCATCAGAAATGCTGTTAGAAGAACTAGTAGCGCTCTTGTCCATATTACTCTCTAATGATCTTCTCTTTATTATCTAAACAAATTAAGTATAAAAAAGTTAATAACAATATCATTATATCATATTTTTTAAAAAGAAAAATCGACAACACCTTCCCTATATAAGAGACTACCTAAAATTTATTACCTGTAAATACGCATCAATAAATAAAGCCACAAATCAGTTGATTTTATTTATAACTAATTTAATTTATAAGCATTTTAAAAATTCAATTAACATCTTAACATGCTAATATATTTTACAATTATTGCACATTATTGCTACCCAAATTCAATACATTCCATCACCATGTCAATCCATTTAAAACATAATAACATCATCTCAATTACCAAATTTACATAATTATATTATTTTTCATATTACCACACATAACCATAACATGTAATTTCTTTTAGAAATCCATATTTACTCATTTTTAACAAACCTAAACATGGCCAACATCATTAAAATACCAAAAATAAATACATATACTCAATCTCCCAACTTTTTCCAAATTTCCCAACATGGCCAGCCATAAAACAATTCAACTTCTGGTTTTTTATTTCCCTAATTTAACCCTATAACAAGTCATATACATCCCAAACAATAAACAAGATGCATAATTTAACATTCCCTCTGAATTTTCTCATAACCCCCCAAAATCACTAAGCATGGCCGACCTTAAAATTCAAAATTTTGTTTTCAATTTCTTTAATTCAAGCCTTAACCATGTTATCGAGTGTGTTTGACAGTGTGGTTGCGGTTGCTTTTCAAATAGCTTTTCGTGCTAAAATACATGCAAATGATGTTTTTTTATTTTTTAAAAATCATTTTTGACATCAGCACATTAAAATGATTTGAAAACACTACAAACATATTAATTTAAAGTTAATAAAAAATAAAAAATTTTAAATTTTATGAAAAGCGCTTTTGAAACGCAGAAACAAACAGAAAACTAACCAATATTCACTCAATTTCATTTTTCCAAACACATCCATACATAAACCCTAAATTCCTAAATTTAGGAATTTTTCATTTTCATAACAAAATAAGCAAAATAATGGACATAAATGTGAAATTCATCACTATTAACCCAAACCATAATACAATAATTTGTTTTTTTAAATGATTTCACTAAAAAACAAAACCCCAAAAAATTCACATTCAACCTAAATATTAGCAATAAAGAAAAGGAAAGAGCAAGTGGATGGGAGAGGGAAGATTTACCTAGCATGGAGGATGAAGGCTTCTCACTTGTCACTAGCATTGAGGATGGAGGGAGAGGTGAAGAGAGGGACAAAGGATGGGAAAAAATTGAGAGGAAGATAAGGAGATGAGAGATGGAGAGAAGAAATAGACAATAGTGAGAAGAAAAGAAGAAATTTTTATTAATTTTTAATGTTTGTTAGTTATATCATTAATTAACATTGAATTTTTTTTAGAACACCTAAAATTTCCCAAATCCCCCCAAAATTCTCCGATGAAATTTTGTTCCATCTGTGATCTATAATTTTCAGTGGCAAAGTTCTGTAATTGTTTTCCAACTCTCTAGAACTTTTTAAGGGACTTAGTCCGACGATAATTCCATTTGTAATTGTCAGTGAAAAAGTCCTGTAATTTTTTTTTGCAACTTTCTGGAACTCTCCGAGAGACTTAGTCTATTGGTAATTATTTATGTTGTATTTTATATTCCGTCGATAGTTCTATCAGTATAAAACAATAATTTTTTCCCCAATGTTTTTGTATTCCATATCTATACAACTTGTTAATGCAGGAAAATCACAACACAATAACACTAATTTTGTTCAATTATAACATCATAATAAAATCACAGCAGTCATCGTTCGAAGTTTTTATAAAAATAGTACATTAAAGTCAATTTAATTACACATTGATGTTTTACATATGAAATTAGTTCGATGTGGTAATATTGGCATATCATAGTTTCCATCATATTTGCGTCTGTAATATTGGCATGTTATATTTTCTAATGGAAATAATGAAGGAATACATGTTTTTTTTTTCTTTTTCATTCCTAGATTTCCACATGTAAATCTCTCGGTATTCAACGATAAAAACAACGACATCTTGTTCTATCGGTAATTATCACCATAATTTATCAACAATATATTTTTTTGACTGTATTTTTATTTTTATTTTATAATTTTCTATAAGTGCAAGACACATGGCCAATCTAATACCACCATTGCTGCCCTTTTTGGATTTACTAGTGATGCCAGGTTGGACCTTGGTGCTCTTCCTTTTTAGGTGAAAAGTACCTTGGTACTCCTGTCATTATAGACGATAACAACCGTTGTTTATGTGTGTAGATAAGTTATACATGGCTTTTCTTATAATGCGCGCGGTGTGCTCAATAATACTAATGATAATAAAACCATTTTGCAGAAGAAAAGTCAGACTAAGGGTTAGTTATGCCGAAGTCAACGTACTTCCCCAGAATAGAATAATATATAAAAGTATTAATAAGTGTGATAATAATAGCTTTTTAATATTTTGCAATGCCATCTTTTTTTCCTTTTTACGCGGGTGCTAGTATTTGGGCCCACCCTTTATTTACGCCACCAAGGAATCCACACCAAAATTCATATTTGGTTATGTTCTATTAGTAAATTAAAAAAGCGAGTTCTGATAAAAGAAACAATATTTTACTGTTTATTATGGAAATAAGTAAAGATGGAGGAGGAGGGAAGTGAAGGGAGGTTGATCTTTCAAAGTTGTCGGAAGAATCGTCTGGAGATCTAATTCTTAATGGAGGGAAAGGGGAGTGAAGGTGAAGTTTGCAACCTCCATTCTTCTGATCTAAAGTCTTACCCCTAATTCTAAAAAATTCAACATTATCGTCTGTCATTCATCCGCTAGCTCTTCTCCGGCTAAAAAAAATATTAATCACATATAATATTTATTACCTTCCCTTTTTTTCCCCCTGTGTTAAGAACTTTAGGGCTCCTTTCATCTTGCCATGGCTTTCAATGTTTGAAACTATCAACTCGAGGTCGTACGTAGTAGAAGGTTTGTTAGGGCTATATATCAACTCAAACTCAATTTGAGTCCTCCAGATGCTTCTATGATCGGTAGAGATTAGTAGAGACAAATTAAATGCTTCTCACATGCGAACCCTAAGCTCTAAACCGAGATCGGAAGGAGAATATTATTATTTTCCGAGGAACGTGAACTTTGAAGACCCCCATTTTGCGTATTTGCAATCGTCATTTTCATTCATTTATAGAGCACTGCCCCACATGCACAGAGCATATCACTAGTAGTTATTCCTCAGAAATCAATTTATTTGCAGTTATTCCTCGGTGTCTTCTGCTACAGAGCATATCACTAGTTTAGGTCATTTCTTTTCTATATTTAAATAACTCGTTGATTTAATGCATAATATTTGAGTAATAAGAAAATATTTAGTTGACAATGAATTATAGTGATAAGAATATTATTTTTAGGAAGGAATAATAAAACTTAATTAGGAGTGGTTTTTTTACCTCGAGGACGGGAAGAATTAGCTCTTATTTAAATGCGCCAGTGAAAGGGATGTGTGTGTGGAGGGACCGCAAAGGAGCCTAACTTACTCCCTTGTTCCCGAAAAGAATATTTATTCGGCCGAGAGAGAGAGAGAGGAGGAGAGGGGCACAAAAGAGGTTGGTATTTTGGAATGTTGCTCTTAAATTTGAGCACATGGGAACAAGGCTGTCTATTTTAGGGTTTCTTCCTGTGCTCTAGGTAGGGAAATGTCCTCTGGCTGACCCAACAATGGAGTGCCCACGCCGAGGTTCCTTCCCAAATCTTGTCCTAATAAACCCAAGACATGCCGGGGCTACTGCCCCTCACGGGCCCTACATAATTAAAAACAATCTCAACGGTTACACAATGATATTACCGGAAAACTAGCATGCCAAACGCTGCCCAACAAAAGCGGAAAAGATGGTACAATTCACACTGGACCTGGAGGGTATATTTTAATTTATCACCTTACTCCTTTCTTTAGTAAATTAAGAGGTGATATACCGGTGCTGCTGTGGGTTTATAAAATAAATATATTTAATAGTATTATAATTGTGAATCAATACTTGATAAATAATCAAAATTAAATATATGATTGAACTAATATTTAATGACAAAAAAAAAAGTTGTATTGGTCATAAAACATTTAGAGGCTGAACAAAATGATTTGTAGCAATCCATAGTGTTTTGTGAGGAAAGATACAGTGCTTTCCCCACATGATTTAGCTTTTTTGTTAATAAAAAAATTTACAAAGCTAAATTCTCTACTAACTTAATATTAAAAAAAATCGACAAAGATAATTTTGGAAAGATAAAAACCCATGAGAAAAAACATTGTAGTAATTTATAATGTTTTGTGAGGAAAACTACAGTGCTTTTCCAATAAAATTGACAAAGATAATTTTAGAAAAAATCATAAAAGAAACCATTTAGAGAAATACTGTAGCAATCCACAGTGTTTTGTGAGGAAAACTACAATGCTTTTCTCATATGATTTAACTTTATTTTAATTATAATTCTTAACCAACTCAATATTCAAAAAAATAAAATTAACAACGATAATTTTGAAAAAAATCATAAAAAAAATCATATGGAAAAACACTGCAGCAACTCATAGTGTTTTAAAGAAAAAAAATTACAAAGCTAAATTCTCAATCAGCTTAATATTAAAAAAATAAAATCGACAGAGATAATTTTAGAAAAATAAATATAACAAAAAAAGAAAAAAAAATCATGTTGGGAACATTCACAGTGTTTTGTGATGAAAGCTATAGTGCTTCTCCACATGATTTAACCTTGTTTGTAATTACTTGTAATTTTAATTCTCAACTAGCTCAATATTAAAAAAATAAAATTGAAAAAGACAATTTTGAAAAAATCATAAGGAAAAAAAGCCATGTGGAGAGACACTATAGCAATTCACAATGTTTTGTTTGGAAAGCTACAGTACTTTCCCTATATGATTAAGTTTTATCACAAAGTTAAATTCTAACCAGTTCAATATTAAAAAAAAAATTCGACAAAGATAATTTTGAAAAAAAATATAACAAAAAAAAACACAAAATAAATTGGAAAATAATCATATAAGAAAAAACTTTAGCAATCCATAGTGTTTTGTGAGGAAAGCTACAACGTTTTCCCCACATGATTTAGCCTTACTTGTATTTACTTGAAATTGTAATTATTAACCAGTTCAATATTTAAAAAATAAAATTGACAAACATAATTTTAGGAAAAAAATAAAACAAAACCATGTGGGAAAAAAAACTATAGCAATCCACAGTAATTTGCGAGGAAAACTACAATACTTTCCCCACATATTGTAACTGTAATTCTTAAATAGCACAATATTAAAAAATAAAATTGACAGATATAATTTTGGAAAAAAAATAAAAAAAAAACCATGTGGATAAACACTATAGCAATCAACAATATTTTAAAGAAAAAAATTACAAAACTAAATTCTCAGTCAGCTCAATATTTAAAAAATAAAATCAACAAATATAATTTTAAAAAATAAAAAAAATAAAAAAGAAAAACTATATAGGAAAACACCGTAGCAATCTACAATATTTTAAAGGAAAAAAATTTCAAAGCTAAATTTTTAACCAGCTCAATATTAAAAAAATAAAATTGATAAAGATAATTTTGGGAAAAAAACAAAAAAAAATGAAAAGAAAAAGAAAGGAAAAAGGGGGAAAGTACTGTAGAAAAAAAAAGAAGAGAAAGCACTGTAACAATCCACAATAACATGTGAGGAAAGTTACAGTACTTTCCCCACATGTTTTAGCTTTATGTATAATAAAATAGAAAAATCTTATGAGAAAACACCGTAGCAATCTATAATATTTTAAAGGAAAAAAATTACAAAACTAAATTTTTAACCAGCTCAATATTAAAAAAGTACAATTGATAAAAATAATTTTGGGAAAAAAAACAAAAAAAAAAGAAAAACATTGTAAGAACCCACAGTAACATGTGAGGAAAGCTACAATACTTTCCCCATATGTTTTAACTTTATGTATAATGTTTTTTTTTCCTGAAACTATTGTTTTTAACTATATGGAATAAATGATAACAAATTCAAGTTCAATTAAAATGAAAAAAAATCCCACCAAACTTGTAAACCGGAACAACTTAGGTTACCCTAGCAAATAGATAAATCATTTTAACCTTGTAAAAGGTAAAATAAAAAGAAATAAATTACAAAACTTAATTTTCAATCACATCAATATTAAAAAAATAAACAAAAATTTTAAAAAAAAAGTTAAAAAAAGTGAATAATAATAATAATAAATTAAAAAATGCAAAAAAAAGAGAAAAAAAAACAAAAAGTGAAAAAAAAACAAAAAAACAACAAAAAAAAAGAATGTACTGTGCATTTCTATTATAATCTATAATGCAATTATAGATATGGGTGAACAATAAATTCTCCATACTGTTTAGCTTTATGTATAATAGAGTAGCTCCTTAGCAAAAGTTAACTACTGATTTTTAATCAAATTTCTAATTTACTTTTAATTTTATATGTAATAGATATGATGAGAAAATTTTATTACAAATAAAAGATATTTTAGATAAAATAATAATTGTGATGAAGAAACAATAAAAGGATCAAGCTACAATCAAATATAAATATGGCGATCTAATATCAGGTTTTTTATTAAAATGAAAAATTACAATTAAGTTTCTATAGTTTGATGCAAATTACACTTTATTTTTATAGTTTGAAAAATTACAGGTTACAAAATAGTAATTGTTATTGTTCACCATAGCAGCAAGGAATATATCATGCAAGATATATATTTTGAATATATGTCTTATATTGACATATTATTCTTACACAAGTAAGTATATGATGCAGATAAACATGACTTTCAGATAAAGGATGGTAAAGGGAATATATTTTTTGACGATGCTTTGACATTATATGTGTTCAGTATGCATAAAAAAAGGAAAAATAAATTCATTTACATGTTGATGCAGATCCTAATGTTACTCCAATCACAATGAGAATGCCTTGACATTATGCAGGCAAACACAATGACAATATTTTTACTAAATATTTTTATAAAAATGATGATAAAAGCATTAAAATAACATCACTTATTGACGATGATGTTGATTATTCTAGTATGGGTGGTTTTGATATGGGTGTTGATGTGGATAGTTTTGGTATAGGTGATCTTAACGTATGCAATTCTAGTATGGGTGGTTATAGTCTAGGTGTTAATGTAAGTGATCCTAGTTTGAGTGATTATGGTGTGTGTGTGGTAATGTTGATGATTATGGTGTGGTTGTTATTATGAGTGATGATGTGGATAGTAATGTTGGAGGTGATATAGGAGTTGATGTGGAAGCTGATGTGGGAGCTGATGTCAGTAATGATGGTGGTGGTGATAATGTGATGGTTATTGTTAGTGTTAATGTGGAAGTTGATGTGGGTGATGAAAACGATATCAATAATGATTATATTCCTCAGATGAGGTAGGATTTGAATTTGTTAACGTAGATGAAGATGAGTGGATTGATAACTTACAAGTTGATGTGATGAGTAATAGCATTGATGGAGATAATATTGATATTGAAAAAGGTAAAATTTATGAAAGTAGTAATGATGGTTAAGAGGATCTAAGAGAAACTAAGAAGTTATGCTTGAATATCATATGAAAAGGTATATTAATAAAAAAGAGAAGGTTAGAGCCAAATGTATGGGTGCTGAGTGTGCTTGGCAGATATATGCTTCTCTCATACTGGTAGCAATACATTCATCATAAAATCATTAAGAGATGAGCATGGATGTATTTGTCCCGCCAATATAAAAGATGTAACTTCAACTTGGATAGTAAAGAATTTGTTACTAGTTATTAATGCTTACCCTAACATCTCAAGTGAAGCCCCAACTTTAGATGATAGTTATGAGATTAAACCACACCCCATGCAATTCTAGAGGGCTAGGACAAAGGCAAAAGAGATTGTTAAAGAAAGATACAAAGAGTCTATTAATAGACTTTTAAGATATATACAATTGTTGAAGCAACATAATATAGGTTCGGAGCTATTTTTAGGGTTTGAACATTACAACATAATATAAGCAACATTACAACTCTAATGTGCATTCACCATGAAATTTCTAGTGAGTTTATATATGCTTGAAAACAATGAATGAAGGGTTTGTTAATGGAAGTGTAAACACCCAAAAAAAAATATATAGATAGAATTGATGACTCAGTTTTCGCTGTCAATTTCTGCATCGGCAACGACGCAGTTTTTGTTTTTTAAAATAATTAACTTAAAGAGCTGGAAGGGAGGGGTAAAACTAGTTTTAGAGAGACCAAAACAAGGATAAAAACACATCTAAACCAACCCCAAACAACCCACCTCATTTAATGGGGAGTATAAATACAAAGAGGAGAAAGAGGATGATCCATCCTCTTCCCAAAGTTGTCTCTAGCAGCTGCATGTCGTTCTTCCCTTCCTCTTTCCCAATAGAAACCTAAACCAAACCAGTAGAGAGTGCTTTGTGAACGTGCGAGGGAAAGATGAGACCTTGAGAGAAGAGTGGACAGCTGCCTAGAGGGAAAGGAAAAAGAGGGCTGGAAAACTTGAGAGGAAGAAGAAGAAGGAGAACCAGCAGGAGAAGAGAAAGAATAGTGTCAAACCTTCCTCAAACTTAGTTAGATTTGAAAGGTATGGGTCATGAAACTCCCTTCCTCTTTTCCTTAAAACCAGAAACGGAAATGAAGAAGAAAACCCTAAGAAAATTGACCTAAGACCTATGCTAGCTGTGAAGGAAACTGAAATTAACTAGGAGGACAAGGAAACAGAAATTAAATGAGGCCAATTACAGAACATCTAACAAAGAAAAATGAATAAAATGGAAATAACAAAACATGGTAGAGGGCTGGCTTTAACTATGGGGTTGGCCAGCATGCAATGTGTGTGTTCTGCTAGGATTTGTTGAAGGATTATGTGCTGAAATTGATGGTTTTCAATGTGTGTGTTCTGCTGGAATTTATTAAAAGATTATATGTTATAATTGATGGTTTTCAATGTGTGTGTTCTGCTGGGATTTGTTGAAGGATTATGTGCTGAAATTGATGGTTTCAATGTATGTGTTCTGCTGGAACTTAGTGACAGTTTATATGTTGGGATAGTTACAGCATGTGTGATGTGTGTTCATACCAAAATGTGTGTTGTGCAGAGAAACTGTGATTCGCTGCTGAAACTGTGTCGGCTACAACGAATTAACATTCGCTGTCGAAACTGAGTTGTCTACAGCGAATTTGTGATTCGCTGCCGAAACTAAGTCTTTTGCAGTGAATTAGCATTCGCTGTCGAATTGTGTGTTGTGCAGCGAATTTGTGATTTGCTGCCGAAACTGTGTCGTCTACGGCGAATCGCTGTCGAAGTTGAGTTGGCTGCAGCGAAATTATGATTCGCTGTCGAAACTGAGCTGTCTGCTATGAGTTAGCATTTGCTGCCGAAATTGTGGCGCCTACAACGAACCAGTTCTCACTGCCGAATTGGGCAGCCTACAGCAAACCAGTTCTCACTGTCGATTTCTACAATAAGCCTCCTAGGCAGAAATGACTTAAATGTTAGTAACAATTTCATGGTATGATGGTGAATGTGGAACACTTGAATGTGAACATATGAACTCTTGAAATAAGTGTGGTGACGAATGTGATTCAAAAATACAAATGTACTGATTTGTGACCATTGATGTCTTAGGTGGTGCGGTCGGGATTAGACCATCGTCAAGACAAGAACAACCTAAGGTAGAGCAGGTAGGTGACTTGCACCTTCCTTTTTCATACGTTGAATAATAAAATACTTTATCATGAATGTTATCATATTGCGTTAGAATAGATATTAGGTTGTTGAATGCTTAAATGTTGACAAATGGTTAATTAGCTTCGGCTAATGAAATCTGATTGGATGGCCGGGATGAAAGATTGATTAACTTCCGCTAATGGCATCTGAATGGATGGCCGGGACAAACGATTGATTAGCTTCGGCTAATGGCATCCGAAGTGGATGACCGGGGTGAGTGAACGGTTAACCTCAACAAATGATGCCTTAAGAGGATAGCCGAGTTTAAGATTATGATTGATTGCAAGAATTGGTGCATCTATATGTACTACAAGTTGTTTATACCAAGTACATGAAGAAATTATAAATGTTAATGCTTCATTTAACTGCCAGACAGTTTAGTTATTATTATTATTAATAATTGCATTCTCTTAAATGTTTTGTACTATAGCAGGGATGTCACACCAACGAGATGTCTAGGAAACGCAATACACGGGAACCTACTTTTGCAAGGAATTATATAGATGCATTCTAAATCATAATGTATTTTGTATGAATCAATGTACTGAACGTATAACTTTTATTAGATCCTTTTGTTTAAATTGTAATGGCTATTAGTAGGATAGGAATGCAAACTCATGTCTATGTATGTATATTTTTAATATGAACTTCTAATCATGCAACCATAATATTATGTGTTTATGTAAGATTCACTTTTAAATGAAATGTTGATTGTACGGATTGTATTTTGATGATGTGAGGGATAATGTTCGCCAATTTTCGGCACCATGTGTGTCAAGTGTGTGTGTGTGTGTATGTATATATATATATATTACTGTTGTTTTGGGCTTGAAAAGCCGGGTTGTTACAGGAAGTAAGCCATTCATTATGATTGTTGGATGTCATCTCAATGGTCCGTATGGAGGTATTCTATTGTTAGCAGTTGGGTTGGATGAAAATAATTGACTCTTTGTTGTTACATATGTTGTTATTGAGTCTAAATACAAAAATATTTAGAGATGGTTCTTGTATGCTCTATGACACGATCAAAAGATTGATGTCTTATCCCAAGTGTAGGACTGTCGAAGTAATAAATAATCCGGCAAGACCGAGGTCGAACCACAGGAAGGTGAACTATATAAAATTATAAACAATAAATGAAAAGGAGTTGAAGATAACTTTTGAGATGTGATATTGATGTGAGGATTAAACAAGGATAAAACAATTGTTAAGGTTAAAGGATCCACTAATGGTATTTCAAATAAGTATAGTATAAATTTGTTTTATTACTCAACAGGAAACCACACACAAAAGAGGTTCCAATTAGATTATAAATTATTAACATGGTTATATTAATTATCTTATTTGAGTAATGTCAATACTTATAAATATGGTTAGATATTCACGGTGATTACTTATGTTAACAACAAATCAAGTTTCTTTCATAGCATAAGTGTCGGTTATACCATATAGTAGGCTATGAAAGCGCCAAGTATTTGTTGTACCAAGGGTTGTACAACACAAATCTAGATTAACCATTTAACAAGCAAGGTATTAAGAATGAGTAAGATAACAAATACAAAACATATTAGTATCAAACATTAAAGTCCATATTGAGTTTATGTTATACTTATTCTTACACCATTAGTGTACCCTTTTTACCTTGACAAAATTAACTTAGCTAAACATCTTGAAGAAGAAAAGCATAAATAAACAATATAAGAACATAAACATGATATAAGTTAACTAAGTGTAGTAAAGTAAATAAAACGCATAAACAAGAGATTAATATAACATAAAATAAAACTTGAACATTACAAAATACAAAGAGAGAGTAAGAGCAAGATCTTGATCTGAACACCAAGATGTCTAAATGTTTGGTAAATACCTCATTTTATAGGCTAAAATTTGAAACTATTGATTTGATAACTAATTATTGAGTGGGTGGCCACCGACTTGGTGACAACCATTATCTTATTGTTTGAATAAAACGTCATTGCTAACATCAGAATTTTAATAGATAATCTTCATGAACGTTCTGGGTATTTGTCTCAGCTTTCCAAAAAAACAAGAATAAGCTCATTTAGAATTCTAAAACTTGAGATATGGGCTGAACATTGAACAGTGTTTGGGCTACTGGACAAATTCCGACTTCTCTTTTGTTGCTACAATTTGAACTTGAAAACGACTGTTGTGAATCTTAGACTCTTCATAAAATTTTTAGGCATATATCTTAACTTTCTATCCATATAAACCAGACCTAAATCCATGTTCTACTGCTCCAGTTATGATCCAATAACCGAATTATTTTTCAGTTTGAATTGAACCAGCATATCTTCTTTAAGCCTAACCCTCTATTTATTTCTTTCACTTTCAATAGTTAAACACATCAATCAATCCTTTAAATTGTGAGATATGTCTGCATTCAAAATGAACATTTACCATAAATTAAAGATATCTTATGTTATCAGACTTGTTATTATAAAATATGTTTAAGTAAAGGAATTTAATGATTTTTTAAGTGATGATACTTTAAGTGCAATATGATGAATTAAAACCTTAATGAAAATGCACTTTTAAGTACTGATCACTCTATATGGCTTTATTAAGCATGACATGTATTAGAGGCTAATTTATATAATATCTAATAGGAAAATTATATATATTTAACTTTATGTTTTTTTTTTTCACTCTTGCATTGGTTTTTATATGTTTTATATAAATGGTAAAGTATTTAATTTTTTGTATAAAGTCTTCCTTAAGTTGTTTCTGAAGTTTTTCCAGAGTCTACATATAAACATTGTTTGAGGCATATCTTTTTCAATATAAAAAAGAAAGATTTTAGAGGCTTGAAAATGAAAATAGGGTTTTAAAGGTGGTTTAAAAGCCTATACAAGCCTTAATTTTAAAAGATATATAAGGGATATTAATGATGTGAACAAAAAAGCTTTCAATTGGTTGGATGATATCGCTCATAAGACATGGACTAGGCATTTATTTGACCATGAAGTAAAGGTTGAATATGTAACAAATAATTTGACAGATTTTTTTAATAGTTGTTTTAGGAAGTATAGAAGGATGTCATTTTATCTTGTTACCGGAGAAAATTAGGTTGAAACTAATGGCAAGATTTCATGATAGATATGCATATGTTCTATCTTAGAAAATAAAAAAAAACAACTCTCAATATTAGAAAGTTGGTTGATATGTCTAGTGAGAAGGCTAAAAACATGAGAATTATTTCAGCTTTTTTTTTTTTAATGAATACCAAGTGTATGATAACAAACAATAATTTGTGTTGAATTGGATAAACAATATTGATTCTAAGGTGAATGAAAAAGGAATGGATTACCTTGTAGACATGTGATGCATTGTGTGTATCTATTATTTACGACTCACAGTTCAACAATAATCATATGCTCATCGATTTGATTTCGATAACCAAAGTTTATACTTCACCTTGTCACTATCATTAACATATAATTTATATTCCATAGCATCCACATTCATCGATTTATTTTAGCACTCACAATTCATGCTTGAGTCATTTTTCTTTTTTATTAAGTCTTGTCAGCTCAAACTACATATACCTTTAATGTCATAGCCTTTTTTTAAACGGTTGACTTTCTCACACATTATAGCCTTCATCTAAATTACTAGCTTTCTCACAGTTACAACTTCTACACAAATGGTCAGCTTCCTCACACTTTATAGCCTTCATCCAAACAACCAGCTTTCTCCCATGTTATTTGATCCACCATTATGGTCAATTAAAAACACATAACAATTACTGCCATTATGATCGATCACAATAATAATATTCAATATTGTCATTGCAGTAATTCACAAACACAATATTTATTTAACTTTTTTTGTAATTCATAAACACAATATTTAATACTGTCATTGCGATAATTACAAATCACATGTAATATTACCACTTTTATGATTGATTTCAAAACACATTATTTTTTGATTTCACGCGACACAATTAAATATACATTGAAAACCTAACAACTACAAAAGCATTTTAAATAATTAAAAATGCAAGGGAGGGGCAATCCTTTACCTTGAGCTTCTTCTATACAAGATCCTAAGAAGTAGAATTCTACTTTGGATGCTTCTCCTACAACTCCCAAACAATAGAATTAGTGTTCTCACCACTAATTAAAAATTTAATCTTGTAAATTTCCATACATCCTAAAATTCTTGATTAATATCCACACATCCCAACCATTTGGCATACTACAATTCTTAGGTTAATATTTAAGCCATAAATTAAATCTTCTCTTAGGACTTTTACACTACCAATCTCAAACTCTACCAATTAAATCAAACTTGACATGTAATATTTCTTTCTAATTCAATTTAAACTCCACCTCATTTATTTCCCAATAATAGATAAAACATTACAACAACACAATCTAATCAATTTATCATAACATTCATAGTTCATGTTTCAACATTTTTCTTTCCATACCAACAACACACAACATACTTATAATTTTATATTCCAATATCTATCAAAACATGTCCACCAATATTTAATCATACTATAACCTAAATTTCATCCATTTACCATAATTATCTTCATACCACCTAAATAAATTCTTTAACATTTATTAAACCCCTTTATCTCCATTTTCATTCCATAACATTTTTAACATCAAAAGTTCCAATACCCTTCTTATACTTTCCAACATATCATAATATACCAACATAAATTAAATCATAATTTCCTTCTCAATTACCAATTCTAAAGTATTTATAATAATCCAAACATATTTTATTTGACAACATACATAACATTTCATCTTCCACATTCCATTTATTTATCACTTTTAAATTTCAATTTTCTACACATACATTCAATCCAATTCCAAATTATACATATAATTTAAATATTCTCCTCCACTTCCATAACATGTAATGCATGATCATTCATAAGTTTTTTTTTGAGAGTTTTGGCTATCTCAAATCAAATTAGGTTAGTTGGTTTTTAATAGATTGTGTTTTAGTGGTATTATAAGATACATGGAATGGCAATGCTTGCTTTGAATGGTGAGAGGATGAATGAAAATACTTAGTTACTTGTTAAACCTATAGATTGAAAACTAGATAGTTTCATTACCTAATTTCTAGGGACGGCTTAAAAATGATAAAATTTGTGATAAGTTGCTTCATCAAAGTTGTATATAAAAATGTTAGCTTTCAAACATGACTAACCTTGCTTAATTTGAAGTTATAAAACTCGAGATATGTTTAAAAAACTAAGGAGAGGTTGAATTGAATCATGTTGGATAAATTGAATAAGTGGCTATAACAGGTAGTTTTGGGTGTGTTAATGGAAGAACTAGATTTTCTTCTCTTCAGTAAATGTGTAGCTTTATGCCTTAGCTTCCAGAATAGACAAGCCATGTAAAACCAAATTTCATAACTTTGGTTATGATTAAAATAAGAAATAGTGTTCTTAAAGTAAGACTTAAATGATATAAGTTATAAGAATGAAACTTGGGTATACTAGAGTATACATATATGTATGAATTACAAAAAGTTTTTTTTGTGAACTAAATCAAGAATGTGGATTGAATGAAAAGTTGAAATGAAATTTTAAGATAATTTAAATTATAAATGATGATTAAGTTAAAAGAAAAGTAAGTTATATTATGCGGAATGAACATTGAATAAGAAATGATATGGTATATCTGTTGATACAGGAGAGGCTACAGGAACTGCATAATAGCAGAGAGGTACATCTAAAGCATAAACAACAAGTAGGTGTATACCCTCTCTGTACTTTAGTATTAAGCCTTATTTTTAATTTAGTATTGATAAGATTGGAACTAGCTTCCTTGTAATGGAACTAGTGCTCAGTAATGAGCGGAGGAACTAGTTGTCCGGTAATGAAACTAGTGCTTGAAAATGGGTAGGGAGAAACTACTTATCTGGTGATGGGGCTAGAACTTGATAATGGGTAGAGAAGCTAAACACCTAGAAAAGAGAGATTATGTTGGATAATGGGCTAGTGGTATTAGGTCAATGATGACTAGGACATATGATTTAAGGAGAAAAATTGATTGAAAATGATGAATTGAGATTCAAATGTATCATTAAAGTTGTTTTATTAATTATATGATTCATGATATAGTTATATTTATGATGTGTAATAAATCAATTTTAGGTACTCCACAGCCGGGTGCAGAATGATAAATATTTAGTCCTTTTGTTAAATTAATGGATATGTAATTAGTAAACCTTTTGTAATGTATATATTAGACAAGTAAAAATATTAATCCTTATTATGTTGTGATACTTTTGATAAATTTTCTCTAGATTTTTACATGTTTATAAATTTTCTTAAGCATATAAGAATTATATATAATAATAACTTGGATTGTTATGGTTACTTTTATGATGAGTATTAGAACTATGATTATTAGATGAATTTCTAGTGATAATTCCATTTAAGTGTTTGATTTCTTTAAACATTGACTTTGAGTTGTGTGGATATGGAATGAAGTCTAGGATGGTTAAACATAGTTATGATGTTCAATTGTTGTGCATTTTGAAGTTTTCAATAACTTGATATAGTATAAATATAAAAAAACATTGCCGAAATTTTAGTAGATCTATAAATAATTGAAACTGCATGATCCTTTGAATGAATGAATTTCTATACATATGAAAAAATTACACTGAAGTTTTTACAATTATCACAAAGGAAATCACGTGGAAATTGTGTGTTACAATAAGAAATTTTTATACATTGTTACAAAGTGGAATGCTACATAAAATATAATTCCTAACCCTATACAAACTATTCCTATTAGTATGTCTCCTTTATTGCAATCATACATTTGCTAACTAATTTTTTAATTCTCGGTAGTGTAATTTGCTATAAACTCTTAATTAGAGTAGGAATTAGACTTTTGGTCAATCATATGAACTCTTATTTCTATGATTGATTGTCTTTTCTTGTCTAGTCACGCCTTATAACTTTCATAGATGATCATGGACTTTGACTCTTTCTAAACCTAGTCAATTTCACTACTAACAATAGATTTTATCCTCCCTTTCCCTGCTTGATTAAGATAACTATTGTTCTTACTTAGTCAACACATTGATGTTTATTTTTTGTTGAAGAAATGCTCTCAATAATTTTTTATTTAAAAAATAAGTTTAGGATTATCTCTTGTTATTTAAATGCTAAAATTAATTGAACCAATCAACCATAAATGACATGGTAAATAAGTATTGTTTCCTAAACATGTTGACCACACATTTCTACCTAACATGTCAGCTAGCTAAATTATTTCAAACAAGTGTGCTCGAGCTATTTTAGGTGTGATGCTTAAATCTCAACAAATTATGTTATAATTCTTTAATTATAACCTAATTTTTCACCTTCAACATAAATTCCACATTTCTTTTATAAAAAAACATAGAGATTTATGGGAAAAATAATAATTGAAGGGACCTAGACTTCCTTATTCTCCTCAAACATTGGAATGACATCCCAGAGCTCTGCTCCACAATGATATCTGCTTGTTAACCACTTTTAAAATTATACAGATTTTATTATTCATGTTAATTAGTCTATAATTTATAAAGCATAAAAAATATGGTTTGAGAGTGTTTTGGACCATTCTATAAAAAGATTATATAAGAATAAGAATTTAGTCATTTTATTATAAGCCTTCAAATAGATACTTTTTGTTTAAATTGACTATGCAAACCTCTATATATGGAAGAAACCCATTTTAATATTGCCTAGTGTTTCATATATATAATATCAAATGTCTGGGTAAGATGCAATAACACTTTGGTGAATAATTGAAATGCTATAAAATATTTGATTGCATCTAGTTATCTAGAATTACTACCACTAGAGCCATCAAGAAAGAGCACTTAGTCAAGTCTAAGTTGAGAGCATCTCTCTCTCTCTCTCTCTCTCTCTCTCTCTCTCTCTCTCTCTCTTATGAGAGTCTTTTTTTCACGGCAAAAGCATTCGTGCATTTGTCTTTTGTATTTTAGACAAGAAGGTTTATTTATGGCTGATTTTGTCATCACATTGTGGTTTCTATGGCTAAATCAAAGTCATTGTTACTTTGATTTGCGCAACAAGATTGTCCATGTCAGCTACCTCATTCTCTGCCTACTTTTTTTTGTAGAACTAGGGCTCAAACTCGAAGGAGCTCCCTCATCCTGTAGGATAACCAGACTCCTTCCCTAACCGCGTCTCCCTCACGAGCCCCTAACCCTCGTAGTTCTGGCTCTAGTGGGGTTTGCCCTAATGTGGCTTCTACAAGTTGAATTCCTCTAGGTGTTGCTCTTGACAGGTTGGGTCCTTCTGACCCAGACCCTGTACTCGTTGAATCTTGTTCTGATGATGAAGCTCATGTTTGGTCCTAGTGGTGGCCATGATTTTAAGCATTGTAGTGCTCCTAACCAGTATCCCCTGGTACCACGACCCTCGATGGTTCCTACCTCCTTGGGTGCTGCTTCATCGTGTGTTGAGATACCTCAGGCTTACAATGAGGGCACTGCTAAGGGAAGCACCCCTCCTCGTGGTCCTAGTCAGGCTCTACATTTAGACCCTGTTACTTCTTTTCTAGGTACATATCAACCCTTCGTTGATTCTGTCAATTGTCATACACATCCTATACTAGTCCATTACCCTAATTTCAACAACACTACATCTTGTCCCATGTTGGTTGATTATCCAGGGCACACTAGGGACATTTGGAAATTGTGTATTATTGGCTATGTTGCAGGTAAATTCCCTGGTTACACAACTCTAAACAACCTCACTGGAAAATGGAAATGTTTTGTTAAGTAACCGTTCATGACTCCGGATGGTTGATTCATAATTTTACTTTTGAGGCTGATAAGATTGTTTAACTGTCTAGAGGTCCCTACTCTTTTTTTGGAAGACCACTAGTCTTAAAATCTATGCTAGAATATTTTGATTTTGTTGCTACTGATATGTCCGTGGTCTTGGTTTGGGTTAGGTTTCCCAATCTCCCACTTCAATGTTGGTCTCCAATATGCTTGTCTAAGATTGCAAGTGTTCTTGGAAAACTGCTTTAGTGTGATCTCCTCATCACCTCTATGTCCAGGCTCTTATATGCTAAAGTTCTCATTGAGGTGGACTTGCTCTCAACTTTGCCAAGCACCATTAATGTTGTGTTGCCTAATGGAATGCCTCTGTTGTAGTCAGTTGTATTTGAATCACTCCCGCTCCCGCTCCCGTTCTCGCTCCCGCTCCCGCTCTCGCTCCCTAAGTTTTCAAGGATTGTTGATTGCTTGGCCATACTAAATCTATATGTAACAAGGCTGGAAGAAACAGGAAAGGGAAGTATACTCAATCAGACCCCATTCATGTGAGGGGAAGTCCAGATTCCTCTGGTTCAGAGGATCCTTAGTTGCTGCTACTTTACTGTTGGTTGATGTCGCTAGTTGCCTCCTGTTTAGGCATTGTGTTTTGCTTTAAATTTTTGAAATCTGATGTTTGTAATGATGGTTGACTTGCTGGTCTCCAGCTTTATTTTGTTTGATCTATAATATTCTTACATTTGTTCAAAAAAAAAATTGTCTGCCATTTTGATTAAAAAAACATTGTCAGCCACCTTCTATCTTTTCTAATTGGAATCCAATAATGTCTTCCAATTCAGTTATAAGATGTAGACACTTAATTTACATGTTTTGGCCTTAATAGCAGGCATATTCTCAATAAATAAGGAGTTTTGTACTTAGGCACAAATTTCAACCAATCTTTTTGAAGACTTATTTTTGGGTGACCTAAATATGGTGTATTTTTAAAGAGAAAGGAAAAGGAAATGAACTTACTCTTGTAAAGATAAAGTATGGCTTTTACTTTATACTAGATATGCAAATATCTAATATGCTATATGTTATAAAAGCCAACCATAGTGTATTTGAAGATGGAAATAACTCTAGCTAAGAGTAGAATAGTTGTCTTAGGACCTTTTGTTCTTGAAGTCCTATGATGGGTTCAGGCATGAACAACTTTGTATTTTCAAGAGTTTAGTAATACATACCCAAAAATAAAGGACCTAAGTAGGCCTACTTGGAAATCTTGTAGCAAAAACATATTGATATTTAATTTGTTTAATTGTATTTATTGAATAATGCTTTATGTTCTAAAATATTCTCTTATTTCTACACAGCCTCTCAACCTATCAATGCTTCTTTTTTTTTTACCACTAATGGAAGTTAGTTCTCATAAGGCCTCACATTCTCCTATAGCTGAAGAAGATGAAGCCCCCATTATTATATAAGGACTAGGGTTAAGGTATGTATGATAATAAAAACATGTTATATATAGATTTGTTTTTCAAACATGTGCCCTACCATATTCTTCTTATGCTTTCTAGGCACAAATTCCTAAAACTACTTCTCCATCAATGGTATCTATCATGGAGATGAAGCTACAAGTGTTATCTTCTTTTTCTATATTAAATGCTTCTCTATACCTTATTGTTATAACTCCAAATATTGTTGTTACTACTCCTAAAAGTGCTCTAAACCTTATTGTTGTGTCACCAAATCTTGGTTCTACTCCCAATACTATTCCATTTTCACCTCCTATAATTGTTCAAGATATGTATATTTCTTTACTATTAAATAGATCTCTTAATCCAATGATTTTTCCTATTTTTATTTTTGAACAACCTCTAAGGATTTGTCATCTAACTACTGACTATTTTATAGTCATTATGGATGTGATATTGGAAAGAGAATTCCTTTCATCCTCATCTATAAATGATGTTAGTATGCATGAGATTACTACAAATAGTGTAGATAGATTGGTTGAATCTATCTTAATAAGGATAAGAACTTGTAAAGTAAACACTAGTGCAGTTAAAACTGTTATTACATAATTATACTTTCTCTCCCTTTATATGGAATAGGGATGAAATATGTACCAATAAATCTCGAGTAACAATAGTAACTTCTTAGCAAGAACTTAAAGATAAATCCTTTAACCAACTTCTAGTTAAAGATGATGAAGAGAATGAAGCCTTAACTCTATTTTTAGTTATGGAAGACAAATAAGCCATTACTCTTAATTGACCAATTATGGCTACTCCATCTTCAAGATAAAAAGGTAAAACTTTGATATTAGTCTACTTTTACGAGTGATTATAACATAAGCTTCTTCCTTTTAGGATACTTTTGATGATTTACTGGCTTTATTATCTCCTAAAACTATATGAGAGATATATAGTCAAGAAGCACATTATTAGAGATAATCTATACTAGGGGTTGTTAAAATGATTTTAGTGCTTTCTAAGAAAGGGGTAAACATCCTCAATGACTAGGTTGTTATGGAGCATATTCAATAATTTTGGACAATATCTTATCCCAAGGTGTTATGAAATTAATTGGATAGGAGATATAAGAAACCCTTCTACAACTCCAAGAATGCCTTATTCCTGTTGGAATAATAGGAATAACTGTTTTAGAGATGCAAATAAATTATGAAACAACACAAAATATAACACTTTTATAAATAAAGCTTAAGAGGATAAACACATTGTTGTTCATAAAGATCATTTATTCTAAAAATATTATTATTAATATATATTTTTATAAAGTTAAATCCATTTCATGAAAGGAAACTGGCTCATGTACAAGTATCCATTACTGAATCTAAAACTTCTATAAACTAGATAAAGATAGAAGCTAAGAGTGATATAGAGATGGATCTAACCCTTTAAACATAAAAAATAACTATCATGACCAACGTAATGAAGTTACATGAATTAAAGAAAAAGTCAACAAAAACACTTTATAATATAGCTTTATATTTTGAAGGATTCAGGGCTGGGTTGCTTTTTTAAGCTTGATGTAACTACACAATTTTATTTTCTTAATACTTATGAGATTTCATGAATGTAAACTAAAATTTCTAATTTGATATTATATTCCTAATTTCATGAAATTCAACTTTATTCATTTATTTGTGTTAATTTTTTTAATGAAAATGATCTCAATTTCACTTCTATAATTTGTGAAAAAAGTTTGTTCATTATTAACTTTACTAATTATTTATACTTAACAAACAATTAAAATTCTACATATTATTATATACAAAAAACAAAATTTGAGTTATATTATGAAAACAAGCTAACCATCAAGCCCAAAGTACAAACAATATAGGTTTAAAGCTACCTCACGCTTATAATCTTTAGGTCATTCCCTTAGTTTCTTTAAGAATTTCACTTTATGTTCTCATATAAGGGTATTACTTTATTAGATATCAATCATTGATTGACAAAAAACAAAGCAACTCCGTATCTTGAAGAGCTAGATTGTAAACACCTCCTTTAAGAATTCTAGGAATAACATATGGATTTTCCTAATTTGGGACCATTTGTCAAATTTTAAATTCTTATGGCTAATTGGTACTATGGCCTTCTACACCAGTTTACCTATTAAAAAAATATTTGGTCAATTATGTTTATTTTATGCTCTTTTAACCTTGTTTTTATGTGCTAGTATGTGATCTCTAAATGTAATAAGTTTTATTCCATCCAAATCCTCTTACTCTACTAGCATAATAGAATAATAATATATTCAATCTATATCATACTATATAGCTCATTTGAGTAACTAAACTGTAAGTTTCATGGGCATTATAACATTATGGATATAAGTTAAAATAAATGGTAAGGTTTCTAAGGAAATATTCTATAAATTCCTACATGACCATAATACTTTTAAAAATGTATCATGCCAAACCTTATGATTATTTTTTACCAATTTTTGTATCTTACGAATCAATTTTTTATTAGTCAATTTTGCTTGCTTTTCATTCCTATGTGAATTGTTTCACATCCTTCCCAATAAATATTAATTGTTGGTTCAATAATGTTTGTTTTTGCTAATCCAAATTTATAGGTGATTTTTTCCCTTAATAATCTTGATCATAATTTCATGGTTGATCTAACAATAAGGAATGGTTCCAACAACTAACTTAATGAAGTAATATGTAAGTACCATGATATAGTTATACTCTCTTGAAGAAGGTGGGTGTATCTTGCCAATAATTTCCATTACTCAATCTTTAAAAGGTCATTGAGCTCGTTTGATGGTACTCGATGTATTGGAAAAAATACTAGTAAGCTAGACATTCTTTTGCATAACTAATGCAATCCTTGATTATTCATGGTCAATGGAATGTATGGTTCATGATTAACCATCTCATCATGATTCCTAATTAATGAGCTTCATAAAGTCCTTCATGAACCTTAATTATAATCAAAAATGCTTTCTTTAGTCTTAAGTATTTAAGAAAAAAAATCAATTTTCTATCTCCTATATAATACATTTATAGGAGAACATAATTGGTCACTTTCAATCTAAAGGATCTTGAGAATTTCTGGAAATGATCTTGAAATTAAGTCTTTATTTCTTATCTATATTCCTTATATGAATCCAAAACACTTGTTTTATTTAAACCTTTTGCCTGCAACTAACAACAAATTTCAATAACAGTCATGTTATCCATGTATTATTCATTTTTTCCCTATAAGATTTTTATTACTTTGTTAATCATTATACTTCTATTATATATCAACAATAGCTGATTCATCGACAATCCTCATAAGGATGATGCTATGATAATTAAAGGGCATTTTATATGATTCATTTTGAGCCAAGCCATTAGTTTTTGTATTGTTTACTCTCACTAAAAAATAAAAATTAAATCATAAAGGTCTTTAACTACTATATGGTATGGAGTTAGTGTAGGCTATTCAAACTTTTATTCACCAGCTAACTAGTTTATAAAATGTAAAGAATCTTTTATTACGTTAACTAATTATGCTTCTAACTCTAAGAGTATTTCGAGACCTATGGTTAAGGCCACATAGTCAACTTGGTTATTGGTTCATAAAAAGTCAATCTCAAACGATAAGTTCACCTTATGACCTACTATATAAATTATTACCACCCTTATACTAATCTTATTCTTAGTGTTTTGCCTATCAAACTATAACTACCATGGAATAAATTCAACCATAACAAGATCATAATCTTATTCTAATTCTTGATTGATATCAAAGAAAGTATGATTAACTAAGAAATCAAACAAAAATTTTAGTATTAAATCATAATTGAACTTGAACAATACTAAAATCTACTTACTAATATGATCTCATAAGAAAAGGTTAAACAATATGTACTTTATTTAGTTTATTTTACAAATTACATACACATCAACTGACAATATATACTATCAAAGCTTTAGATAGGAAAAGTATTAGGACAAATAAAGCTTTTATATTTAAGTGTAACATCCCTCAACATCTATAAGAATGTGACTGAGATAATAGATAACTTGCTCATATTTAGCTTTATTTTAGGTGTTCAATATCGAAACTCATCTCTCATAAGTGTAAGGTTAATTTCACCTTGTCAATTTTCCCTTTGCTTATTATTCTATAATGGGTTCTTGAAGTAGAAGAGGATTGGCATTCCTTACTGAAAGGTAGCCTTTAGAGAATTATATTACCTGGTCAAAAGTTAGGATGTCTATAGATAAGGTTGTTAGGCCATGTAAGTAACCCAAGGCTATTTATACACTTATAAAGTAGGTGGTGCTTTATGTGTGGTTGTGTTCTAGTGTTTCTAGGGGTGCCACTATGTTTTCTATACTAGAATTTGATATCTATTATATCATCATAAACTCTCATACATTCCTCTTAAGTGTTTGATTTTGAAAGATACCATGATACTTGCCTTTAAGTATCTGTGTGAGAGATTATTTTTACCTCAACTCATTCTGAATTTAATTGAGCTGATTGACCATGACCTATATGGTTCTACTGACCACCAAAATGTTATTATGGTAGGTAATGTTTGTTGTATTTTCCATGCTCAATTAGATGGCTATCAAATTAGAATTAGATAAATTCATTTGTTGATAAAAGGATCGTCCTTCAAGAGGAACTATTGGTGGCTGATTGGAATTTTAACCTCCCAACTGCATTAAAAGTCTCTAAAAAAATAGATTATGCATGATGTTAGGATGAAGGTTTAGGAACGCCATTATATCCTTCAAAAGATGATGAAAGAAATGATGCTTAAATAATGATAGGAACACTATTAATCTATCTATGTGCAATTCCTTATTGCTCAATAAAGTTAGACAATGAAGAACCATTACATGGTACTTCTAATTATGATTGCTTAATTTCCCCCTATACTGGTGATTGATTGATAAATTCTTCATGGCTATATAATTGGCCTTCATTAGTTACATATGCTAATTATTAACTGGTCATAATTATATTGATTTTACAAGATTGCTTTTTAGATAACATGATTGCTAATCTATTATTATATTAACTTTATGCTAATTTGTTGGTGGTCGATAGTTTAATTTGTTATGATAATAAATAGATACCACAGAACATGTCAATCTATTAATCAATTAGATAATTCAAGATCTATTATGCTATTTATTATTCATTGAAAAACTACAATTAGAAACTAATTCCTAAACAACAACAAATAGTAGCCTCGCAAATCAAACAAAATATTACAAACATTGCTTGACTTTGACAAATTAAAATCAAAAGAAAATGTAAAGAAACTATTTTGAAAAAAAAATGTAAGAAAGAAATAAAGAGGTAAAGATAAAAGCTATAAATGAAAGAAAAAAATAAAAATGATAATTAAAGGATAAATTACAAAGAGAAAGGTAAATTGTAGAAAGGAAATTGTGTGTTTAAAGTTATGTTACTGTATATTCCAAGCAATTAATTAGGTGTTTACATCTAACACTAATATTATTCAGGCAAAACATATATTTTATTTCTAAAAACAAATTTTTATCTTTATTAATCATTTAAGTTAGATTAATGAGTCTAGAGTAAACATAAAGTTTTTAGGATAAAAATATTTTGCAAAGAAAATATAAAGTGGTTATAATTACAAGGATTCTTATTATGTCAAAGTATTATTCCTAAATATTCCTTATCAATTATCTATTAAGATTGGATTTTAATTAGAAATGTTGAGACTAATACATTTGTTCTTTCTTTTATGAAATGTAGAAACTATTCTTATAAGTTAAGATACAAGAGATTCCTAAAACTAATATATAGGTGCTTATTAAATAACAAGTACACTAAACTGACTCACATGAGAATTTCATATGGAGACATTACTCGTGTCTATAGAAAGACTCACATGGTAGTTGTGAAAGTCATCCCTAAAATTAAGATCACCAAGTTAACTTATATAGAGAATACTATATTTTGATCCTTACTACATATGTCTTAATCAAATGTAACAGATGGACACATATTAGGTATAACATAAATTATATGAAGGTATTTGAGTGATCAAGAGAGGATTTATCACCCTAAGTGAATTAAAAAAAATGTTTCATATGTTTTTAATAGTATTGATTATGAAATTCTTATAAATGGTGGAATGAAAATTGAAAAGGTTTCTAATCTTATACAACAAAACCAATGATTGTGGTGTTTTAGAACCAACAAGATTTGATAGAGTAAACACTCTCTATGCTGAAATATGTAAATTGTAATATTCTAGATAAATGGGTAATAATTATACTAATAAACTAGTCATTAAAAGACTAAGTCAAACTAAATATTACTTTTCTAATATTTCAAAGATTATGACACGATGTTATATGTTGCACTTGATCTTCAAATATAATCAATCAAATTGTTGATTTTAGAATAAATTCTATTATTTAATTTATTTAATCATATTTTCATTAGAATTATAATTTATATTTCGGCTAATATTGAAAACCTAATACATCACACATAATAAGAATAATTGGTAAGAAAGAAAACTAGTATGACTAATCATATATTACTTGATTGTAAATGATTTTTAAAATTGAAGGACTATAATGTAATTTTAGACACAGAAAAATCAAATAAGGATTTGATTGTATAAATTTATAATAACTATCCTGAATAAGATATGTGATATTTTTTAGAGAGGAAAGTGATATTTTATTATTAATAGGGATATTAAAATTTTTCTATAAGTGTTATGCCTAATGTTTTTCAGATGAGTTCAAATATAGAAAATACAACAAAGAAGATCTGAGAACAAAGAACAAAAAAAAGAGAAAAAATCTAGTTCTCAAGGCATATCAATCCCTCTCACCTAACATGATTTAAGAGATTTTTAATCTAATAATTCGTGTGGGTTACTATTAGGAGCTATATAATTGGACGACTTGTAATTTACAATAACCTAACTTTGAAGAGTTGATAAAACCTTAGAAGAAAGAATTGATCTTCACGTAATCTTAGCACAAATCTTAAACTACACTATATTGTCTAACAAGATCTATGAGATTCCTGAAAAAAATTAAAACATTATTTCCATCATGTTCATGTCTTTTAGGAAACCTATAGGTTGACCATCAATTCTAGCAAAATAGATGACCTTTTATATTGTTACAAAGATGAAATTATACATGTACTATAATTCCTAACCCTATACAAATTATTCATAGTAGATTAAGAGCTCATAACATGAATCTTAATACAATTTATATCTTTATTGGCATGTCTCTTTCATGACATTCATATGTTTTTTAACTAATTTGTTATTTTTTTGTGCAATATGCCACATACTCTTATTTAGAGTGTGACTTGGTCTATAGTCAATCATATAAACTCTTATCCTCGTGGTTGATTGCCTTTTCCTGATTGATCACATCTTTTAACTCTTCTGGAAAATCACGACTCCTAGTTATCTTGATCAATCACTTCCTATCTTTCCTAGACAATTTGAACTCTTCCTAAACCTAATTGATTTTACTATTAATGATCAATTTTAGTTTTTTTTTCCTTGTTTCATGGTAAATAACAATTATTTTTACTTAGTCGACAAATAAATATTAATTGTTTTGTAGAAAAAATGAGGGTGATGAATCTTAAGCTTTCTTTTAGCAGCTAATAACACCTCATGATATCCTTTTAGGATATTACCTAATACATCTAAAAGAGTTGGGGTGCCAACTCACCTCCTTCACTGTTCATATAAACAGTGAAGGAGGTGACCTTTTTTTCTTTTTTGCATTACCCCCTCTATTTTTTATTTTTATCCTTCAACATTTGCTTGATTTTGAATGTTTTCATAAATTATTTCAGTTTGATTTCTATAAAGTTTTCGCAGTCCCAAATAAATCTCATAACATTTAGTTTGTGCTTGCTTTATAAATGTCTATTTTTGCTATCATTTAATTAAATAAAAATAGTTTTAGAAAACAAAGTTCATAAATCTAGTGGAGTCCATCACCCAGATTGTGAATTTCACGAGTTAAGTCATGAAGCTCAGGTTGATTCAATATGTCGATATCTAAATATTAAAAAAAAATCATCTTGATTTTTTTAAAAAAACTAAACCACACTTTTTACAATTTATTTGGGATGTTTTCGAACTCACCATGTTGACTGGGTCATGTCAAAGCCACTTTCATATGGTTTAATTTTAAACTTAAATTAGAAGGTTTTAAGTTTAACTTGTTAAGTCATATTTAATAACAATGAAATGTCAAATTATTTCTTATGACTTAAATTTTTACTAATGAAAAATGTACAAAAAAGTAGGAAAACATTTAAAAATTGAGTGAAATTTAAAATTTGAGAGTTTTGGGAAGCATGCGCAAATATATATTTAGAAATTCTTTCATTTGTTAAAAAAAAAAAAGTAACGACTCATGTATGATGGCAAAGTAGAGGTTGTGGATTTTTAGAAGAAATTAACTCGACAATTAAAGAAGATGAGACCACCCTTCATAAATGCATTTACTCAAGCATCATTATCAGTTTTACTAGCAAGTATGTCGAAAGATCCAAAGAACTATTTTTTACTTTTGATTATGATATGATGTATGGTTTTAGATAGAAAGATCTAAACTCATGGAGAGCCCTCGCCAGTAAAATCAGACTGCCTAGGCTTACAAACAGCTGACGCATCGTATGGCTCCTGACGTGAAATGTTTGCGATCCGACTCCGATGGTTAAAATTACCGACAGAACTTTGTGTCTTAGTGCTGCGGACAAAAACAAATCGCACATTTAGGAATTAGGTCTTTATTAGTACAGTATCAAAAGATTGGAGTGGTTTGTTGTCTTATTATCCTGAATAGAAGGAAAAGCACTACGTAGTTGTATCCACGAAAACTGCAGTTTGGAAACTTTCGTCGTCATCACATGTGAATTCCACATGACACAACTATACATGAACTCCCACTTGGTGTCACAACCACCTGCCAGTGTCTCAGGAAGCGGATATAAGGGCCAGGTCGCGTTACTTAGCCCCCTTGTTGTGCCGGTGGAGTCGTCCCTCTCGGTGTCGGTTAGAGCCACACCTGAGAGGACTCTTTGGCAGTCACTGTGTCGTTGCACCCACTATTCATTCCCATCATGCATCCATATCATTCCAACCAAGAGTGGGGTAAATCAAAGCCTTGCCGGCATGTTTACACTATGTGGGGTGATCCCAGAAGGATAGTGTCCTATACATGAGGGACTAATTACCCTAGGAAGGCCCCATATAGGGCGGAGGTAAATTAGCTCAGAGGAAAACAAAGGGTGGGTTTCCCCATCTGTAGGTGGTCGGCTTAGGCCAGTGCCAAGTGAGACAACAAACCCAAAACCCTTATATTTCTCATTTCTTTTCAAATGTCGGTCTTTGTTGCTGTTATATGGATGGGGACTTTAATTGCTATTGCATTAATTGGTGTCTCTCTTCTTGTCGGTAAATGGACAATTCTTTCATTTTCTTTCTTTTATATGTCTCATAACTCATAATTGTTCATGTTTCCATTTCCAAATGTTTGGATTTTCAATCTTTGAATTATGTTGTCTTAGAATTCCTGTCATCTATGTTCTAATTAGGGGTGTTCAAAATAACCAATTAACCGAGAAAACTGATAAAACTGAAGAAAAATTAACCGGAAAAACCGAACAAAAAAAACCGATTTAAACCGATTTAAAAAACCATAAATGTTAACAGGTCCAGTTCGGTTTCGGTTTTGAACTAGAAACCGGACCAAACCGAACCGGACTCATTAAATAATTAAAAAATATATATAGTATAAATATTTAACTTAACCTAATCGGCCTCCCTCCTGTGCATCTCATTCTCATCTCACACAAGAGCCGCCTCCTTCCCACTTCCCAGAGAAAATCTTTCTCTCAATCTTCCTTTCCCAAAAATCGTCTTCATTTGAGCGACGACAGGTGACAGCAAGGTAAATTGATTGTGCATGCCTAGTGGGTTTGAAAGTCTATTCTAAGTTCTGACATCTAAAAGAACAAAACGAGGTTTCTTAAAAGTAATGTATTGCATAAACCGTCCTCATCTTTGTTTCCATCTTGCAAGCTTCAGCATTTGTCTCCATCTTTCTTCTCTCTTTACTTCTGCACAAACCATCTTCATTAGAGAAACGACAACAAGGTAAATTTTGTTGCTTTGGATTTCAAGCAATCTGTTGTATACTTCTTTTATTCCATATGTATTGCTTTAGATTTCAAGTAATCTGTTGTATACTTATTTTATTCCGTATGTATTGCTTTAGATTTCAAGTAATCTGTTGCATACTTGCTTATGTTGATTGATACGTTTCATGCTTCTGTTACTTTAGTCTGGATAACCTGATAAATAATTAAATATCATGGGTTGTTAAGCTTTAGTTGATTCTGTTGTTTCTGTCATAGCGATATAGTAAGATTCTATTGATTAATTATTTAGAGACTGTAATGGCTAGTCCCTACTGCTACCCCTGTGATTTTAAGCTTAAATTCATGTCTTTGTTTTGTTTTGTTGATTTTTTTTTAGATAATGAGTTTTGTTGATCTATTTATTTGTTTTTTAGTTTTATGAATTGTGTAAAGTGGGTTGTTTTTGTTTCTTTGTTTTTCAGGCGTGGATCTTAGATCATCTAAGATTTGTGAGCATGGGTTGTTGAAGTGCAGTGTTTAAGGTGATTTTATCTTGTTCTCTAGCAGCAAGTATTATATGACTTCTATTGTGCAATACTATTAGAGAGCCTAATAATATTACAAATTGCATTTCCTTTTCCAGATGTAAATATACATTTCATGCTAAATTATTTGTCTTTTATTTACTGTTGATAAAACAAATATGTATGTATTGCTTCTAATTAATGTGATTGCAAATTTGATAAAATATGTATATAAATTATTAATTTGATTGCATATATATAAATATGTATGTAAATATACGTTTCCTATTTGAATTTGATTGCGTTTCCATGTTATGAGTTTTTCCTTTGTTCTTAAAGCTACCAACCATAATCAAGATTCTACAGTTTAGTCCTCTTCTGACAAAAATATAGTATAGAAAACAAAACCAGAAGTTCAAACAGAAACCAATGATAAAAACTAGAACAAGAGAAGAAGAGAAGGGAAGAGCAGCAATACCTTGTTAATTCCCCTTAACATTTTGCATACTTAATTCTTTCAATAGTTGAACTCTAATATGTTGCTAATTTGCTAGTGTTTTTTTATAGTATTATCGTTGCTGGAATTTTTGAATGCTGGTGTTGCTGGGTTTTTTTCTTCAAACTATGCTAGATGTTTATGATAATTTATTGTTGGCTGCTAATGTATTCGCTTATTAATTTTTACTTTTCTAGTGCGAACAAACTTTTAATTTGAGATGTTTAAATTTGATCATGCATCTTGCATTGATTTATCACTTTGGAAAGCATATTAAAACTAAAAGTCAGCCAATTTGCATTTGATTTAATTCATGTCCAGATTTTAACCGAACATCAGGTTGTTGTGAATTTTAATGTAAAGCTAAGCCAATTTAAAAAAAAAACAAAAAAAAAATCCATATAAGAAGGGATTAGGTTTCCCGGTTTTTTCCAAAAAAAACTAGATTTAACCGAACCGAACCGGTTCAGTTTGAATCTGTTTCTGGTCCGGTCCGGTTAATTTTTATCAAAAATAAAGAAATTTAGTTTGGTTGGTTTTTTTAGTCTAAACCGAACCGAACCGAACCGTGAACACCTCTAAATCTAATGTTTGTATCTCAGTAACAATTGAGGGGTACCTTGCTATCTCGTTTATGTCAGTATATTGGTTTCTATTAGTATTTGTATATATTTCAAGTGGGTAGAGGGACGAGAGAACTAATCAAAGATTATAACTCAGGCTCATGATGCGAATATATTTGTTAGTAAACAAAATCACAATACATGGTAAAGTTTTTTAGGGGGAAAAAACGTGGAATTCATTAGGATTAATTAAGCTTTTAAATATTAATATTTAGAAATCAAATTGAAATTTTATAGAAGTGAACTCCTAAATTAAACTAAATTGTTTGACAAGAATAAATTAAAATAAATAAAGAATGCAGCTTAAGGTTGTAGAAATAATAAAAATAAATATAAGACTTTTCATATTATATAGTTATTCCTACATAATTTATTAATATTAAATTCCAAATCCTCATGTTGATGATTAAAAAATCCCTTAATTATTCAATGTTTTCTCTCAAACAACATTAAAAATATCTCAACCTAATAATTCAACCTATCTCTATGTAAATTAAATTATTTGAAAATTCATTAAATTGTTTCGTTTGTTTTTCAATCTAAAATCACATTAATCATAGTAAAGTATCTCTAACTTTCGCTCAATTAATGGTATTTTATCCTAAAAGCTTCTGATAACAAATTACCTCTCAGTCTCATTACGATTAATTAAATCAAACAATAATTTGCTAGAAAATTATAAGCGATAGGAACAAAGATAAACACTCAACATAAAAAAATAAAAAAAATTACTTAAAATTTAAATTATGTATCAAAACTAGACTACGTCAAACCTCTAAAAAAATAACTTTAGTTTATAATAAATCTGAAATAAATCATGTTCTTAATAGAATACATCAAAGGAAAATTAAGAACAAGAATAAAATTTGTTTGCTTGAAATTGGTTGACCAAGCACTCCAAGGCAACATCTTGTTCTCCCTTTCTTTTTTGTTTCAATGATAAAAGAACCTTTTTTTTTTCTTCTTCTTTGATCATAGTCTCTTCCCTTAATCTCTTATTCTTTTTTTGGTCTAAAATATCTGAAAACACAGAAGAAGAAAACAAATATTCTCTCTTACTTTTACATTGATCAATCTATTTCTTATTTACAAGATAGGAAAGTAGACTAATTAGAATCAATCTTATATTAGGAAAGTAGACTAATTAGAATTCCTATAATTACGCTCTACATTACTTCCTAATTATGTGCTATTTACAACCTGTAACATTCCCCCTCAAGTTGGAGCTTAGATATTTATAATGCCTAGCTTGTTACAAAGATAATCAACTCGAACCCCGTTTAGAGCTTTCGTGAAAATATCCCCCAATTGTTCTCCAGTCTTCACATACCCTGTGGAAATCAAACATTGTTGTAACCTTGCGGATGAAATGACAGTCAATTTCAATGTGCTTAGTTTATTCATGGAAAACATAATTAGATGCAATATGAAGAGAAGCTTGGTAATCACACCATAATTTTGCCAGAACTAAAGCCTTGAGGCCTACTTCAATTAAGAGCTGATATATCCATATTATTTCACACACAAACTGTGTCATGGCTCTATATTTTGATTCTATACTTGATCATGACACAACATTTTTCTTCTTACTTTTCCACGAAACCAAATTGCCTCCAACAAAGACACAATAACCTGATGTGGATCTTCTATCTACCTTGAAACCAGCCTAGTCTACATCTGAAAAACATTTAATATGAGTGTGTCCATGATTTTCATACAAGATACCACATACAAGTGCTCATTTTAAGTAATATAAAATCTGTTCTAAAGCTGCCCAATGGTTAACTGTTGGGGATTACATAAACTGACTTACAACACTGATAGAATAAGCAATACCTGGATGAGTCACTATAAGATAATTGAACTTCCCAACCAGTCTTCTATATTTCTCTGGATCTTCAAATAATTCACCATCTTTTATAAGTTGCGAATTAGAAATCATCAGGACACTATATGGTTTCGCCCCTCATTTCCCTGTCTCGGTTAATAAGTCAAACACATATTTCCTCTGAGATAGGAAGATACCTTTTTTGCTCCTATTTACTTCAACACTCAAGAAATATTGTAGCATCCCTAAATCTTTCATATGAAACTAAGTGTGAAGAAAGGACTTAAGAGATGAGATTCCTATAATATCACTTCCAGTAATGACAATGTCATCTACACACATAACTAAAAGAATGATGCCAACTTCAGATTGTTTATAAAAAACAAAGTGGTCAGACTTACTTTTTGTCATGCCAAACTTTTCAACTACTTAACTAAATATTCCAAACCAAGCACGAGGACTTTGTTTCAAACCATACAGAGATTTGCGAAGATGACAAACTTTCCCATACTCCCCCTGAGTAACAAATCTAGGAGGTTGCTCCATATAAATTTCTTCTTGAAGATCACCATGAAGAAAAGCATTCTTGATATCTAGCTGATGCAAAGGCCAACTATGAGTAGCAACCATATAAATAAATAACCTGATAGATGTCAATTTAGCAACAAGAGAAAAAGTGTCAGAATAATCTACTCCATAGGTTTAAGCATATCATTTAGCAACAAGTCGGGCTTCTAGTCGAGCTACTAACCCATCAGGATTTACCTTAACCGTGAACACCCACTTACATCTGATAGCTTGTTTCCCTAGAGGTAACTTTCCTCTATCAATGCATTATGCAAGTCAGGATGAGATATGGCTTCATGAATAGTTTTGGGAATAGACATGGAATTGAGAGAAGCAATAAAAGAACAAGAAGAAGATGACAAGTGGTGATAAGAAACAAAAGAAGAAACTAGATAAGTACATTGATGTTTACCTTAGCGTAAAGTAATAGGAAGAGCATCGCTTGAGGTTAGATCTAATGATGAAGGAGATGGTGTAGGACATGTAGTAAGAGGGATTTGTCGTCTAGAGTAGACTTTAAGAATGGGAGGCTTAGCAGGATCCAGTTCAGAGACAGGTTTAGAGGATGTGATAGTATAGACTAGCAAGTCATCATCCTCCCCCTGACGAGCAAGAGTGGAAGATTGAAAATATGGTGTAGCTTTTAGGAAAGTAACATCAACTAAGACAAGATATTTATTAAGACTAGGACAATAGCATCAACATCCTTTTTTAAGATGAAAATAACCAAGGAAAATACACTTTAAAGACTTGGGGTCTAATTTGGTGACAAGCGGACGAACATCCCAGACAAAGCAAATGCTACCAAATATCCTAGGTGCAATAGGAAACAATGACTTGGTTGGAAAAAGGATATTATAAAGGCCTGATGAAGGCATACGATTAATCAGAAAACATGTTGTTGAAACTGCATCAGCCCAGAAAGGTTTGGGAACATTCATGTGAAATAATAGGGCTCTTGCTATTTCAAAAGGATGTATGTTTTCCTTTCCACTACTTGACACGATCAAAGAGTTGATGTCTTATCCCAAGTGCAGGAGTGTCACAGTAATAAATAACCCGGCAAGACCGGGGTCGAACCACAGAGAGGTTAATTATATAAATTATAATTAATAAAACAATAACAACAACAACAATAATAACAACAACAATAATAGTAACAATAATAGTAATAGTAATAATAATAATACTCAGTACGTGGCGTTGTTATACCTGAGAATGATCTCAAAGATCGGGTCACAGGTTTCCAGCCTATATACTGAGTTTATGAAAAGATCAAAGAGATATATTATATAATATAAACAAATTTCTGATGCGAATGAACAAGGCAAGACCAACAATGTCAGGATCCTTGATCAAACACAGAGCATACTTAAAGTACATAATAATAATAATAATAATAATAATAATAATAATAGTAGTAGTAGTACTAACAATAATAAAGAAGAAGAGGAAGAAATTAATGAGAACTTTGAGATGGAAGATTAATGTAAAGATTAAACAATGATAAAAACAAATATCAAGGTTAGAGGGTTCACTAATAGTATTAGAGATAAGTAAAGTATAAACTCTTTATAAATTATCAACATAATTATATTAATCATCTTATTTACGTAACACCATACTTATAAATTTTATCAAGCATTCATGATGCTAACTTATGTTGACAACAAATCAAGTTCCTCTCATAATAACGATGTCGGCCGAAAACTATGAAGGATCAAGTATTTGATGTACCAAGTGTTATACAACATAAATCTAGATTAACCATTTAACAAGCAAGGTATTAAGGATTAATAAGATAAAAATGATAAGACATGTTAATAGCAAACTTGT
>Ga0325411_1000176_pt1 | contig 64236 bp, 25 predicted proteins | sample PopdelMetagenome_13_FD_206181 | JGI IMG/M metagenome (GOLD analysis project Ga0325411, IMG submission 206181) | Populus deltoides microbial communities from Bellville, Georgia, United States - Xylem-PdIQD-R4 | ecosystem: Host-associated > Plants > Phyllosphere > Stem > Wood/Secondary xylem... | reverse complement strand
ATTAACATCCTCCCCCACCCCCCCCCCCCCCCCCCCCCCCCCTCAAAATGCATAATAGGAAATCACAAGCTTTTGTTCTTGATGACCCCACACTGATATCAATCTACAAGGAAACATCACAAGTATATTTGGATATTTGAGAGGAGGGGGTAAAGTTATAGAAATGTTAACTTAAGCGTTTGTTTTTTAAAGAAGTATTTTGATCACATTTGAAAAAAAATATTTTTTTTTTTACTTGATTTAATGGCATCCTTACTTTCATATGAGCTCCCCGCACCCTATCCACTCCTGCAAACCATCCACACCAAGATGGGAACAAAGACTGATTTACAGGAGCATGTAGCTAAAAAGTTGCTTGGAACATTAACATCTTGGGAAATGACTTGCATTTTACTGTAGCAATGAACAATAAAATATTAAGGTTTTTTTTATTTTGATCCTTAAAATTTTTAAGGATTTTTTTTAATTCCAAACTTATTTTTTAAAACTTTTTTATTATTCAACACTAGGTTTATCGGGTTTTGGAATTATAGTTTATTTCAAATTTTCTTATATGAAGGGAGGTATCTTGATCCTTAAAATTTCAAGGACTTTTTTGTTTTAATTTCAAACTTAGTTTATTTTTCAATTTCATCCTCCTACATTGGGTTTACTAGGTATTAAACTTCATAATTTATTTCAAATTGCTTTCTATAGAGTTATCCCGGTCTTATATCTTAGGTCATGAGTTTTGCAAATTAGTCGTGTTGACTCGGGTTATTTTTTGTCTTTATTTAATTATTTTTTTTCTCAACTCCATCTTTCAACATCGAGTTGATTGGGAGTTGGGTTTCATAATTGTTTCTAGATTTGTTTTTTACAGGGTTATCATAATCTCATTACCCGAGTTATGAGTTTTATGGGTTAGTAAGGTTGACTCATGTTTTTTTGTCCTTTTTCTAATTGATTTTTTTTTCTGAGTTTCATCCTTCAATATTTGGTTGATTGGGAGTTGTATTTTATAATTTTTTTTAATTGTTTTCTATAAAGTTATCTTGGTCTCCTGACCTAGTTTTGACAGGTTAATTTGAGTTGACTTAAGTTTTTTTTAATTTTTTTCAATTTAATCCTTCAACATTGGGTTGATTGGGCTTCATAATATATTTTTTTATTTGCTTTCTATGGTTTTACCATGATCTTATGACCCAGATTGCGGGTTAGGATAGTTGACTCAGTTTTTTTTTCTAGTTTTTTTTTTTTTAATTTCATCCTTCAATATTGGGTTGATTGGGAATTGGGCTTCGTAATTTATTTTGGTTTGGGTTCTTTTGAGTTATATTAGTCTCATGACTTGGGTCACATGTTTAATCAGTTGACTCAGGTGGCTTTTATGTCATTTTCTAATTGATTTTTTTATCATCCCTCAATATTTGATTGATTGAGAATCGAGCTTCATAATTTATTTAAATTTGATTTTTATGGGGTTATCCTAGTCTCATAACCTAGGCTTGACAGGTTAACCCGAGTTTACTGGCTCATCTTTTTAGTTGAGTTTTATTTTTAATTTTATCCTTCAATATTGGGTTGATTGAGAATTGAGTTTGGTAATTCAATTTACTTTCTATAGGGTTATCAGAGTCTCATGATTTAGACAGCAAATTTAGCAGATTAACTCAAGTTGATCCTAATTGACCTAATATATTGTTGTTTTAATTTAAAAAAAAGATGTCATCTTGATTTTTTAGTCAAATTATATTTTTATCGGTCATCTAAATTGGCTTTGGACCTGCCAAGTCAACCAGGTCACATGAGATCAATCCCCATGTAGTTTAAAAAATTATTTTGCTAAAAATAAAGATGTTAACAACACCTTAATATTTTACTTATGTCAAAAAAATTGATTTAGCCCATAACGTAGCTCGAAAAATGATCTAGTATGATTCTAACCTATTTAATCCCTTTTATGAGAAATTAATATTTCTTTTACATTTCTCGTCATCAATTAAAAATCAAAGAACTTTTTTTTATAAGCAATCTCATTATCGAATAATTTCTTCATATTGATTTTATTTTAACTATTACATATTTAATCCATTTTAACCCCAATTCCGACACATTTTTATAAGCTAGTTCTATTATTTGGAACACGGAATATATGAAATAAATTACAAAGTATTAGATGTAAACCCCGGTTAAAGACTTTTAGAAAAAAGCACTAACAAATTTAATCCACGTGTAAAATGGATAAATAAGAAAAATGAAATAATCTAAAATCAATTGTAAATGTTGAAATTTCTAGGTATGACTGGAATTTTAAAACAAGTCAAGATGGAATAATTAGAAGAAAATATTAGGCTAATGTAGCATTTAAGAGAAACTAGGGGTTGATTTGTAATTAGAAGAAAATAGCCATATAAATATAAGTTTGGCTTCCAAAGGAAGCTAAGCATTGTCGTGAGTTTCATAAGCAAGAGAGAAGGGAGGTTTCATCTTTTCTACTAGAAATTCTTCCATTTAAAACATAAAAGGAGTTGTTAAAGAGATTAAAAGGAGGTTAGTGAGGGATTCAAGCTAGGAGAATTGAGATTTCTTGGGGTTTTAATGAGCCTAAAGTGGCTGGTTGGGAGGAAAGAATTAGAAGGAGAAGAAAAATTGTTTTCAACCTCTTTTTTCCTTCAAATTACTTGTTTTTAAAAGGTGAGAAACTTTGATTCAAGTTTGGTTTAGTATCTTGTGAAATAATACATTTTGATTGAAATATGCATTATGAAATTTAGGTTTGATTGAATAATTATTTAAATTGATGATATTGTGTTTGAATGATATTTATAAGCATGAAATATGATTGAGTAATGATTCAATTGGAAGAATTGAAAAGAAAATTAATCCCCACCATTGTTAGGGCTTCAACATAGGTGTACGAAATTAGAATTGAGATTGATTGATTCAATTATCATGTAAGTTGTGTAAAATAGTGAAGTGTGGTGTATTAAATGAGTAAGTATGTTGTAAATTTATTCAATTGGAGAGATGGATTCGGCCTTAAGACTAATTTTAGGGAATGAATGGCATTGATTAATTGATGTTGTGGTATGTTAATACATGTGAAAAAGGGATGGGTGATGTAAAAATGATATGTTTTTTAAAGGAAAATAGATCCTTTTATATTATAGAACATTTGGCAAAGAGAGTAGAAAGGGAAATTGAGTTCATTTGATTTAATTGTCTTGAATTACGAGTAAAATTGAGTAAAATTGGGTGTGATAAGAATGGTTAATGAAGAAAACTGAAAGAAATTTCCATTCCCCTTCAAATCATTAGGTTTGACCAAAATAATTTTTTAGGATGGGTTAATTTAAATTGTTTGTGGAATTGTGTTAGAAATGTATTATTGTATCTATTTATGATTATTACTTGTGAAGAAGAAATTAAAGAATTCATCATGGGTAACATGATAAGGCTATTTGGCCAAAAATTAGTTTGATGAAGGAAAATGAAATTGGCTTTATTGGGTGAGCAAATGTGTTGATGTAGTGTTATTAGCCTTGAATGTGAAGGTTGAATTGATAAAAAAAAAATTAAATAAATAAAAATATGGCAAGATAATATTAATCTTAAGATTTGGCCTAAACTAAAGATTATAGAGGAATGACTATATGTTATAATTGGGAAGAATTGTATCAATAAATGGGTTTTAATGTATAGATGAGAATTCAATTGCATGAAAAGAAGAAAAAGAATGAGAGATTTCGAGATTTCCTTTTGTTATTGAATTAAAACTTGAAATTGGTATAAGTTTTGGAATGAAGTTTTGAGGATAATTGAATGGAGTGTGATATTATGTACCTGCTAAATACAAGAGAGGCTACAAGACCTGTATAGCAATAGGGGGTTATAGTGCGTGTACAAGCATCAAGAAGGTGTTTTGTACCACAATCGTTTATTACGCTTAAATTTATTAATGTCTAATAACTGTAGTTTCTTTAAATATGTTATGCAACTATATTAATTGTGACATGAGCGTTGAAAATATGACAATTTACTAACTACCCTTAATAAGACTAGAGGCGCCAGCTTGTCTGACAACCAAGATTGATATTTAATTAATTACCCTGAATGGAAATAGTGGCATCAACTTGTTCAATAACCGAAATTGGTATTTGACTAGTTACCCTAGATGGAACTAGTAATGTCAACTTTTGTGATAACTGAGGTTAGTATTTGACTAGTCATCCTAAATAAAATTAGTGGTGTTAGATTGTCTAACGAACGAGATTGGTATTTGAATAGTTACCCTAAATAAGACTAGTGGCATCAGTATATCTAACAACCAGGAATTCAATTGATTAGTTACCCTAGGTGGTGTTAGTGGCTTCAGTATGACTGATGATAAGGATATCTAATTTATAATCGTGTTTAGTTATTGAAAATGTATTGTTGAACTTGATAAAAATAATAAGCTATATGAATTACATGAATTAATTATTTGGTTTATTATAAGAAAAGCTAAATGACGTGAGAAAAACACTGTAGATTAAGAAACATTTCACTGGGATTATAATATTAGTTTCATTTTCACTTTCTCATCTTATCTTTTCGCGAGATGTTTCTTTGATTGTTTGCGTTTTTTCAATCTTTTCTCTCTCCTAACAACTAAAGTGCACAATTATTCTCTGTTTGTTTGTTGTTTACTTGGGTCAGGCAAAAATTATTAGACGCAGACTCTTCAGTCTAGCCTTGCTGCCTGAACCAAGTTTCTAGGGTCTGACTTTCATGCCAGACCTAAGGCTATTGGGTTTAATATTGTTGTTGTTGTTGTTGTTGTTGTTAGTATTATTAGCATGATTATTGTTGTTAGTTTTTTTTTTATTATTATTAATTTATAATCATGTGGTATATAATTCAATTTTGTCCCTAATTCTTAATAAAGAGCAATTATAAATTATATTATGTGTTTCAAAAATTAAATAAATCAATTGTTATTTGATAAAAAAAAGGTTGATCTATTGGGTATGGCATGGCCGTCAGATCCAAGAATCTTGGGTCTCGTTTGGGTCTGACATGACTGTCAGAACCAAAAGACTTAAAACATTCTCTATACTCTTAATATTTCTTTGACATTTTAAAAAAAAATGACCCGCTGCGAAGCGCGAGTCAACATACTAGTTTATACTATATGTTATATTAATTTCAGGTACATCACAATCTCATGCGGAATAGTAGATGTTATTAGTATATCTTTTGTGATTAGTATATCTTATCAAGATTAATCCCAAAATTAGTATATTTTTTATTTAAGAAATGAAGATGTAATCTTGAATTGCTAATTTATTTTGCAATGTAATTTAATAAATTAACAATTCAAGATTACATCTTCATTTCTTAAATAATAGATATACTAATTTTGGGATTAATCTTGATATATAAACAATGTTAAAATTAATGATACATGTAATATTGCTATTAGTATTTACTCATTAGACTCTTAGAAATATTATGAATTATATATATATATATGATTTAATAATGCATGAATTTATTTTATAATGATTTCTACAAATTTATTTATTTTATTTTATTTAATTATTATCTTGTTAAGATTGTCATATAAAATGTGAAGTGGTTGAATTGTGATATTAGATGTATTCTAATTGGGTGATATGATGAGATGAAAAAGTCCATAATGATTAGACTTTATGAATATAATGATTACAATGATTTATTGGTTATGTTGTAGATAACTTTGTACTAATATTTTAGTGGAAATTCATGGATATAATGCTTATAATGACTTACTAGTTGTGTTGTTGATAACTTGGTACTTATATTTTAGTGGAAATTCTGCGAGAATTACAAAATAATAATAATAATAATAATAAATACTACAATGACTCAAATTATTATTCACTAATATAATGTAATTATTATTTTGATTTTTTCTAAAAGAATCAATGTTCTTGGTATTGAGAGTAATTCAGTCTTTTTCAATGGTCCTCATTATGCATAATTGACTAAGGACAATTCAATTTTTTTTTTGCCTTTTTTAACATAATAAAATTACTAAAGTTCCTTTAAAAAGAAAAGATAATGAACTTCTCAATTGTTACTTTCATCTTTTTATTTTGATTAGAGCAATTAAATGATGCAAATACCCTTAAAAATCAAAAAGTGATAAGCTATTAGGTAGGAGCTATTTCATCTTTTTACATTGGGTTTTGTCTTATATTCATGTTAACTAAGTGGCAATTTAGTCTTTTAATAAATATAAAATATTAATAAAAAAAAGGGGGTTGGTGCGTGCTTAGCAAGTGTCAATGCATCAAGTGCTCCTTGCCTTCTAGTTATGCATGTGATGGCTTCCAGAGGTAAACGACGGGCTTCTTTGATATCGTTAGATTTGTCTCGGCATCCTTTTCCTTACAAGACGACGTGTATGGCGTTATAACCTTTAGTTTGACTCCAACAAGATTTTCTCTTTTCTCTCCACTTTCTTTTCTCTCTTAATCTCAGTTTCCACCTATGGTACTTAAAAATTTCAAATCAACCCTTCAATTTTTTTCTTTCAAATTTGATCCTTTTTTTTAATGATTTATAAAATTGCAATTTCTTTTTTCAATTTCATTCTCCTTTTATTTTTTCATATCTGAAATCTGATCTTATTTTTTTAATTGTTATTTATCTTTTTAATCTTTTTCTTAATTAAATTTATTTTTCAATTTTATCCCTCGATATTTAATTTAATTTTATTCTTATATCAAATTTTTTTCCTTATTATTTTGATTGCTATTTGTTTTATCTTGGCAATGTTTTTACATTTAATTATTTCTTTTAGTTTAATCCTTCAACATTAAATTAATTTTTTTTTTTCTGATTTTATATCTTTCAACATTTGATTGGTTCGGATTTGGGATTTGTGCTTTTTTCTAAATAGGGTACTTCTAGTTTAATGACATAGGTCACGAGTTTGAAAAGTTAAAACAAATTGACATCTTTTTTTTCTTTTTTCTTCTGATTTTATCATTTGACATTGATTTTTTAAAAGATATTGGCTTTGTGTGTTTTTTTTATCGGGTTATCCATATCTCATTACCTAAGCCGCATTTTATTTCGTCTTTCCATGTTTAATTGTCTGAGAATTTAACTGCATCATTTTTCTCATTTAAAAAAAATGTTTTTTCCCAGTTTATCGTGATTATTTTTCTAAAATATTTATTTAATCAATTTTTTACCTGTCTTTTTTTTATTATTTAATTAAAATAAAATCATTTTCCTTGACCCAATTAGATCTATAACTCGAATTATAACTTTTTTTTCTTATAAAAAAACATATAATCTGACCTGCAGCGTAACGCAACTTATATCCCATAATAATTCTACATGTTATGCATGCTAATTATTCTAAACGCGAACTCATATCTCCTTAAAGAAACACAACTTTTATTAGAGAGCTCTACAAGCATATATGATCTTCAATTATCATAATTTTTAAGAGGTTTGTGAAATTTAAATTAATAATTTCTAAAAAATAAATCGACTAGTTAAAATACACCTATTTATTATTCTTCTTCTTCCATCTACAATTAAACGCACATACATATGAAGGGGAGGGTATGAGAGACCTGTAGTGTAAACTAACGTTAATTTATCTGTCAGCAAAAGTGTAAACTAACGCCCGTTCCTCTTGTTTAATTTTTTTCCTAGTTATAAATGGGAATCTTATATTTGATTGGTACAGTTATGAGCATCAGATTCTTTTTAGCTCCAAGACAAAACTCACTCTTTATTAGGGAGCTCCATATGTAGCTCGTAAAAACGATTTGTCTGTCCAATATAAATGCTTGATGCATGGATATAAATGCTCAGTAATTTTACATCTGTGACACGCAGTTTTAGGTGAAAACGTCTTTTGTCTGGGCTAGTAATTCTTTATTTCGTCCTCGTGGTTTTTGGTTTTTATATTTGGATTCTAAAACTTCATTTTTCTTACATTTCAGTCCCTAAATATCAAGAGAAAAGTGAGAGAGTTGTTAGGAAAAAAAAAGGAGGAGAAAAATATCTCGACTAACCATAAAAAAAAAAAAAAACATACTTTGGTGCTAATTGATTTGTTTTATAGAGTAGAGTTGGATGAGGATTGTTTAAATATTTAACATGCCGGGAAAGTAGATAAAGCCTACAAAGTTTATTTACATTTGATTTAATTTTGAAATTCTAGATTGATTAGAGGGTGTTATGAGATTAGAAATAGGGTTATCAAGGATTTTTTTAATGAGTTTTTTTTAGATGAAAAGGAGGTTAAATCTTGAGTTTTGGGGTCAAAAAAATGTGTTTGGGCATGCTTTTTGTCAACGCTATTTTCATCCAAAGGAAAAAGAAATATATGAATAAGAATTGAAAGTTCTGGTTAAAGAATTATATTTTTTCTTCCTAATTTAAACCATTCAATTTCCTATGAATATTTATTTTAATTGTCTTAAATTATAATTCAAAAGACCATATTGCTAATAATAAAAACATTTTCTCTAAAAAGAAAAGGAAATATATGAATAAGAATGAGGAGATTTGATCAAAGAAATACGTTTTTTTTCCTTAAAAGTTTATATCGTTGAATTCATTTTATTTTAATTGTTAAATAATTCAATATTAAAAATTAAAAAAACATCACATAACGATAACGCGCGAGCAAACTGGCTAGTATAATCTAAATAACTTTTGTTATAGGGGGAAAATGGACAAATGGCAGTAATATTAACATAAATGTTTTTCTATAAAAGCCCTCGAGCAGAACTATACCACATTCACTTAGCAAAAGGTTCTGGTAATCCCCCCTCGCCTTGAAAAAGAAAAAGAAAAAGAAAAAGAGAGAGTTCTAGTACAGTATTTGGATGGGTGATAAAAACATTGAAAATATTCAAAATGAGGATGGGAGGAAAAATCTGTCTCCTACTCAAAATAAAAGTCAGAGCTCGAATAAGCGAAGAAGGTTAGTACGTACATGCTTTGTTTTTTGTTTTTTGTTTCAATTTATTTGCTTAAAATATAGCATGCATGTTTTCACTGTGATTTGAAGATTTGGAGAATAGGTTTTTTTATATATATATAGTTTAAAATTCTAGATGATTTTTATGATTTAATTAGTGTTTTATGAATAAATTAATTCTAGATGATTATTGTTTAATAGTAGTTACATTTCCTTTTAGTTTTGGTGATATTAAAGAAGCATAAAATTTATTCTATTTTTTTTTTTTATAGATCTACCAGTCTTGTTTTGTCTGAAACCACCGTCATCATCCATTGTTAACGGCGAGTTATTACCGGTCACATAATTGATTCATGAAAAAACATGTTGATGCATGAACAAATATTAATTATATGTATTTACTGAACCTTAACTCTTTTTTTATTTATAAAAATCTAGAATTATTATTCTTAAACTTCTTGTTTTGCTTGAAACCATCATCGTCCATTATTATCGGCGAGTGATAAACGGTTACAAAATCTATCCACGAGCAAATATTAATTAATTGTATCTAATAAACCTTGACCTCTTTTTTTCAAGGATCTAAAATTATTATTATTATTATAATTATTTTTATTTTTGTAAACTTCATGTTTTGCCTGAAACTATCATCATCCATTGTTATCTGCAAGTGATAATGGTTCGCATAATTGATTCGCAAAAAAACATGTTAATTCATGAACAAATATTAATTATATGTATCTACTAAACCTTAACCTTTTTTAAAAAAAAAATCTAGAATTATTATTGAAACTACAAATAATAATTGAGGTTTCGGGGCATACTACAAATAGCGGTGACAGAAGAATTATCAAATTGTTTTTCGTTTATTTTTTGCCTCAAATTGAACATTTGTGAAACTTCAGGATGTTAATTGACAAAAACCAAAGCATAGGAGGGTAGTTGGAACGACCCGAAACCTCAAGGCTCAAACAGGATAAATACTTTTTTCCTCAAATCTTTATTGATGCTTGTGAAGTCAAACGTTCACCTTTTTTTTTTTTTTTTTTGCATTATGATGAATGATTATTAAATTCGTTTGATCCGGTTATTAACTGATGATTTTTAGATTCAAGCCCGACCTAAATAAAATTTGATTTTAAATAATTTAGAGAGTTGATTAAGTTAAACTTGGATAAACTGATTGGTCAATCCACTCGCATGGTGATTCAACAAATTTATCCGTTATCATGATGATCCAATCAAAACTTGAATGAGATTCAATCAATATTTTCTTTTAATCTAAAACAATGTTATTTAAGTATATTTTTTTTTAGATTTTTTTATCCGAAACAATGAACTTTCATTTAAAAGTGAATAAACTCTAGTCAACCAGCTGAAAAATAAAATTAATAGACTCGAATCAACCGGCTAAAAAACAAATTAATCTATCAAACTCATTTATCTGTACCTCGGACTACTCTTATAACTATGTTATGTTGTAGTCGTCATGTCACAATGGTGGTTTTTGGTTTCTAATCTGTCTTCAGGCAAGAGTCTAATCAGCAGGCACTGGAAGCTATACAGAATGAAGCAGGCGGTCTTTTGAACGCTTATCAAATTTTTTGCAAGCAGCTTCTTTCAATAGTCAGCTGCTTGTACGAACAGAATGCACATCTACAGAAGCAGCAGAATACAGGACGGATTCCTCTTCTTCCGAGCATTCCTCTATTTCCGGGTGTTCCTCATCATCATCATCAGCAGCAGCCTTCAGGAAGTAGTTTCCCTCGACAACCACAAGTACCTGGAAGTTCTGGATCTCAACAACAAAGCATTACACACCTGCCGCGACCAGGAAGCAGTTTCTCGTCCAAAGAGGTCGCGAACGCACTCGCATTGCCAGAAGCAAATGGATGGCTGTTTCCTAACCACAAAGAGCCGCAGGGTACTCAATTGAACAATAGGTGGCAAGAAACTCCCATGCATCCATCGGTAGCCCCGTTCTACAAGTATCTTGCACGACCAAACTTTCCTCCGAATCCATACATATTGTCGCCAGTAAATGGATCGGTATTCAAAATCTCACTCTTTGCCTTTTATGATCAGTTGATAGCTTGATAATTTGTTGGTAGTCTTTTTTTTTTTCAATTTGTTTTGAATATATCTTCTTATTGTTTGAAATAATGACCTCACTTTGGTTTTTTTTCCTTTTCTTTTCCATCCTTAATTTTGCGTTATCTACATCATTTAGCTTCCTTTTCTTTTTTGATAATTGATTCTCTACTGTCATAGGCCCCAAATGCTCAATTGCGACTCAAAGCACCGGCCGAATCTTCAGCTTCGGCCTCTCCTCTAGGTCAAAAAAATCCCCTAAGTTTGCAGATACCTCATTTTACAGAAATGGGCAGTAGCTCAACAGATGGGACGAGAAAGAAAAGGTTAGTTTTCACTTAAGCTGTAGAGTCTGAATTAAATGTTGAGAAATATAATCAATGGCCAGTTCTAGTCCTTGAAGAAAGATTGTCACTTGGCCATCTAATTCAATCGTGTACTTTTCTGATTCTAGTTTGGAGATGTTGAGAGGTCCTGATTACCAGCTACCTGAAAAATTACGACATTTGGAACCTCATCTGCTTGAACGAATTATATATGAGATCATGGATACGGATCTTAATGTTTGCTGGGATGATATTGGTAACATAATTAGATGTATAAAAAAACTCGTCTATTCTTTATTGGTAGACTTATTTAAGTCCTTCAGCATTTCTAATTAACCATTCTTTTTACCTTGACATTGTTGTAGCTGGTCTTGAGCTTGCCAAAAAAAGTGTCACTCAGATGGTGGTATGGCCTTTAATGCGTCCTGACATATTTAAGGGTTGTCGTGATCTTGGGAGTGGCCTTCTTCTATTTGGTCCACCGGTGAGTACTGAGCTGCGTAGTTTCTGATCATAGGCGTAGATGTTACTGATTTACATAGCATATTTAGTGCTTCTGGTGTTTTAGGGAACATGTAAAACTATGATGGCGAAAACTATAGCTGGAGAGATGAAAGCAGCCTTTTTCCATTTATCTGCCAGAACATTAGCTACCAAATGGGTAAGATTTTTTTGTATTTTCTCATTTACTTCATGGATATCTAGAATGATTGGCAAATATTTCGTTACACGGCATCCGTTATTAACTTCAGGCAACTTAAAATGTACTTGAGTGCTGCTCTTTCAAATTATTTAGGAAACTGATGTTGAATTTGAGTTGTGCTTCTTTTCAAGCTATTCATTCTTCTGGTTTAATCGGTGGCTGTAGGTTGCCGATTCTGAAAAGGTGGTGAGGACACTTTTTGGAATAGCCCGTTGCATGCAGCCAGCAGTCATTTTCTGTGATGAGATTGATTTAATACTAAATAAGGTGACTCTACTCAAGAATCCATGCCTGGTGCCTGTTATCATCAAGTCCAGTGGCATCTTACAAATCTGTATCTCTAAATAATACTGCGAAGAAGATGCTTTCTTTTTAATTTTTATATGGTTAATGTAGAGTACAACGTATGCACACCAATACAGCAGGCGTCTCAAGATGCAGTTCCTAACTGAGATGGAAAGCATGGACAACAAGACTGCTCGGATCTTGCTTATAGGTACTCGATAGTTTTCAATGTCCATGCATACAAGGAGGATATAGAACGAAAGTCTTTGACTAACAGTATTTTGTATCAAAAGCCTGGTTAATTCTTACTTTGCAGCAACTCACTCTTCGCATTCAAGATTATCTTGTTTCTATTCTCTTTCTGAACCATACATATGCTTTCATATTCCTACTATATATCAAACATAACTTGGGCTGCACCATCAGAATTGGATTTGATACATCAATACATCATGCAGGTGCAACAAGTAGACCTCATGATCTCGACGAGGTTGCCCTAAAACACCTAACCAGAAGACTGCATATGCCCTTGCCTTCACCAGGTGCAGCTTAAGCTGTCATATAATTTCTGAACCAGCAGTTTTAACGCTGGAAGTATGTGGACTAATTACCCTGTGGTGTTTACTCTATGTGTAGAAGCAAGATCATATATCATTAGCAATCTATTGAAGAAGGATGGATTATTTTCCTTATCTGAAAAAGACTTGAACACTATTTGCTGCTTAACTGAAGGTATTTACTCTTCAAGACTATGATATATCCCCTGAGATTTGTCTAAAACTATGAATTTATTTATTTATTCAGGGTATTCAGGTTCTGATATGGCAATCTTAGTGAAAACCGCTGCCATGGGTCCGCTAAGAGATGCTATGAAAGACGGTCTTAAGGATATAGAAAACTTGGAAGCAGAGAAGCTGAGAGCAGTGACCCTTGAGGTAAGAACCAATTGCGTTTTGTGTGTATGCTAATTACTCACTGGTTAATTTCCTTAAATTCATTTTAATCGCAAGAGGAACCTAAAGGCTGGTTTTGGTCATTTTATTCAGGACTTCTGGACTTCAATGCAAGCAGTAAGGCCTTCAGTTTCACCAAATGAAACTGGTGCACATGCTCACTGGAACCTGCAGTTTGGCACCATGTCACTGTAGAAATGGGCGAAAAAACATGTATCTGTTTAAATTTTCTTCAAGTAAACTGTTTAATTGGATGATAAATCTGTATCGATGACTGGAAACTTTGTCAGCATGGTAGTTAATGATTTGGTGAAGCTTATCTTGATACAAACATGTTTAAAAATCTTGTTTTGTTGATAATGTTCAGTTGAATTTTGAACCTCCTATTTAGAGAAATGTTATTTTGTGCAAAAAACATAGAGGAGAGCCGGTTTATAATGTGCAATCCTCTCATGTGCTACTATCAAGTAGAATAGCTAAAATGCATGGGCATGCTAGGTCTAAATTATGTTCATGTGAAACTAAATACTTTGGCTTGCCATTGTCTATGAAGCAGCTCTCTAAGGTCATTTCTGATCCAAGTGGCTGTTTATGGAATCGGGTGAGGAAGGTTTTAAAAGTCAGAATGTTGGGTTTGGAATGATACGTTGCTCGTCCTGTTTGTTTTTATATTTTAAAAATATTTTTGAAAAAATTTAAATTTTATTTATTTTTTTCTTTGCTTCAAATTAATATTTTTTTAGTATTTTTAAATCATTTTTATATGCTGATGTCAAAAATAATTTTTAAAAAATAAAAGAAATATTATTTTGATATATTTATGAGTGAAAAACACTTTAAAAAACAACTGCAACCACATTTCCAATATTAATTAGTGATAGAGGCGGAAGATATTAGGATAACAATATATAAAACATAGAAGATTTGATGATAAACAAAATTCAGTTATGAATTCTAAATTTATAATTTTATTCTATAAAAATAAGATTAACAATATCTACATTTTTATAAAAATTTTAAATAGATTAGAAAATATTATTTTTACTGGAAACAAATAAACATATGAAAGCATAAAGAAATTAACACAATCCAAAATAAAATGATAAATCTAGAAAAATCTAGAAAAAAATAATAAAATTAGTCTAAACAGAAATTTCTAGGTCTGATTTTAGAAGATCCAATAACCGGATAAATAGTAGAACGATTCCTCATAAGAAAACTTAATGTGATGTAACTAAATATTTTCTCATGTATAGATATGTCTCAATAGTTTATAAAACATTATAATCCATGTAATTTATTTATGGCATATTCTCACCTAACTAGAACAAATTATCATCCATATGCTTAAAAACTTTAGTTTTATCAAACTCGGTTGCATAAATTAGTTTGCAATGGTGAAAGGATGATAATTTAGGTGATGAGAATCTATGATGAGACCACCGGTTCTTGGCTCACTTGCTAAATTCTCTGGCAACGAGATCATGTGTGGTAAGCTCTTAATGGTGAAGATTGCCTGCTGCTAGGTCCAAAAACCATATGGAGGCTATAATTATTATACCCTATATTAAAAATAGATTATTATTTTATTGTGAATTTTTACTATGAAATGTTAATTTTATCTTTTGATGGGCAAACTAATAAAGCACGGTTAGACGGTGTTTAGAGATGGAAAAGTCTTTTTTAAGGGACACATTGATCATTATTAGAATGGGAGGAGTTAGACCATATTTTTACATTTTTTTTTGGAATAATATGATTACTTAATTACCCTTAAAAGAAAAAAATAACTTGATCTACATGCTTTTTAGTCTTTGATTTAATTTTTAAATAAGTAAGTTATTTCATTGCCTTTGGAAATTAAAAAAATTACCTTCGACATAGGAGTTCTTTTGTCATTTAGATGTGGTGATTTGACAATTGTTGAGTGTCATTGGGGCAGTAGAATAATTAAAAAAATAAAAAAATTATATAAAAAAATCAAAAACATGTGAACAATGTCCGCCGCTTTTGAACGACACATGTGATGTCGTCCAGTGACCAAAGCGGCTTGGTATCCCCCTCACAAATAAGTGGTGCACATAGCCCAACGGTCGTCGAGATGGTGCGTGTGGCTTTTTATTTTTATTTTTTCTTGTCTCCTATAAGATTTTTATATTAACCTCAAAAAAAATCAAATTTGACCATAAGGTTTGTTGTACTTAAGATTTTTTTTCCTATTCTTTGTATTATGATTTTAAAAATTTAGAATAATTTATGCAATTAAGGGTTTTTTTTTTCAATTTCATCTTTGTTCTCTTAATTGCAATTTTTTTATTTAGAATAATTTATTAAATTAAGAATTTTTTATAATTCCATCCCTAATTGATATTTTCATATATCAGATTTGGTTTATATTCTTTTGATTACATTTTTTTTAGATGGTTTGTGCAATTGTTTTCTTTTTTTTTGCAATTTCATTATTCTTTAATTTTTTTTCCTTTCAAATCTAATTTTTTTTTATAATTTTATTTTTGTTAACTTGAAAGATTTTTTAGATTGATTTTTTATTATTATATCATCCAACATTTAATTAACTGAGTGTTTAGATTTTTAGTTGAGTTCGGGTCTAGAATTTAACAATTTACGGGTTTAAGAGATTAACTCTGATTTACAAACTTGACACGGGTTTTCTTGTTTTCTTTTTTCCTTTTTTTCCCATCCTCCAGCATTTTGTTATTTTTAATTCACTTTCTATGGTATTTTTTAGTTATTTTGAAATAACACGGGTTGCCTTGTTTTTTTTTTTTTTGTCTTTGTTAAATTTAGCTTTTCTAAAGGAATTTTGTTTTAAAATTAAATTAAATTAATTAATTTCATCCTTTAATATTTAATTTTTTAGGTGTTGAGCCCGGGTTTACAAAGTTCACTCGGGCTTGCTTGGTTTTTTTTTCTTTTTTTTAAGATATATTTGTTCTTTCAGATTTAATCTTCTAGCATTTTTTTATTATCTTTTTATGAGATTTATCTTTATTTTTTAAATAACAAGGGCTGCCTTAGTTTTTTTTCCTGGTCTTTGTTAAATTTAGCTTCTTTAAAAGAATTTTTTTAATTAAATTTATTGATTTCATCCTCTAGCATTTAATTTGGCATGTGTAAAGCTATTTAGTTTAGTCAAGATCTATAATTTTATGGGTTACGAGTTTGAGAGATTAACTTGGGTTTACAAAGTTCACCCGGGCTTGCTTGATTTTTTCTTCTTTTTTAAGTTTTTTTTCAATTTCATTCACCAACATTTTATTATTTCTTTATTCGTTTTCTATGGGATTTTTTGGTGGTTTTGAAAGCGACATGGGTTAACTCAAATTTTTGTTTATACCATTGTTGAATCTAGCTTCTTTAAAAGAAATTTTATTTTTTGATTAAATTAATTAATTGCATGAAAGTAACATGAGATACTCGATTCATGATGTTTTGTTTTTTGTTTGCTTTTTGGACCACTGCTCTGACAACACATGCAATCTCTTTTAGTTACTAAATTCTTAGATTTTTATTATTCCTTCTAAAACATTGATATCACATAAATATTTATTTTTATATTAAAAAAATTAACCTGACCTGCAATGTAGCGCATGTCATTTACTAGTAAAAGTTCTATTTGTGGTCACACTCATCAATATCCATTTTGGTGAAAGATAGTGGCTTGTATTGTGTTCAGGTCGAGACAACGAAAAGAGTCTCGATAGTGAGCTTTAAGTTTTTTTTTCTGTGTGTTTGGTTTCATGTTATATTAAAAAATATTAAGATGGTGACGCATTAAATCGATTTGGTCCAACTATAGTTAATCTGCGAAGCTCACAATATAAGGCGTGAGATCATGATAAAATCACAAAACTCATACCGAAATAAATTAGGAAATTTAATTACAACGAACCAAATATTGAAGGCCAAAAGAAAAAAAAATAAAAAAAAGACCCAAAAACAATTGCCAACAACCTTTTTATTTAATCATTATTAAAATTAATTAAAAAACCAAGTCATCGCTAAGACTAAATGATTATAGCAATAAAAACCAATATGAAATTGTGAATAACCCCTAAAGTCAAGTTTTATTTTTATTTTTTATTTTAAATGCAATAAATAATTATATTGTGCTTTTAAAAGTAAAATCTCAAAAAAAAACCTAGACTCAAGTTAGGTGTTGTTTTGCTTATAAAGGCATTATAGTAATTTAATCGTGCGAAAAAAAAATGTAAAAGGATAGTAGTAACTTAATCAATTCAAAAACGTCTAATTCATAGTAATTGACGGTGAGTAAGTGTGAAGTTTTTTGAAGGACAAAACGGTAAATTTACAGTTTCAATCCATACTAATTGACCCGGGTGAATATTTTAAACATGGATTAATCTTTCAAATTCACAATTTGTGAAATCGTAGACATGGGTTCAACCGATAAGCTCAATTCTTAATCAATTTAATATTTAATGATGAAATCAGAAATAAATTCTCAATTTAAAAAATTTACCAAAGTAAAAAAATATCAATAAAAAGAATGAACACCAAATCTAATAAAAAAAAATAAATGAAGGAGAGTGAGATTGAAAAAAAATATCAAATTAAAAAACTATATCAAGTAAAAAAAACAACAATCAAAAGAATAGAGACAAAATCTGACAGTCTAGAAAATTGAAGGATGATCAATTGAAAACAAGTCCAATTTTAGAAATTAATTGAAATAAAACAAATAGGAATAACAAAAGAAGGGACTAAATTAAAAGAAAAAAACTTAAAAGGCTGATAAGCAAATCTAGAGGGTTAGGCATGAATTTCTATGAGGAGAGATAAAATAAATAATGAAAAGGTTGTTGGCACTGAACGTAAGGTCTGTTAAGCCTCCCAAGAAGAAAGATGACATCGGGACGAGACGAATGATACAGCAAAATAGAGGTTTCGACCATTAAAGTCAGTCGTATGCATTGTCATAAAGTAGTAGAGCAACTGAGGCATGCAACGCACATATCAATAACTTTTTCGTTTTTATTATTTATCAAAATACCACATTACCCCTAGGACCAAATAATTATTATAGGAAAACCATTATGAAATTATGAATAAGTCCATGTAGTCAAGCTTTGAGAATTTTGATTTTAAGGGCATTAGACTCATTACATTGTGTTTGAAAAAGTAAAATATTTTAAAAAACCTTTAGAGCATTGTCAAGTGTTTTTTTAGGGCAATTAATGTGTAAAAAAATTATGAAAAGACTAAGATACTCCTAAATAATTATAGAATGACAAATGAACACCGTAAAAAGACTATTTCACCATTGAAAGCTAGTCCTTTGTGATTTTTTGAACAAAAAAACTGTGAATTCACTTCTACAATCCACAATAATTCACGACTTGTGCACATGGTTGTCCCATAAGGTTTAGATTATGATATAAATGCTAACAGCTTAACTCATTATTTTACTTCTTTTCTCGCTAGATCTAGATAAACACTAGTATATTGATCCGCACTCCGCGGCGGGTCAATATCATTTTTTTTTTAATGTAAAAAACATATTGAGTATAAATAATGTTTTAACCTTAGGTCGGGCGCCATACCAGACCCATGCTTGGATCTGACACCAAACATGGTTGCTAAATTCAAAGCTCTTGGGCCTGACATTGTTGCAAGACCTAAGGTCTTTGGGTCTGGTGTGGTACCAAGACCTAAGCAAACAACAAACAAACAGATGACAATTGTGCACTTTAGTTGTCAAAAGAGAAAAGAAAGAAAAAACACAAACAATCAATCATTGGTGTCAATCCAATCATGATATGTCTACACGCGCCGCATCATGTGAAATAGAGCACGTTTGAGCATCTATCTATATGGCGGGTGACCAGATTTGGTCACCTGGAGGCGTTTCACGTGCCTTTTTAATGGCACGAGCGCCACCCACTCGTTGGGGCGTGTGGAACACGCGCTGGCAGCTTTTCGAATAAAAAATAGAAAAGATAATGTGAAAAATACTAAAATACCCTCCATGATCCTCTTAATTACACACCACACTCATTTTACTATTGCAATCAACAATAATCTATGTCTAGAGTTACGGTGAAAACTCCACACCATGTAACTTCTTCTTTATAATATTCAAAATTAGTGGTTGGATTTAAAATACGATCCATGATATTCAAATCTTGTTTAGATTGAGTTTCATTCCTATGGATTGATTGTTTTTTTTAATAAAATGAACAGTTAATTTTTTTTATTTTTCTTGATAAAGGTCATTCACATCTGGATTGATCATTATACAGTAGAATTTGAGTCAAATAATCAACATGGTGTTTTGAACTAAGAAGAAAATGCCTCATCATAACCAATTTCTTTTGGAAATCTCCATAAATACAACTTCCTTTCCTTTTTCTGAAATGGACATCACATTACGTAACACATTATACATCCAAGAAAAAGGAAAATTCCATCATCAATTCTAATATAATTTTGGATAAACTATTAATTTTGCTTTTATAGATTTATCAGTGTTTCATTTCTATCTCACAATTTAAATTTTTTCAATGTTATCCCTCTAATTTTTCTAAAACTTTCAATTTTTCTCTATGTACTAAACAACAAGCGAAAAAAATTACTTTTGTTCATCTTTTTATATTGTTTTTCTTATTTTTCTCTCAAATATTCATAAATGTTATAATATCTCATAAAATCACTTAAAAACCTTAGATAAACCTAAACAATGAGAAAAAAAAAATGTTAGCTATTTAATGTCTAGGGTATCATTGAAACGTTTTGAAATCTAGAAGTGTAAAACTTGGAAATCTTAAACTATAAGGGTATAGATGGAACATTAATGAATCTCTAGGGGCAAAAATGAAGTTTTCACCCCATTATTTTGACTTTGTGTGGGGAGGGGGTGGCCATTTCGTAGTTTACTCTAAAAAACAGTCCCATTTGGCACTACTTACACTATAAACACCCTCACTCGAAATATTTCATTTTGCGAGCCAACAATCAACAGCATTTCTCAATTTAAACCCCAAACAAATGGCGGGAAAAGAAGAGCCAGTTCCATTTTCTTCTCCTCTTCTGAAACCGAAAATGGAAGATCCTCCAGACTCTCAGATTTTTTGGAGAAAACAAGTCGACGAGAACCTGAAGAGGCTCCACTCGCTCCAATTCGGCGCCGATTTAGCTCTCGAGAAGCGCGATTTCTCGGCGGCTCATTTGCTCTCTCTTCGCCTTCTCGGCTTCCTCGACTCACATTCTCTTTCTGATGCCGATGAGGCCCTCACTCGGACTATACGCCGTGACGCCGTCTCCAAGCTCGACTCGGCTCGCCGATCCCTCGCTCTTGAATCTGATCGGTAGTGTATTTAGTTAAATATGGTCTCCATGTTTTTGCTCTTGATTGATTGCTTGTATGTGATTGTTAGGGTTTCCTGGTTCTAAATTAGCTGTATTTAGATGTGGCATGGTTTATCTTTAAGCTTATTTTGGTTATATTGAATACTGATTTAATCATGGTGATTAGTATAGGTAAAAATGAAAAATAGAAATGAAGATGGTTAGTAACCGGATTTTCTAGGTTTCTAGTTTTTTCTTCTTTTTTATTGATTTGTTTGAATTGTTCAATTTTAAATTCAGATGAATTGAATGCTAATTTGCACTTGAAAATTGGTAACTGGGAACCTAAAGTGAAGGTATGATTTAATTGTTGAAGTTTTGATTTAAATTAGTTGAAAGCTAATTTAATTATAAAACTAAAATTAGAAACCAAGAAGTGATAGGACTGACGGAGTGCGATAATGCAATTGAATTCTGAAAAAGATACTTTTGAAGAGGAATGCTCACTGTTTATCTCCGGACTCAAGTTTCGGCACAAAACGAGGCAATTGGATTTTAACTATATACATGAACTTCAGTATCTTTGCTAGGAGCTAAAATTCATGTCTTGGATGTTTTGTTTTAACATCATAAATATTTTGTGGTTCTATGAGTGTAATGACTTGTGATCCTTGCATGGCCAGTCGAGCATTTGAGCAAGCAGGTAGAGCTCTTGGGCAGGTTTTTAGCAGAAAAGGAGATATTGACATTGAGAAGATCAAGCAGTCAAAGTACTTTCGTGCTCTTCTTCAGAAGTATAATATAAAGCTTTCAAATAAATTGGTATGTAATATAAATCAATAAATTGGCTTTCATGACTTCAATTCCTAGCTTTCCAACTGCCAAGAGGCAGTTATAACTTCAAAGAGCTGGACTTTTTTTTTTTTTTTAAATTTCCTTCTATTTTTCTCATATTTTCTTCATATGTTTAACTGTTTTTTTTTTTTTTAAATCATAATGTCCAAGACTGTGATCCGCAGTCCTCTTCTGAATAAGCTCTTTATATTCTGTTCTAAAATTCAAATAAGGTGTGAAACTGTCAAATTATTGGGTCCTTGTCCATAATTACTATGTTCTTTTCAGGATGACAGAAAGGATAGGCAGGAAAAATTGAGCTGCAGTACATCAAAGGTTATGCCACAAGCAAATTTGGCATCCCTATATGGAAACAACACCTCAAAAGCGAATAATAGCTTCCATAAGAGTATGTTGAACCCGAAAAGTAATATCTCTGAGGATCACATGATTATAGAAAAGCCCCACTCACATAACAACCATCCTAAAGGATACAGTCTTTCTAGTTTTATAAAACTTCAAGAGGAAGAAAGAGGTTATGGAAATCCTGTGGGATCAAAACGTTCACATGTGGAAATCAGCAGCCCTAGAAATGACAACGCAAATTCACCAACAAACAATGAAGAAAATAAGACTGATGGTTCTGGCAATGGATTTGTTACTGCAAGAGCAAAACTGGTATCCATTCACTTCTAACTACCTGTCCTCACCTTTTCTGTCATTTCCATGCTAATACTTGAACTAGAATTCTTGGATGCATTCATTTTATGCCTGCAACATACACATGATCTAACATCTATATACTGAAACCTATCCAGAAAATACCAAGTCAGAATCACTGGCACAATTATGTGGCTTGTCCATTTACCATTACAAGCAGTATGCTTTGAATCATAACCCTTATTGCAGTCTTATTATTTTCTGTCTTGTTTCCTGTGTAGCAGTATTTTCTGGTCTAGCATCGTGTATAAATCGTTGACTTCAATGTACCATGTCTTTAAGCAATCAAAATGAGCATAATGGAATTTATATTATTTGTATGAAGAAAAAACGAATTCTTATCATTTTGCCTTTAATATCTCTTTGTCTCAAACTCCTACATTAAACATGTAGAAAAATTTGTTTGACACCACAAGATGGGTTATGAAATCCGAAAAAGAAAAATCAACCTAAAATATTGGTAAGCATCTTTTCTGCCATAGATTCTGTAAGTTAGAATTCTTAATTTAGAGAACTACTTACTAAAGTAGAAACATCTCAATATGCCAACTAAATTTCATACCTGTCACAAGGTTTGTTTAAAGAGAACTCAAATGTCAGTTAGAGTTGGGAGTACTTGTAAAAAATGATCTTGTGCTGGAAGTATATTCGGTTCAGTGCTTTAAAAGTTTAGCATCGTTTTCCTTTCTTATCATGACCTGTGGGACAATTGTAATCACCGTCTCTGCTCTTGTATAGGAAATGGAAGCAAAGCAAAAACGTGGCTTGGCAGGATCACCAAGTACATCTGTCTCCCCACAAAGTGATAGCACAAACAGAGGATATGGTGCGAGATCATATGGGTTTTCACGCCGTGGTGTTCGAGGTAATTTTATTCCACCCATAAAATCTAATGGGGGCAATACTGGAAATGTGACTACACGAGTTGCTGGAAAGAGCGATGATGCATCGGATGACTCGGCAAAGAGATGGTGAGTTATGTGGTTATAATTTCATGGCATCAGAAGTGAGTTAAAATTACTCATCAGTTCTTAACGCTGTAAATTGACAATTGCTAATTTATTAAAGTCTTTATAAGATGGTTTAACCATCTGAATGTGTCCTCTGGAGTAGTTAAAACTTGGAGGTTTCTATTGCAAAAAATACTCTTACTGAACCTCATTTGGAAGTCACAGGACAATCTAATAATGCCTTTTCGAACTAATTGTACGTGATATCCTTTCACCTGTCAATAAACTTATAATGCACTCCCATTTTGATTTAACAGAATAATTTCGCTTTTCTCTGCTCAGTGGGCAGAAGTAATGTTTGATATTGTATGGTCTGGTTTACAACGCCAGCCTGTGTCTCTAGTCTGTCCCCCTTTTTTCAGTATAGATGTTGACTGGTAATCAGAGTGAGGCATACATTCACTAAGTTTAAAGTTGCTGTTTGTTTTAGTTTGGAAATGCTATGCGGTCCTGATGGTGAACTTCCTGAAAAGTTGAGGAATTTGGAACCCCGTCTCATTGAGCATATTAGTAATGAGATTATGGATCGAGATCCTAATGTTCGGTGGGATGATATAGGTACAATATACTACCTCACACTTCTTACCTCAGTCAACAACCTGTTTTAGTTCCCATCTATTCCACTTTGATTTGAACTGCTTTCCTGGCAACGTTGTAGCTGGCCTGGATCATGCGAAAAAATGTGTGACTGAGATGGTTATATGGCCTTTGTTACGTCCTGATATATTTAAAGGGTGTCGTTCTCCTGGAAGAGGTCTTCTTCTCTTTGGCCCACCGGTAGGTACTGAATCCAAGTAATATCAAGGGAGATACTCTCTACTTTATAAATTTAATGCTTTTCATGTTTCAGGGAACAGGAAAAACAATGATTGGGAAAGCAATAGCTGGGGAGGCTAAAGCAACCTTTTTCTACATTTCTGCCAGTTCATTAACTAGCAAGTGGGTATGTGTTCATCTTACTTCTTCAGAGTTTCCCTAACTGAATTTTCTGTTCATTCAACAAAATATCTGATGATTGGTCACATTTAAAACAATTGGGATAGGTTGCAAGGGCTATATTAGATTATACTCCTGAACATCTTGCTATTTTTTCTGAACTGTTCATTAATGTGCTAAAGAAAACAAAAGACAGGAACCTTTTACTTTCTTACAATTGAATTGATGCCTAAACATTGTAGGACATACTGCTTAACTTTTGAAAATTGACTCGTGACTGTAGATTGGGGAGGGTGAAAAGTTAGTGAGGGCGTTATTTGGTGTTGCCAGTTGTCGTCAGCCTGCTGTAATTTTTGTTGATGAAATAGACTCCCTTCTGTCTCAGGTATAGTATTTTCTGACCCTCGCTGCTACACTAGGTTCCTGACTATTTATACCTATCAAGCAGGTAAATGACACAGATTGTTTGCATTTTTTTTTACTATGAAATACCTTTTTCTTGATCCTTCACAGAGTGCTTCCCATCTACAGGCAGGGTTACTTCGTGCAAACATGCAATAACCCCCTTTAATATCTCTTTATATCAATTAGATGGTATTCATTTCAAATAAGATGTTGCACTTAAAACTTTCACATCGATTGCAGCGAAAGTCAGAAGGTGAACATGAATCAAGTAGACGACTGAAAACACAGTTCCTCATTGAAATGGAAGGCTTTGACAGTGGTAGTGAGCAAATTCTACTTATAGGTAAATTTTTAGTGCTGAATATCAGATTCCATTGCAATATATGCCCAAAGTTTTGAGACATTCAGGTCTGCCTGCATTCTCTTTCCCCCCTCATGCCTTTTTCTCTCCTAAAGTTTTGAGCTCCTTTGGAAAGAAACTGATTGAGGAAACAAGATTCTCATGCTTTGACACTAGTTCTGCGTTAGGATTTTCCTAGTAGTGAATAGAGAATCTGTGCAGTGCAAATCCTTTTCATGTTCCATATAATGGAAAAGCAAGCCCCTTTTGCACCCACAACTTCCTATTCCACCACATCTTATTTTCAACCAAGCAATCCTTATGCCTGTCCATACCATGTGCCGGGTAAGTGTACTTCCTGGTCAGCATGCCACGGCAACAACATAACAATAGTCTCACTCTTACTCATTGAAACAAACATTTTTCCCTTTTACGAAGGGATTTGCTCTTTGCTAGTCAAACTTCTTCACCAACACCATTAGTATTTGGTAAATATATGTGTTTTTCAGGAGCGACAAATCGACCCCAAGAACTGGATGAAGCAGCACGTAGACGCCTTACTAAAAGGCTTTACATCCCCTTACCCTCGTTAGGTGCAATCCAAATTCTTGTATGTCTTTCAAGTTTGTGAATGAATAAATAAATGAAGTGACTAACCTATTGCTTATTGGGACCTATTGCTTATTGGGAATCAAGAAGCAAGAGCCTGGATTGTACGTAATCTCTTAGAGAAGGATGGACTATTCAAGCTTTCCAAGGATGAAATTGATACCATATGTAGTTTGACTGAAGGTACTTAGTTCAAGCATTTTGGATTCAGAACTCCCTATACTTCCTCTGTTATGTTTTGATTGGTGATCTGAAGGGGGTTAGTGTCTGAAATTTTTCCTGCCTTGCGTGTTTTTTTTGCTCAGGATATTCAGGATCAGACATGAAAAACTTAGTGAAGGATGCATCCATGGGTCCGCTAAGAGAAGCTCTCAAACAGGGCATAGAAATTACCAAGCTGAAAAAGGAGGATATGCGATCAGTTACTCTTCAGGTAAAAAAGCGTACATTGATAAAATTACATGCTCTCCTAGTAAATTTGGTGGTTTTTATCAGTTGTTTACGTTGAATTGAATATATCTTTTTTGGCAAAAAGGATTTTGAAGATGCATTGCAAGAAGTGAGGCCCTCCGTTTCTTCGAATGAACTCGGTACGTATGATGAATGGAACAAACAATTTGGAAGTTTATCTCTCTAGGGATCAATTTGATCAACGTAGGAAGAAAAAGACGGAAAGTAAATCACTTGTAGCTGAAGACGGTGCGTTATTTGCCGTGTGCAATCCTTCACATCCTAAATGTGAATGGAATTTTGATGTGATGGCGCTATGGATGATAGCAATTAGCTCACAACTTTAACGACCAATATAATCAACACCTCCATCCGCTAACGTGTTCTTGAGTCATGTCACATAAAATTTCCAGCAAATAATTGCCCTTTACAATAAGTAATTATCTGTTTTAACTATCTTTTTGCACGACGACGGGTAGGCGGTGGTTGGTAGGTTGCTTGATGTTTCCCCTTTTCTTTTATTTTCTTTTCTTTTTGTAAATTTATAGTATGGTAGTTACTGGGAAAAGCCAGGTGCTCAAAGTACAATTAACTAACGAAAAGGATAGGGAGAGACACCGTAGAGGTGGCAGTTTCTTATTTGCTGAGAATTGTGTATTGGGGCCCGTTTGATGACGTGGAACCTGGTAAGTTGATCGACACCTCCGCGGTCTCCGCAATTATGACACCTATTCATTAACTAATCGTGCACCTATTTCTAATTAGAATATCTATTCCATGTGAATAATCGTTCTAATCACGCATGTCCTTTCTGACCAAAACTTAAAGATGAGGCGTGCTTGTGTCTTATTTGTCGGGCACATAGCTAAATTTATAACTTGATCTAACATCCATGATTGATGACGTTGATTCTTATAATTAGGGGTACAGATCAGTGTATGTCCACATGTTATCTGTACATATAATCATGTAGTATTTATATATATATATACAGATTAACAATTGAGAGGGAAAGAAAGAAGCTCCAAATTATGACTCTAATTTAATTGCTTGTTTATGCTCGTCGTCTGAGTCCTCTTTTGGACCAAAACTTCTAGTCCGCCGGCCATGTGAGCGGTCAAGAGTGGGACAAAGACTGGCCTAGCTGAACTGAGGGGTTTAATCTTGAACCGGTCAAGAATGGAAGCCATCACGTACTTCATCTGAATGAAGGCCATTTCTTTCCCAAGACACACCCTGGGACCAGCTTGAAAGATTGGGAATTTGCAAGGACATACCTCCTGGAGTTCTCTCCTCTCATTTGCCTCAACAAACCACCGGTCTGGTTTGAACTTGAAACAGTCCTCGCCCCATAGCGCTTCCATTCTTCCCATCCCGTAGGGGAAGTAGGTCACCCTGTCTCCTGCCCGGACGGGAGTGTTGTCTGGCAACAAGTCACTGACTACGGCATGCTTCGAGTCCCAGGCTATGGGTGGGTAGAGCCTCATTGACTCGCATAGGCATGCCTTCAACAGATTTAACTCCTTCAATGAGTCATAATCTAACATTCTTTCCATTAAAAGTCTTGTCTCTTTCACCACTTCCTTCTCTATATCTGGATGACAAGAGAGCAACCAGAATAGCCATGTCATTGCAGCTGAGGTTGTATCCCTGCCTGCCATGATGAAGCTTATCACCATGTCTCTTATGACCTGCTCTTCATGGCCGGCCAAAATAAGCCGAGAGAGGAGGTCTTCACTGCGACTCTCTCCCTCTTCAATCATCCTTTTCTTGTTGATGATTATCTCAGAAACATATCGATGAACCTCTTCAACCGCGCTCTTAAGCTGTCGCTCAGATCCAATCCCGAGCCATTTCTTCATCTTCCAAACTATGAAGAGGGGAGCAGCTCCTCGTTTTGCGCATATCTCCGATGCCTCGTCGAAAGCTCTTGTAAGAGGTGGAACTGGTTGAGAAGGATCTAAACAGCATCGATCAATCCCTAGTGAAACCTTAAGGACCATGTTGAACGCAAACCGTCTTAGCAACTCCTGCAAATCCACTACCTCTGCTGTCACCGCCAATGATTCCAAAATTGGTAGCAGCCCCTTCTCTACTTCTTCCTCCAATGTGATCATGAAGAACTCTCGTAAGGATTTCGCAGAAAACTCATGGCTGGCGAACTTGCGTTGTGCGCGCCAAAGCTCCCCGTCCACGTTGAATATACCATAACCAAGAAAGTCCCCAAGAATTTCAGTGAAGGGCTGCCCTTTGGGGAAGTTGTTAAAGTTGGTTTTGAGCATATACTCGACATTTTTTGGGTTAGCAGTCACGATGGTTCTTCGTGCACCAAGGCGGTGCACTACAATTGTGTTGCTAGCTGATTCTGCAAGCAGTTCAGTATACCAATCCAACAAACGACCCCGGTTCTTGTAGAATGAGATCAAACATCCTATTATAGGATACGTCGGAGGCTTGTGGCCGGAGAACTCTTGAACACGCCGAAATCTGCTCAGAATTACGTTGAAAAGGTAGAGAAGCAATATATACAACAACAAGAATGATAGGACCTGCAGGACGAAGAGAGACATGGGGTTTGCCATCTGAGCATGCAGGGAAAATGAAAATGGTGGATGATGACTACATAACCTTGTTTGGAGATAATTTTTGGCAAACGTGTTATATAAGCCCACATGGCCATATATTTGCATCGATACGCTTCCCTACCATTATAATTAATATATTAATATTATTACTATTATTTTCTTGGTGAGGTTATGGAGCAGCAGATAGTAGTCGGTGTTATTCCTCAATCATGGAGGAACATGTTGCGGTAATATCTGTGCCTTGGTTCTTATTGAATTAATTAATTCTTTAATTAGTGAACTTGCAGTTGATTAAAAAAACGCACACGTTTCAAGAATCACGTCTCGTCGTTGTTTAAAGCACTATACGACGGACAACTAGAAGGGCACTTGATTCCTTGTTTGTCCCAAGGGGTTCCCATCCAAAGTCTACGTTTACCCCATTAAGATACTTCTTTTGCCAAGAAAAAGTTGTATAAGCCTTTTTTTTTTTGAAAATTACTTTTAAAATTTTTTGTATGTTTGTTTAACATTAAAAAAATTTAATTAATCTGAATCCATGAAATGAAACCATGAAAAAAAGTCTAAAGATTAATTTCTAATAAATTAAATGAGAATATGATAACTTCATAAAAATAAAATGAAAAAAAAATAAAACTTAATTTCTAACAAATAAAATATTGAAGGATGAGAATTAAAAAAAATAAAAAAAGGTTAACAAAATTCGATCTGAGACCACCTCAATAAAGATGTAAAATATCTTATCCAATCATGATATTAGGGTAACCACGTTTGAAAGCAAATTGAATAAAATCATGAAACTCAATCATTGAACAACCTAATGTTGAAAGATGCAAATGAAAAAAAAAATAATTACAAAAACCTATAAAAAAAAGTCAACCCGGGTTAAACCACTAACCTCATCATTATGAGCACAATATTGAGATAATCAAATAGAAAGGAAGGAAAAAATAAGCACGAAGATCATTCTTCAATACATTAAATTTTGAATGATAAAATTGAAATAAATAAGTTAATAAAAGAATCTAAAATAACAAAAAAACCACTTGTGTTAATCTTGGAAACTCTAAAAAAAAGATGAAAAAAGAAATTACTTTTAAGAAAGGAAAAACAAACAAGCAAATCCAGGCAAACCTTCTAAACATAATCTAATCTCTAAAACTCGCAACCTGTGAAATTTTGAATCTAAGTTCAATAAAAAAATTTAATTCCCAACAAATTTAATTTTAAATGATGAAATTGTGAAAAAAAATATCAATTTAAAAAACTTTCCATCTGAAAAAAATATGGCAATAAAAAAAATGATGATAAAATTTGATAAAAAAACTCACGAAGGATGAAATTTTGAAAAAAAAACAATCTAGAAAATGATCCCAAACAAAATAAATGAAAATAAAAAGAATATGGACTATATTTGAAATATTAAAAAAATAGAAAGGGATGAAATTAAAAAACATTTGTAATTTTATAGATTATTAAAAAAAATAGTAATAAAAATGACATGGACCAAATATGAAAGAAAAAGAAATTGAAGGGGTTGGTTTGAAATTTGAAAGGGGCTGGTGCTGAATTTGAGGAGAAGGGAGAGAGAGAGAAGAAGAAAAAAATTGGTCACTGGTGCCAAACCAATGATATGCGTTACCCCATTGCGTAGGAGGTGTTGAAATCTTCCAAACACCAACCTAGAAAGCGGGGTTGGTGATCGGATAACCTCTTAAGTGCCGCCTAAAAGGCATGAAAGTTGTCCACTCGCTGGCGTGTGATACATACGTGTCAATATGTTTTTCTAATGATATTTATATGTGGTCAATTACAATAATGACTCTAAATAACCTTCAGATTAACAATACAATTTATGTAAAAGGATAAAAAAATCCTTGATAGAGTTATGTTGATTTTGTCTTTAAGGTTATCAAAGTAACTTAACTATCTCAAAAACAAAATGAAAATACCATAACACCCCTAACTGAAAGACATTGTATTTTTTTAAATTATTATAATGGTATGTCAATAGTTTTGATTTGTCCAGAAAATAAAATTACCAACTTAACCTTGCAGAAATTGTTAAAGACAACTGTAGTAAGATGAAAATATTACCTTACCCCCAATACCTAGATCAAAGGTTTTATGGTTCAAGAGAAATATTGTCATTATACTAATACAATGAATGGTGCTCTGAGTCGTAGTGAACAATAATTTCCTTATGATATTTAGTTTTTTTTTTGTTTTGTTAATACTCCTTTGCAATTGAAGCTTTGTCTTTCATGTCAATCAATTATTAAACATTTAATAATTAACAAATGAGAGTCCAAATATGCAATTCTTTCCTACTCAATACCAAACACTACTTTCCCATCGTGACAAAAATTTCCTTAAATCCTCTCCTACTCAAACAATCAAAACAATATCATTTTTTATTATAGTTATTATTAGGACTTGTCATCAATACCTATAATTAAAAACATAAAATATAATTTAACACGACTTGAAAAATTACCTGCATCAGTATTGATTTTGCTTATAAAAGAATACATAAAATTATACCCATAGCATAGATTCTAAATTTAATGCACAAATCTTATGTAACTTTCACCTCAATTCTTTCTATCACTCAATATATCTTATTGTGTGTCTAGTGCTCTTACAAACCATTCTATTAATACTTGAAATAAGAAAACACACTTTCCTTTTGATTTAGTGGACAAACCCAAAATCTCTTCTTTAAAATTCATCAATTTTCTTCATTAAAAATCATCAATTCCTTTTCAGCTTGATTTGCAACTAGTATTAAGCTTGATTTGTCTTCGTTCATAAAAATGTCTCATTTAGAGAAAAATAACTCCAATTTTATCCTGTATCATTGATGACCTATTAAAGTTTTGCACAACATCAATTTACCAAGTGTAACAATCTTAGTTAATATGTATGTTGGGTTATTACTTTCACAAATCTTTTCTAGTATTAATTGATTAGCATCAAACATACATTGGATAAAGTGATATCCAATCTAAGTATGCTTAATCATGGAATGAAATGCTGGATTTTTAGCAAGAAAGATTACACTTGTATTCAACTTCTATGATAGATTGAGCAATAATATTTTGTAGTTTTAAAGCCCAACACATATTTGTATTGCCTAAAGTATATATGAACATAATAATGTTTTTACTATTATCAACCTCACCAGCTAAATCAACATCTACATAACTTTGAATCTTTAAGTCCAAACTTCTAAAACAAAGTGACATATATGAATAACCATTTATATATCTCAAAATCCACTTGACCGCTTTCCAATGTTTTGTTTTGTTAGATTACTTATGTATCTACTCACAACTCCACTGCATGTATAATGTATGATTTTGTACAAACCATGACATAAATGAGACTTTCAATTGTTGATGCATAAGGAACTTTACTATGCGTATCAATACCTTTTTTTTGTTGTTGAAATCCTTTCATAACAAGTCTTGCATTAAATCTTTTATTGTTATCATCTTTAATATTTACCCCATAAAACCATTTGTTACACAAAGCCTTTTTTCCTACATGTAATTTAGTTAGCTCTCATGTCTGATTTCTTATTAAGGAATCAATCTCATCTTTCATAACCAACTCCCACTTACCTGATTCTTTATCTTGCAAGGCTTTATCAAAACTTTTTGGCTCACTATTGAATATCAGCAAAACATAATTCGGTAATGGTGAGAAATGCTATCGAGGTCTGATAATCTTCTAAGATCTTCTAATAGTTATTGCTGGTATATTTGGCTTTACTTATGGATACATATTTTCTTTTTATCATGATCATTTTTATACACAATGCTCTCTGCAATACCATCCACATTAACTACGTTGACTGTCTTTGTTTTTTATACAAATATACTATAATCTACTGTATCAATGTCCTTGTATATCACTTTCTCATTGAATATGACATTTTTATTCCTGATAAATTTTTTTTATCTTTCTCATCCCAAAATCAATATCTAAACTCATTGGTGTTATATCCAATATAGGTACATTTTATAGACTTCAGATCAAGCTTGCTTATAGCTTTAGAATCTAGATAAACATAAGCAACACAATCAAGTACTTCTAATTATAAAAGATTTACCTCTTTTCCTATTTAGACCTCTTTTCAAATTCAAAGAATAGAAGATCCTTAGTTCATTAAATACATTATGATGTTAACTATTTTAGACTAGAATGTTGGAGATAACCTGGAATGCAATCTCATGCTTCTAGGTCATTCATTGATGGTTCTATTATGGTGTGCTTAAAATGTTCTTCTCCATTCATATATTATTTAGTAGAATAGTTCTCCTTAAAGCCTTCACTAATATATTTACATTCATTGTCTGACCTCATACACTTTAGATTTAATCCTATTTCTTAAAAGTATTAATTACATAGGATTTATTTTTCAGAAAATAAACCCACGCCTTTTTTCTTGAATAATTGATGGTTATCAAGTTGTCTTATAGAGATCAAGTTATTTTTTAGTTTAACATGTCTCACCTGCTTCAAATTTCATATAAAATCAATTAATAATTTGATTTCACATCTCTTATGCCCACAACATTTAATATTTCTCTATTAGCCAAGTACACCATACCATAATCACCAACATCATAATTCTATAAAATTTCTTGGTGTGAAATAGTATGAAATGAAATGCCTAGGTCAAGAACCCAATTATATAGTGAACTATGAGCAAAAAGAATCAAAGCTTTATATACCTTTTCAATAGTAGATTTTACAGAATTAGCCTTGGTTTTTCTTGGATTTGTCCAATTCCTCGTTAGATGACCATATTTTCTATAATTCGAACAAACACCTTGCTTCCTAGGCTTTAACTTCCTTCTAATCCTAAATTTAGATTTTGACCCACCCTTATTTGAGTTTCTATAAGATCTTTTATTTTTTATATCAAGGTTTATGATAACACTAAAAGTTGAATTTTTACATGCATCCTTTATTTATGGACTTTTTTTTTTTCAAGAATTAAGGCTTAGATGTTGTCATATTTCAACTTGGATTTCATAGTAGAGTTGCTTATAACTGATCTCATGGCCTCCTAACTGTTTTATAAAACTTGTGGTAGCTTTTGTGGTAGTGATTTGAAAAAAGTTGTTTTTATAAAAAGTACTTTTGGTTGAGGTTGGTTTAATATTTATATATGTTTAGTTAAAACTGTGGTTGAAATTGAGGTTGAATAAAAAGTAGTTTAATGTGTTTGGTTAAACATGCTTTTCAAATTGAGGTTATAAAATAACTAAAAAAGATATATATATTAATATTGATAGTTTTTAATTTAAATATTGTAGATTTAACTACCACTATTACATCATTAAATAAATAATATTTTATATCAAATATTTTTTATTTTTCGATTAACTTATCTATAATTTCATCACATATGAAATTAATTCATCTGATAAGGACTACGGTTTTCATGGTTTTTTGAGCGTGCAACAAAATCAGGTAAAATATCATCAGAAACAAAATTGGAATTGTGATCAAATTCTGCAAATGTTACGTCATCTTGTGATCTTCTTCTGATTTATGTAGTGTTATTGAATAATATTAAATACTAGTTTTTGAGTTAAACACAATTAAAAAAAAATTGAATTGTGATCAAATTCTGCAAATGCTACGTCATCTTGTGATTTTCTTCTGATTTATGTAGTGTTATTGAATAATATTAAATACTAGTTTTTGAGTTAAACACAATTAAAAAAAATTGAATTTTTTTTTCTGGATCGGACGCCGTCCAATGAACAATGGAGTCACTGTTCACGTAAACAGTGACCCGTGAATTAATTCACCTGGCACTGTTCACGTGAACAGTGCTAAGAGAATTAATCCACTTGGTAGTGTTCACTTCTTGAAGTGAACACTATGCGGAGTGAATTAATTCACTCTGCACATATGGCAACAGGCGGGCAATGAAAAGTGAAAAGCAGAAATTTTTTGCTTCACCAAAGCTGGCGGTATCAACTCAATTTTTAGTGGGATTCATCTCTAAAATCTGCGTTCAAATGTTTACCAAACAACTATAAATTGTGATTGGAACAAAACACAGTTCAAATCACAATACCAAACGGACACATAAAGTGAAACCAATAAGATCAATGCCTATATCTCATCATAAAACTTAATTTTAATAGATAATAATTGATTTATAATGATGCTGAAATTATTAAGGTGTTGGGTGATGAGAATTCCTTTTGTCATCTTTATATTGAAAGATTTTTTAATTAAATACACCTTGTTGTTTGCTGAAGGCTTTTCATACATTATCTGGCTGTCATTAGATTCATAATATATAGTCTTTTCTTTGATGACATTATAGTCTTCCTTTTCTATTAGGGTTAATCTAATCATACCTAAAATATATCTATCAAAAAGGGTTCATTCTTCCTCCTCCATCTTTTCTGGCCTTTTCCCCAGAAGAGGGAGATGAAGTTTATTTTCATAAAGATAGTCTTCAATATGAATTCTTCAATAGACAAAATCTATACCATGAAATTTCTCAATTCCATCGAACTTTATTTATCTCTAAACATTGCTTCATTTCGCACTAACTTCGAGCATGAATCTAGATAATCGAACTCCGTGATTTGTATCCAAAATGAAGAATTAGTTGAAAACAAGTCTGAAATCTTCCAGATCGGACTTCAGATAGCTTAGATCTGGTCAGAAGAAATCTAACTTGATTAATGTTCGTATTAAGCAATAACATTATGAGTTACATGTACACCTGAGTGCACTGGAATATCACCCAAAGTAGAGATGATATGGCAGACATGTGAAAGCTGACTGGACCACTGAGTTCTTGCTCTAATCTCATTTTTTAATATGGTTTTCACTGTTATACTTGCCGTCATGTCTTCTTCACAGTAGAATCTTAAGAACACATTGTTTTCCTCACATTTTGAATATGATCAATGCCCAAAACCAAGAGCACAGTTTAACATAGTTCAGAAGATTGCCTACTATGCCCATAGAACTACTGATTTTTCCTATCATTCAGTGTTTTTTACTGTGTCTACTGCTCTTAGAAACACACCATGATTTCCCCCCTTTAATTCAGTTGACAAGCCCCTAAATTTCTTCCTTGAAAACCATCCATTCCTTTTTGCACCGGAGTATCGAACCGCGACACCTCCCCGCAATTTATAACGGCAAGAGGATGAAGAAATGAGGGGGCCAGTCTTTCTCCTCCGAACAGGCTTTTTGGGTATCTTCCAAAAATCATTAAGTTTCTCTTCTCTATCTTCTGTGGCCATACATGCTTCTCCGTTTCCTTCCACGTCCATAAAAAAATAAAATAAATGCATACCACAAAAGGGCTGCAAATCCATAATGGGAAAACGTGTCCATCAGTTTTTGATCAACCAATCCAATGGCTGGGGTTACAGGAAAACCAGTGGGGCTGTGATTTTACGATATGAGCCAACAAAAGAGACAAAGGTTACAGATGAAGAATAAAAAATTAATTAACTTTATATATTCATATATATATTTTTTATGCTTCTCAAGACTTCTTTTACTTCATATATTAATATTTTCTCTCATATATTGTTTTGCCAATTTTTGAGTGAAAATAGCCTTCAGATACAATTCAAAGAAACTTGAAGACTCTAAAAAGTAATTTTCTCTTATAAAAAAGTAATTTAAAAAAATTCAAATAAATTTGAGTGCTTTAGAAAAATAAAAAACATTACAAAACCTAATATGATATGATACGAATTTCAAGTGTAAATTTTCTTTTTCTTTCTTATACCGTGGTTGAGTCAACACGCGGTAGGTCAAAAATTTAAAATGGTTTTTTTTTAGATTTTTAAATTATTTTAATACATTGATATAAAAGATAATTTTTTTATATATTTTTAAATAAAAAATACTGTAAAACATCAACTATTATTATTCCAGTACAAAACAAAAACAAGCTGAGAGGAGTCACCGACAGAAAATGGGCTCTGCACGTATACAAACGTGCCTAAAATTACATCCAGTGCCATAGAATCCAACGAACTCGTCCCTCTGCGTGTATTAAATGCATGGGTCGCTAGACTAATAATTCAATTAAAAAAATGTTTTTGTCTTCAAGCATGAATTATTGAGTACTGCTAGTAGTAGAATGAATTTTGGTTCATTAATAAATAAATAATCACCTCCAAGACAAAAAAAAAAAAAAACAGAGAGAGAAAGAGTAATAAATAAATAAATAAATAAATAAAATAGAACAGAACATTTGAGGCAGACAAACCCCTCTTGAAGATTTTTCTTTTTCCCTCTTGCGGTAGTTGAATGAATTTAAGCATGGCTTGAATTGTTTACATTACGTTTGACTATGTCTTAGAATAGAAAAAGAAATATATAAAGATAAAAATATATTTAATTATAAAATATAGAGACAAATAAAAATATAAAATTGAAATAAATCTTCATAATCTTATAATACAAATAACAAAATGATATTTTTTTTAATCTCCTATATTTTATTTGAAGACACTAATTAAACTAAAATCAAGATGCATGTTACTTCTAGGAACATGTTTGTTTTCGTTTTTTAGGGGTATTTTGTGAAAAATTAAATTATATTAAATTATATTTTATTTTTTCTTTACTTTAAATTAATTTATTTTTAATATTTTTACATCTTTTTAATGTGCTGAAATTAAAAATATAAAAAAATATTATTTTAATATATTTTTAAATAAAACTATTTTAAAAAATAACAGCTACAATAATATTCCATTAAAATAACTAATGCCAAGGCAAAAGCAGACAAACGTAGAGGCGTGCTGTAATGGCGACAAGAGTTGTTTGATCAGTACAAGTCTCGTTAAGGATTTTGGATATAGATAATTAATAAATAAAACATACAATCTTTCAACCACCTCACACACACCAGAAACTTCCTTCTAACCCTAAAGGCAGAAGATCAGCTTAATTTATACAAACTCTTCTCGGTTGCAACGTCACTGTTTTTGTTATTTGAAAGCCTATATGATATAATTTCCTCCTTGTTTTTTTTTTTTTCCTTTTTTGGTAAAGCATAATTCCATTTCTTGTTTTTTTTTTTTTTTTAAATGTGAGTAAGATACCCTTTTTAATATAAAAGTAGACTCGGCCCATTATATATATATGATCCTGTTTTTGCATTAATTTGTTTTTTTTTTTATAATAATGAATTATGTAATGAGAAAGAGTAAACAAATTCTTGATTAAAAAAAATATATTAAATGAAGTGAAATCCAAAAAAGGGTTTCTCATTGATGAAATTTACTACAGAAGAGAGGACTTTAATGATGAGGTGGTGAGGAGAAGAGGTGAAAGCGATGGGTTTAGGCATTAAAGAAAGACCTTCAAGAACTATTAACGCAAGATATGGCTATGAAAACATCAATCAATCCCTCTGCAGAGGACACAAAAATGCTTTCATCCCATGTCACTTTTATCTTGAAAGAAAGAAACCGATTGATGTTTACGTACAGCCATAAACAGCCACTCGCAAGCTTGGTTTTTTTATGTGATAGACGTGCTTCGATGCGGGCAGGCACCATTCGTACATCTGCTTTTTCTGTTCTTTCTCTTTCCATCTTTCTTGACATGAATAAACAAAGACAACATGTTTAGGGTTGCGTTCGTAGCAATATAGCGTTGCTTTCGGGCCTGGAGTTCGCAGACAATATTGCAGTTGCTTGGCAATGGAGAGGCCCTGCAGATTGGGTTCGCAACCCTCCTCTAGATTACTGGAAACCTAATCAGATTTTACTAGATTAATGTTTTCTGCAGTTTAACTCTGTACAAGTCACGTTTTGGATCCCGGAGTTTTCAAGTCAATCCTTGCTGTTCCAGCTAGACTACGAAAAAACTTCCAAAAACCACCGCCCCCTCCCCAGCTATATGTCTCACAATATATGGACATAGCTCGCAATATCCGCTAAATACTGTGCATCCATGAAGTGATAGCATGCTTATTAAATCAGTTTCATTCGTGCGGGTCAATTCAGATTAATCTAATTTTTTTAAAAAAAATATTTAAAATTTTAATATTATATATAAAAAATTAATAAATATATAATATGAATATAAATTATATATATAACTATTTAATGTGTAAAAATTAAAAAAAATTCACATATATCTCATAAAAAAATAAAAAATAATTCATGTGGATGAACACTATATATATAATTATCTCACATAAAAAAAATTAAAAAATATTTCATGTGAATTAAGACTATATATATAACTATCTCACATGAAAATGTTAAGAAACATTTTATATAGATATATATTATAAATATAGCTATAATACATGGAAAAGTTAAGAAATATTTTATAGGAATGTAGGTTATAAATATAATTATCCCACAAGGAAAAGTTAAAGAAACATTTCATGAAAATATAGGCTATATAAAATATATGTGAAGCCAAGTATTTATAAATTAACTTTATATTTTTTGAGTTTACTAAAAAAATATATAAAAAAAGGTTGGGTCTCACTCGGGTTATGTCGAATCACTCGGGTTTTGAGTTGACCCGGCTGGTCAACTGGGTTTTACTAGGTTAATTGTAAGCCCGAGTTTAGACCATTTAAAATCTAGCCAAAGCCCCGAATCCTGAATCAACCTGCCGGGCCAAGCCAGGCCGGGTTTTATATCTAAGAGCGATAGCATGTAAACTTGAAAGGTTATAAATAAATCTCACCTAACTTCAAATCAAAATAATCAATACCATATCAAGACTTTCCATTTTCAAAAAAGGATTTTGACACATGCTTTTTCAACATGAAATTTACCAAAGATGAAAATGATTTATTTGATATTATGGATGACTGGTTACGGAAGGACTGTTTTGTTTTTGTAGGTTGGTCTGGTCTATTGCTAGTTCCTTATGCCTATTTTGTCTTAGGGGGTTGGTTCACATGTATAATCTTTGTAACCTCATGGTATACCAATGGATTCGCCAGTTCCTATTTGAAAGGTTGCAACTTTTTAACCGTCACAGTTTCTACTCCTGCTAATAGTCTAGCCCATTCTTTGTTTTTGTAGTTAAAAAATTCAAAGTAAAAATAAAAAATTTCATGCATGCATGTAATTAAATAAATCGATAACTATGTGTGTTAATAAATAAATAAAAAGTTATAAACGATAACTAAAAACAAAACTGCAAAAATCAAGAGACAAGTGTATATTAAGATATTTAAGAAGGTGTTTGGGAGTGTAGTAGCGGTTGCTTTTTAAAATGCTTTTCGCTCAAAAATATATCAAAATAATATTTTTTTTTAAAAAAATATTTTTGATATCAACACATCAAAACGATTCAAAAACATAAAAGAAATTAATTTTAAGCAAAACAAATTCAAAATTTTCCCAACCTCCGTTATGAACACAATACCAAACGAGGGCTCAAATCCGCAAGAAGGGATATTTACCCGCTTTTATTTGCTAAATTTATTTATTAAAATATTTTCTATTCAATCAAACAATAATAAAAATATACACACACATTAAATTGATTAAATAAAATAAAAAAATACTATGCAAGACCGCATATATTGAAAATATTATGTGAAAATAAATGTCTTATTTTAAAAATAAAGTTCACCTATAAAAAAAAGTTATAAATGAATAAGAAAAACCTCTTTAAAAATTAAATGCATACAAAATAAAAAAATAATCATAATTTAAAAGAGACTTCTAAACAAAATAAAAACGAGAAGGGGGGGATTCATCTAAATAGAAATTAAAAAGTAATTCTAAAAAAAAATATAAAAGCATTATTTTCTTAAAAAAGAGAAAAGTAAAGGCTAGGTGCTGTTGGGTCTGACCCATTTTGGTAAGGCCAGCACGACTAAACCCTTTTTTTGTTTTTGTAGTTGGGGCAAATGTTCTCCTCAACATTTCTTAAAAAAAAAAGATTCAGATGACGCGTCATATATATTGCTTAATTTCCGGCCACTGTAACGGTTGAAAAAACATGGTTAATGGTTTTTTCAATCCAAAAACCCAAATTTTAACCCATTTTGTTTTTCAAAAACACCCACAAAACATTACAGGCAACTTTATAAACTCATTCATGATTTCAAAAAGCCATTCTAAAACCCGAAACCAAAAATCTTACAAAGATTAGATATGCTTTTCTTGGCAATTTCAAGGGGAAAAAACCACCTATGTGAGCTCCCTTTGTCAAAATAAATAATTTGAAATCAATCTCAACTATTTTGGTGACTGAAATCAATATCAGAAAAGATTTTCTCTTTTTAATGCTAGATTTTAGCGACTTTCTCTTATATCTCTCACACAGGAGTCAAAAAATAAAATAAAAATAAAGTTGGGAATAAAATTGTTTTTTCTCTTTAATTTTAGAAACTAAAGGGACCCAATATCTATAATTTATAAAGTATAGGGACTACACTAAATATTTTGTCTAAAATTTTTAAAGCCACTCCTTCCCTGCATGTTTTTAACTTTACCCCTGTCTTTTAATCTCATCATCTCTCAATTTATTGACTTATAATTTGATCAAATAAGAACCAAATTAAAAAAAAAATATCAAAAAACACTGAGCAATCTCTTCACAATGCCATTTGAGGGGATCCACAATGAATCCCCCACAAGTTTTAGTTAATGATATAAAAAATAAGCAAAGCATATATATATATATATATATATATATATATATATATATATATATATATATATATATATATATATATATATATGCAACGAGATTTCAAAAAATAAAGTTATAAAACTTAACTTAAATTGACTTCGAGTTGAAAAAAAATTTCAAGAAAGAAAAAGTTCAATTAACTTGATTAAAAACTCAGATTAAACTACTAACTTGATTGATCCAAACTTAACCTGGTCAAAACCCAACTATCAACCTCATCCCAAGTTCTCACCCAAGTCAACTGGATTGAGTTTTACAACTATGTAAAAACAATTATAGATAATCAAGTAGGATCAAATGTAATCAAGCTATTATTTTAAATGACATCACAGGTATGGATATTTGTTCCGTCTTTCAACAGGTACGAAAAATTTTGGACACGCCTCAATCCGATTCCAAACCAGCAAAACTAGCTAGCTCACTAGAGAAACACATGAACTTGCGTGAGCGGAGGAGGGAGGGGTGCAAAATCTTATTTAGTTTGACATTTTAAAATCTAATGAAACCCGTCTCAGAAATCAGTTTCATTGCCCCTACAAAGCCAAACGGAGCTTAACTACAAGGAACTTTGGAAATACCATACATGTTGTACAGCACTTGCTCGATGGAAAGTTTTAACACAGTAAATAGTGCCATTAAGCGTGGGGGCATTATTCTTTCACGTACCATCCAGGAAACAAAACCAATTCATTTTGGTTTTTACATATTTGAGTGACCAACTCTGACCTGAACCCGGTGCCATGAAGTGTTGAGTATCCCTCTCAAATTCCAAATCTCCTGCACATTTTCAGGCTGGACATTTGCTGCCGAATCCACCTGTCCATGATGAACATAAGAAGAATAAAAAGATTGTAAAATAATTAAGACAATGGACATGTGACTGTAGTTCATTTAGAATACCATTTTTCTTCTTTAAATTATGATGTGACATGAATGGAAGTTGACAGAAAGCGGGGACATATTTTTATGGCCAAGCATGAGTTCGAAGCTCTCAGCTTCAATGAATTCGGATAAGATTTTGCAGACTCAAGGCCATGGTCAATTATGACAAAGCGTCATGAGCCTACTAGAAATATTTTTATATACAGAACTCATCTATGAATGTTCAGTGTATTTCACAGAATATGTAATTGATGGATAAGCATGCAGATTTATGAGAATGAGTCCAAACATTTGGCATATTTAAGTGTTTAAGTTAAAAAAAACACTGAATCACAATATACTTTGCTATAAGAGAGGAAAACATACTGCTTTAACAACTATCTCTGTGCTCTGTGGAGCATCAACTGTCACATCAAAAAGAACCCAGGCCCATTTGTCACTGTTCATATCATCTGAGATGTATTGGACGCCTGGCTTCTGGTACCTGGAGGCTTCCACCCAGGTTTTGCCACCATCAACAGACACATCTACTCTATCAATTCCACGGCCACCTCCAGATGCTGCATATCCACTGACTTTAACCTGTAAGATATAATGGTACACAAAGATCAAGATCACCTGAATATGACTTAACTTGTCGAGGAGCCTAGGAGCAGCTCCTGCTTCAATAGGCAACCCATGTGAAAAGAAATCTAGAAAGTCAGAACTATTTCTTGACACAAAAAAGCAATGAATTAATGAAGCTGTGAAAAATATTATGACCAGAAAACTTCAAAGTTTTAACTTAAATACAAATTCTTGAAGTAACATACTAAAATTCAAAGGGAACAATTTTAAAAGCATAATAATTTCAAAACTGTGAGTAACACTGCTAGATGGAAAACTCAGAAAGAATTCTAATCTATGCATGCCACATCGAAGAGATTAAGAAACAGGAGAAAATTCTGTTATAGGCAATGTGCTTTGATTGACAGATAAAGAAAAAACATATTCATATGTACACATTTGAGCACAATGAAATGTAATACCACCAAGAAACTAACCTTCCCAGGCTTCATTGCAGTGACATCCTCTAATGAACAAATTGCACTCTGTCAATCAGAAAATTTGCAAGTTTTAGTCAAACAATTATTCTGCTAAAAGGATAAGTTGGGTTTCAATTGTATGTTTCCTATAGAAGGAAAATTAGATGCAAATGACAATCATAAACCTTTCCCAATTCATTTCCACACCACAGTCCAATCAATAAGACTAACTCAAATGATGATTCAAATTGCTTAAGCCATTAAAGAAGCTTCTATATTGTGGACACAATAGTCAGGCATAAACATCATCAAATATCTGCCCGAGAAACAGAAAAACAGATTTCAAGTAAAAACCTGAACAGGAAAATCCATTTGAGGCCTCCTTGTAGACCAATTGATATTGTCCCAATTCACTGAAGGAGGAAACATTTTATAGTCCTTTTGCATAAAGAATCCCTGTAAGGTGGCAATGTATGTTCAGTCATATGACAACTGGAATAAAAGAGGAACTAAGTTTGTTAAAACATACATAACACTTTTGTGACCTGGGATTCTTCTGCAATGATGTTGATACAATCCAACCATTTGACAGATCGGGCACCTATAACACCTGGTACAACCACTCGCAATGGATAACCATGATCCCTGTTTAGAGGCTTTAGAAAGACAACAATAATGTATATTAATATCAAAAACAGTATAATTGAGAAATTATGATGGCAGGAGAAAAGTAAATGATAGAAAGAAAGGCAAAATTGCTGAAGGAATAGTGAAGAGTCCACAACTAAGTGCATATCTATACAGTAACACAAGATCAAGTTCATTGAAATCATGTAATGATGCATACAGCCAGCATGCAACTCATTGCTCTATCAAATTACATGGATCAGTTTAAAAAAAGAAAGCTATCCTAAAAGCAAGTATCTTTTGCCTAAATGGACCTTTTCATCACCGTTGTAGCACATTGGTGTTCAAATGACACTTGTTTGCGCACTTATTAAGTGCACAATTATCAAGCCTTTCAATGGAAAAACAAAATGTGACCAAATTGGACCTAAAGATGAAAATTCACCATTGAAATCTGTATTGATACACAGAACAAGTGGAATGACACAATTTTCTGACCTGTGATCTTTAGACAGTAATTATTCACATAGCAAGTAATAAGCTGATTACTATAGATTGGTTAGCTAACGAGTTTATACTAAACAACCACTAAGGCACTAAATGCAGATGTAGGATCCTGGGATTACCTTAGAATTGACATGCATAACTGAAATGATATATTAGTTTCATCAATAAAACGATGTCAGAAAGCAAACTGGAAAGCAATCACTTCATGTAGCATAAGAAACAACATTATCACCATCATCAAGAGTCTGATTTTGACAAGGTGTGGTGGAAACACACTTTTTGATGACAATAAAGTAAATTAAACAGGTCAAAGCCTTTTATCAAGTCCACTAACCTCTCCATTCATCTCATAAGCAACCAAAACATCAGCTTCAGGGTTTGTAGCCTGACTGAGCGGAATTGATGCCTTGTATGGGCCTCCATTCTCCTCCTGCACTTTTTTAATATTGTTATAATCAGGATTATATCAAGGGGTTCCGCAGAGTCACAAATGTGACTAAACAATTGGAAAGTTGCACAACTGCTATTCAGAATGGCAGGTTACCTTACACTTATCAATGCTTACAAATTCAACATGTTTTCCACCTGATTTAGTGGTACTTGTCAACTTAGATATCCCAACAAGTTCAAGAACATGAGCCAATTTGGCACCGCCCCAGACTCCTGAAAGGAAATCCAAGGAATTTAGAGAAACAATAGCAGTATAAACTAATTGCACAAAATGATGGCCCTCCCCGAGATCCCTCTGATGAGCAAAAATATCTTGTTTCATTTAATACAACTCATCCATCTGCACATTGATAATACACAGATTGAACCATCACTAAAAGATCTCAAACAATTCTGAATAAACTTCTATTCATCGCATAATGTGCCAGCATATCTACTTGAAAGATGCTAAATCTTTCAGATTCTATAATTGCATGTTCAAAGCACCATCTAACAATCTGGCAAACATACCCCTACCCCCCGACATGCACTATATATCCAATGGCATTCCAAAGCTAATAGGGTTAAAAATGAGAACAAACCATTTCCAATAGCAGAAACATCCCAGCCAACCCCTTTCACTGTTTTGACTTTGCTCATGGCAGTCCTTCTGTTTCCAGCACACTGTTCAGCTCACACAAACAACAGAGCCAATGATGACTTCTATGACAACAAACAGATTTTGGCAACAAATCACATCGGATTGGAACAACAAACAAGCTAACTGAAAACGCATTACCAAACATACCTGTAAGGTGGCAGTGACATTATATTTTGGAAGCATCCTGTTATGCAATAATGACATTAACTCCTAGTCCAAGAACATCTAAAGCATGTATAGCGTAAATAGCTCGTAAACGAGTGTACCCAGAACTCACTTGATATCTCTCATGAACAGTTCTCTAGGGTTGTCGATCAAACCACGAATCAAAACAGAGTATCTGCTCAGCCACGTACGCGGAAGAATCAGATTAATTATTCCGACATTGAACTATATCAAAGTGTAAACACGGAAGTAAGACTAAAATGAGCGAGTACAACCTTTCTATGTCATCAACAACTGGAATGGGACCATGATTTCTCTTGTAGAACAAATCCACAGGCGTCACATAAGAAGAAATCAAGGCCGAACGAGGTGGTTCGGCATTGAAAGGATACTGCAACAGTGTAAAATACAAAAATACCATCACTGGATGCAATAGAAACTCGGAGATACAGTAACAGCATGCCCACAACATATTACAAACGTAATGCAATGAGATTGTAAGGAAAATTCCCAAGAAAGCATTCAAATTTCGCTTAATTTTACAATTAAGATCAAAAGAAATAAAAAGAAAATTTCTTCTAATAAGCCGTCCTGAAGCAAAATAGCTAATCCCCAGAAATCTTGAAGGTAAACCCAATTGAAAGAAGCAAACTTTCAATCACTTACGATTTCAAAAGCTCTATATTATTGTACCACCCATATCATCACACATAAACACAAAATTTTCCTCTAAGTTACTACAAGTTTAAGCTCAAATGCTCCATAGAATGTCTCAGATGTGAAAATTAAAAAAACCCACATCAGGAAATGGAGTAGAAGCACAAAGCAGACAAATAGAATCCAAAATTATTGAATTAAAAAGAACAAGAGATAGAAATAAGCAAAGAAAAACAATAAGCTATGCATGATTGTTTGGCAGTGAAAAAGAGAGAAATAGCAGGCCTTGGAATTGATTTGGAGGGAAGGGTGACGAGGTGGTTCTTGCAAGTAATCTGAAGGTCCTTTCACTCCTGGCATTCTTCTCTTCTATTCACAATCACAATCTTACAGAGACAGACACACACCCTCCTGTAGTCCTGTTCCACCAATATATATTTATATGGTAATGGTAAATAAAAAGACACCATAGAATAGAATAATAGAACTAAAGTGAGTTAAGTTATCTGACGGTGATAATACCTTCTCACTGATGGTGATGGTGATGCTATCAAGGGAGGGTCTTGACACTTTTCATTGAGTTATTAAACCTTGGCGGCTAACTGGTTACTACTCAATCCCACCTGCTTAAACCATTTATATTCCAAATCGATCTCTTCTACTTTAATATTCCACATCAATTTCCATTTTTTTTAAATAAAATTTATTGTTAATATTTTTTTAAAATAAAAATATTATCATATATTTATATTAAATACTCAATTTTATAATTAATATTATTAACTTTCATTTAAATATTTTCTATTCTTGTTTTAAAATTTATTATGAACAGAAAAAATACTACTATATAAAATAATATTTATTTAAAATATATAATTAATATAATTATTCTTTATTTAAATTTTAAATTTTTGTTTTTTAATATACAATATTTAACTTCGTTTAGCAATAATTGTTTTTGGTGAAGCAAATTTAAATCTTATCAATTTCAATTTATTTTGATTATTATATATAATGAGGTATGATTACCAATTCAATAAATCTTTTAATTAGTTGTAAAATTTAATTAATAATTTAATATAGGTTTATCTGAAAATTTTAAAATATACAAAAAATTCATTTAGATACTAAGAACTTAATATACACATTCAAGCAAATTCTATACTTTAAGTGTGAGGAAATTGTATTATTTTTTAGTCATGAATTGTGGTTTTGTGTTTAATTTGTACTTCGAATATTTGAATTATTTTTGTTAATTCAAACTTATAAGTCTTTAAATTGTTATTTAATTTTTGAAATAATTAAAAATTATGTTGAAATTAAAGTTAAAATTATACTAAAATCAAAACTTTTTAAATCATGGACATAACATAGTGACACGCATATTAATTTAATAACGTAATAACTTTTTTTTTTAATTAAAATTGAATCTGAAAACTATGCTTTCAATGAGCTAGAAAAATGTTTACCAAACAATAAAATTTCAATGACACGCTTAGAACAGAAAACATTAATCTCAGTACTTGAAATCTAGTTTTAACGAGTAAGTAAATAAATAAAAAATATTCAGTTTTGTTGGTGATTAATAATCGTTTGTTTTTGTATTTTAAAAATATTTTTAAAAAAATTTAAATAATTTTTTATTTTAAATTAATATTGTTTTAGTATTTTTAAATTATTTTGATATATTAATATTAAAAATAATTTTTTAAAATAAAAAAAATATTATTTTAATATATTTTTAAATAAAAAATAATTTAAAAAACAGGAAGTGACTTGTTTCTGTTTTTTCCTTGATGTCTTTTAGCGTTGGTGGTTTGTGAGGTTCTTGTTGGAAAAAGGTGGGTCTCAGCAGAAACTGTGGATTCCGCCACTAGATTACGAGAGAGACAAGAGGAGCATGGCGGGGCCACCAATTTAAAAGATAACGAAAAATTGTGGGCCCACTTCACCAAGGCTTGTGTTTGGCAAAACTATATAAGGACAAGAAGGTTTGCATCAGCAATACATGGATTCCATCATCACGCAAACAAATTACCTTTGCCTAGTTGATGTTCTTTAGTCCTCTCTGATAAGAAATTTATAGAATATATAACGAAGCTTGTGAAGCCTTTCCTGCTTGATATTGTTCTACTTAATATTTTTCTTTTTTCTAAGATTATTGTCCTTTACATTTTGTGTTATATTCATTTCAATATCCTTATTTATTTAACATTAAAATCATCTTCTATCCATCAACTAGCTCTCTCTCCATCTTTCTAATCTTCTAAAATTATCAGTAATACTTATATTATTAATCTTTTTTCTTAATTCTAATTCATAATCATCTAATTCTATTAAAATTATTCATAAATTTATTTTATATGCACATTAAACTCTAATAGCCTTATGATGATGTTCCAAAGTTCAATATATTCAGGAATGATTTTTTTTTAATGTTTGAACTCTAATAGCCTTATGATGATGTTCCAAAGTTCAATACATTCAGGAATGATGTTTTTTTAATGTTTGGATATCGAGTAATCACATGTTTATGCCTGAATTCCCTTCTCTAGAGCACACAAAGTAAATGGTTGGTAGGGGAAGACCTAACACTTATAAAGCAATTTTTTTTTTATAGAATTTAAGGACTCTCTGATGATAAAGTCAATGACTTTTAATAAAAAATTATAATAAATAAGAGAGTGAGCTTTAAATTGTAAGAAAAAGATTGTTTGTTCTTGTTTTTGTATAATAAATGCTCTTAGAAATAAAGTACAAATACTTAGAGAATAGAAATTATAAACCCTTTACTTGAGTGGTTCGGTGAGTATATATAGCTCCTGAACCTTGTCATGTTGCTTGAATGGAGGGTTTAAAGTGTCATTTTATTATGATAGCATTAACGAGAGATAAATATCTCTTACATAATATTAATAAGAGATAAATATCATTTATACAATATTAATATTGATAGAAATATAATATGCTCTTAGAGAACTTTTATACACTTAGGGATATAGATAAATAATTATTCTTGACTTATAATATTTTATGTTAAAATCTATAAGAATAAATAAACAAAGTCTTGTGACTTAATATGAGATCTGTAATGATTGTCAGGCCTATACTTATGATGTCAAGTTCAATGGTAATAAGTCTGTAGCTTGTCAGATCAATGTCTGTTTGGACTCAACGCGTTGCTGAACCCAAAGATATTGGGTATAGCAATTCACCAAACTCATATATACTTGGGCTTAACGTGTAGCTAAACTTAAGATTGTTGGGCCTTGAAGGAAGTCAAACTCATGTCATCCGAGCTCGACATTCTGTCAAATCTAAATATATTGAATTATCATCTTGCATTTGACCCTTTTAAAAAATAAAATTTTAAAAATTCACTAATTCCATCACATTAGATAAAACTAGAAAAGGGCTTGTTGATGTGGAACATATTACAAATATTTTTATAGACCAAATAGATAAAATAAAGCTTCCAAAGAAATATAGATTCATCAAATATATTGTCTGATAAAAACAACCATAACTTTATATTTTATCGTTGAATTAGACTTGAATTTTGCTAGATTGTTATACAAAACTAGTTAATTTTAAATTTTAATTATGTTTTCTACTTGGTTACATATTCTTTTGGGCAGGTTAGTTTTTATCTCTATATAAATAGTTAGTGAGTATTTCTTTCATCAAATTTTTGAACTATATTTTTTTCAGAAAATTTCAATTTCTTTTTCTTTTTCATTCAAGCAATATATTGCATCCCCTATTCTGTTGTAGTTTCATTTTAAAAAACTTATTTTGATTTAATTTGATAGTAATTAAGATAGATATAAATTAAAAAAAATTAATAGTTTGATTTGAGGAGTGAAATCTTAATTGGACTATTGAAAGTTTTTGAAGAGAAAAATTTTTTGTTGTAGAAAAACCTTTTATATCATAAATTATTAAATCAAAACTTTTCGTATTTTGGAATTGATTGTCCGCCCAGCCTACTGTGCTTAATATTTTCTTGTTGGAAAACATTCCATGCAGGAAGACACAAGGAACTTGAGAAACGAGTTGATTTATTGCTTCCTGCTGAATTCCAATGCATGCACTCTTTTCTTTTAACGTTCCAGGTAGCCAGCAACAAAGGTCCTGCTCACAGTAATAGAGATATTTGAAGCTTTAAATCCTAATTGTAGAAAACTTGCAAACTCCGGCCAGCATCCTCCATTTAATTCTTCGAAAAAGCCTTTTCATAGAACCCTATCATGCAGCTGCTATCTGATATATATTCCGGCTACCACAAATTCGATGAAGGATATGTGGTGAACATTTATGTGGTCTTGTGGTTGACAATGTGATTTTATGATCTACTGATGGGATGAAATTAGAAATGAAGTGGATGTTATGATTTTCATGTGTTCCTTTCGGCCATTCCAGGATTACTTAATGATGATCAAGCAATTTTCTAATTTAGAAGTTGACAGGCTTTTGTGACTGGGATCATTTCTTTTGAACCCTTCAAAAATTCAAATCAAAGCTATGTGTTTGATGCTTTTTCTCACTCCTAAACTAGAAAGGATAGGTTGATTAGTTTTCTCAAAAGAACAGCAGCCTAACATGGATTAAGTGCTGATTTCCATACCATTTACAGTGAGTTCTTGTACAATGCAACAGAAGCCAAGCTATGCACAGGCTCTCATACCATGAAACATGAGCAAAGCAATGCATTATATTTATTGATACAAGCGTTGTGTATGCTATCTGAGTACTTCACATGTTGATAATATCTGTAATACAAGACCGTATTACTTAGTGTGTTCTATGAGAAAACAAACTAGGATAAATCTCAAAGCCCTTTTATATACATAGACAAGATTGACAAACAACGAAGGCTATATATATATATATATATATATATGATTCTAGTTACTGTCGATTTATAGTGCCACGAAAAATTAAGGTTCTTAGGAAGATTGCTAATGCTCATCAGATCCTCCATCTCCTGCACCCTTGTGCTTAGCCGTCGTTTTTTCCAAAGATTACGAGTTAGCTATGAGAGAGAGGAAACCTGAACAAGCACCCAAAACAAAGCAAGTCAACCTGAAGGCAGCCTGAATACTGTGCATGGAGTGTAGTGTGTCAGGCAAGATAAAACAGAAACGACCTAATTACAGCAACAACATTAACATCCTACCCTGAAGTGCCATTAATCAGAAATGACTTAATTGTCTAGTTACTCCATTAACTTCTCCCATCATACAGCATCGCAATAAGTAACTTTAAGTTCATGACCAACTAAAAAGGATTCAATTTGAATCCCATGTGAAATCCAAGTTCCTACAAGTAAGATGTTCAGGTGACTAAAGCAAAAATACATTGCACAGCGGTCATATAAACCTACCTCATCAAGTTGTTCACATTTTGACCATCTTCTAAACATTCTGTGGAGTGGTTATCTGTATTGCACGTTTCAGAAGCTGCTGGTAGTCTAGACTTCTCGACCATTCATCAATTTCACGAGCTCGCAGAACAGGCAGAGGATGTGAGAGTTGTTTTGTTTGAGCATTTCTGTGGCACTAGCAAATCAGACAACTGCCAGGAAACTGGTAGGCGTAATTTTTGGTACTCAGTTCATATATGATACTGCTCACCTTATGTACAATCCCACTGAACTTGAAGAAGCTCTATCATAAGAGCGCGCTTGTTCCAAGAATGCATCAACGTTTAGCTGATCAGCAATTGATGGGCTTCCCCCAGCTAATTTCATCAAAACAGAGATGACCACCTCTTGTAGGATAATAAGAACAGGATAAGATAATCAAATCTATAAAAATATACCACAGTAATCAATTTATACAATCAAAAGGTTCCAGTTTTATATACCTTAGGGTCTTGGGCAACAAGAAGGGCAGCACGGTCACAAGTTAGCTCTGCTGCTCGGAGCCAACGGAATAATTGTTCTTCTAAATTCCGAGCTATCAACCAACCAATTCCTGTGAACAAAATAGGCGTTTCAGAACTCTATGAAGCATATTGTTAAGGAAGTAGACAATCTGAGAACTATCGTGAATGAAACAACTTGATTGCTAATATGTGCAGTCACGGACAAGATTTACCCCAATAAACCGAAGGTTCCAAACAAAGTTGTTGCTTTCAGACAGTAAAATTAACAAGGAAACTGGTATACGGGTATAAGCCATCATTACCAATATGCAAGGATTTTAAATATTAATTTTCGATATATGGATCTTTTAACTTCCAGTAAATAAAACTCCAAAAATAAATGGAAGAAATGTTTCAGTCAAAACCCTGTAGTTGTTGCACTTTCATATAACAAAAATTAGATGAAGCCATCATAAAGACCAACCCCATACTCCATTGAAATTATCTCAACTTGCTCAAATAACTCATCAAATATATGCCATTTTTTAAAAGGTCGATAGACAGTATACTAATTTGTTGTACAACTCGGAGTCTTGTAATTCATAATCAGTTTACCTGAATTTCTGCAAGATCCGTTTTTAAAAAAGACTGGTTAAGTTGTGAGTTCAGAGGCCGCAAATATTTTTCTCAGTATCCATGAAATGATTCTAATCAAAGAGGATATATATTGAAATTATAGATGTTACCTCAACAAACATCATGGAAAGAAAACACCTACCAGGGACAGTATAGGCTCCAAGTGTAAGAAAATTTGCGAACGTGAGCCATACTCCGTGATCGCATTTCAGATGACCCAACTCGTGAGCCAAGACAGCCTACTTTAAGTTAAATAGTCTAAAGTTAATAGCATCTCATCATTTGAAAGATAGTTCTATTATACAAGAAAAAATTTATATCTAGATATATCTGTGCATACAGATGTAAATGAAAAGAAAAAGGTTATAAGATAAATGACAGGCAAAAAAAAAAAAAAAGAAGCTAAAACTAAAGCCACAAACTATGCCATTCATGGATGCTGGTGAAACTTGCAGAGCCAATCAAGCAAACCATTCGTTCACAGGGAAGGACTCAAAATAAGTCAACTGATAATCACAACATGCTTTTAAAGGTAAATGTACAAATCCAGACCTGCAACTCCTTTCTTGTTAGAAGCTCCACGAGGCTGGTATGCACAACAACAAATGGCTTTTGCCCACTTATGGCTAAAGTATATGCATTTGGTACAGGACTTTGCCGAACATATAGATCAGGGGCCTCCATGTTCAATATTTGCGCAGCCTCAGTCATCAATTGATGAAGTTCAGAAAGCTGATACAAAAGAAATTAGCATATGTAAGGCTATAAATTGCTACATATATCCTACATCCTTTTACAATATGCAGATAACAGGAAAATGCTGCGTATAGAGAGTCTATTTCAAATAGTGATATTTTATGCCAATTCAGCAATGACAACATGTTAACATTGTTATGAAGTGAATTACAATGCATATCTTAGATGTATTGATGTATTAATCACCTACGATTCTCTTTTCTGTAAATAAGAAAACAGCAGTCAACGCCCAAATGATGTGCATTACGATACAAAAAACAAAAACACACACACACACACAAGGGAAAAGATGTTATAAGAGCTCCAAATGAACAAAACTTGGACAAAAGAGTAAGTTCACAAGATGCCAAATGTATCAGATACCAGCAGACTGCTTTATACCTATGTTCAATGTGAATATTCCCTTTAGATGAATCTTTACAACTGTAAATGTTATTTTGTTGACTTAGATTATTGAAGATCTTTTTACGACTGGTAAAAAGATAATTCGGCTAAGATAAAAATTTATCAAAATTAGTTAGCATTATCTTCTCTCTAATTATTTGATTAGTTTAGATTATTTAAAAAATAAGTTCAGATAAAGTAGAAAAAGTTATCTGAAGATAACTTTATCAATGTTTTTGTAAAACACGTTAGCAGTTTGTTACCAATTTTAACAGATTAGGAAACTTGAAGACTATCTTTATCCTTATCACATAAGGCATGTATATAAGGAAGGTTAAGTCTGAAGAAAAGAGAGCGTCGTGTGCTTTAGAAGAGAGTTTCAAAACGTAAAAATATCAATTACACTAAAGCAAGTGTGCCAACCAGCTAAGAAGTTTATATAGAGTTTCACAACATGTACTTTTGACACACGAGGAATGTGTAGGAAATTCTAGAGGAGAATTAGTCCCTAAAGAGCCTGCAGACTTTTAGGGAGAGTTCCTGTGTGAACTATTAGCAACTGGAGGTTCCAGTTAGGACGACAACAATATGAAGATCATCAGATGTACTATCAAGCTATTGTGGTAGGAGACATAACATGGATCACTGTCTCATCAAGTAAGGTAGTATAGACACAAAGGGTTGTGTTTAAAGATACTCATCTTGTAATTGTTTAAACTAGTGAAAACATTGCCTATACTGGGTTTGCTTGACTTAGAAGGTATATATATATATATATATATATATATATATATTCTGAAGAGTTCTTCAAAAGGTTTTCACTTCGTAACCAAATACCTTGTACATTTAAGTTTTCTATATTCTTTACTTATTTGATTACTAATCAGTGTTTGCATAGTATTATAAGATCGTATGTGGTAAATAGGAAAAAGGACTTTCAACAACTATTTTGAAAATAATCAACCTGCAGCAAATGACACTTTTAATGGAGTACCATGAGAAACTACAGCCACACAAGATAGCCTACATAAACTCTAATGTTTGCTAGAGTCATACAATTACCTGATTTTTAGAAACAAGAACTGAAGTCCCAATATTTTCTAGAAGCATGATTTGCTCTGTCACAGACCCTGCAATTATGCATTCCAAGAAACAACTTAGAATATAACTCAAAGAAAACATTAGCCAAATCTTTCCACGCACGAGAAACCATGGTTATATCTAAAGAAGAGAAAAAAAGAGAGGCTAGGTTTACATCATGGAATCGATGACAAATAACTTGTGCATAGCATATAACACAATCCCCTTTACTTCTGCTGAGCCATTAAATGAACATTTCAGAGAAATAGAGCTTGTATTTATCACAACTTTCCACTATACAAAAACCAAATACAAGCCCCAAATTTACAGAAATGCGAGTGTTAAATGCAAAATCAAAGTCAAATGAACAGTAGATAGTAAATTAAAGGGGGAAAAACAAAAGCACAAGTCAATAAATACACTAATCATACAAAAAGAAATTCTAATAGTACCTAACAGAACCTTCCCCAGTTCATTTAATCCTGGAATTGCCCTCAAAATCAGTGTATTCTGAAGGGGAAAAAAACCAAGAATTAGACGATTGCAAATAGAAAAAAGAGAAGGGGATTTCCAATATAAATAATCCAGTAAAAAGAAACCTGTTTATCAAGAGGGTGTCTAAAATCATCAGCATCAAGATTACGAATAAAAAGAGAAGAAGCTCTACAAACAGAGACCCTGACTCTTTGATTCTTCTTTGCCAAACCAAAGACTCTTTGATTCTTCTTTGCCAAACCAAACCCAACAGAACCTGAACGAAACCTCAAATCACTTGAACTGAAAGTAAGAGCAGCAGCATCTGGTCTCCTTGTATGAGCCAAAGATAGAGAAGACAGAGACACAGAAGCCATTGAAAGAGAGAGAGAAACAACACAAAATTCCAAGGGCTTGCTTTCTTTCTTGTTGGGTTGGAGTTGTAATTTTTTATGTTGTTAACTACAAAGAAAGATATTTGAGTAGTTTGATGCGTCTGTAATTTGGTGTCCACAGCCGTTTTTATGGTTAACAATGGCGCCACTCTGCTTTCTATTGACTCTCTGTGTGGGTCCTCGCAGTGGAAGTTTGAAAATGACATGAGGCTACTGATTTGCGGTTGAGGCTGGGATTATGTTACTGGTTGGATCCAGTTTTTTTTTTTTTTAATTATTATTATTGTATTTAAATGATTTGTCCATGTATATTATCATTCTATTTTTTTTCCTTTTTAGTTTTTTAAATTTAAAAATTACTCCTATGAAAAATATGGACAAATGTCATGTAAATTAAAAAAGTTATAAATCAATTAATATTAATTAAATATATTTATTGAAAAAATTAATACACCACAGTTCTATTAGTGATTTTATATCTCAAAAACACATTAATAAAACTTAATCAAGCACTCCTTAGTACTTAGATTAGCCCCAAGCTTTATTATGGAAAAAATGAATTTTTTTTAATTTGTAAAAATAATGCATTTGATTACAAATTTTAATTTTCATGTTCTATCTATTTTTTTTTAAAATATATATTTCATGTTCTTATTTTAAAGTCCCAAATGGCAGCTTTGCATTTTCGTTGTTCCAAATTTATGTCTTCTTGATCCGAAGCCTCTTCTATTCATAAACTAAATCAATAATGCAACCATTAAATTCAGTAATACGATTTTATTAATGTTGAAGTTTTTCAATATTGCAGAGGTTTCTTATTTTAAAAACTAAATCCTACCAACAGTTTTAATATTATCCGAAAAAAAAAATGTATATATTCGGTGTAGAAAATAGGTGAACGGATATCAATATTTTTAGTGTCATCTGGGATCGGATCCTAAATTATTTTCCGGATTCCCTTTAAGGTTATGAAAAATGATTTTTTTTTTTTATATAGAAATTAAAGATTAGGTTCGGCACACTTATAAAAGCATAGGTACACAACAATTCTAATCGGTCAGGCTAGCTGATTGTTTCCGTGGTTTTAAAAAAAATTGATTTTTTTTTGTTTTAAATTAATTTTATTTTATATTTTTTAATTGTTTTGATATAAAAAATAAATTTTTAAAAATATATTATTTTCAAGTATTTTTTAATAAAAATTATTTAAAAAATAAATACGACCACAATATCAAACACTATCTTAATAAAATAAAATAAAAATTCACTGCTATAACTTCCCATCCACGCTTTCATTAAGGTGGAGGATTACTTGAAATTAGTTCATCATTTAAGATAATATACTTAAACACATAATTAGGTTTCTTCACATTGATGTGTTGTTAATTATTTTATTTTATAATTATGATTCTTCTATTAAAAAAATCACATTTTAAATATGATTTAATGATTTGAAAAATTTTAATTATTTATAATAATTCTAATAATTTGATTTATAATCTTAGTTGATGGATAGGTCCATATAATAATTTCTTATGAAGCACTCTATCATTTCATCCTATGATAATCAAAATAAAATGTAAAAAAGTTGTTATACATATATTAGAGATGACTACACACTTGACCTGTGCTACACTATAACTCAACTTATTTTTTTTAATTTTAAAAAAATTATAAAAACATTAGGAAGTAAGAAATTAAATACATACTGGGTGAAACTCTTTTTAAAATATTAAGAAGACAGTATATTGAATGATAAATTTCTTCAAAAAAAATATTAAAACAGTGACACATTAACTCAACTTAGACTAACTATGGTTAACCTGTGAAATTCGTGATTCGAGACATGAGTCCGTGATGATCTCATGAAACCCAAAACAAAACATAATAGGGAGTTCAATTCTAATAAATAAAATATTAAAGGCTGAAAATGAAAAAAAAAACATTCAATTAAAAAAAAGAAAATCTATATTTAAGTAAAAACAAATATTCATGCAGTAGGGCATAACATGTTTATATTTAAGCAATTGATTTAATTTAATTCAAAACCAATTTTTTTAAAAAAATAAGATAAATTTAAAAAAGAGCAACAGAAAAAAGACTTAAGATAACACGAGTCATTTTAAAATTATTGAAAAATCCTATAGAAAACTAATAAAAAAAATAATAAAGTCTAATCTCTATCAAATTCTGAATGATGAAATTAAAAAAAGAAGATATTATCTTAAAAAAAGAAAAAAAATAAATGAACCTAGGTGAGACTCTGAAAATCAATTAAGATTCATAGTGATCAAAATACTACTGGTGACCCCAAACATTTTTAACTGATAAAGAACAAGAATTTCTTATTCTTTCCACTCCAAACCAAAAATCCCGATCCAGGAAAATGATTATCGTGATGTCACACACTTGCAATAAAACGATGACTCCACTAAGCTTTGTTTTTTGTTTGATTATTGTGTTTTATTTTTGTTAGTCTGTACATTTATCATCGACATGTATTTTTATACATATTGCTCATGTATTTGTATATTATATATGAAATTATGCATCACATATCACACGTTTTAATTTTTTAAAGCACACGTAAGCTTTTAGGTTAGGTAAGAGATTAATGGTTTGCCCTATAACTATCAGTAAGAGTTCAGGCTCGTGAAACATTCAAATCAAATTTGAGTGCATGATTGGTAATGGTAAGTATATGTGTCTTAACCATTTATTGCAACACTCCCGTATTGTTCCTTACAATGACCATCATTAGGCAGATATGAGACCTTTTTGAGACTAAATATAAAACGTACCCAAGTTTCATTTAACGACTAAAACCTACCTATATGTAAATGTTCCCAAATACTCATATTGCATTAAAAGGCAAGCCTGACCATATAAAATCATGTATTGTAGGACTTTGGATTGAAATTATGACTTCTATAAAATACTCATCTTTTCAAGAATTTAGGCAAGAATCTAAACTAGCACAATTAATTGATGGAAATTATCCAATAATCGATGTTAGAGGAATAACAAAAATTACCAAGATAAACCATACTGTGAATGACATGGAGAAACTGCTACTTATCGTGGGATATGTGGATGAGACCCTATTTGAAAGACAATATGAGAGGATTGTATAGTTGATGAGACTCTCAAGACAAACAACAACTATAAAAACATTATTGAATTTTTAGGATCCTAATTATAGGTGTTTTACCTTTGAAAAAATTGATTTGACACCCACATTAGAAGAGTACAACATGATTCTACATTTTCTAAGTAGCAGCTATAAGATCTACTTTAAACAGAGGTTCAAAAACACCGTTTCTAAGGTAACTAGATTATTGTGCTTGGAAAAGGTAGGTCAATGTAAGATAACTGATAAGGGATTCAAATGGAAAAGCATTGAAGCTAGAATAAAGAAAAATATAAAAAAGGGAAAACTAGGAAATAAATGGTATAAGATAGTGGTCTTTGCTATATCTAGGCTAGTGTTGTTCCCATTCGAAACTAGAGTCACTAGTTTAAAAGCTGCAAATGTATTTTGTATAGTATGAGCATACTAAAATTAACCTTTTTGCTACAATTTTGGTTGAAATCATGCTATCACTCAATCATTATAGGACGTATGAGAGAGGAGATATGGGATGATGTGTTTCAATATTGCATTTATAGGTCATTAGTCACATTGAAACACCAAGAGATATTTTCAATAACTTTTGGTTGTTCAATCTTTGACCATTAAAGATTATTATAAATGAAGCTTGGAATAATTTATATGAGAAAGCATGGGTGGAGAAATATACTGCATTACCATAAAGTAACTTCAAATGAAAAGTACTATAGATGAACAACATATCTTGCATAATGATTTATGGTAGTAAAGAATGGCCCCCTTGATCGGAATAACTAGATACATTGATGATGCACTGGTATTAGTAACAAGATAGCTTGGTGGAATACAATATGTACCTAAAACTATGGGTTTAACATATTTCACTGGATTATTCAGAAATCAATCATCTCTAAAAGAGCTAGCCTTATTAGACAAGATTGAGGAAGGTTTTTTTATGTAAAAAATTAAAAAAAAAAAGCAGGGATGGATCTTCATTCAATAAAAAATGCACTATTTGGAGAAACAAAGGACTTTCTAGGGTGATTAAATCCAAGAATCCTAGAAACTCAAAATAAAAAATATAGCCTTCGCAAGCAATTAAAGAAGGACTGAAAAGGAAAAAAAAAGGATTGTAAGAAAACAATTAGAGAAGTGAAAAATTGAACTTTGTAATAACAAAGAGTATTAACAGAACTTGGAAAAGCAACTAGAAGAAAAGGATAAAATGAGAAATTACCTGAACCAATAGTTAAAAGAAATGGAAGAACAATTAATGACTTTGATGAAAGATTCGAGGACAATAAAGGAATGGTAGAAAAAGACTGAGGTAGTCGAAAAAATAAGCAAAGGTATCCAGGATGATTTGGGAGTTTGAATAGCTAAGCATGATGAACTGATCAACAAATATATGCTAATAGAAAAAGAATTGGCCAAACTCAAGAGGTTAGCTAAAGATAAAATGGGTAATTATAAGAAAATAATATATTCCTCGAAGAAAGAAAGGGACAATTTTAGAAAAAAAAAAACTAGATACCGAGAAAGAAAAAATGATCAAACTTCAAGGTATGTCATGCAAAATGCAAAGAGGCAATCCTTATTCTTTTGAAACCTATTGGCCCTCATAATTCGTCTCGTGGCTCTATTCAAAACATTATGACCGATTCAGTTTTGTAAATACCTTTTTTTCCAAAATAATCCTTAAAAAGTGAATTGGCTTTTTGATTTTGGAAAAAATACGATGTTTGTTCAAAATAGTGTTTCAGGCATCTTGTTCAAATGATAACAAATGGGTTAATCTGGCAACGCAACTCACTCTCTAAATTAACCAAACAAACTTGAACCTCAGGCATGAAAAATGAAAACATGTAGTTGGATGCATAATCACATATCTCTTAAGCTATATCTTAGTTGTGTGTATAATCGCATGTAGTTGGATCTGCTAGTCATCGATTCATAAAAACATAGTCTTATAAGAAAGTCTTAAATCATTACACTGAATAAGGATAAAATTTATCAGTTCTAATCAAAATGATTGAAAGGTCATCTTTATTATCTTATCAAGTTCTAAAAATATATCTCCTTGTGGTCCCTAGTTGAGTCTGAAGGAGTCTTTCATAAAAAAAAACTCTAGCTAGGATCACAACTCACATTGAAAAAAATTAAAAATTTCAAAAATCAAGGGTCAATCACGACTAGGATCACACCCTATACTAGAGGGTAAAAAAATTCAAAAATAAAAAGCTAGAAAACCTAAAAAAACTCAAATACTAGGGGGGCATGCCTAAAGGAAAAAAAAAAGATACCAAATCAAGGTAAAAAAAATAAGTATGCCCTGCCAAAGCAATCAAAAAAGGAAAATCAAAGAAATATTATGAAAAAAAGATAAACACATAATGATAGTGATCTTAAGTCTTTAAAACCTTAAAACATATTTTAAGCCTATGCATCTCTTTTTTCATAGCCAAGAGCCACATACTGTTTTGCATGCCTTTAAAAGTCCTTTATGATCAAGCAAGCAAACAACCAAAATCGATAAATAACACTCTCAAAATAAAAAGAATTTTTTCATAAGAATCATAACATCACGAACAAGCTACTCGTTATTATATATGCTGATAAAATGAGTGCTAAAATAAAAGATAAATTTTTCCCAAACAAAACCTTGAACTTTTACTCGAGCCTCATGCTTTGGAACCCATAAAAATAAAAAGTTACCTTACCATATACCTTCACTAATTCCAATCTTGCCTACGTAAAAAGATCAAATTATCTTTTTCTTAAAAATAAACCTTTAGGGAGTTGCCAAAAAACAAAATAGCTAACATCGAATAAATTTCTGCTTTCAAAATACAAGAGTAAAAATTTTTAGGATATTTATTTAAGCCATGGATAACCTGATTTTGAGCTGATATTTCCTTTTTATCTTGTCAATTTCAACCAAATACGCATGAAAGTTGTTTTTTAGTGTTGAAAGATATGTCTTGGGTCACAATAGAAGAAACACTCTCAAAATTACATCTTCATGATTTCTTTGCAACAATTAGACTTGAATGGATACGATCATTGAAATTTGTGATTTGATTCCAAAACAAGAAAGTGATTTTCAAATGAAAAGGGCATTTATCGAGTTTGTAAAATCCTTAATGAAAATGATGATTGACACTACTTATGAGATGTCATTGGAGAAAATAAGCAGCCAAATGGCAACGTTATGGACCTTATAATGTATAATATCCATATTAGATGAAGGTAATGTTTCTCAAATACAATATATGATAATGGACTACTTGATGAACTCCATCAACAATTAGAGTAACGCTATATTTGGAGGGCATTTTCATGGCTAAAGTTTCAATTTACCCTTTAAAGGATGGCCATGATACCTTTAAAATGTTATAACGTGAGTGAATTTTGATAAATGTTTAAAAGATGAACACAACTTGATGAACTGGGGACAATTTACAACAATCATTAATAATAAATGATTTGATAAATTTCTTTAGAAAATGAGAGTAATAGAGCACGTTTCTCCATCAAAATAAATAAAAAATAGGCAATGGTGTACGAATACTAAAATTAAAGGGCATTGTTTAACCAAGAGGGCAATATCATGGCTAAGAGAGTTCGCCAATTTTCAAAGAATGGTTTGATGAGCAAAGTTTTATTTATTATTTAAAGGTCTAAGTTACGTGTTAAAGAGACAATCAAACATATTAATCACATGGGCAAAACCTAAGTAGGCTGAAGAGTCAAAAGCCAAGAGAACTTATCTAAAAAATTACAAACCTTATCCGTCAAGCAACAAAGAGATCACAAAGAAAGGGGGCTATATTTCAAAGCAGGTAAAATGGACGTATAAATATCATAAAGATATTTTCTTGAATTTTTAAGGAATATTTCTCGAAAGCAGCTAAAAAGGTTTAACAAATATGAACCATCAGAAATCCAGTTTAGAGATGACTAAAAGTCGATGGACAATCTAAAGAAAATCAGAAGATGAATCATCTCAAAAAATAAAGGCAAAACATCTATTGGGAAAAATCCAAAACACAATCAATCATCATCAATCATTCATGAAAAATCCTAAATATTTCTCACATCATGGGCAAGTTACTCGAACACAAACTATTCATGAAAAATCGTAGATATTTTTCAAACTATAGACAAGTCACCCGATCGCAACCACAAGCAGGTTACCTAATAAAAAACCATGGGCAAGTCACCTTATCACGAACTACGAGCAAGTTATTCGATCATAAACTATAGGCAGGTTACCCGATTACGGACCATGAGCATGTTACCCAATCATAAACCATGGGCATGTCACTCGATCATGGACCACTAACAAGTTACTCAATCACAAATAACAAGTAGGTCAACGAATCATAAACCACATGTAGGTCACCCGAACACATACCAAACGTAAAAAATCCTAGATGCTTATGGGTATGGCGAGTTGCCAAACCCGTCAATCCCAGGCTCAGCCAGATGCTGAGCCTAGATGCTTGTGGGTCTTATGAGTTATCAAAACCATTATTCTTGGGTGCAGCCCCATATGCCCCCTGATGGATCATAGATATTTATCTAGATGTGATCGTAAATCAGAGATATTTTATTTTGATAGGACAAGCCAACCTTTCCTTTGCAAGGAATAAAAGGATCTGATGCTATAAATGGAGGAAACGAAGATGATCCCTTCAAGTTTAGTTTTTTCTCTTTGGTTACAAGGATTGATCAATCTTTAAAGTCTTTTTTCTTAAAAGTATAATCAATATCTCCTTGAACCAACACTAATTTAATAATCGAAGAGTCGTCAAATAAATAAAAGGGGATCTTTTATAGGTAACAATGATAATGTACCTGTGTTTTCACCATAGAAGGTTGAGTTAGATTGCGAGAACCAAGATATTAATGACTTTATCCCGGGAATAGGCTTGATTTTCAAGCCCGTAGGATAAAATTGGACTTCATCACTAGCCAAATGGCTTTCAATATAGGGACAAAACCTCTTGTTTTTCAGTTTTGGTTAAGCGATTTCTTCTTTTAACATTCTTAATTGGCAAGCTTTTATGATGTATGCCAATTCCTGGATGCGTTGGGCGATCAAAAGGATATATGTGAGGAGGGTTGCGGCTGCAAAAAAGGAAAACCAAGTAGCCTTCAACCACCTTTAGGAGTGTTGTTACCCATTTTTAAGTCATACGTGCTAATGGAGACCCTTTTTTTTTTTTTTACCAACCAGATTGCTGCCAGTTTCTGTTCTTTAAAATAATTTTATCTCACTTCGAATCCTTCATTAAAATTGTAGTCCTGGACGCATAGATGAATGTGGGCTTTCGAATCGCTTGAT
>Ga0325411_1000173_pt1 | contig 64984 bp, 22 predicted proteins | sample PopdelMetagenome_13_FD_206181 | JGI IMG/M metagenome (GOLD analysis project Ga0325411, IMG submission 206181) | Populus deltoides microbial communities from Bellville, Georgia, United States - Xylem-PdIQD-R4 | ecosystem: Host-associated > Plants > Phyllosphere > Stem > Wood/Secondary xylem... | reverse complement strand
TGGTGGTGGTGGTGGTGAAGTGAAGCCTGGGAGTCGCGTGGAGGATTACAGAGAGATTTTTGGTGGGTTTGGTGCCACTGGTTCTTCGATTCCGATCCTTGATGTTCCCGAGCTGAATGAGAATGGTAATGTTTCTTCTGTTGGTGCCCAAAGGATTGATTACGCCAAGATTTTTGGTGGTTTTGGAGATGCTGATTTTGGCTTGCCTCTTGAAGAATTCCTTGCTAAACCAAAGAAAGTCAAGAGTTCTATCAATGGAACTCGGTATGTATGGACTTTAAACTTTTCCTTTATTATCTATTTTAGTTTCAAAATTTGGATTTTTTCCTTTGAGGGAAAGAAAGGGAAGGGTGTGTTTTGAAGTTTTATAAGTAAAAATTTGAATCTATAATTATGAAAATAAGGTAGAATTTAAGGATTTCGTGGTTTAGACTTGAAGCTGTGCTTGGTTTAGTTTTAGTAAAGCAAGCATGGAAATTTGGAAAGAAGCGATGACATAATGTGCTTGCTTGGTTTAAAATTGGAAAGAGCTTGTAACAGGGGAGTTCCTTTGCTTTCCAAGGAAGGGAGGAAACTTTTCCCTTATCAAATCCAAACACCTTTTTTTCTTAGCTGATAGTCCTTAAGCTAACCAAAGGAATAGCTGGTGCACTACTAAAAGGCTCCCTCAAATTGTTAATGAATTTCGTTGGTTGTTTGGTCATCTTGACAGTTGAACGGATTTGTTGATGGTGTATTCAACTTGTCGAGGTGGGAAATGATTTTTTTTTTTTTATATATATATATAATCTTGGGCCCAAAATTGTGTAGGTCTCCAGCTGAAGCAAGGTCGCAGAGTGCGGGGTCAAAACATTCTAATGTTTCAAAAGATCAAAAAGGTTCATCACCTGAACCATCTTTCCAGAGGTTTGGTGGCGTGAAACAGTTTAATGTGTCTTATAATAAAAGCAACCCAGGAAACAAAAATGGGACAAATGGAATGACACATGTTGCTCAACTCCATGCAGTTCCTGGTTATACTTTTTTAGTTGATGAAGTCACTCCCTCAAAGATGGCTGAAGGTGGCAAGCCAGCACGATCAGCATTAGATGATGCTTGTCTCAATGTTAATGGCAGCAAGAGTGTGAAGGAAGATGCAGCTCGCAGGAAAGCTGTGTCAGGTCCCCAACCCAGCATCGACACACACAGTTTTAGAAGTCTTGCTGAATTTCAGAAGAAATCAAGTCGACCTAGATCCATGTCGAATGATATGCCATTTGATGCATTCGAAATTGGCCTAGGTAGACATCCACCTTCAAGCTCACCGTCTAACTCCAGTTATAATAATGGTGGTGAAAATACATCAATGAATTCAAAGTTTGGCGTTTCTAGAAATGATGCTTCCAGAGATGCATTGGGTGATTATTCACCAGCTTTCTCTGATGAGGAAATAGATGCAAATTCAGATGCTGCCGCCTCAGTAGCTGCACTTAGAAAGGCAATAGAGGAGGCTCAAATGAAAATTAAAATTGCAAAAGAATTGATGGAGAGAAAGAAAGAAGGGCTTCAAAATCGTGCAAAGACAAGCTTTAATAACGGCTGGAAAGCTCAGAAAAGTGGGGTTAAAACTGCAGAAAGATCAAGAAGATCCAATGAGCTGGGGGATCAGGAAATGCATGAAAAAGAGGATACTCCAAAGCAAGTATTTACTGGCTTACCAGAGCATAATGTGACTAAAGCAAGCCAACTACCCCAGAGTTTTGAAGATGAGAAGAAATCTTCTTTTGCTAATAATGTTGTTAGAAAAACACACAGCACGGAATTTAAATCAACTCGAACGGATAGTAGACTGGAAGAAGCAGAAGACTGGGAGTCAACAGAAGAGTTTTTTGAAGCTGCGGACTATGAGGAGCACAGGGAGATGCCATCAGAATATGAGGAGGCAGGCAGTGCAGAGAAAATGGTGTCAAATGATCATGAGAATAAATGGAGAGAGAAGATGACTGCAGAAGAAAAAATCAAAATGCCAGAGTGCGGCGAGGAAACTTTTAAGGAGCACAAGGTCGAGAGAGAACTAAGTTCAGAAGAGTTTTTTGAAGCTGCGGACTATGAGGAGCACAGGGAGATGCCATCAGAATATGAGGAGGCAGGCAATGCAGAGAAAATGGTGTCATATGATCATGAAAATAAATGGAGAGAGAAGATGACAGCAGAAGAAAAAATAAAGACGCCAGAGTGCGGCGAGGAAGCTTTTAAGGAGCACAAGGTCGAGAGAGAACTAAGTTCAGAAGAGTTTTTTGAAGCTGCGGACTATGAGGAGCACAGGGAGATGCCATCAGAATATGAGGAGGCAGGCAATGCAGAGAAAATGGTGTCATATGATCATGAAAATAAATGGAGAGAGAAGATGACAGCAGAAGAAAAAATAAAGACTCCAGAGTGCGGTGAGGAAGCTTTTAAGGAGTACAAGGTCGAGAGAGAACTAAATTCAGTGGTAGGAGCATTTCAGTGGAATTTATATGCAAACTTCGTTAAGCCAGCTGGAGAGCTTCATAACCAGGAAGAAAACGAGGAGAAAATGAGAATTTCTAACAATCATGAAGAAGCTGAGCAAACATCTATAGTGTCTGATGATTGGGAAGACTGTGAAACTAAGCTGGAAAAACTTCACCACCCTTACAAAAAAGCAGAATTTCCAATCCAGGAGTTCGAGGAGAACGAAGAAATGAAGGAACTAAAAGATGCTCAGGACTCGGTGGAAACTGAGAAGAAACAAAGGGAGGCACTAGATCACAAGGAAATGGAGAATAGATCAGATGAAGTTCCTATTACAGACGATGAGTATGATGGAAGCCTCGATGATATATATGAGAAAGAAGCAAATGAGGAGGGACAGCAAGAAGACTGGGACAGGGTAGAATGTGGAATGAAACAAGGTGGTTGGAACCTAAAAGAAAATGAGGAGAAACAAAATGATTTGCACAGGGGAGAAATATCAGGTGAAGATGGTGGGATAGAAGGGAGTGCGAAGCTGGAAGAACTCAAGGAGTATGAAGAGATACTCAAAAGAAGTGACCAGATGAATGAAATCGAGAAGAGAGGAGAAAAGATGTTTGAAGGGATAGAAACTGAGAGGATAAGATCAGAGAGTCATCAGGGGGGAGAAGATAGAAAGGCCATGGAAGTGACTGAACAGTCCTTAAGATACGAGGGGGGCAATCTTGAAACTGCGAAGGATGCAAACAAGCAGGAAAAAAATGAGAACCTAGGTGAGAGTGACAATGCCTGGGGACGCACTACAAACTTTGCTGTTGGGGATTTAAAGACACAGGTTCTTACTGCCGAGGAGAATGGAAGGCTAATGGAGGTAACTGAATTTTCTCCTCTGTTACAAGGGACTGAACAGGAGTCAAAGGCAGTCAAAGACGCAAACAGTCCGGAGGAACAGGATTGTGAAATTGCTTGCTTGGCTCAAGGTTTCATTGGACTTGATAGGATCAGGAAGCAAACTGCAGATGTAACTGAGGATCTTCTTATTGGCGAAAATGGGGTATATTTTGGTGAAAATGACGTTAACTTTGAAAACAAGCAAAATCATGTAACAGAGTACAAGAGCATGCCTAATCAGGAAGAATGCGTTGAAGATGTGACTATTGAATTGGATGATAATGGTGATGTTGATATTTGTGAACCTGAAGTTCACGCTAGTAATGAAGAAAGTGAGAAGAGTTCGATATCCTCTCATAATGAAAGATGGTCCAGTGATGAGACAGAATCACTTTGTGATCCAGAGTGCTGTATTGAAGAAGCTGCTTGTGAATTCGGAGAAAATAACAACGATATCAATGAGTCTGAAGTTATAGCAAATCACGAGAATTCTTTTGAATCTTCTCACGATGATAGATGGGTAGATAATGGTATCAATACCAAAGCAAGTCAGCAACCTTGTATATTTAAAGGGCAAGGGGAGATCACAGAGAAATCCGTGGAAGAGGAATTAAGCCAAAGCACCAGCAAGAAAGAGGAGAATTGTTGCATAAACCTGGCAATGGAAGAGAAGGAATGTGAAGATGATTTGAGAAAGGAAGTGGAGGTGGAAAAGAAACACTTAAAAAAAAAGGAAAAAGTGAAAGAGGGGGAAGTAGAAAGAGAAAAGGAGAGAATAGCTGTTGAAAGGGCAATACGAGAAGCGCGTGAAAGGGCTTTTGCAGAAGCCCGAGAAAGGGCTGCTATCGAGAGAGCAGCTGCAGAAGCTCATCAAAGGTCAAAGGCTGAGGTCCGAGAAAGGCTAGAGAAGGCTCCTTCAGAAGCTAATAATAAGTCAGCTGCTGAGAAGGCTTCTTCTGAAGCCAAACTAAAAGCTGAACGTGCTGCAGTAGAGAGAGCAACTGCAGAGGCCAGGCAGCGTGCCCTAGAAAAAGCGTTGTCTGAGAAGGCTGCTTTTGAGGCAAGAAATCAGGCTGAAAAGTCTACAGCTGAGAGACTTTCAAGCATTTCAAAAGCTAACGGGATGAATTCCAGAGCAAGTGTCTTTACTTATATTTTCCTAGCTCCTTTTGTTATCCATAAAAGCATTCTGCATGGAAAATTAACAGTTGTGGAATTTCTAGCAGGATAAACAATACAACGACCCAGGTCCTTCTAGCAGTTCAAGATATCCAGAATCTTCAAATCATGGTGGTATGTAACATTTTGAAGTACCCCTCATACGATATATAGAAGGCATTATCATTTCATAAGGATATTAGACTCCTCTTGCTTCTATGATGCTCCTAAGCAATTCATGTCTTGCTTTGTGATTTCCCCACTCAACAGAAAGTGCTAATGGAGGTAATGGTGAATCAGCAGCTCAAAGGAGTAAAGCCACGTTGGAAAGGCATCAAAGAACAGCAGAGCGTGCGGTATGCTCCTGCACCTGATTCAAATATAGAGATTAATTTTTCTGACTTCTAACAAGCATGCTTCTGTTTTTGGTCTCTTCCAGGCAAAAGCTCTCGCAGAGAAGAACATGCGGGATCTTCTTGCTCAAAAAGAGCAGGCGGAGAGAAATGTAATCAGCTGCACAAATAAGATTAGAAAATATTTCCAGTTATATTTAGTTTTTATTACTTTTCTCACTGTCTTTTTCTGAATATCAATGGCAGAGACTGGCAGAGACTTTGGATGCTGATGTCAAGAGATGGTCTAGTGGGAAGGAGAGAAACTTGCGTGCTCTTCTTTCAACACTGCAATATGTGTGTAGAAACCTTTCTGCTTATACCCGATACATTATGTGTTATGATTTTCTAAATTTATTGACTAAATCATCTTACCTGCTAAGTTATCCACGGTTACTTTTCCTGTGCTTGTTTTTTTTTCTAGCTCTTAATACATCATAAATTATAGATTGATTTTTTTATAATATTTAAAATAAAAATCCAGTTGTGCACAAATGGGATTAATTCTGAGTGCTATCACCTTGAAGCTGCTTCATTTTTTTTAACTGCATTTCCTTTGCTTGCAGATCCTTGGCCCTGATAGTGGCTGGCAGTCAATTCCTTTAACTGAGCTTGTTTCAAGCACTGCTGTGAAGAAAGCTTATCGAAAGGCCACTCTATTTGTTCATCCTGACAAGTTGCAGCAACGAGGTGCAAGCATACAACAGAAATACATCTGCGAGAAGGTTTTTGATCTTCTAAAGGTGGGCTACTGTTCCCTCCTCCTTAAAGCAAAATTATCTGTAGCCTGTCATGACCTAGTGGGGATAAGAAACTAAAAGCATGACGAAGAATTGCAGACGTCTTGATAGGTCTTCAACTTTAAAATCGGCACTTGACAACATATTTCATTTAGGATTGAAACAGAGCCATAATGCCATACCGTTATGCTTTTCATTCTTTTATCCGTTCTGGGTTTTTAAAGTGATCTTTTCTTTGTTTTTTGTGGTCCCAGGATGCCTGGAACAAACTCAGTGCAGAAGAACGGTAGACGATGTCAACCCTCATCCTTAAGGTTTCCTTTACTGTAGACATGATCCACAGCCAAATTTGTAATCCTCAATCCTTCACTTTAGGCAATACACACCCACCTTCGTATCCTTGGTTCGCAATACCTAAATTCTTGCAGTAGGTAAATTCTTGTAGTGCATTCATTTGCCCATGTATTCAATTTCAAAGCTGTCAAAAGGGGTGCGTTGCTGTTAATCTGCCCATTGTTTGATACTAGATTTCATGACAAAAAAGGGGATTTCAGGCATAGTTGAAATATGCAGAGACTGAAAAACTTCGAAACTGGCAATGGAAACAAAATTGCAGCTACCTTTATTGGATAAGCTCCTCCCAAGAAAAATGATACGCCTGACGTGATTATAAAGTTTAACCATGAAAATGAAGTTCCCAGCGTCTCACATCAACGAAAAACAAATGCGCACCGATCCACCCGCATAAGATTCTACGCCTCTTCAAATTGAAAAACGTAGCTAGTTAGGGTGCTTAGGAATTTGGGCATGGCTGATCCGAGATCACCATCCATGCACGAGCAGCTTTATAGCTTCGTCATGCATATGCTCGGGTATACCCCGGATCTGAAAGAAAGGATGTTAAATATAGATTTGCGATGAATGTAAATTTGAGGCTGACGATGGTAACTCAAACTGGCAGCCAGATAACTGTGTTCCTTTGAAAGAACATACTGGTAACGCCCAAAAGTTCCAACCACGGTGATGAAATACCGTCTTCTCAGTTCACACCATTTTACAACCACATGGGAGAGACAAAATAGGCAGAGCTACGGGTTCTACCTACAAAATCCTGAAACTATTCAAACTGAAATGAAATTGACTGGATTAGGCATGCTGATACGAGATTACAAACCAAGCGCGTGTAACATTATAGCATTCTGTGCATGCATGCGATTCTCAGCTTGTGGAAAGACTATGGAGTTTGGAGCTTCAATGACACCATCAGTAACCTCCACACCCCTTTCAGCTGGTAAACAATGCATGAAATAAGCTTTTGGGCCAGCCAACTTCATCAGATTTTCGTCCACCTGCAATATATTGCATTGAAAAATGGAAATCAGGAACTAAGATCCGCACTAAAATAAATTCAAGAATTCACTGTAGGCCTAATCTTGTGCATCACTGCAAAACAGATCTTTAGGAGAGTTCAAAATGAAGTGATTGCAAGCACACAGAAGGTTTGCAAACTTGGTGGCAGGCAATATCATGGGTGTTTCTCAGATTCAACAAGGAATAGAAAGAAACATAGTAAAATGTATAGACATGAAATTAGCAATGTCTTAATTGGATTTTACTTATTTTCTGCATGAGAAGCTTAAAACATTTATAATCAATAGTTTGGGAAAGGCGGTCTATATACCTGAAATCCTTGAAATACTTGGCGACGGTGTGCAGCCTCTTCCTTTTGCCCCATGCTGGCCCACACATCAGAGTACACCACATCAGCTCCTCTAACAGCTTCCTGTGGGTCATTAGTAATCTCGATCTTGCTGATTCCAGCCTGTTGTGCCTTCTGTACGGTTTTTGCATCTGGTTCAAAACCTTTAGGGCAAGCACAGACAAAGTGGAAAGGAATCACAGCTGCCAACAGCAGCCAAGAGTGTACAATGTTATTCCCATCCCCAACATATACAACCTGAATTTGTAGCCGTGGACAGTCAGGTTAGAATCGTATGCAACCGAACCATGCATAAACAAAATAAAACTACATTAAAAGCACGATGAACTAACCTTAGTTCCTTCCAACCGGCCAACATGTTCAATTATAGTGAGGGCATCAGCCATTATTTGGCAAGGATGGTTATAGTCAGTCAGGCCATTAATAACAGGCACTGTTGCATGTTTTGCCAGATCAAGAATGTCCTGAAAAAGAACAAGCAGCTGCATTTGCAAATATCCTCATGCAAGGAAAAATCTTAAAAACTAACTTAAAAACAACACAAAATCCCTGACCGCTTGCTTGTTTTCAAGCCGCAAACCTTTACCGAATTCTGCACAATTCAGTTTATGCAACCCCCACATTGATGAAAGGAATTAACCATAGATTAACTATCAGAAGGAATTTACCATAAACATAAGAAACTCACCAGCATACCTGATGAGCAAAAACACGTGCCATAATTATATCGTTATAGCGTGACAAAACACGAGCAACATCACAAGTTTCCTCTCGTTTACCCATCTGGATATCATCAGGCCCTAAATATATAGCATGGCCTCCAAGTAGGAAAAATCCAGTCTCAAATGAAACTCGTGTCCTCATGGACGGTTTCGCAAAGATCATAGCCATTGTCTTCCCTTTAAATGGAAGGAATGCCCTGTCTCCAGATTTTATCACTGCCTTGACTTCTGCAGCCCGGTCTAAGATCTTCATAATAGTCGCTTTGTCAAAATCACTGATGTGCAGAAAATCCTCCATCCCTGCTTTTGCTGTAAAATATGGAACAAAATATGACAAGACATAAAAGCTGTAAAATATCTTGCTGTAGACTACGAATTGCAGGACGTGGTATTTGAATTCGAGCAAGATAGACATTGAAATGTTCTATTAATTAGGTTAAAAAAAACCTTTGCGGCTTCAAAAAAGGTCCTCCAATCTAATCCAAACATTTCTTGGAACGTATCAAGAATCTAGTGCGAATCCAAATACCTAATCTATCAACAACCTAAAAACATTTCTTCATCTATCAATACTTTCCAAATCCAAACCCTAATTCCTGCATTCTCCTTATCAAACAATGCCTAAAACCAAATTCCAACTAAACAGACAACTGATTAAACAAATAGCTGCACACGAAATGACATTTGGACGACAATAAAGAAAGAACATCACATCACAGAATGAAACGGACCTGGAACGTTGACGGAAGATGGAGGAGGAGGAGAAGTAGCAGCGGATGAGGAAATCTGGCACGAGATTCTTCCACGACTAGCTCGAGACGGCACCGACACGGCTGAGAAGCGGGAGCATCGAGAGAGAGGAGTGGTGAACAAAGCAGAAGATGAAGAGGAGGGAGAGACTTTTTTCGATGGAACTGCGCAGTGACAAGAAATCGCCGCCATTGTTTTTGGTTTTCTGCGAAGAGAGTCTGCTACAGTGAGTCAGTTGGAGACTAGAGAGCGGGTGGTGCGGTTTAGGGGAGGGTCGGTTTATATATATATGACCAGCTTACGTAAATGCCCCTGGATTGCCTAGACACGGCGTCGTTTCTTTTCCCCATCTTAACAAGTTAACTGGGCCTAGATGCTGTTATTTGGACCTTAGGAGTTTTATTTTGAGCTATGGACTCCGTACTATGGCACTTCATGCTGGTTCACTAATGAAACTACACCGTTTTAAGGCATGTTAAAATTTATATTTTCCATGGAAGATAGCTTAATAAATTTGATGAAAATTTTTTGATAATAAATTTCAGCGAGCAAGAATAGTGCTTGAGCAGTTGGACCTTATTTGAGAAAAAAAGTGCATGAAACTGGCAATCAACTGGGCAATAATAGCCTTGCACTACAAGCATGGTACAGAAAAGCCCTCTGAGGCAACTCAAATTGAAAGGCAGAACATGGACACACCAAAATTATTGCTTGTGCCATTGACAATCATCTAATTAATAAACTAAGGGGCCTCAGAATCGGCAGGGACCCCTCCGTTTTCTTTGCTTTCCTCAACGGCTTGTTTTTCATGAGAAAGGGGAATTGGTCCCTTTTCTCTGCATGTTTCCACAGCACCTACGAGCTTGTCCTCGGCGGCTTGTTTTTCATGGGAAAGGGGAATCAGTCCCTTTTCTCTGCATGTTTCCACGGCACCTGCGAACATTTCCTCCAAGCTGTATTTGAACTCAAAGCCCAAGTCCAGCAGCTTTTTGGACGAGAAGACAACACTCGCCAAATCCTCGTCGATGTCTTTGAACCTGATCACAACAGTGCTTTGATTAATTATCCCGGATATAGAAAAGAAATTACTATAAAGATTTATGGTTGTGTTAGGTGAGAGGCTAACTTAGCAGGAACGTTATATTTTGGGTATTTTTCTCTGAGTAATTTGGCAAGATCATGAATGGTGGCTTCATGCGAGGAACAGATGTAGCGGCCCTCTGCTTTTGGATTCTCAAACAAAACTATATGAGCTCTGCAGAGGTCATCCAAGTGTACATAATTCCCCTGCTTTATAATTCCATAATGGGCTTCGTTTCCTGTCGCCACAAGAGAAATATTACCCTCTGTGTCACATTTAAGAACAGTAAATTAATAATAATTAGCACAAAAATGGGAAGGAGATATCAGATATACCAGTGATCAGAGAAAGGGCGGTTATAAGACTTGGTGGCATTGAATGCATGATGAATGGGCCAACAACAAGAGGTGGTATGACGCTGATAAAATCCAGGTTATTCTCTTTAGCAGACTTCCATGCAGCTTGCTCAGCAAGAGTCTTGGACACAAAGTACATCTGGTCACCAAGGTAAATTTTTTTTAAAAAAATTATCTTGTTAGAATTTGAGAGTTGAATTTATGCAGCAAAGGAAAGAAAGAGGAAATTAAATTGTTTGATAGTACTAACCCATCCAGTCATTTTTACGGTCTGAACAAATTCCAAATCGCTCCAGCAGCTTTCATCATACACTGGTTTTTTGTGTTCTTCAACATCCACAGTTCCTGCTGATGATGTGAATACTATCCTTCTAACAGTTTTTGCTTTGGCACATGCTTTCATGATGTCCAGCACCCCATTGATTGTAGGCTTGATCACCTCATTCTGCCAAAGAGGAAAAATATCTTAGAACATGATGATTCTGTATATTGATGTTAATTAAAGCAATAGCTGGATGATTTCCAGTTTAATTCCAGTACCCTTTTCTAGCAATAGTAATGGTGACCACCATATTAGCTTTTAAAAAGTATTTTTTGAAAAAATTATTTTTCTTTTATTTTTTTAATTTAAAATTAATATTTTTTTTAATGTTTTTAGATATTTTAATGTGATAATATAAAAAATAATTTTTTAAAAATAAAAAAAAATATTATTTTAATATATTTACAAATAAAATCCACTACCGTGTTTTTAAATGCACAATCTTCAAAATATGCTTTAGCTATCGGTTGTGGAGCCATTGCTGCCACTAGGAATTTGCCTGTGATTAATTATTATAGGAAAGAACTTTCAGCTCTACAAAATATATATATATATCCTTGACGATCTTCCTTAATAACCATCATTAGTCTAGAAATTGAAATGCTGCCATCGCCATTGGCAGAGAGCTACGACCATTTCCCAAGCTTGCAAAGTTAGAAATCATACCTCAGGGTCCTTGGACTCAAAATCCATGGGAGTGGCAACATGGAACACACCCGTGCACCCTTGAACTGCTTCATCAAAACTCCCTTCTACAGAAAGATCAGCTTTCCATAAAGTCAATTGGGTATCAGCCTTGGGCAATTCCAGCAAATGCTTCACCTTCCTTGTGTTATCTATCAACGAGCAATTGTTGAGAAAATATTATAAACCAAAGCTGTAAAAGAAATCATTTATAAGATGGTTTGAACGAGGCTAACCAGGGTCACGGACGGTGGCTCGGACCGTATAACCTTTCTCTAGGAGTCTCATTACGAGCCATGATCCGATGAAGCCAGAGGCACCGGTTACACAAACAGTTTGAACTTCTACTCCCATGTTTGATTCTCAAGCTGATGATGAGTAGTAAGGGGGTCAACTAGGAAATTGAAAGCAATTAAGGTACGGTGTGTTATTATGCTAATCTCAGCGTTGATTTGTTTTTTTATAGACACACTCTGCTTCTTGGCCCACCACTTTCTTTGTCCTATACAACCTACCAAACACATTTCAGCATTTCAGTTTCATCAGAGATCCCAGCGGCGATCGGCTAGGCTAACGGTCTTGCCCCGTGCAGAATGGGCGTTGCAGCTGCCTACTTTATTTGGCTTTTGCAATTCTAACATAATTTAATAATATCTCGACCAATCGATATTAACCGCATCTTAAAAATTATTCATCATAATTGATAAAAAAAATTTATTTGGGATCAATTTAAAATTTATTATAATGTTATTTAGTGATTTATTAAAATATAGTTAGAATAATCTTGTTGAGATTTTTCTAACGATATCGAGTATATCCAAAACAGATCTCTAATATGTCCTCGATGAATTATTATATTTTTTTTATTTTTTTCTCCTATTATATCACTTTATATTTTTAGTTATTAGATCTTTAATTTCATTTTTTAGTTATTAAATCTTCATAAAAATTTAAGTGAATTTTTTATAATATTAATTACTTTATAAAAGAGAAAACATCATTACATAACTATTATTTTTAATTTCTACCATTTATAGAAGTAATTATATATAGAATCAATATTGAAAAATATAATTATTTTTCAAATATTTTTTTTAATTTATGTCATTATCCTAAAATTTGTACCAAACTATGTCATTTTTCAAAACATCCCTAGTTTCCTGCTTACTTGAGTTTTAACTTGTCTACCTCTACTTGCCACTTGCCACTTGCCACATGCCATTTACGGGTTATAACGAACAAGTTCTTTAATTCAGCAAGCGAAGTCAAGGAACAATAATCAGGTTAATGACCACCTTATCTACCCACGAATTTCACATTTTAAATTAAATTACTTTAAAAATTAATTAACTATAGTCCTCAAGAGGTAGGTTAGGTATTTAAGTTTCTTCCAACAATAAAAATATTCTCGGGTGGGTATTACTTGAGAGTAAGAGTTGGTTTGACATTTTGGTGCACTGAGATGGAGATGTTTCTAAACTAACTAGATTTTGAAAGGTTGTTTAATTTTCCTTACTTAAACTTTTTTTTTTTTTTTATCTCTAGTAATGGTAGAAACTTGAATTAAAAAAAACTATAATTTACAGTATTTTTTAAAACTTGTATTTTCAACTCATAACTGTAAAAACTACTATAATACTGTGTTTAATATTGTAGTACAAAATTCTTTTTAAAATATATTTTTACTCAAAAATATATCAAAATCATATAAAAACACTAAAAAAAACATTAAATATTACTCAAAAATACTTTTTAAAATCAATTAAAATAAAAAATCTTAAACACCCCCAACACTAATAAGTTCCTAATTAAACGATTTTAGGAATCCATTCTCCACATAAATCTGGTTTATTCAAACAAATTTAATAAAATTCGCTTTGAAATTATTTTCAAGATTTGAAACTTCATCATAATAATAATAAAAAAAACTCCTTAGCGATAAATACACACTAAATTATAAGTTATTTTGATTCGGGTGCTTTGATTACCATTGTATATAATGATAACTAATGTATAAGTTGCATGTATTTTTTGATATATAAATATCATATAAATATTCTTGTAAACAAAAAAAATCATATAAATATTATAGGAGTATCAATATATAGCTATCTTTTTAATAATTTTTTTTATATATTATGTCATAACCAAATTTTTATTTTCCCCGAAATTTCTAAAAAAATAAAATATAAAAAAGGATAATAATAATAATAATAATCCAAATTAATAAGGCATTATATTGGAAAGAAGAGCAAGCAGACGGAATAATGCGTTTGAAAACTTGTGCAGTAACAAGAAGTTTATTCTTGAGACCTTTTTGACGTCCGTGACTACATTTCCAGAAGGAACAACTCGTAGTGGCTGTTGAGTGCAAGAGCGAAGAAAATTAAACCCATTCCCACAAGATCACGACTTTGCATTTAAAACATAATACGAGCTGGGGATTGGCCCCCGATCTCCTGCTTCATTAATTGATGCCCTTAAGACTGATGTCGACTTGCATTTCCTTGGTAATTAACCAATCAATAAGATCCCTTCCTCCAAAACTTGTCACAAGAGGGAAAACTATTTGAATATATGAACTTGGACATATTAAAACCCAAAATAAGCTTAAATACTATCATTTCATTCCTTTATCACCATGCTCTAATCAAGCTCCAATATATATTTATATATATATATATATAGCTATCTTCTTAATAATTTTTTATATATATTATGTCATAACCAAATTAATTTTGAGTTTCCCTGAAATTTCTAAAAAAATAAAAAATAATAAAATCAAAAAAGGATAATAATAATAATATATCATTTTAACTCTTTTCCCGACTCGATTTTTCAAAAAAAATGGATTATTCCTCGGAAGGAGCAAAAATATAAATTTTTCATGATCTATAGAAAATTAATATTCTTTCTAGTCTCACACAGTATTATTGTAAAAATAGAAGGACTACTTCCCAGCCCCTTGAATGCACAAGACTAAATCTAATCTGTCTGGACTCGAAGTTCCTACCCAGTTACAAAACCTCGAATCTCAAATGGATGATGCTGACAGTACAGGTTGAAGATACGTAGCAGGGTGATCATATATAATTGCTGGGCCCATTTTGGAGGCCCATTAACAGAAATTACTCTTTAACCTGGTAGCTGAATGGCCTTTGGTCCACGATAGACCCCTATCGATGGATGCCATCCCCCTCTTTATTAATAATATATCTGTTTTAACTATATCTGACTAGCCACTGTTTGTTTTTATATTTGGAATTATATTCTGTGTGTTTTAAGTAGGGGTGAGAAAAAAATTGATAAATCAAGAAAATAGAAAAAAAATTAGAAAAATTAAACCATAAAAAGTGATTGGAATATTTTAAAAAATTTGGTTTGGTTCGGTTTTATAAGTCTGAAATCAAAAAACTAAACCGAACCGATTTAGTTAAGAAATAAATTAAACCGAACCGAAAAGAACCCATTAAAAAGTCCATTAATTTTCAGTTTTTAATATAAAATAACTAAACTTGAAACTAGTCAGTTGGATTTTAATTTTTAATTTAAAATAACCAAACAAAATCGAAATCGGTCAGTTCGAATTAGTTTTTGTTTTTTTATATATTTTTTATAAAATTTCAGTTGGATTATTTTTATAGGTAAAAATCAAACCGAATCAAACAGAACTGAAAATAATTATTTTTAATTTTAAGAGTATTACTAGTGCAAAAAAATAAAAATTATCTATATATAAAAAATAATTTAATATATTTTTAAATGAAAAATGTTTTTGAAAATCACGACACTGAACACATTTGTATTATTACTGTATTTTTCAAGCAACGTAGGAAAGCTACTCCAGAATGGAGATGCTAATGTTTATGGCAAAACAATTGCGTGGCCGTAGAGCCTTCTTTTACATGGGGTGGGACATGGAGTTTTCAAGTAAGAAATCCGTGACATACTGTTGGCTGTGAGCGCAAACTGTTCTGGCAGGAGACCTGATATGTTATTTAAAATAATATTTGTTATTTTTTAAAATTTATTTTTATATTCAGTATATTAAAACAATTGAAAATATAAACAAATTAATTTAAAATATACATATATATTTTTTTTAATGTCGGCTACCACCGGAATTCCAGACAAGTGCTTTAAAGACAGAAAAGAAGTACTATCAAAACTGTTTTTTTAATCTTGTGTAGTGTATCTCAATGTGGATTGTGGGGTGCATGAAATTTATTATCCAGATGCTCAGCACCGACTATTTCACTTCCCCCCACCGACTATTTTTTTGAAATTACCCTCCACCGCATCAAAACCCCTGCTATTTTTGGCACAAGCATGACATCGAGATGGCCTGTCATGACATTACCGACGATAAAAAGTAAATAGGCCAAAGACAAGACGTGGAGCAATGACTAGTGGGAATAAAGAATCTTCTTTTCTTTACTTCGTTGTCTTGTGTTTTTTTTTAAATTATTAATTTATATATATTTCAACTAATTTTTTAATATTATAAAATTAATAATTATATAAATTTTTAATAATTTTGAAATTTATAGTACTCAAACTACTAAATTTTAAAAACAAACTTAATATTTAATCAATTAAATTATACCCTCAAAACCAAAGAGAAGACGTGTTTCTCTTGTATTCCTTCTTGTTTTTGCTAGGTTCTTATCTTCCTTTCAAATCCATGTCATGTCATCATCATGATTGTTTTTAAAATATTTTTTATTAAAAAATATATTTTTTTAAAATTTATTTTAATTAATTTATTAAAACTATTAAAAATCATAAAAACATTAACTTTTTAAAAAAACTTTTAAACACAAAAATGAACTCCCGTGAAGCCAAGAGTTCCAATTTCACGGAGAGCATTTATGGTTGAACCTTCCTCCTACATCATCACCAGCCGTTGAATTCTCATACTTAAACCACAGTGTCTCATAGTAAAATGCCTCTCCTACTTTTCAATGACACGTCGTTTCTCCTCGCAGTTTCCTTCGTGTTTAATACCCTTTTTACCCTTGAGCTATTCAAGATGTTTATAATATTATTTTGCTCAAATTTATTTTTCAATTATTTTATTTCAAACAAATATTATCACTTTCTTTATTTTTACCATCATCATTGGCCAAAAATCCTTTTCAAAAATCTGATTTTCGGTATTTTGAGGGAAAAAAAGTTTCACGTGTACTATATAAACTGAATCTACTTTCAAAAATAATTTTATTTTTTCAAGATCAAGAAAAGTTTTTAATTTTTTTTTAAATAAATATTAATAAAATTGAAAAAAATATAAAATAATTTGAAATGATTCTGAATTTCATCTACAAAAACCTCGAGAGCCATATTAAAACCACCTATATAAATTCATATGATCTGAGAGATATATTAAATCGATAATATAAACCGTTTCCTTAGTGTAGGTAGGCGCTTTATAAGGTTTCCTTGGCTTTTTCTCCGAGGATGAAGGCACTGTCCAAAACGTCGCCGTGATGTGCGCTAGATTTTGGAAAAAAGTTAGTGCTCACTTTCGGCCGTGGTGTCAACGTGGGGCAATCTGCCTTACTGAAACCGTTCAACCAGACAGAAAGAAAAAGAAAAAAGAAAAAATGGTGACGTGTCATTAATCTTGAACATAATTTTTTGAACACAGGAAGGAGCGAACAAATCAAAATTTTCAGAAATAAAAGAAACACTGTAAATACTCTTAAAATGCTGAATTTTTATTTATCAACTCGCTAAAAAATATAGAAAAAATAAATTATAAAAAATATTCTCCTTAAAAAGAAAACAATAAACTAGAAAATATCATAATAAAATTAATTAAAAAATATTTAAAATTTTTTTTTTTTTTATCTTGGGCGTTGTGGACCTCTTACGGTAGAAGTAGTGGGCATAAAGGCATTGTCAGCCACACACCTTTTGCTCCTACGGAGAAGGTGACATTTTCATCTGGTATTTAACCTACCCTATTTGAGAGAGAGGTCCGGAAAATTGTACACCATAAGAAACCCAAAACCTTAGTATTGAGATTGCTGGGACATATCACATATTCTTTATTGCATCGAGAGAGTCAGGAAAGGGAGAAGGAAGAGAAATGAGGCACTGGGGTCTAATTTTCTTAGTGATTCTGCTCATTCAAGAACAGCGAATTTTTCTCCAGGTGGAAGCAGATGATGGGTTCATAAGAACCAAAGGAGTGCAATTCTTGTTGAATGGGAGCCCGTTTTATGCAAATGGCTTCAATGGCTACTGGCTCATGTACTTTGCAACAGACACTTCACAGAGAGACAAAGTGACATCTGTTTTCCAAGATGCTAAACAGCATGGCCTTACACTGGCAAGAACTTGGGCTTTCAATGATGGTCAAGATAGAGCTCTACAGGTCTCACCTGGCTACTACAATGAACAAACTTTCCAGGTAATCATGATACACCTTGCCTTTTACTCTCTTTCTAGTCTTTTGAAATTCTTCATCCTCATCCTCTCTGTCTCTGTTAATGATCTGGATTTTCATTTTCACTTTTGGCTCAAAGGGATTGGATTTTGTCATTTCCGAAGCTAAGAAGAATGGGATTAAGCTGATTTTGAGCTTGGTGAACAACTATGAGAACTTTGGAGGGAGAAAACAGTATGTGAACTGGGCATCCAGTCAAGGCCAGTCCATATCATCTCTTGATGATTTCTATACAAACTCTGTAGTGAAAGGATACTACAAGAATCATATCAAGGTGAGGGTGACTCTCCATCTTTCTGTCTCCCTGCCATTATTGTCAATATTTCATACCACTATTGGTGACAGCTTGAGAGACAAATGATTCAACCACTGGAGTGACTCTCTCTCTCTCTCTCTCTCTTTTAGTGTCCTTCCTTTCCTTGTAAATCAAAGGATTTATTGGTTTTCTCATGTTTTACAATACCATGGTTAATTTTTTCTATTTTTTTTTCTGTATATATAGACTGTTCTGACAAGACGTAACAGTATCACCGGAGTTGCTTACAAAGATGAGCCAACGATAATGGCTTGGGAGCTTATGAATGAACCCAGATGTGCCTCAGATCCATCAGGAAGGACCATTCAGGTTAGTTGGATAGACTTTTCCATCTGATCTTTCTGATTCTACATGTCTAGTTTCAAGTTACAATCTTTTCACAACCTCTCAATATTTCTGAACTCAAAAGTCTTGTGATTTTAATTAATTCGTTAATGTTGTTTTGCAACTCCACTCGGGATTGCCAAAATGGAGTCGGTCACAAGAACTGACATGCTCAAAACCTTGTTTGTTCAATTTCCTGCCTCCAAACTCTCGAAGTTGGGGCAATAATTTAAGAACCTATCTTATATTATTGGCATTGGATTAGGTGAGGTTTTGGCAGTATTAGTTTCATTAACATAGTCGGATAAAAGGGTCACTGATAAGATTAACAAAAGTGTTACGCAAAAGGAATGATTATAACGTCCATTAAGAGCTATCAACTCCTCATGAGTAAAAAATCTGGTTTGATCACCGACAAGAAAGCAAAGTTATTAAATAGAAACAACTGTTTGATTTTACTTAATTGTGCTTTGTATGGCAGGCTTGGATTACAGAGATGGCTTCTTACTTGAAATCCATAGATGGAAATCACTTGTTAGAAGTAGGCTTGGAAGGGTTTTATGGACCATCTTCTTCTGAAAAGCAGCAATCCAATCCAAACTTTCAAGTAGGGACAGATTTCATTGCTAACAATCAGATACCTGACATTGACTTCGCCACAGTTCACTCCTATCCTGACCAATGGTAAAGTTTTAATTAAAAATTTCCACCTAAAACCATCCCTGATTTGGTTCTGTGAATGGTTTTCCAGGCAATAAATACATTCCTTACCAAAATGTGGTAATTTTCTTTATGAACAGGTTGCCTGATTCAGGTGAAGAAAGCCAAGAATCGTTTTTGAACAGTTGGCTCAACAGTCATATCCAAGATTCACAGAACATCCTTCGGAAGCCAGTTCTGTTCGCTGAATTTGGAAAATCATTGAGAACGTCGAATGATAATCAAAGGGACCGGCTGTTCAATACAGTCTACTCGGCTATTTATTCATCAGCTAGCAGTGGAGGTGCTGCTGCAGGTGGAATGTTCTGGCAACTACTTACTGAAGGAATGGACTCATTCCGAGATGGGTACGAGGTAGTCTTCAGCCAGAATCCTTCGACAACTAGTGTCATTGTTGATCAGTCTCAAAAGCTCAATCGGATTCGAAAGATGTATGCAAGGCTGAGGAACATTGAGAAGTGGAAGAGAGCAAAAGATATTCGAAACATTGGCAATTAACCTAGAAGATTGAGAAGCAAATAGGTCAAGCTCGAGTATTGATCGTATTAAACTATTTTTATCTTCATAAAGTCAAAAAAGTAGCGTATTCGGTGAAAGTTTGAAGGACTGAATTCTCCGTTGGAGATGAATCAGCTCATCCAATAGTACTTCTTTTAGCGAAAAAGAAAAGGAAGCGATTACACTTGAATCAAAATCATCCCCTCCTCGACTACAGCAATTTTATTCCAGCTCAAGATTAGCTCTGACATATAGCCAACAGGGTTGAAGTTGAAAAGTCAGAGAATAAACAGTGTATTATCAACCCCGTGGCTTGTGTTTTAAGCAATGAACCTATCCATATTGCTAAATGGACTTCATGCCCTTCAATTTATTCAAGTTAAAATACTTCCTCTTCTCGGCTGTTCTTTCACATAAGTAAGGAGTACGTAATTTACATATACAGTAGTTACTTCGTTGTGATCACAGCAACCAAGTGCAAAGATGTGGATCGATTGCTCCGTCAGCTTCATCACCAGGATTAGGCACTTCTAGATAAGGGTTCCTAGGCACTTCTAGATAAGGGTCCCATCTTTGATTGTTGCATTCTTCAGTACGGCTGTGATCCCTGATCTAATGTAGAACCCTTCACTTGGCCTGTCTGCTTCTTCAACACCCTGATAAGTCGAAGCAAACATATGCCAATCAAATACAGGACACTTCTAATTGGTTTCTTTAACATTTTAAGTTGATATGAAGTTCAAAGAACAGAAAGCTATACTTACATCAGCATTTGTGATGATCACATCTTTTCCTATCTTGGCATTCTTATCGATAATACAGTTCCTGGGAGAGAGAAAAAAAGCCATGCACATGTTCCACCATCAGGCAAAAGAATCCAATATGAATATTTAAATTGCTATAAGCAATTATGATTGGATACATGCGCCCCTAATACTCTATTTACAACCCTAATACTATGTTTACAAATTACCAAGATTCGAATTTCTAACATTTAACATTCAATTTAACCTTTTTTATTTTTTATGATATTACAAGAAAGAATTTATAAAGAACCATAAACTTTAGAAACAACATGCTGGTCTCATCTTGTACCTTGCAAGTTTCTGCATGTGTGCCTGTGCATTAGAAAGAGGAGTTGCAGCTTAAATGTTACCTGATTTTGGTATTTTGACCAACACCAATTGGGACCTTTCCTTCTGCTAGCAGAGAGGCAATTTCAGATTCAGTTTGATAGTAGTCAGCACCCATCATCATAGTATCCTGCAGATATAAGTACAATCCCGTTAGGCTATTACTATAATCAGTCGGCACTCCAGAAATGAAAGAAAAATCGGCCAGGCTTCTACATCACCATTTATCTTAAAAAATTCATGCTCATAAAGTCACGTGTATTTATGGGATTTCGATAGGAAAAAATGAATCAAGTGCATTTTGATCCTTTTCAGATGACAGAAATATGCAATTAGAGTGGAGGTTTCATAACATTTGATGCCTTGAAGGCATCGCAAACACAATGCCTCATGGAATGCACTGACTTTTACGGAATGGCTTACAACTTTCCACTAACTTAATGTCACAATATCAATCCGTAAGATCACCATTTGCTGAGTTAAATAGTTTTTTTTTTACAAAGAAAAATGTAATGTGATATTATGTAGGCAAACATTCCATAAAAAGACGATAAAATTCACAATCTGCAGCTGATTAGACACAGGTCTTAAGAGGCACAGCGTGCAGCCTCATAGGATTGTCATGTGTACTAAATATAAACCAAAGCACTATCTGGAACGGCATAGGCTCCTAAAAGCATGTTGTTTCCAGTTGAATTCCTTCAATAATGTGCATTCCAAAATAACTAGCCCCTGCTGGTGTCAATTTCCTAGCACGCCAGCATGCTTAATTTAATCTACTGCCGTCTATGAGCCTATTTTTGTTGAATTAATCAAGTCTAGAAAGGGTAAGAATGTGATGCCCGTGAATCCAGAAGCCTGCCTCTGTAATCAATTAATTTATCACCAAAGAATGTCTTCTTAATTCAGTACTAGCTTTAAACAAGAAGGGAAGAGAAGCGATGAGGCAGGGAATGACTAGGAAAAGAAAGCTAGCTTACTGTAAGTTCAACGCCACTCTCTAAACGTGAGCGAACTCCTACAATAGAATGTTGCACACTACATTCTCGTAGAAAGCAGCCATGTGAGATTATTGCATCAACAATCTGCAATAAAAGAAAGCGTCATGAGGTGCACCAAGCACATTAGAAATTGTAACCTCATTTGAACTTAAAGTCATACCCTGCATCTATCAACTTTAGTTGGCGGCAAGAATCTAGGAGAAGTGAAGAAAGGTGTCTGCGGATCATAAAATTCAAACTTCGGTGCCTGCATTAAAGAAAACCAACTCATCAATTTACAAATCACGACCTTTTTTCCCTCACTGCAGTGCTACCAGGTTAAGTAGCTTGGTCTTTTCCATAATCAGAAAAATGAAATAACAAAAATGTTTCTGATTTGGAATAGGTTAAGTACCACTTCACTGCTAGATGATCTACGTCCATAAAGTAAACAAGCAATTCGGAGATTGCATAGGATTTTGAATTCATTGGAAATGACAAGATACTTCTACCCCATCCACAATATTGTTCACTCTTTTTTCAAAGCATTACCAAAACAATATGCACAGATTTTTGCAGAATGACTTGCTGATTTCACAATATCTAATAACCCAGCAGAGAGAAAATTGCTTTCATCAATTAGCTTAGAGTGTAAAGGTAGATACTGCAGAAACGAAAGGGATGGCAATAACACCAACCTGCTTCGTGAGGCCCAAATTGGCATCAAAAAATGACTTTACTGTTCCAATGTCCTCCCAGTAGTCATTGAATAAGTAAGCCTAGAAAAAATTAAAAGAAATAAGAAATTCAATTACTAGAATAAAGCTAACCTATGCAAATTAACTAGAAATAAAAAAGGACATGTGGATGAATCTATGTTTGAAGGGCAGTCTCACCTGGACATTATGATCCCTCACAGCAGATGGAATGATTTCGGAACCGAAGTCATTGCATGAGGGATAGCTCCACCTCAGAAGCTTCAGCAGGACATCAGTTCTAAACACATAAACGCCCATTGAAGCAATATAGGGAAATTGCATAGCTTCTTGTCTGGAGAGTCCAAGAAGAGTGGTATCAACTTGCTGCAGCAAGAAGAGGATATCACCACGAGCTAAATTTAGATTTAAAAACTGAAGGCATATCAACTGAGAGAAGACCAAAAGGGATCTTAATTAAGTATAAAATTAAGATATTGGAGCTCATGAAAAATAAGATGATTATAGGACTAACTACCATTGCTTTCAGATCAGGGCCCTTGGGTTTCTCGGCAAATTGAACGATACGTCCAGTGTTGTCAATCTTCATCAGTCCATAATCTGATGCACGACTGCAACATATCTAATTTCAATGAATTTCCAAATGCAAAACAACATTTATCTACAATAAATGTTCTGAATGATGGCAAATTGAATGACAACAATTACAGTTTTATAGTTGCAAGGCAAGCAGACACTGCCACAAGACACCATGCCATTTGACATAAAAGGACATTAGAGATACCTGTCATCCATGGGTACACAGGAAACTGTAACATCTGCATTTGTGTCGATATGCTTCTGTAAATACATTTAGACATCGAAAAGCAGAACTTAAGTCAAATTCCAGGAATCAGGCATGCAAGAAAACTGTATTTGATGCAATATCCCACCAGTGAACGCATAAAAATAGTACCTGGACAAACTCCATGTAATTCATTCGATAAAGATGATCACCAGACAAGATCAATACATGCTCCACGTTCTTGTTCTTTGCATCCTGAACAGACCAGTGAAACCCATTTAGTCTAATTTACAGTTTCAAGTCTTCAACAGAAAACAAAATTATGAGTTCTCACCTCAAACACCCATATAAACTGCCTCACAGCATCTGCGGTTCCTTGAAACCACTTCTTTCCTGCTTCCCCCGGAGTTTGAGTAGCTGCCAAAACCTGTCCAAGGTATCTCTTTTAAGAACTTTCACACCAGTAGTTTACAAAAACACTCAATTTAACAACAACGACAACTCTAAAGACGTATGACGATACCGTAATAAGCACTTAACAAGCGATCATTCTTTGATGATTACTGCCTTGCCTCAATAGACCAAAGCATAAGTTCATCTCATGATACACTTCTGGTGGTTTTGAATATAATTTAGCAGATTCAAATTCCTTCTTCTGCACAAAAACCATCTTACCTCCACAAATCCATCTCCAAAACTAACACCATTCCCAAGGTTATACGTGCGAGCTATATGCCGATTGAGCGAGAAAGAGTTAAACTGTGTTAGGATGAAAATCTTCTTTATCCCACTGTTGATGCAATTACTCATAGGAATATCAATCAGCCTGTAACAGCCTCCAATTGGAACCTGTATGGAAGGACACAAACATAAATTCTACAGTTTTCTTCTCAAAAAAATGCAAAAGACCAAATTAACCCAGCCCCGTTATCTCAAATTTGTAACAAAAATTCAATAATTATTTCTAGAAACCATGAGCTAATTAAATCTTACCGCGGGCTTGGCTCTTTTGCTGGTAAGAGGAAAGAGGCGTGTCCCAGCACCTCCACCTAATATGATCGAAGCTACATTACCTGGGTCTGCTTGTTGAGTCTCAAACACAGGTGCTTCAAACGTCTGAAATCAAAATTAATAATAAAAAAAACTTAAGCATCGCAGTCAGACAGAATCAGATGTTAATATATCAACATTAGACGTTGAACAGTTTTTGTACTCACCACAATTTCTTTGTTAACATCTGATGTAAGAACAGAGTAGGCAACTCCAGGCTTAGCCTTTTTCACACCGCTTCTCAGATTTTTCCACAACAGGGCACTCAAATCCCTGCTCTTCGGGTTCTTCTTAATCCTCTCACCCCAAAAGTGAGTCCCTTCATTTCTAATACTTCCCTTGTTAACATTAACCACATTGGCACCAGCACTTACCTTCGATGCTCCACAGAAAGAATCCATCTTTGAATCAAAGCAAGAAACAACAACCCCAAATATATTTAATGTAAGATCCAAGAAATTTAGATTCCTAAAACATTAATAACATGACAATACAAGGATGGCCAAAATGCAAAATTTTTGTTGATAGTCCCTAAACAGAACCAGAGCAGATACAACAACAATGCTAGATAAAGGCCACACTGATATATCTAAAGTTTTGAATGTCAAAGTACAAAAGGCCCGGATAAAAAAAAAACTAAAAAGATCGAGTTTGTTCCAATGACTGATAACAATTTAGGAGAAAAGGATGTGAAAATATGTGAACTTCGAGTGGATTGCAGTTGAAGGCAGAAGAGAAGATTGAATGCAAGAGTGATGATTATTGTGATTAGTTTTGCAAGTTAAGTGAACCAGAAGTCACGAGAAACTAAAGAAGTAAGGGTGGGCTTGAATATTCTACAGAAAGATTTGCAGGAGAGAATCACTTGTGATCACTATGCATGCCACTCTTAACTCCTCAGTCTGCGGCTGCCAGTCTTCTATGGTACTTGAAAGTTGAAACAGTCCTTCTGCCCGTATGTGTGGTTGTTACGGTGTTACCTTTTACCTCACGGTTAAAAAAATATATTTTTTGTTATAATTTTTTAAATTTAAACTTAAAAAAATATTTATTTAGTTAAAATTATTGTAAAATAAAGTTTTAAATGTGAAATAAATAAATAATAGATTTTTATTAATAAATTTTTACATGTGGAATAAATTTTTACATGTAAAATAAATAAATAATAGATTTTTATTAATAAAGTTATACATGTGAAATGAATAAATAATATATTTTTATTAATAAAAATCATGTTATTTTTGCTTTTACAAAATCAAAATTTAAAACGTAATTATGTACGAGGTTCAGTGTAAAAAAATTTATTTTACTAACCATCCGATTTTTTATGTAGTTAGGCAAAGAAAAAATACCACAATAGCAATTATGCCTTAAGTATATGTTTAGTATTGTAATAGTTTTTGTGTCTATAGTTTTAAAATATCAAAAGATATTTTAAGAAAAGATATAAATTGTAATTTTTTTCATAATTAAATTTTAAGAGTGTTTTTAAAATAATCAATGCAAAAATTATGATATATATTAATTAATCGAATACTTTTAAAATTACAGTTGAAGCAAAATGCTATCTCAACCCCATCTCACTACACAAATAAACGGATCTTTAAAGATATGTTTGGCATTGCGGAATTATCATATATTTTAAATATATATATATATATATATATATATATATGTTTTTTAGTTTTAAATTGTTATTTTTTTAATTGTTTTGATCTTTCGGTGTCAGAAATAAATTTTTTAAAATAAAAAAATAAACTTAATTTATTGTCAAACAAAAAACATTTTAAAAAGCAACATCTATCTACCACACAATTAAGCAATACTAACTTTACCCTTTATCCAGATCTCCTATTTCAATCCTAAGAAGTGTTTAATATAATATTTCTACCAAATTAAATAATTATTTTCAAAGAAGAGGGCTTAAATTGAACCATGTAGATCTGATTAAAATTTTATTAAAGTGATGATTTGAACATAAAAAAAGAATTAATGTCGTCAATAGGATCTTAAAAGGAATGTATGACAAGATCAGGGACTTTATGGTACAGAATGAGTAATTATTCATTCTCACTATATTGAGAGATAGACACAAAGAATAAAATAATAAATAAAATAAAATAAAAATCAGTTTAGTTGAGAATATATTTTTATTATTTTTTTATAGGTCTTCAATTTATTTTTTTTCTTTTATCATCTGTCTATGTTTTTTTAAACAGACACAGAAACTTATATTTACTGTGCTACCAAATCTCAAGAAAGATTCTTATAGCAGTCAATATATAAATGTATTTCTTTTTAAATTCATACATCGGAATGCTACATTCTGACACAAAATAATTTACTCAATTAACAAAAAAAGGTGAAAAAAAAGGCACCTTCCTTCCTCTTCTTTTATTCAAGCAGGAAGAGTAGACAATCATTCAATGCATTCTTAATTAATCAGGATAGACTATTTAATTACTGATTAAAATCAACATTAAATTAGCATTTATTATTACAATGTGTTTGCCATGATTCATTGATTTCTCTAGCTCATTCGTAGTGTGGTATATACCAACAAAATAACTGATGAAACATTCAGAATTTAAAAAAAAGATTAGTTCGCTGACGTAGAAGTTTTTATTGATGATTTTGCCGATGGAATCATCAAGAAATATAAATCGAGATCTCCGTACAATGACGTGACCAATCAAACTATTACAAAAGGTTTTAACATCGTAGAATTAGTTTTAAATATTGAATATTTTTTGAAACTGTTTATTTGTATATACAATTTTGATAATCAATTTTAACTAAATAGATTTTTTTAAAAGAATTTAACACACACAACTTTTTTTTTAAAAAAGGATATAATTTATTTAGTTTTAAAAAAATAAATTCATTTTAAATTCAAATTGTCATTCACCCTTCATGCCATCATTTTTACTCTTAACGCCATCATATAGAATTTAGATTCAAAATCAAATATTATTTCGTTACGAGAGGCCTTATTTAAGTATAGCCGACAAAAGTAGATTTTTTTTACTGTCCAACAGGCAACATGTACGGTCGGTGTTGATTCACATGAAGGGGCACATTCTCTGTGTTCGGACTACGAGAAATATCACGCTGGCGCTGAAAATGTGGAGTTTTTTGAGTGCCATGTTTGGTTGTAGTGTGACAGGTGGACATGGACGTGAGGCTGATATTTACTTTAGAAAGCACGAAGCAATGGTACGACCCCACGTGGATGGCACCTCTCCGTCTTGTCACACTGACTCTGGTCCCTTGAACCTGAGGTGGCGTTGGGAGTCCATTGTCCGCGATTTGAATTAATACGGGTTTTGGCTCCCTTTTTACGGTGACGGGAGAAGCAATTGAAATTGTGTTTTTCTTCTTGTAAAAGTATCTGATTTCTCGTGATTTTATACGAGCTTTATTGATTTTTTTTTATTAAAACCTTGATGATAAAAAGCTATGATTTATGGTTTTTTAAAATTTATAATTTTAAAAACTATTACTGAGGGGATGTTTGGTAACACAATGGAGATATTTTTATAAAATTAATTTTTAATTAAAAACATATTAAAATAATACTTTTAAGATATTTTTTTTATTTTTCGCATCAATATATTAAAAATATTAAAAAACACTCTTCGGGAAAAAAAATAAAACAGTTTATAATTGTTATTAAGGTGATTTTGTATGTGAATTGAATGGACACAGATCAAATATTACACGCAAAATAGAACCAATTAAGTTGATGATAAGTTTTATACTTTAATATTGTTCGTCGTTAAAGGCAGAAAGGATTGAGAGAATTATAGACAAGAGGAAATTAAAGGATTAAAAAAGAGAGAGGTTAGATGTATCTTTCATTTAGTAATTAAAAAAATAAAATAAAATTCAATAGAGACTGGAGAGAAATTCATATAATATTTAATTTCTCATTTATATATATACTTCTCAGTCTTTTATATTCTATATGGATTGACTCACTCGTTCTTTTTCTTTTTTATTAGCTAGCTGCAAGTCGTCCATCCTCTCTATGTTCATCCCCCCACTTTACCCCGATCCATCAATTTTTTAATTACAAACATTGCTCAAAAGTAATTAATTACTACTATAAATAAGAGAGAAATTTTAAAAAATATATTTCTGATCATAATGGATGAATTTTTATGTATTTGAATATTATTTTTCTTAATCTTCAGATCTGTTTCTCTCCCCGGCCAGAACAACTCATGGGATAGCAACTAGTAGCTAGCTACTCTACGAGTGCTCGAATTTTTTTTTCAAATTGATCGAGGGCACTACACGAGTCATCATGCATAAAAATAATAATTATAATAATGGGATTTGGACAATGGATACATGAATTCCAAGGTAGAGAGATATTTGTTCTTATGGAAGAGAGATGTCTGCATGTCCACTTCTATTTTTTAAGTATTTGTTATGAATTTAATGAGCCGACATGATCTTTCGTAAGCTTGGCATAACGGTATAATATCGAGCAAGGCGTCTCCTCAACGTGTTCACGCAGAAAAGTGCTCCGTTTCATGACCGTGCCTGCTGCATCGGTGACCGTTCACGTTGCGGCCTCTTACTATTTATATGCCTCCACCACTCACCGTTGATCCCCGTTTTCCTCCTTACACGCCTTGCTCGGACAATATTTGTGGTGGAGGAAGGAAAGGAAAAGGAAGAAAAACCAGTTTGCTGTGCAACCATCGGATGAATCTTGTCATGTGCGACCATTCCTTTTCTTATTTTTTAAATCTTGATTTGAATAAATTGGGTAAAATAACTTTTAATTCCAATCAATAACTTATAAATATACTTATAATTTAAAGTTGTTTCAATTTATTTCGCTTGATTATATATGAATCGAACTATGTATTATTTATAAAATATAGTTTTTGAATTATAAATTAAAGTAAAAAGACATGATTTAAAAGTCGTGTGAAGAGATATTTTAATCTCCTTAATTTATCAATCTTAACTAATAATAAGCTTAAAGTAAGGTAAGATATAAAGTAGTCTCAAAAGCTATGACGGTTGAATGACCCGTACGTCTATTTTGGTTACTCAGCAATTTTGATCATATCGTTAAGTTGGTAACAACGTCTTAAACACATAAAAATCCTGGCGAAATCAAGAAATCATGATTGCAGGGGCCAAAGAATCTGAAAATGCAGCTGGAAAGATATTGCTGTTCGGCAAATTGTATGTATGCAGACGAAAATACTCGAGAAAACCCCACTTCAAATTCAGTGTCACTGTGTACAAGTTCCCCTACGGCGTGCTTCACTCGATATCTTTCTTTGTTTTTACGTTACTTTAATTTTAAAAAAATTAAATTGATATTCTTTTAGTATTTTTTAATATATGATAATTTTAAAAATAAATAAAAAATAAAAAAATATTTTAATATATATTTTTTGAATAAACTATTTAAAATATATATTGTACAACAATTTCAAATATGCTTTACCATAATTATTAAACTCGGACCGGCCAGACGAGTTGACTCGGGACCCGGTCAACCCGGTGGCTAGACCGGTCCTGGTAAGGCAAAAGACCGAGATAAAAAAAATCCTACAAAACTCAGTTGACTAGCCGGGTTGATCCGTGACTCGGCGACCAGGCAAAACCTGGTTGAGACTCTTTTTTTTTAAATGTGTTTTTTCTCCTAACAAGAGACCATAGTTATTAGACCCGATCCGGGGGTTGACCCAATCAAGGAGCCGGGTCCTGGGTTACACGGGTTGACCCAGGTCAACCCGAAAAATTTAAAAAAATATTTAAAATTTTAATATTTCATATGAAAAAATTAAAAAACAATCTGTATGAATATGAAAAAAAAATTCGGGTCTCAACCAGGTTTTGACGGGTCGCCGGGGTCACGGGTCAACCCGGTTTCGCCGAGTTTCTTCTAGAGGTGAGCAAAAAACCAACAAACCGATTAAACTGGAAAAAAATAACAGAAAAAATCGAATCATGAAAAAAACCCGATTAAACTGAGAAAATAAAAAAATAACCAAAAAAACCGAATTATGAAAAAAAACATATTAGAATATTTCAAAAAAAATGGTTCGGTTTCGGTTTCATAACCCTAAAATCAAAAAACGAATCACACCGGTTTAGTTAAGAAATAAACCGAACCGAACCAGAAAAAACCAAACCGAAAAGAACTCATTGGAAAGTCCAAAAAAATCCTAAAAAACAATATAATTTTCAGTTTTTAATATAAATTAACCAAACCGAACCGGATCGCATCAAAATGAACCGAATTGAAATCGATTTCAGTTTTTTTTTATATATTTTACAAAATTTCAGTTTGATTGTTTTTATAGATAAAAACAGAACCGAACCGAAAATGATCACGTTTAATTTTTTCTTTTCCCAATTTTTTCCTTGCCCGGACCGGTCCAGCCACCGAGTTGACCTGTCAAGCCGGTCCGAGTTTAAGGACTATGCTAAAGACCCCTCCTTTTTATTTTTTTCAGTTGGTTATTAACCATTTTCAAAGTTCACTATATAAATATTAGAAAAATATTTTATTTTTTGAACGTGGAATTTGAAGCCGTTTAATATATATATTTTATGTTCACAAGAAAAAAATTATTTTTTCAATATGAGATTTGAAGTCCTTTAATATATATATTTCATATTCATAAGAAAAAAAGTCATGTTTTTTCAATGTACAATAAGAAAATCTTTCTGGTTTAAATACTTCAATTTAAAAGAATAACATTCTAACATAATATTTTTTTAATGTGGGATACAAAACCTTTTAAAATAATCTTTTAAACTTCAATATATATAACGTGTACGGCTTATATTTACATTGACTGTTTTTTAATTTTTTTATATGAAATATTAAAATTTTAAATATATTTTTTAATTTTTTCAAATTGATTCGAGTTAATCCAAATTTATTCAGATTAATTCGTATAATTCAGAACCCAACATTTTAATCGGGTCAAACCTTGGATTGGGTGATAACTATGGATTAGACACAAATACATAGTAGCGGCCCCTGTGTGGCCTCATCGCCTCGTCCACTGATTCATGAGTATGTGGCCATTTAGGGCCCAAAACACTTGATAATTAAAAGTCTATTGATATTTCTTATTGTCGAGAGAGATAATAGGGGTGATAGTGACTATATTGCTCACACTGATGTGGACGAGGATATCGACTGATGGGAAACAAAAACCATAGATATAAGACAACGTTTGTTTACGTTGTTGCGGCTGCGTTTCACTTGAAACGTAGCTCCTACATGTTTGGTTACCAAAAAAATGAGATTTACTGTTCATGGGCCCCACCTTTTGTTGCGTTTGCAACGCAGCAACGATCGAAGCAGCTTGGAGCTGCTTTTGTTGCAACTGTGTTACAACACAGTAAACAATGGCACGCCTTGCAGCAGAGGGATAATCAGCCCTTCCCCTTCCCCTTCTCCTTCTCTAAAGCAGCTTGGGGCTGCTTTTGTTGCAACTGTGTTACAACACAGTAACAATGGCGAGCCTTGCAGCAGAGAAATAGCTAGCCCTTCCCCTTCCCCTTTCCCTTCTCCTTCTCCTTCGCCTTCTTCTTCTCCTCCTCCTCCTCCTCCTCCTTCTTCTTCTTCTTCTTCTTCTTCTGCACCATGTCTCCACTGTTCTGCAACGTGAACAGTGGAGACTCCACTGTTCACGTTGAAGAATAGTGGAGCGCAACTCCCTCACCACCGCCCAGGGCCGCCGCCCCTTCTCCTTCTCCTTCTCCTTCTCCTCCTTCTTCTTCTGCACCATGTCTACACTGTTCTGCAACGTGAACAGTGGAGTCTCCACTATTAACGTTGCAGAACAGTGGAGCGCGGCTCCCTCACCATCGCCTAGGGCCGCCGCCCCTTCCCCTTCTCCTCTCTTTCTTCTTCTTCTTCTTCTTGTTCTGCACTTCTCCGTGTCTCCACTGTTCACGCTCTTCTTCTTCTTCTTCTTCTTCTTGTTCTGCACTTCTCCATGTCTCCACTGTTCAGCTACATGAACAGTGGAGATCAGCTCCATTGTTAATGGGCTGAACCCGAACCTAAATGCATCGAATCGGTCCGACCCAAACCTAAATGCATTGAACCGGATGTGACCCAGTAAAATAAAAAAAATCTAAATTTTTTTCTCAATATTGTGTTTTATTTGAAAAACTAATGTTTCACATGATTCAATGGCACTACATAATTACATTTGAAGGAGATCGTATGATGGTGTAACATTTGCAGAATTTGATCACAATCTTAATTTTATTCCTGATGATATTTTACCTTATGTTGTTGCACGCTCAGGAAACCATGGAAACTGTAGTTCTTATTGAATAGATTTCATACATGATGAAATTGAACATAGTTTAATCTGATAATAAAAATACTTTATATAAAGTATTGTTTATTTCATGATGTAATAGCAGTAATTAAATCGTTAATATTTCAATTAAAAATCATCAATATTAATATATGTCTTTTTTAATTATTTTATAACCTTAATTTGAAAAGCATTTTTTAACCAAACATATTACACTACTTTTTCTTCAACCTCAATTTCAACCACAGTTTTAACTAAACACCTATTTTTTCAAACCAACCTCAACTAAAAATACTTTTTATAAAACAACTTTTTTTAAATCACAACCGCAACCACTACCACAATACCAAACACGCTCTAAAACTTGATCCGCTGAGCAGATTAATCTAGGATTCGAGTAATTTAAAATCTTAACTGGGTTTTAAATGATTTAAATTTAAATTTGTAATTAGTCCTATAAAATCTGGATGATATAGTGTAATTCAGGTGAGATTCAATTTTTTTTTATAGTTTTTTTAATAAATTTAAAAAATATAAAATTAATTTATGAATACTTAACATTATTTATTTTTTTATAGTCTATATCCTCATTAAATATTTCATAACTTTTCCAATAAGCCAGATTTTAAATGTTTAAAACCTGGGCTTGCAATTAGTCTTAGGTAAACAAATTCTACTCTTAAATGAAGGATAATATATATTTTTTTTCTTTACATTTTTTTAACTTTAAAATTAATTTATACTAAAATATGATCAGTGATTTAACAACTTAACCTTTATTAACACTTATGATTACGTGTAAAATTTCTTCATAATTATTTTTTTAATTTTTTTCCCTTGCTTCTTTGAATGACAAGAGGACTTGAACCCAATATCTTATTTACGAATTGTTTTCTCGTTGAATGGCAAGAATATAAAACTCAAATCCTAGACCTCACCTCCATTCATATAAGAGAGAAGCATTAACGCAACTAAAAGCCCAGTAGAAAATTTATCTATGATTTTTAAACATTTTCAAGATATAAAAGATAATCAAGAGAAGATAAAAAAAAAAAAAAAAAAAAAGAGTTCTTAAACTTCTTCAAATTACTTACCCTAACATTTTGATGCGTTACAGGCCTGCCTGGCCCAAACAAATCATAAATACTGACCCAAATTGACCCAATCAACACCAAAAAGCCCATGACCACAAATAGCCTCTTCTCTCTTCTTCACACAAAAAAATGGCGCTTAGTCTAACCATCACATCCCTCCAAATCAAATCGATCGCTCCTCCTCTCCTACCTATCAAAAAGGTATAATGAGCTCAAACCCACTCATATAATCATTAATGTTTTTTCTTTAAATTTTAAGTGAAGGTGAGTGGGGCGGGGGGTTATGGGCTGCATCTGACGTGCAGGAAGAGAGATCTACGCCTAGAATTCTATGAAGACGCAACGGTGTATTGCATTGGAGAGTTAGTGATGGCAACAAGTGGGACCAAGCAGGAGTACGTGGTGGATGTGTGGTCAGGCAACCATCCGTTTTACCTCGGGAACCGGTCTGGTGTTCTTGTAGATTGACCAGGTGGAGAAGTTTCGTAAGAAACTCAGAGAGCTCTCGCAGATTATGGGAATTCCTGTACTTAAAGGTGAGTTTATTTTGCCCGCCAGGGAAAAATCTGTTGCTGGTAAAGCGGGCAAGAAGAAGTGGATTCTTAAGGCGTGGATAATTGTTTGGGTTATTGGGGGGGGGGGGGGGGGTTTGTTTTTGGTAATAGTAAAAAATTGATGCACCAATGTTTGATGAAATGCCTATTTTTTTTTGGGCTGATGCAATACTGGAATGCCGCCTTCTGGTGCTTATTTTTGGATTAATTGCTGGATTTATAGCAGAATAGAAGTAATGGAATCTACCTGGCTGGATAACTATAAGTTAGGATTCTTTTTTAGGGTTGTGACTGTGACATATTTAGGCAAATCGTACAAGGTTTATGAGAGATTTAAGGAAAATATGACTTCTGCATTGTTGCATGATCCGCTGTTTAGATGGAAACATGTGTAGAAATCATTCTCGTTGGATACATCATACATGGAGCATGTTATGGAATTCCTTTCAAATGTTAACAGTGAGTGCTAATCTCTCTGATGATATTCTGTTTCTTTCAACTTTCATGGGAATGGGAATCGTAGATTGTAAGTTGTTGATGTTCTAGAAAAGAGTTAAGGGTGGTGGAACTTTTATTTTCCTCTTGCGAAGGACTATCACAGATAAAAGAAAGGGATACTCGTAAGAACAATTTATTTCATTGATAGGACGGTTTAGATTGACTTGAAGGACATAAATGAAACCCTTAGTGGCCATAGATGGCTTATTTGACAGATACTAAGCACACAGTAGGGATGATCATCGTCCAGCCATAGTGCTCAAGACTTAATTAACAGTTGAAGTAACAGAAACATGCAAATCCTGGGAACTGTGCAAGCCAAGCTCCGTGAACAGCCTTTTGCAATGCCTTGCATTCTCGAGTTTAACCCAATGAAGTTGAGTTTTGATATCTTGCCAAACTTGCGAATGCTTGGGCCTGACACATAGTCGAGTCTAATAGAGCCGAGTCTAACATCTTGCCAGATTCTCAAGCACTTGAGCCAAGCTTATAATCGAGCTCAAAGGAGTTAGGCCTGACATTTCGCTAGATCCACATGCGTTCGGGCTTAGCGCGTAACCGAGTACAATGGAGTTGGGTCTGACATTTTGCCAGACCCACATGCACTTGGACCTGGCTCATAGTCGAGCCCAAGGGAGTTGAGTATAGCATCTTGCTAGACCCTCAGACGCTTAGGCCTCGCGCGTAGTCGAGTCCAAGGAAGTTGAGTTTGATATCTTACCAAACCCATAGGCGCTCGGGCCTGGTGTGTAGTCGAGCATGATGAAGTTGGGTCTGGTATCTTGCTAGATCCACGGGTGTTTAGGCTTAGCGTATAGCCGAGCTAAAGAGAGTTGGGTCTGACATCTTGCCAGATTCAAAGGTCCTTGGGCCTAGCGTGTAACAGAACCTAAGGGAATTTGATTTGGTGGACCCTCTTCTCATGGATTTTGACTTTTATCAAGCTTTTATAACGAGTCTTTTTTTTCTTCGCTCCTTTAGCCATAAGCTCCGTGAGGAAATGAATTTTAATATGAAATACACTCTTCCATCACCTATAAAATCAAGATTGATTAGGGGTGTAGCTCAACTAGTCAGATTCTAGATTTGCTCCCGAGAGATCACTAGTTCGAGTCCCACAAATTTTAGGGCAACTAGAGGCTTATGTGGTTGTTAACTTTAGAATCTCGGAAGATTAATCGAGGTGTGTGTAAGCTCGGCCGGTCACCCACGGTTACTTAAAAAAAAAAAAAAAAAGGAAGAAGAAGATTGAGGGACGATATGCAGCGACTAAAAATCTACGTGTGTTGGCTATCATGGAGGTTGAGTGGCGTTGCCCGAGAGAGAACCTATATGAGATACATTAAGAATATAAAGGGAAATTTTAAGGGAAAAAAAAATCAAGGGAACAATCAGTAATGAATTGCTGTTTTTATTTTTTAATAATGAAGAAACCCGTCTCATTATTAGCAAAATATACATGTATAAATATTGACTGTCACGAAAAAAGATTGAAATAATTAAATTTGAAGGGCATGATCTTCGCTTGTTTATTATGCTTACGGGGGCATTGAAAATGAATTTGCTACTGTATTACTATTAAATGTGTGTTTTGCAGTGGACTGTATAATATTTTTTAAAATAATTTTTTATTTGAAAATATATTAAAATAATTTTTTTTTAATTTTAATTTTTATATTTTACACCAACATCAAATCTATCAAAATAATAATAATAATAAAATTATCAGTTTTACATTTCCTTCTTCTCTTACGAGATTTATAGTCGGAGGCGTGATCTATTCTATTATACAGGAATTGCCTCTGGGCCATCGAGACCCTCTAAAGTCTAAACGATCTCACATGCAAGAAGATTGGGACAGAGAGATCACTCATTCACGCAGAGTCGAGCTTTTGTAATGAGTCACGCAGAGTCTTCAAAAGGGAGTTCTCGATCGTCTCTTTTGAGCGATCAGCCTCACTACGAGCCATTCGGGCGATTTTTGCCTTCTTCTCTTTTTTCTTTTTAGTACATACATTTACATTCTTTGGAGGAGAGAAAGGATTGGTCGAGCGTCTTCAAATTTTTCATGCCAAATAAACTTTTAAGACATACTCAAAACACATGTAGAAATGCAATGTCAAACAGCCTCCAATGCGGCGGCGCCCATTTGCTTGGATCAAGGAAATCTATATAGCCTGTATCGCCAAAGTAGAGCTACTTTTTCTTGGGTCATGGGCTTTGTTGGTAGTGAATAATTGCTTACTTATTCTGTGCCTCGTTTCTCTGTGGAATTTTATAAAATAAAATTAAAAGAGATTAGATATAAAAAAATATAGTAATGTATTCAATTGAAGTGTTAAAAACAAAGATATAAAAATATATTTAGAAGGGATTTTTCATGCTGTAAGCTAAATCTTAGCAGTCAGATAGATACGAAGCTTATTATGGATTATCTGGCAGAGTATGTTTCACTCCTTCGGCTAGAAGAAAACATGTTAATCTGACAAATCGTAGAGCACAAGGTTCATGATTTTGACACATAGCACATCCAAGGAACACTAGAGTTGACTACAATTATAATTGCTGCGCCTTCTTCACTCTAGCACTTCAGCTCACGGCAAAGTGGAATCTTCTTCGTGACTAGACTTTTATTTCCACTCTGTCAATTCTCAAAGAAAAGAAAAAAACTCGATGAACCGCGTAATATCATGAAATTATACCCATTTTCAAGACATATTTCTTCATTTAATTATGAAAAAGAAAGAAATTGTAGTTAATTCTCTGCTGGATGTTCCATCATTGAGCAGTAAAATATTGAAAGAACAGGTAATTAAATCTTGCAAAAACCTACACGCTGGATAATTTCTTTATCAGAAAAGATAAGAGAATCGTAGAAATACTTGTGTTCTTATCCAATATCTACCATTGTAGTCTTATCTAGTCTAAAGTTAACAAAAGCAATGACCTTTTCATCTCCCCCCCTCTTCACCTTCTTTCTTTATTTTTCCTTCTTGAAGGGGGCAAGCTCCTAGGAATGCCACGAGTTAGGACATTCAAGATAAGATTTTATCCAAACAATCACATGATATCTTCAAATTCCATACTTGTTAGCTTCATATTTTAACTTAATTGTAACCGACCAGGTTTTTCACAGCCAACAAAAATGACAGGGAAAGCTTATTTCAATATAAGAATGTGAAGAAAATAAGAAAATCTAATACAATTTTCCACGAAATCTCTTGCTTGTCAAAACTAAGATGTAGAGGAGACCTTGATGCTCTTTTTTATTCGTTCTCTAATCTATGCAAGACTTGTGTTCCCGAACCGTTGGCTGTTTTCTACCTAGTCAAAGTTTATTACGCAAACAAAAAGTTAGCATGACTGTGACTAGTGATCTTATAATGCATATACTCTTTCAGAACCCATGAATTAGTGAATCCAAACATGCAGGGTTGGTGAATGCTTTCTATATGCCTTGCTAGCCTTGATCACTCTTAGAAGCTTAGTCCAAGATTGCAAGTGGACATGTCAAGTTTGAGAAATTAGTAGGTATACTAAATCTATCGTATTATTGTTCATAAACTTTATACAATGGAAAAAAAAGATTTAACATCTTAAGATACTAACCACTAAATTAAAAAAAAAGTTGAATTTAAAAGCGTGCAGGAATTGCCCTTCACAATTACAAATACCTTAACAGATCAATTTAAGATTCAATTGACCTGTTTCATTGCTTGTGCTGGTTGTAAAAAAAATCAACTTAGAGTTGATTTGGCTTAACCTAATCGATCTTGTAGATCAATTTAAACTTGACTGAAATAATCAAAACCCAAATTAACTTTTTAAAAAAATTCAAAATAAAACTTAAATTAACTTATTTGATTCAAATTTTATATTGATTTGACCCATTTAACTATAATCATGAAACTAACATAAGAGTAAAGTGTTTTATTTTTTTTTTGTTCCTATAGTGTTTCGGTAACAAAGATAACAATTGCAACTTTAAGTGGCGAGCAATATTATTTCAAGGAACACGAGACTGTTTATTTTTATGTTTTAAAATATTTTAAAAAATTTTAATTTTTTTTATTTTAAATTAATATTTTTTAGTATTTTTAAATTATTTTAATACGCTGATATAAAAAATATTTTTTAAAAAATAAAAAAATATTATTTTAATATATTTTCAAATTAAAAATATTTTAAAAAACAATCATTAATAAAACCACATTTGCAAACATGTTATAAGACTGAACCTCTAGAATTGCTGGTGGCTTGGAAATAGGCTCACATGTAATTGAATGAGATAGGTTCTCCAAATAAACCCTTGAGATGTATTATTAACTTTATTTATTTATTTATTTCCTTGGGCCCCAATTACTTAACCTTTTCCTTTCGCAAACAAATAATTTTAGCAACCATTTTCTTCTCCCTCTTTTTTTTTTTTAAATATCAATCAAACATAGCCTTCACCTAATCTCACCCTTTTTTTAATCAGGATGCCAAAAGTTAGTATCGGCAAAGAGATATATATCAAGTAATTTTAATTTTCCTAGATTTCCGGAGTTACCAATATCTCTGTCACTTGCACTTGCACTTGCACTTGCACTTGCAACGTGCCATGGTACTGTTTCTAAAAGCTCCTCTCTCCACCGCCAGCCCGTGCCATGGTGCTTTTTGAAGACTAAAATATTTCAACTGAAACAAGCCACTGTGCTTTTATTTTGCTTTTTTTTTTTTCTAACTCATTGCCATTCTCATTCTTTAGCATAATGGTAGATTAGATGTGTGGGTCCTTTATATCAAAAAAATTGTTTTGAATTTCATAGATGTAAAAGTGTTTTGAATAGTTTTCTGGGTAAAATCTTTTTCTACAGGTGGTTTTTGGTAATTATCCCTGGTTTTCTCCCCTAATTTATTAACATTTTCCTTTATTTAACAGTTTGGTTACCTCCATTAGAAAAGAAGAAGAAGAAGAAAAGCAAAAAAAAAAAAAGAGGAAAGTACGTAATTCTAATATATACCTAACGGGAAGTTGTTGATTAATCTGAACTCCGAAAAAATAATTAAAAAAAGGCCGTTGATGATCTACAAATCCCATGGAATGAAGAAGAAGAAATAATTAAAATAAAATGAAGGAATGATATGAGTTGCTTGTGCATGTGGCTAGCAACATCCAAATTTCTTTCTCTGGACTCACCTGAACAACCTGACTGTCAAATTGAATCTCATTTCCCATTGGAGAAATTCTTGTTTACTTTTTTTTTTGGCCCTTTTCGCAGCAGGTTCCAGGGAGTCATGTGATAGTTCCCTCCCTTCTCTACCTGCACAGCTGCTGGTCCTGGTCACTTCCCGAGCCCTAAAAAGTGTTGCAGCGCTTAACTTCGCAAGCGTGCGGTGTGTGATCACTGGCCATTAAAGCATAGTTTTCATACTCATGTTAGATGTCCGACCCAGTTGAGGCTGAGTTGCAAGGTTAATCTAAGTTAATTTTAATATAATTTTATTTTAATTTTTTGAATTAACAGAGCATTGTCTCATCTGAATTTGGTCTGGTTTATGTCATTCAGATTTGAACAAGTCAACATCCATAATGATTCTAAAGCAAACGCGACCTAGATCCTAGATAGAATAATTATCGGGTTAATATATTGGGACGGGAAGGGTTTAATTACAGCTATACATTAAATACCTTTCTGGCTTGCTGGGTATAATATCTGGATTAGTGAATCTATATTTCATGGGTTTCATCATCTTCCTCGACAAAACCACGAGTTCATGAGGGCCCATGACCTTGTATGTATCTACTTTGTGTCCTTTTCTTAGAGCTCATGAATTTCCCATGTCAGCGACGCCCAGTGCTAAACTATTCACTTTGATCACGAACCCAATTGCCTTTTCTTTCTAGTTAATATATATTTTCTATCTGCTCCCCTTTTTTTTTTCATTTAATTTACTCCACAACCAAACAGACAAAAGTAAAGCTAGCACGCCGATTGAATTTGAATCTTCGGGAAATCATCTGCATTAGAACATGTGATGCATTGCATTTAGCATCCCGGTAAAGATTTATTTTTATGGCAGAGACGTCATTGGCTGAATATTATGGTATTGAAGGAATTTCTAACCATTTTCAAGTCAAAAATACTTTTAAAAAATTCCTAAAAACATAAACAAAAATTGTGCTAAACATCAAGTTTTGATGAAGTTGGTTCTTCAATTTATAATATATTTAGGGGTTTTTCATCTGTGTCCCGAGGCCAAAGGCAAACATTTAATGATGAAATTAAAAGGTTTTACTCACATGATTGTAGATTTATTTATATTTAATAAAATTCATAATTCAATATTACTGGTTATAAAAATTAAAATATTTTATTTGTATCATTTAATTCATGCCATAAAGTCACTAGTCTATTATTTATTCAAAAGACATTGCAACTTTTCAACGAATCATGAGATTGTAAATTTTACCTTAGTATTGCACAGATTCCTACGTTAATTTTTTTATCTCGTAAGATTCTTTGAGGTGAGTGCATGTATGCATATTGCATAGTAATTAAATACAATCATGGTTGGATTAGTTTTTCAGTTCACTCCAATCAATTATTTTTTAAAAAATAATGATATTTGTTTTTAAATTAAAAATTATATTGGAGTTAATTTTACTAGATTAATAGAATCATGAATTAACTAGTCTGATTAACTTGGTCAAACCAAATAATTTATAAATGTATTTTTTTATAACTCGGTTCAAATTAAAAACAAGTTAGTCGAGTTTTGAGTTGACCTACTAAGCAAAATTAAGTTTAATAAAATGCATTGCATGGAAGGAGTATGTTGTTGGTGTTCAAAATGTAGTTGTTGAATAATTAACCATAAGGAAACCTAAATAAGTTCATTGCACATTATTATTCACCAAAAAAGAGTCACTACACATTAATATTAAGGGAAGCAATCTCCGGAAAACATAACAGGAAAGGAAATGTCGATAATACAAGATCCAGTAACGAAAAAGCTTGTGAAGATCAAAGGATCTTCAACTCTAATCAACTCCCGCAATGTGCTAAACACAAATACCATGTCCACGCTTCATTGATCTAGATTGGAATTTCTTTATATATATTTCCTTATATCAAAATGGGGAATGGAAACATTGCAATTTATATTTATATAAGAGTACTGAATATATCCACGCTTCAATGATTTTGAGAATGATAAGATTGCTGATTGCAATCTGAAAAAGTAAAATGATAAACAAATTGATGAATCGGTAGTTTTCTTGCTTTATGAAAAAGCATAAGTATTTGTTCAAAAGATACAAATACAAGGTGATAATCCAATAACATGTTGCATTCATGTGCAACATCTCTAGTTTTGATATGAGTCTAACTTGTTTGCAAGTTTAATATTTTTAGGTTCAGTTATATATTGATCCCAATCGGACATGAATTTGATGAGGTATCAGACCCAACATTTTTAAATTTAGTTATGTATTGAGCCAAAATAGACATGAATCTAACGAACTGTCAAATACAACGTCCTTGAGTTCAACTACGTGTTGAGCCCAAAAGAACATGGATCTGGTGAGCTACCAAACTCACCGCTTGTGAGTTTGGCACCGTATTAAGCCTAAATGGATACGAATCTTGTGAATAGCTAGACCTAGAACTCTTGGGCTTGGCTGCGTGCTGAGCCCAATTAGGCATGGGTTTAGCAAACTACGAGATCCTCCGCCCTTAGACTTGGTCGCGTGTCAAGCCCAATTGGGCATTGGTTTGGTGTGCTACTTGACCCGATGTCCTTGGGTTAACTATGTGCCAAATTCAAGTGGGCATGTGTCTGATTCACTATCATACCCATTGACCGTAAGTTTGGTAGCATGCCACACACAAAGGACTAAAAGGTTTAGAGATCATTATAGGCCCCATGTTGGGTTATTAGGTTTTGTTTGTTTGTTTTTATAACTTTTAATATAAAATATTAATGTTAGGGATATTTGTCTCCCTACACCCAAAGGTGTATAAAAACTTTTCTAAGAGCCTACCATATTTTCACCCCATTAATATCGTATAGGGGATATTTGTTTCTAATTAATGTTATTAGAAAAAAATGACTCTCTAACCCCTCTACTTTAGTCCAACGATAAAGTTCAGGAGTTATAAACACCCTCTAAACCACTTAGGTAAATGCCTGATCATTTTTATTCTCTAGACACTAATACTTCTAAATCCTAGGGTATTTATCGTACCAAAATAAGAACAAACACTTTTGTTCTTGAAATTTAATGTTCATTCTCTCATTTATTACAATCTATTTTCTTAAAAGCTATATATTAACTTTATTAGCTGAGGATTTCTAAACCCTACCAGAATAAACTGTTTTGCAGTTGCTTGATCTTCTACCATCAATTATCTATTTTTTAAACTTGAAAGAATAAAATATTGACATGAATATATGATTATCTATTATCCAAATGCAAAAAAAACCTTGTACCTGAATATATTGGATTTTAAAATATCATCGCATATAATTTTTTTATATCAAAATCATATACTAATTGGTCAACTAATTAAGAATAAAGTACATATACCCTAATGATAGATTATTAGTTTTCATAAGAAAAAAAAATTATTGCATGTATTTCTATTAAAAAATTTCTAAGTTTGTTTGTCTATATAACATTATTGTTTTAAGAAATTATCCAGCACTCTAATAGAAACCAGCAACAGTTAAGTATAATTTTATTCCTATATAAAACAAGTATAATTTTATGGCCATTCTTAAGAGAGGAAAATACAAATAGAGGAAAAAATATATACTTATCAAAAGTGAATTTATTTATTTATTTATTCAGGAAACTAGAACTTAAAGTACCTGCACTAGGACAACGTCTATTTTAATTGAACTGTATAAATATGATTTTCATTTCTATTTATGAGCTTTGATTCTATTTTATTAATGTTAAAAAAAGATATTACTAGATTACTTTATTTTTATTCTTATAAATCACATCAATTTATTCACTTGAATCAATTTAGTTTGTGAAGGATCTTGCCCTTCGCGATTAATTAAAGGATTAAAATGGTAAGTTTGCAATTTGCAATTATTTATAACCTCCAGCCAAAATGGAAAACGGCAAGATCGCAATCCACGTGTCCTCTATCAAAATGAGAAACTATGAAAAAAAGAAAAAGAAAAAGAAAAAGAAAAAACAGAGAGCCCACTATTAGGAAGGAGTAATATTAAATATGTAGAGATTATAGGCCACGACACAACAGTTGATGGAGACCTTCCGTGCCAGTAGTCCATGCCATGCATCTCTTCTGCACATACTTGCCCATAGACCCTCTTCTGGTCGAAGTTTCGGCCCTCGTTGTTCAGACTCTCTCCCCTTTATTAATTAATTTTTGTTCGCATTTATAAATCTCTGTATATCATAGAATGGGAAGACTAATTATTCTCTATAAAAGCCTCCCTCCCCTCCCACCTCCCGAGAGATCTATCTGTATTACAATTTCAACTTTCCTCATAGAACTTCAACAAGAACCAGACCAATAAGGCAACACTGTACCAAAAAAGAGTTAGCTATCTCAGTCAGAATCCCTGCTATCCCTCTCGGTATCCCTATTTTCTCTCACTTTCCTTCTCTGCAAGAACCCTTTTCTCCGAGCAACGCCAAAGCCCCTTACAAGCTCTCTTTACTCTCTCGCTCTCTCTATATCTATGTCTCTTTCATAGCCTACGATTGCCGTTCCTTATCAAGTGGCTTCTTTCAGATCAAAACCCCACAAACCAAAAATGTCTAGTTCCTTTGAAATATTTGACAAAGTGAAGGCTGCGAAAGCCGATGCTATGAGAAGGTACGACAGAAAGAGAAACCTTTACTGCTTCTTGGAAACTGTGGGAGCTTTAGTCTTGCTTTGGTGCTCCTTCTCTTGCTTCCCTGTCATAACACATGCAGCCTCTCGTTATCTCTCCTTTTTTAACCAGAAAATCTATGCTTTTGTGCTTGCAAACGTTTTTATTCTAATCGTCGTCTACCTGTCATCTACAACACCCAGCAACAATGACCAAAGCGACACTCCAATCCAAACCGATATCTATGACGAGTACGTTTCCTTCTCCACCTCCTGTCCTCGGTGGAAAACAACCACCGGAGAGGACAAACAGTTTGTTGTTTCATCGCTGCAAGAGGAACCAGTTCAAGCAGAAGAGAAGAATCCAGTTCGTGAGAAAGATACACTCGACGACGAAAAACAAATTGTTTGCTGCGAGAAAACTAACGATGCTGCCAATGTTGATGAAATGGGAAAAAATCCAGTTCGTGATCTTACAGTGGTGAAAGAGGAGAAGTTTTTCAGGAGGACGCTATCAGAGAAACATGGGAAAGAGAAAAGGGAATATCCACGAGAGTTTCGAAGATCGGAGACGGAGATTGGAAGGGAGACGTTGACTGTAGTCCGTACTGGTGGCCTTAATTATAAGACTCCGGGCGCCGCGAGAAAGTCGATGCTGGAGATGAATAGTGACGAGTTTAGGCTTACAATTGAGAGATTTATTGCTACTAAGAAGAAGATTTTGAGAGAGGAAAGTATTGCTTTGTCAAGTGAGGAAAAGGAAGAATATTTAGCTATTAATTATAGATAATTAATTAATATTTAGCAGTATTAGTGGAAAAATGAATAAAAATAATTAGGTACCATAAAATCGAGATGGTTTTTATGATTCATGATGCATAATTCGCTTAGTTCATCCTTGGATTGCCCGAAACAAATATCTTTAAAATTGAAGAATCTCATGAATCCTTAATTTTATTGTTTTTTTTTTTAAGTCTTTATATCCATAATAATACAAATAAGATTTAAATATATGGAATTGTAACTCTGAAATGACTTTATTGTATTACGCATGATTTCCCTTTTATTACTATTATAATTTTCATCTCTCTTTTTTTTTTTTGTTATTTATGTTAATTTCTGGAATTTTCAAGCTGATGGGAAATCTTCAGTTTGAATTGTGCTTGATTTTGTTGTGGTCAGAAATGCAATTCACATGGAAGGAGACAGGGATGAACTCCAGAGTTTATAGACTAATTTTTTTTTGGCATGTTGATGGCTCTAGCTTCCATGCTGCTATCTCTTCAGCTTTTTTAGGTGCACAGAACATGACAGTGATGGCTGCTCCCTGCTCAGTGTAGTTGATCATTACCAGTTAAAAGAGGAGGGTGTTTGCAATTTCCATACCATATATATGTAAGAAATTAGAACGACATCTTGTATTCGGAAACATAAAACTATAACTTCTTCTCAGATGTTCAGATTTCACTTCAGAAACCTTAATTTGTAGTTTGGACAGCCATTGATTGAAAAACCATTAGGTTGTCAGATTTTGTTTTTGTCTATTTCCTGTTCTCCTAAAAAAAAAAAGCATTTTCTACCCTCAAAAGTTTGGGATCTTCACGAGTGTAAAACCACCCTTTCTCTAATTAAAGGGCAGATCAGGGTTTAGAGCGTATTTAGAGAGATTAAGACCTTAATTTCAATGAATTATCTCATAATTGCGTAATTATTGAATTAGTGGGTGATTCAGCTATAGAGGAGATATAAATTCCTCATAACGAAGGCAAAGTTATAGCTATCTCCTTCCTCTACATTTTCCCTTCGGGAAATGTCATCGTCATTCGTATTCTACCTCCTTTTCCCAGTGTTTTCTATTCTTGAATCTACTTTATGTTTCATAATTAATCACTGGGTCCTATGGGGGTTGAGTCACGTTGGTGTTAAAAAATACCATTGACGTGGGGTACTTGGGGAGATTTTGTTTTCAATTTCTTGTATACGAAGGTCTCTTTATGAAGCAGCTTTGCTCTTATCCACTTGTTGTGGAAATTCTGCAACACGAGGGATGCAAGAGGTCTCTTGTTTTTATTATAATCAGCATTTGTGGTCTTTGATGTTTATGCTGGAAGGGATTTGGAAGGGTAGTAAGAATTGCTTTTTTAAATTATATTTTATTTGGAAATAAATTAAAATAATCTTTTTTATTTTTTAAAATTTATTTTTAATATTAATATATCAAAACAGCTTTAAAATATTAAAAAATTAAAAAAAAAAACTCAATTTTAACCGTATTTTTAAACAAAATTTTAATTCAGACTCGAGACACCATATCCAATATTCTACCATTGGAGTGTTCATCTCAATCATTTTGTTTTGGACTTCGAAGCACCTCTTCCCTCCGTACAATTAATAGCATCAAAACCATGCTTCCCCGGGTAATTGATAATTTACACACCATTTCTATATATCATACCAATGACCTGGTCTAAGGAGGTGACCTGGGTTAATAAAAAATATATTGTTCTGATTTTTAAAAAAATTAAAACAAAAGCTTCTTGTAAAGTTTTTTTATATTAAATTAGATTATAATTGGATCATGAATTGACCTATCATATTAACTAAGTTAATTATAAATTAATTTTTTTGACTCAGATTCGAGCTAAAAATTAATGACTTGGTTAGGTCTTGAGTCAACCCTTTAGTCTAAACCAGATTTAGTAACGGTGATTTCTTATTAATTTGCTATTAATGTTTATGTTATATTGTGGGAAAAGATTGTTTGAAGGATTTTTTTTATTTATTTGAGATATAAATTTTTGCAATTGAAACAGCAGAGAAAATGGTCAATATGGATGAAATATTACTCATTTTATTTTATTGTATTTTCTTCGATGTATGTCCAATGATATGGTGGACCGTGGTCTTTGTGGATATGAGAAGTCCGGTCCGTGTTTTTGAAAGCACGACCATGTCGCAACAACTAACGATACTTTAATATCAAATGATGAAATTAAAAAAAAAAATCAATTCTAAAATAAATCATCAAAGAAAATACATGGGTCAACCTGGGTTCCCTCAGCTAACCTGCGATTTGCATCGTTGGATCATGATAAAAAAAATTAAATTGTTTAAAAAGAACCTAGAAAAAGGACTGAAGTTATATCAATTAAAAAAAGGTAAAAAAAAATCGGGTAAACCTGGGTTAGCCCGATGAACCTGCGTCCTATAATAACCACATATAAAAGAAAATGAAAAAAAATCACAAAGTTCAAGGCCTAATAACCTAATGTCAAAGAATGAAATTGAAAAAAAATTAAAAAATAAAATCTAGTCAACACGAGTTAACTTGATTAACCCATGGCCTATGACGTGAGATCAGGATAAAAATATATATTTTTTTTCAGAATGAGACCTAGAAAAAAATACTGAAGTTAAATCAGTATAAAAGTCGTAAAAAACCAGAGTCAATTTAGGTTAACTTCAGTAACCGGCGATCTAGGATAACCCCATAGAAAGGAAAATGAAAAAAATAACAAAGTCTAAAGCCCAATAACCTAATGTTAGAAATTAGAAAAAAATTAATTTAAAAAAACACAAAAAAAAAATTGATTGACTCAGGTTAACTCCACCATCCCACAACTATGGATATGAGATTAGGATAACCCTAAAGAAATGAAAGTTTAACAAATAATAAAGCTTAAGCCCCAATATCCAATGATAAAATTGCAAAATAAAATAAAATAAAAATGACCTAAAAAACCGGTGTTAAACTAAGATAATTTTTGAAATCAGTGACTCGAGTCATGAGATCAATCCTGATATAAGAACTAAAGCAAAGAAAATAATCAGGGACTAAATTTGAAAAAAAAATAAATTTAAAAATATATAAAAAAATAACAATAAAAAGTGAATGAGGACCAATATTGAATAAAAAAACTAAATGAAATAAAATGTTTAGGGATGAAACTGAAACAAAAAACAATTCAAGAAAAGTATTAAAAAAGAATCAATGATGATCAAATTTGATAAAAAAAATTAAATAAAATAAAATGTCCAGGGATGAAATCGAGAATAAAAACTTCAAAAAACATTAAAAACAAAGCAAATAACAATAAAAAGAATGAGGATCAAAATTAAAGTAAACAACAACCAGAGAACATATTTATTTTTAGCAGGGCCGGGGTGAAAACCAAGGTGTAAAAAGAGAAGTGGAGGAAAAAAAAAACATACACCGGAGATCAACTAATCTCTGCCGGTGACATGTGTCAAGTCACTGTGTAGAGAACAACTCTCCACTCCCATCATCGTTGCTGACAGTGGCATTCGAACATTGAGAGGCGCCTCACGTGCCGCCCAAACAATGTTGGTGCCTTCCACCTACTAGCGCGCACAAATTTTATTTATTTATTAATTTTATATCTATTCAAAGACCTAATTGTCCCTTATTTCAATTGATAATATCATAAAACAAATATGAAAAAGACTCAAATAGCCCTAGCTGTTAGTTTTGTTTTTGAGAAATACAAGGATATATAATATGATTATTTAACTGTGTATTTGAAGGTAAAAATACCAAAAAGCCTTTACCCCCAACTTTAAATTTTTTAAACTTCTAAAGGTATGTTAGTTACTACGTACAATATTGTCAACGTAAAATGCCAGACTTCTTTAACCCTTATGAATATGACAATGACAATTAAATCCCAATGATACGACCATGTGTTTTAAGTATTAGCAAAACAATATTTTTAAAGCTACAATCCACTACGTATTTTTTTTTGTTATATATTTGTCTTATACTCAAGTTTTCTTTTCGAAGCACACGCAACCTTGTCTCTTTGGTTTGCCACTTCCTTTGGTTGTACTGCTTAGTTGCTGTTATGTGAGTCATGTAAGTGATACAAGAAAGATGTCCCATTTTCTCTTTTAGAGGTACCAGATGGACCCGACCCTCCCTCCCTCCCTCCTAGCCACACGTACCTGCTGGCATTTTATTAACAATGAAGAGTCCTAGTGGATTTGACAAGAGCACTAGATTACATCAAGCTGGTGACCATTAAAGCAGACCTTAAACACATGCAAAGGTATTTGATAAAGTGAAGTCAACATCATCAACTGTACAACAAGTGTTAGGGATGACAAATTTAATCCATGGTGGAACCTGAAATTGCAACAAATCTTGAGCAAAACATATAGCGACAATTTCCCCCCATAATTGTTTCTAAGATACTCAACTACCGAGTCCATACTTTCCAACTGTCTCTAACATATCTGTATTTGTTAGGTTATGCTTAAATATTTACAGCCTGGTAGTATTTGGATGGTGGGAAAAAAAGCAAAAACTGATCAGTACTGTCATTGTTTGAATTGAAGAAACGTGTGTGTGTGTGTGTGTGTGTGTGTGTGTGTGTGTGTGTGTGTGTGTGTGTGTGTGTGTGTGTGTGTGTGTGTGTGTGTGTGTGTGTGTGTGTGTGTGTGTGATGGAAATCTAGGCAGCTTATTAATTATTGAAAAGTAATTCAGCAAGTGATGATCGATGAGGTAGATGATAAATTGAATGATAGGACAGCTCCCCTAAGTAATAGGTATTTAACATCTTAAGAAATTAAAAGGAAAAAAAATGGTATCACTTTAGGAAAAGCTACGTACAAAAGAATGATCACTTGCAGACCATGATGGCATGGCACCCATGGATTTGCACACAGAGATCTTACTGGTCTGCTCCCACTTTCTCAATCTTCTGGATAACTTTAGTCGAAATGTCCATTTCTATTTAGTTAATGCCATGAGTATTGTGACAAAGAAAGTAGTGTGTGCGTGAGTAAAGGAGCTTAGCCTTTGTGTTCTTGCCTTGCCTTTATATATAGGTTGTGTATTTTAACCCACGTCAAGAAAATCATAGAGGAGCATTACTTAACAACAAAGTAGTGGTAGGCAGACGAGTGGACTTGATCCAAACTGGATCATTATATTGCGAAAAGGAGCTGCAATCGTGGGCTCATGTCAAAGAACCAACAATGCCCTATTCTAGTATTCATGGCATGTAACGAAGCCAGGAAAAAGAAACAATTATTTGTCCACTTTATATCATGCAGAGCCAACTTATAAAATCATGAACCGAAGATCCACCAGCCAATTATTGGAGCATATAAAATCTGTGTATTTCATCCAGTTTGGAGTCATGGTGTGGTCGGGGAACACAGGCATTATATGATAATTTGGACAGGAACTTGTTGGTGATGAATAATTTGTTAGAATCAACACAGTGCTCCCTATAATAATAATAATAATAATTGCAAAGGGACATGGCTTCAGAGATATTCCATGGAGAAAAATAGAATGGGGGGGGGGGGGGGGGTGTATTTTTCTCTCCCTCAAGGAGTCAAAACTGCGTGCCTTGTCCCTGCGTGCAAGCCCTGTCTTGATTCATTCTAGCAGATAAAGACACTCGTTTCATTTAACATGGATGCTGTGGCTGGTGATGGTTGATTAGATTATATTATCAAGGCATGCCTTAGACTACCTAAAATTATCGTGGCACGCTTTTGCTTTCTAAGAAATTGATCAAGCCATGAGTTTAATCAATTACATAGATACGCAGCATCTATCTCATGATTGAATTGCAAATGTTGTCTGATTTTCCTACATGCTTCTTGTTCACCAACAGGGATCATGTGTCTGTCTGTTGATCTAATTTGTTTTTTTTTTAAATTATTTATTTTATTCATTCAAGTTAATTTAAGTTAAATGAAATGGGGTTTAGTTAATAACTTTACATGTATCCACAACTCACCTATTTTGCCATATTTACATGTAATGAGAAACAAAGAAAGCTGTTATTGGACTAGAATTCAAGAACATTATATTGGATATTAAGAATTTGGTAAGAATCCTGCATAATTCTTACTTCAATCAGTAATAACCACCCAATAAGCCAAGTACCCGAAAGCCTTCATTTTTTCCCCTTTGAGTCAGCTTGGACAGTCCATAGTCTACGGAGAATTTATTTATTGAGAGCCACGAGTCGCGGTGACATCCTTTCTATTATTAATACGGGTTGCTTGAACCGGACAGCGACCTTTTAATCTGGAGAACAATGCCCATTTCTTAACACTTGAGTCTGAATCTATCACCTTCCAGCTGAGAAAATAAATAAATTATGTTTAGCATTTTTTATAAAATATAGAATAAGAAGATATAAACAATAATCAATCCCAAAAAAAAAAATAGAATAAATTGGATTGCTAAATATTAATATCAAATCTTAGAAAGATTAAAAAACAATAGTGTGTTGATTCAGGTAAGCCTAAAATAAAAAAATTATTTTTTTTTATGATTTTATTGATCCGATTAAAAAAATACTTATTTAGAATGGTTTTTAATTGAATTAAATCCTAAAAATTTAAATTATTGTAGTACTGCATAGTGATTGCTTATGTGTACTTGCGCATGTTAGTTTCATTTTAAAAATGTGAAATAAAAATCTCAAATCTATTGTTAAGCCAGACTGATGGTAAAGAAAACTCACTTGTAAGTGGTGGTGGTAAGACGGTGAAGGAAAACTAGCACCATGGCTTTAGCCATATTGTTCATTCCCAGGCAGGTCCTTGCTCCCATCCCATCCCATCCCAAATGCTAAGAAGCTGCATGGCTTTTTGTCATCCTGTATATGAAAAACAGAAAGGCCTTGTCGATCTCTAGTCTTAGCTCAAACTCTTCCATTAAGTTAATTACTGCGAGATGGTAAAAAAAGAAGAGAGAAACTAAATCAGATTTGACCATAGTTGAACTCACATCAAACCTTCGAGGGTTAAATTTGTTGGTGTATTGACCTTGCAGCATTAATTTTCCAGCTTTTTTTTTTAAAAAAAAAAATCCTATGATGAGAGCAAAAACATGGTCAAGATGTTATCTTTTATTCCAATGGGTATAATAAAATCTGGGTATAATAAAATTTTCGAGGCGTGTAGTAGCTATCAGAATTCAGAAAAGCTATTTTCTGACTTGCAATAATCATGGTCAAGATGTTATCTTTTATCTATGTGTCTAACAACATAAAAGCATCATCAGAACCCACTTTTTCATCTTCTTCTTGCAGTCATAATCAAGTCTAGGGTGTTCACGATCCTTTTTCTGGCCTGAATCACCATTTTTTTTTAGGATTATCAAGTTCACCGCATCAGAAAGTGACACTCGATTTGGACTTAAAAGGAATTTAATATATCTCAAGCCCACAACATTGGAAGCTCATTTATGATTTAATGGACTTCATTGGTAGATTACCTTAAGGCCTTTGTAAAATCTAGTCTAGGAAACCTCTTGGGGACTCGAGCATTGCTTCACAGCCATGAGTTATGTCCTCTTGCAGCATATCTCGTTTTTGCCCATCCTCTAAGCTCATCAACATTCCTGCATGTGGCTTTGAAGGTTATCTGCAAAAATTACATACCAAGATCATTATCATGGCTTTTTAGTTTTTGTTATCGGATTCATAATGAGATTTCCTGAGAAAAACGCGGTGCTCCAAGGCTTTCAAATTGACTTAAGGTTTTGCCCCAAAAATTAGCCTCTTAAGGGCTTCTCTATTCGGGCCACGGGCCATAGAAATTTACTAAAGCCTGTAAAAATATCATGAACCAATAAAGCCTGTAGTGTTTGGTTATTGTCCTAAAATAAAAAAATACAAAGAATAAAAATAAAATATGTTTGGTTAAAAATATATTTGGTTAAAAAGATAGAGATATAAAAATAAAATTATCATGAAGACAATTTTAAAATGAATTTCTATACTTTTAAAATAAAGATAAATAGAGGACATAACTTCACAAACAATATTTATTATTTTTTATTCCTAACCCATATTTTTTTAAAAAAATAATCAAAGCAATCTTGTTTTCATTAAAAAAAATTTTTTCCTGAAAAGTCAATGAGTTTTTGCCCTGTGTTTTATCCTGGATTGACCTAGGTTTTTGACCAAGTCAGACCATATCGATCATTTCTCTATTTTTTTTAAACTCGATTCATTCCAGGTCACAGGTCAAACCATTAAGTTATTTTTAATTTTATAAGTAAGATTATTATAATATTATTAATTTTAACACTCAATATAAAGTGTCTATACACACACACACTTTAGTTTATATTGAGTGTTAAAATTAATATATAAATTTGATAATAATACATAATAAGAATAAAATAATTTTTTTATATATTTTATTTTATTTTATCTATCATAACCAAGTTTAATATAAAAATAATTATTTTATTTTATACATTAGTATGAAACACAATTATATCTGTATCTTATTTGTCTCTTCTGTCTTCTGTCTTGACCGTCTCTGTTTCTCTCGTCCTGAAACAATAACAATGCTTACGGTATCATAATAGCTCCAGTTGACGTGAATGTGCTCTTGAGCTACGTACATATGAAGGAAAATATATGGGCCTAGTAACTAGGTTAGGAAAATGCTTGGACTGCACGACCTCCCCCTTTTAGGGGCTGTTTATATTTACGGCCAAGCCGCACTTCTTAAAACATTTATTTTTTTTATTTTAAATTAAATTTTTTAGGAGCTGTTTATATTTACGGCCAAGCCGCACTTCTTAAAATATTTATTTATATTTATTTTAAACTATTATTTTTTTTTGTTATTAGGTTGTTTTGATATGTTAGGTTAAAAAAAAATTTAAAAATAAAAATATATATTATTTTGATATATTTTTAAAAAAAACACACTTTAAAAAAATTATTATTATGATATCAAACACTATTTATTATGTGATCACTTTGTATAATGATCAAACACTATTTGCACAGCACTAAAAATGTGATTAATTATATTTTTTTAAAAAAAAGGGATTATCATGTTCATCATAGATTATTAAAATATAACTACCAATAATTATTTAATAGGACAAAGATAAACATATAAAATAATAAAGAAAATCACATTCAATTGATCAAAAGTTATAATAATATTTCACTGTACAACTTTATCGTGCTCAAATGATAATCATCAATATTTATTTAATAGAAAAGAGATAAGCACAATATAAAGAAAGAAACAAGGGAGAGAATTAAAGAAATAATTTTTGAGCTGGTAGGAATATAAATTAATATTAAGCTAACTAACCTCGAGTGCCTGGCCAAGTATAGTGATTATGCCAACATTATCCCAAGTGTCAAGATTCTTCACAATCAGTTCATCAAACTATTTGACGAAAACAGATATCGACATCTTTTCGTGAATTTTCCCGAATTGTCATGTAAGATTGTCGTCTTAGCTGATTCGGTACTCGGAACAAAAACTTGTGTCACTCCAAATATGGTGGTCTTGAAGCAATTTCCATACCTGTAATAATCAAAATTAGTTTAATATCTTTGTGCAAATATTTTTTTTTAAAAATTTTCTTTTATTTCCTTTGATTTCGTTATATTAAGAGATTCGAGTTCTCTGATAATAATAATAATAATAGAAGAACGATCATCCTGATCTAATACTGAGCTATTAACATTCCAACATCAATTCAATAAAGTTTATTAGTACCTTAAACGGCGAGCTTGAACGAAGGCATAAGAACCTCTGCAGCCATTGATGGCTGCCATGAACTGTATGGTTACCCGGTGGGATATCATCCTTTGCTATCTGATTATGGCACCTTAATTAGCAGCTTCAAATATAGAATATACAAAAATGGAAAGAAGCACCGCGTAGAAACGAAGGGAAGAAATCGTAGACGGAAGAAGAGGCAGCATTTGTTCTACTTTCGGAAGTGAAACATGAAACTATGTTGGTATGGCCGTCTTATTTCCTTTCTGGCATAAATATTTGAAATTGGATAGTGTAGTGTACGGCCGAGAAAATGGGCGTCGGCATTTTGGTTTGCTGGCCGGAAATGGAAACATCCCCGTTGACGTAAAGAGCGTAGCTTTTTTTAATTAATCAATGTTTTTTAATCCAGTAAATCTTCATGTTTTAAATCTTGATTTTATAAAAATTATTGGGATAATTAAAAGTTGCTATAACATTGACACAAGCAAACCTTGTGCCAATTATTGTTCAAAATCCAAGATTTCGAACCAAGTATCCTAAATATACGATAAATTACAACAATGCATTTAAAAGACATAATGACATGAAGCTCTTATTACTCGAGTAATCTTGTACAAGTAATACTCTGCAATATCCTAGCCCTTAATTTCTAACCATTGAAATGACCAAGTTGGTGTACTTGGTTCCGGTCTTTGACAAGTAACCCTCCACCATCTCTCCATACCTCCGAAATAATTCGTCCATTATGTCCTTCTCAAAATGAGATTCCAGCATCGACTCCACGACGGCTCTGATTGTCTTGGCCACTCTCTGTCCACGTGATGCTGCACCAGACGTGGTGTCCACATCGTCGACCCCTCCATCCCAGTCAATTTCAAAGGTCTCGAGCCGATTGACACTGAAAGAACCATCCTTTTCAATCTCTAACCTCATTTCTTCCGCACATGGACCATAGTAGGGGGCGTTAAAGGAATCGACCTTTTCTTCCTCGACGAGCCCCTGTAGGGTTAGTCAACGCCAAAATTAAAACAAAAGCTAGCTTGATGTTTATATATATATGTATATAAGAATGTTGTGGTTCCATTCCCAAGTTGGTTATGCATTTTGTGCTGGCATAAATAAACTGTTATCCACCAACTTTATTCGTTTCCTTAATTAGATGCTTATCCCAAATGGAAAACATCACGGCAACAAGAATTTAGATCAACTGAAACAAAAAGTTAGGCTTGTTATCTATAAAGCCATTTTCTCTTGAGTTACGAATATATGAGAAAAGTATTGAATAAACTATTTTCGATAAAGGTATGAAATGAAATCGAGCTAGGTTGAAAATGTGCAGATTTACTCAAGGAATTACTTCAATGTAAAATTGTAAGCAAATACACAAGATCAAATTAAAGCATTACGAAATTAATCACCTCAGAAACCATGCTCATTAGTGCCTGTGCTAAGAGCTCCCAATGGTAGCAACTCTCGTCCGTGGTGGGATCGGTAGATCTCCTGCCCATGAATGACAAGAGCATGCAGCCTCCGGGAACTATTTCCTTCGAACGCGATTTTAGAAACGACGAAAAGTCCTTTTGAAACTGCAATGAATATGCTTCTAACACACAAAGCGAGCTTGACTTTGATATATAAATCTTTCCCTTGTTCATGGCCGTCCTCGCGTTGCTCTCTAGACCAGCTGGAACCTGTTCACATATTAATTGCTACCTTTTCTTAATTAAGCATTCTCTGGTAAGAAGGGAAACTAGAAGATTAATTGATTAATTAGCTAGTACCTTAAAAGATATTGTCTCACGTTAAAATATTAAGATTTACAGTTTTATAATAAATTTAAGATTTAGAATCTTATATAAATTTTGTCCTAAAACACATATTTTTTTTTTAAAAAAAAAATGATATCTAAAATTTATAAGTTGGCTAGACCCGTAACTCTATCGATCCAATATGAAATATTTATATCATTTGTTTTTCTCTCTCTCTCTCTCTTGATTTTCAAAGCAATGCCCATCGATGATCAAACATATATATATTTCGTTAAGGAATTAATAAACCACGCTCTTGATATAATATACACCAGCCATGTATTTGGAAGAGGCCGGTGCCAGCTCATTGAAGCTACTTGCTTGGCCGAAATATTTCAACATGTTTTGTCAAATGAGACTAGCTATGACTTTATGACCACTTAAATTATGGGATGAAGAAATCAATAAGTAGGTGGTCCTTGTGTACTATGTGTTTCCATATGTGTTTGATTATGTTTTAAAAATATATTTATCTTATAAAAATATTAAATTGATATTTTTTTTAGTATTTTTAAAAATTTTTATGTACTGAAATAAAAAAAATTTTAATTTTTTTAATATATTTACAAATAAAAATTTCTTTTAAATAATATCATACACCATATATGGTAACAATCATATTTAATTTTAACAAAGGATTGATGCCGTCTTTTTTCTTAGTTAGCAACGAGAGCATCCTATCTCAACTTTCACACACACACACTCATTATGTTTTTATATTTATAGACAGTTTTTAACTATATAAAAAAAAACAAATAAAAAACATATTTAATTGAAAAACAAAAACAAATATATTTATAAAATAGTTTTAAAATGAATTTTTATTTTTAAAACAAGGATATGTCCGTTAATTTTTTCTAATTGTCTTGAACTTTCCTTTCTCGAAAACTGCTTACTTTGATAGCTTTTCATTAAAAAATAACTTGAAAATATAAAAAAAAGTATATTTTTTTTCTTTTAACTGATAAAATTGTGCAGTGGGGTAGGTGAATTTAATTGCACTTGCAATTATTCTCTAAGCCACCGAAAAAGCTCACATGCAATAAAGAAGGGAAATCATTGGACTGCTTAATTAGTCCTTCACAGTTTCTTCGCAGAGAAAAATTATGACAAAAGGGAAGGGAAGGGATGGGGAAAATTATTCCCTCGAGATATATATATATTTTTTTGTTTGGGTAGAAAAGTGAATGAAAGATAATAAATATTGAATATAATTAAGTTAGTATCATAAATATTATAAAGTTATTTTCTTCCCCTCCATCACCGCCCTCTCTCTTCACTTCTCCTCCATTCACCTCTTTTCTAAACAAACGGCAAGCACAAATTAAGATAAACAATAAAATGCAAGACCATGCGATGCGAGCCTAATTGTTTGTAGGAGAATTGGGTGGCTTACGCGAAACCAGCCCTGTGTTTGCTAGCTGATTGTTCCTACATGCACTTGATTATGATGATATAGTATATATGTCTGTCATACAAACCTGCGAGAGCCAGTGAAGACTAGAAGAAGAGTGCACACAATGCAAGCTCCTGCTAGGAAACAATCTACCATAGAAAGAACCTGGCGTTGCTGATACAAAGCATGGCCCGAACTCGGAACCCTTTTCTTTCTTTAATTTATTATAGAATGCTGGCAAGGATCCAAAAATAAAATTGAAGTCATTAGAAGGAAGATCATTCAGGAAGACCTTAAGTTCTGGTGTTGGACGCCCCAACTCTCTGCATTTGGCATAGATGATATCAGTAATTTCGGAGATCACTGACAACGAGTTAGGTCCAGAGGAGCAACCCAGGTCTGCAATTCCCATGATGTCAGGGATATTGCTGCACAATATTTGCATTATAGCCTCCTCATTGATTCGCTTTCCTAGAGATATTATCTTGCTCTGCAAAATTAAACAATTATAAGAGCCCCGAGGGTAGCGCATATTGACTGCACTTTTGTTATCTTCAAGACTAAAAAAAGATAAAAAGCAGATTCGTGCCATGGATAAACCTCGAGAAATTGTTCCAAACCATGTGAATATTAAAACCTTTTTTTGCTTCTTTTATATATATATATATTAACGTCGCATCGGTTACATCTAGACTATGGGAGCGAGCAAACATGTATACGTGCACATATTGTTAAATATAAGAATAAATAAAAGGAAAAGAGGATGCAGACCTGCACTTTCGAGTTTTTTGCATAACTATTTTCATCATCTCCTTTGTTCATGTGAAGCACTTGCATTACTTCCATCTTTCTGCTCTCTCTTCAGCTAAAACTGCAAGTGATGAATTGTTTCAGACATTCATGCTGTGTATATATAGAGGCAGGCAAGGAATCTAGAGCTGAAAAGCTAACGGTTCAAAATAAATAAATTTTACCCGACCTCCATTTCAAACGTAATGTCAAACAGTACCGAAGTTAAGATTAACAAAACCACCACCGCTGTCCTATTCTAAAAAAGGACCGCTTTTAAAAAGATATCCAACCGGATGTCGAATTGGAGCCACTAAAAAAAATATCTAGAGTAAATTATATTAGTACGCAACTTCTTAATTATTCCATACAAATGTTAATTATTTATATTAAAAAGTAATTTTCAATATTTATATAATTATGGTGTAAATAAATTACTATAATTAGACTGAAATTATAGTTATTAGTAGCTGATTTTGTAGTGTTACGGAAATCAAGCACTGATTAGGCAATAAACTTAATTAGCACTAAATAGACACTAAACCAAATTAGCACTAAGTTGGCAGTAAACTTGTAATTGAATTGTTAAATTATTTTTTCTCTTATTTGCAAATAATTAGGCTTAATTATAGGCAATAGTGTAGGATCCTGATGCAAAACTATTACTATAAGTTGTAATCTTTTTGTTAATTGAAATAATAAGAAGAATATTATTTCTCTTCATGGTATCAGAGCAATAATCTAAGTATCAAAATAAACACAAAGCCTCTAGCCGACTTCTATGGCAGACCAAAACCAAGGAAGCACAGTAGCAGGCGCAAGATGGGATCATCTCAATCATTAATTCTATCTTTACCATTCAGATCAACCTGGCGCTGTTTTTATGCCACATTCCCTGGTTAAAGACAACTATAGTACACGGAGCCAATCCATGACTATGGCTCTGACTGTTAAAAATAAGATTGGGTTTATAGATGGCTCAATGAAGGAGCCTAATGAGAAGAAATTTGATGAGCATCAACAATGGAATCAGTGCAATAGTCTGGTGAAAACATGGCTATTAGGATCCATGTCCAAAGAAATTGCCACAAGCATCATCAACTGCAAAGATGCCAGACAAATGTGGCTTGATTTACAAGAACGATTCTCGCATGTGAATGTGGTTCAACTATTTAATGTCGAGAATGAAATTCACAACTGTGTGCAGGGAAACATGTCTATAGGATCTTACTTCACAAAGCTAAAGGGCTTATGGGATGAGAGCGATGCACTTTGCACTTTTCCAACATGCACTTGTGGACCAATCAAAGAAGTATCTGCATACATGGAGACATAGAAAACCATAAAATTCCTCATGGGTCTTAATGATTCATACATGGGTGTTCGTAGCAACACTCTGCTACAAGATCCATTACCCACACTAAAAAAAGCATATTCACTAGTCCTTCGCCATGAGAAACAATCAAAGGTGACAGTCGGGAAAAGCCATGCTCAACTTAAGGATACTGTCTTTGCTATTAGGAATTCAAACCACGAGATTGAAGCTGAACCGAGATGCTCCAAGTGTAACAAAACAAATCACACTACCAAGGATTGTCGCGCACATCTCAGATACACTTTCTGCCACTTGAAGGGACATACAACCGAATATTGTCGCAAAAAGAAAGCAGTGACTAAAGCTGAGTTTAATGCGATAATTTCCAAGGGCAACCAAGTGGCATCACACAAGAATGAAAGAAAGGAGGTGAGTTTTCCCTTCACAGTCGAAGAATGCCAACAAATACTCAGCATGTTAAAAGTAAAACAACCTCTGCCAATAATGTGACATTAGCTGGAAATAATTTGCAGGAATAGAGAACACCAAGCTTTTTTTGTCCAGACAATTCAAGCTGAAAGACTTGGGACACCTTAAGTACTTCCTCGGCATAGAAGTTGTAAGATCACGGCATGACATCAGTTTGTCATAGAGAAAATACACCCTCGATATTTTGAATGATACAGGATTTTTAAGTGTCAAGCCATCCCAGTTTCCTTTGGAACAAAATGTATCATTAACACAATCTGATGGGAAGCTTTTGGAGGATGGATCAGCATACAGAAGGTTAGTTGGAAGGTTAATATACTTGACTATAACTAGACCAGACTTGACTTATATTGTGCACATCTTAAGTCAGTTCATGGACAAACCTCGGCAATCCCATCAAGCAGCAGCTCATCAAGTCCTCAAATATATTAAGCAAACACATGGACAAGGCATCATGTTACCATCCACGGGTAACCTTCAATTACAAACATTTTGTGATGTTGATTGGGCTCGTTGTAAGGACACGAGAAGATCAGTTACCGGTTATTGCATTTTACTTGGAGGAGCACCTATTTCTTGGAGGACCAAGAAACAGACGACAATATCGCGTTCAAGTGCAGAGGCAGAATATCGCTCTATGGCTACTACATATTGCGAGATTACGTGGCTGAAAAATATTTTCAAGGACTTAAAAATAAATCACACACAACCAGTGACTCTGTTCGGTGATAATCAAATAGCAATACACATCGCATCAAATCCAGTATTTCATGAGCGAAAGAAGCACATCGAAATAGATTGTCACTTGATACGTGAGAAGATTCAAGTAGGAATGATTCAGACATCCTACATTCAAACTACACACCAACCGACAGATTTATTTAGTAAGCCATTAAGCTCCACACAGTTTGAGAATTTACTTAACAAGTTGGGTATAATTAATATACACTCCAACTTGAAGGGGAGTGTTAAGGAAATTAAGCACTGATTAGGCAATAAACTTAATCAGCACTAAATAGATGGTAAACCAAATCAGCACTAAGTTGGTAGTAAACTTGTAATTGAATCGTTAAATTATTTGTTCCCTTATTTGTAAATAATTAGGCTTGATTATAGGCAATAATGTAGGATCCTGATGCAGAACCATCAGTATAAGTTGTAATCTTTTCATTGATTGAAATAATAAGAAGAAAATTATTTCTCTTCATGTAGAATATAAAAAGAAAGAGATTAATAGGGTGTTTCAGTAAAATTGATAAACTAGCTATCTAACTCGCGTTTCACCGCAGGTATTATAAATTGTTTTCAACACAAAAAATAAATATATAGGCTTTTCCAAATCCTTTTTTTAACACCAAAAAATCATAATTGTAAATCAAAAAACATATACATGAACTTAATTAAATAAACCGAGAATTATCTATACCAATAAATATAAAAAAACAATCGTTGATAATAATTAATGATTAAATTGAAAAAATTAAGAGATAGATGTAGATTAATATATTTGGTCTCGCAACATGGGTCATGTACCCATTTATGTTTAATAACTTTGTTTATTGAAATCAATTTTTTTTTATTTAATCAAACAATATTTTACAATTAATAGGAAATTATGAAATTCTCACCTCATTTTTTAAATAGCCTCCCATTCTCTCCATCTTCTTGACCCTATCCTCTATTTTTTAATCTTGTTATTCCTCAACAAATTTACTTAAATTGACCATAAATTTAGGTCTATAAAAGTATAATTAAAAAAAATTTGAGGGACAAAAAAAATAAAACTTTGTCACAATCAACAATAATCCATATCTGGATGAATAGTGGCTTGGTGAACAATATTTTCACCACCTTTTAGTTTTTTTTAATTATCATTTAATCCCTTTGTTTTTAGAGAAATAATTATTAATTAGTTAATCCTTTTGGTTTATAAAACCTCATAATATACCCTCATACTTTTATATATGTTTATAACTTCGGGTGTTAGTGAGTGTAGTAGAAGTTACTTTTCAAAATATTTTTTGTTTTGGAATGTATTAAAATAATATTTTTTTTTATTTTTTAAAATTTATTTTTAACATCAGCATATCAAAACAATCTAAAAACACTAAAAAAATTATTTGAAGCAAAAAAATTTATATTTTAACAAAAAAAACAGATTGAATTTCAATGCTAAACGAGCAATAACTGGGGATTGAGTTGCCGTCAATTTAGTTGTTTCTCTTTTTAAAATACCCTTTCGGCTATATATTTATGGAAAATTTATTGAAACAATTAACAATTATACATGGTCAAGGGAAACCAAAAAAAATAAGTTATTATATCATTAAAAACATGGGATTAGATTATTATTTAATCTAAAAAATTTATAATATGCTTATGAGACTAATAATTACATTATATTCGGATATCTTACTGTATGTTGGAAATGAATAGCTGACTTCAGCAGGCATAGAGACCATAGGCTTTCTCTCTGTCCATCGATCCTTCTTTCCATGCTCCGAGATGAGTTGACTTTCGAGTTGTCGATGATTCTAGACAAGTAGTATCATGAAGCAGTTAAGAAAAATTGTTTTTTCATTGACATATTGAATTTGAATTTTGGCATTAATATTTAGATAAATTCCTTCCTCTAAATGCATTAGACTAAAGTGGAGGATATGTATTGAAGATCGTCTAAAAAAGATTTAATTTTTATGGTACCATAAAATAGTCTGAAATACTGTTAATAATAAAAACTAGACTATATATTTATTAATATTATTAATTTTTCCTTGATAATTTTAAAGATATTTAAAATAAAATACTATCTTATCCTTTATTATTGTTATCGGAATGAATTCTGATCGATTAGTACAATACTAATAGGGATCTTTAAAAATCTCTAATAAATACTTGAACAGAATAATAAATTAACGATATATAGCTGGACCATTATACTAAAAACCACTAAAGCAATTGGATATGTAGAATTGGTCACAACCTAAAATTTTAAATAAATTTGGCTCATTTAAAAAAAATATTATGTTTCAAAAATTAGTCTTTCTAGAATGGTTAATTTTTTATATGATAATTTCATGTCATTTTTTAAATATATTGTAAACAATGAGGATATATTTATAACAATATCAAACTTTATTTTCCTAGCATATTAAATTTACCTTTGTTGAACGTTTGTAATGTGTGTGTAAATGGATTGTTTAGCATTTATTTATAATTTAAAAAAACAATATCGATTGTTTGGTGAACTTAATTAGCTTTTTTAAACTATCTTTGGATAAACTTTATTATATTGAAACCATTTTTTTATAGAAAATCTTGAGACCTGTAGGCCTTCACAAGAAATTTATACCGTCCAAAATCAGGACAGGTGGAACTTTCGAAGAGAACGTAGATTGCTGAAGCCATTTCGTTCCACACAAATTCAAGTGGAGGTAGACCAGGCCACTTCATATCTTTGAATCACGTGGATTTAATTAATTATGCTGGCATTAAATGCAAACCGACAACGTGGTGACCACCTTGAACTCTACTTTTCCTCAACAGACGACTCCCAAGCAAATCGTGTTTCATGACTGACCTCAATGAGAAACACACAGTAACGACTCCCAGGTAATGATTTGAAGTTGCAGAGGTTAAAGGTACGAGGAATAAATAAAAGTGTTTTGGTACGTTAGTACATTTTAAAAAATAAAATTATAAAATAACAAAGTCATAAAAACATTGAGAGAATTAGTATAATTAAAAGAGTCATTATTAATATTTGCGACAAGATGTCATCTACAACTTTATTATTGCATATGTTATCTATGACATGCAAATTGCAGATGTTAATTGCAACTAAAGTGTCGCATATAGTACTTTCAACTCCTTTAACAGAGATATTCCGAAGTAAGCTATTTTGTCATGAAATTCGTGTTTAAAAAAATAATAATTCACGCAATCACAAATAACTAATTTTTCATAATCAAAACACAATTCACATAAATAGCACATAACATATTCTATCGTAAATAAAAAATTTAGACTGATGATTAATACAACATAATATTTTATTAAAAATTAAATTAACTT
>Ga0325411_1000171_pt1 | contig 65381 bp, 28 predicted proteins | sample PopdelMetagenome_13_FD_206181 | JGI IMG/M metagenome (GOLD analysis project Ga0325411, IMG submission 206181) | Populus deltoides microbial communities from Bellville, Georgia, United States - Xylem-PdIQD-R4 | ecosystem: Host-associated > Plants > Phyllosphere > Stem > Wood/Secondary xylem... | reverse complement strand
AAAAGTTGATGATGGTATAGAAATAATGCAATGATGGTATTAATAATAATCATATTTGTTTTTTATTAAAAAAATAAATTTATTTGTTCTTATATTTTAAAAATATTTTTAAAAAATTTAATTTTTTATTTTCTTTGTTTCAAATTATTTTTTCGATGTTTTTAGATAGTTTTGAAATGTTAATATTAAAAATAAATGTAAAAAAATAAAAAAAAATATTATCTTAATATATATTTAAGTAAAAACATCTTAAAAAATAATCATTATCACAATACTAAACGGGTTCAACATTATCATTATACACAAATAATTTTTTTATAATTTACAAAGTAGTATGATTAAAATAAAATTAGAGGAATAATAAAGGTTAGAAAAAAAAAATATATATACATATACACACACACAATAAGCTCTTTAATTTTATTTTAATTCATCTAGTTTGTAAATTATATATATATATATATATATATATATATATATATATATATATATATATATATATATATATAAATTAAAAACTAGATGAATTAAAAGAAAATTAAAGAGCTTATTGTATTTCTAGTGTAACTCAACGGGTAGCTCTACTTTACCGGTGTAATTTTCAAAAAACAATTAATAGTTGCGCTCTTTTTTAATAGTGTAATCCTTACAATTTATTTATTTATTTTTATATTACTAGTACAACAATCAATTAAATTGCATTACCACGAATAATACAATTTTTTAAGTTGTGCTATTTTTATTTTTTTAATCTGCTAATTTATAAATTATTTTTGTCAAGTGTGATGTTTTCAAAAACGGGTGGAAGTAATTATAATACAATATATAATTTTGAAGAAAACAATGTTATACTCATTGCTTATTTTTATTTTCAACCTTAAAATTATTATTATTATTATTATTTAATTGTGGTAGATGGGGTGCGTTCGTGGATATTTCGTGGAGAATGATCGATTACTATAGGCATCGAAAGTTGACCCTTCAATCTCAAAATCTCCATTCAAAATAGAAACTGTACACCAAAAAAAAAAAAAAAGGAAGACAGGACTTCAATACTGACCAAAGAAGCTCAAAATTCACTTTCATCTCGTCTTCTCGTTAGAGCCTCAATCTATCAAGGTATGTGTAATACAGAATCATAATTAGAACAGACCGAGAAAAGACATCTGTTCTCTCCGCTTCCTTCCTTTCTCTGTAGTTCTTTTTTATTGATATCTATGAGAGATAAATAAAACAGAGGATTTGAATGATCTAAAGATTTGATCTTTTGAAGCCTTGATTTGGAAAAGTTTGATTCTTTTCAATTGGGTATTGCTTAATTCTGCTTTCTTTTTTTTGTTTGCTTCTGTGCCTTGATGTGTTTCCAGAGAAACCAACAGGGGATAACAGCTATCCACAAATTGCATTGCATGGTTGTTTTGAACGAGTAATCATCAGAATTGTGTTTGGCTTATTGTTGAAAAGCTTGTCCGATCTGAAATTTCATACAATGGATACAATGGCTTCAAATGTTTTGCAATTACTGGATAGCACTTTGGAGAGGGTGACATCGGCTTTGGATTTTCCATCTGCGAGAGCTGTTGTTTTTGGTGTTCATATTGGAGGTAGATTTTTATCTCTTCCAAAACTGGTGGATGTTGGTAGTTTGATTGTGTCATTGTACCTCGTAATTTTTTAATTAACGGATGTTTATATTGGCTTTTGTTCTTTGTTAAAGGGCATCTTTTTGTGGAGGTTCTTCTTTTAGTGGTCATTCTTTTTCTTCTTTCCCAGAAAAGTTATAAGCATCCTAAGCGGCCCTTAACAAAGAAGGTTAGTGTGGCTTCTTCTTCTTTTGTCTCTTATTGTACCTTAGTTGAAAGAAATTGCCTTCTTTCATTATGTGCCTTGTGCTGTTTAGTAGTTTTGTGCTGTTTAGTAGTTTTGTATCTTGTCAGGATGATAAATCATACATATACATAAAGATTAGATGTAAACATGTGGAATGTTTGTACGTAGGGCATTGAGCATTGAGAGTTAGCTATATTTTTGTTTCTTTTCTCCTTCTTGTGGAGCCACGTGCAAATGCATTAGGTTGAAAAATCAGATTTTGAGTTTTTGTCCAAGTTTTATGGAAAAGAGTTCCATATACCTTTATATGCTGAAGTTTTTTGGCTCTGCTTCTCAACGGGAATACAAAACTGTTATTAGATATCAATTCGTCAATATATGTCCTCAATATCCTTGCATATTGCTTGATAGCCGAAAGGGACTTCCATGTTCTATGTATCCTTTTAAACTGCTAGATGTAGTGCTTCCACGTTATTTTATTTTATTTTTCCTTAAGACTGATTCTAAGATTTATTGTGACATCATATTGCTTTCCAGATGAAATTGTGCTTTTTACTGGTTTAGCTTGTTGGATATATAAATTATAGTTTTGAGAATCCATTCTGAAGTGTGAAGCTGTGCCAACATAATATTACTGAAAAGTGTGTGTTTTTTGTAGGAAATAGACGAGCTATGTGATGAATGGGTTCCAGAATCCCTTATTCCTCCTATTACAGAGGAGATGCGATATGAGCCACCAGTATTGGAAAGGTGAGCATACTTCTCTTGTCTCTACACATTTGTTTGATTCTTGTCAAAAGTATCCTTGTGTTTTCATGTATTATCATGCCCTCCCTCTGTTGTATTGAAAAACAATTATTGTCAGTTATTGAATTAATGGTCTCTTGCATCCCCTCGAAGAAGTTGCTACTTTGATGCTCAAACTATGACTTCGCTCTGAAGACATATCTGAATGGTTCTCTACAGTAATTTCATGAGCTACTTTTTATTGCAGTGCTGCTGGGCCACATACCATAATCAATGGCAAAGATGTTGTAAACTTTGCTTCAGCTAATTATCTTGGTCTAACAGGGCACGAGAAACAAATTGTGAGAAAATTTGTTCCACTTTTTCTTTACCATTTATGATTATATTTTCCACAAATTAGAAAATGTATAACCAAGTTTTTTTAAAAAAAACTCAGGATTCAAGTACCTCGGCCATGGAAAAATATGGTGTTGGTTCCTGTGGTCCTCGTGGGTTCTATGGAACAATTGGTGAGACTCAATTTAAACAAAGCAGGTTGAAGATTATTTCCTTTTTTATCTTAAATGTTTGCCTTCTGACAAGTTTTCTTTTTCTCAGATGTCCACCTTGATTGTGAGGCCAGAATAGCCAAGTTTCTGGGAACTCCTGATTCAATTATCTATTCATATGGACTTTCCACTATGTTCAGTACAATTCCATGTTTTTGCAAAAAAGGAGACATAATTGTTGTGTAAGTATGGTAGTCCTAACTGCTAAGATTTGTTTTACCCATGTGGCTGCATCGTTGAAATCAGCTGGTTAACACAAGTAATTGAACTCCTTGAAAATCTTTCATATTTTCTCAAGTTCATTCTTTTCATCTAGTCCCTCCCCTTGAAATGTTAGTGATGTTAGTTTGATTATCATTTTAAATGATTATAAACATATTGGTAATTGCTTTGAGTTCCTTATAACTTTAAGAATTTATTAAGCTATGCTAAATGATTTTGACCAGTGATGCTTGTCTAATAGATGACCCAACGATATCTCAGTCTTCTCATCCTTGATTGTGTTTTTTTCTTTGATTTGTAATATGCATGTATCTGATTGTGGTAGTTATTTGTGGCATAGTTATCCAAGTATTTTACAATTTTTGGTTCATTTGTGAAACCTTCTGTTAAAATTGTTCAGTGGAAGTATGAATATATATGGCTATATAAAAATTGTACTTATATTATTTTCCATTAGGGATGAGGGAGTCCATTGGGGAATACAGAACGGCCTGTATCTTTCCAGAAGCACCATTGTGTATTTCAAGCACAATGACATGGAATCTCTACGAAATGCTTTGGAGAAAATTACAGTAGAGAACAAGCGGGCCAAGGAGTTGCGACGCTATATTGTAGTTGAAGCTGTGTACCAGGTATCTTGTTCTGCTCTGCATGCATATCAAATACACATATTTGTTAAGCAAAACTTAAAGAAAAACTTGTAAATGCCTGCACCAAAAGAGCATTGCCTTTGATCATCACAAGAAAACCAAATCATGATTTTGGATTTCTTGATTTTACTCAACCCAGTGACAGCCATTGTGTTTTGAATCTTGATATTTACTTTTTTTTCTGATTGTTATGCTACAAGTGCTCTTCCTGTTCTACTGAGATGTCAGCATCATCATAATATGCATGGATGAAAATGGGATAGCATGACTCTCTGTTTTTGGTACTCAGAACACATTCATAATCACCATTAAGAAAGGTGGAAATGTTCTCAGTAGAATGGCCGAATTGAATTTTCTAGTGAATGATGGTGGAACATTATAAATCATTACTGGGTATATCATACCAAACATTTTTTATGTTGTGCATAGTGATACGTGTCTACAATATATTGAGTTAAACCTCCCTGATCAAATACTTGGTTTTGGCTGCATTAATTAGAGTTCAGATTGTGTCTTAATTTCTTATATCTGCCTCACCGTGTCAAGAAGCAGTAGATTTACTGTACAGGTCACTCTCACTCTCCTGTATGAGGAAGAGTTGGATGGTTGTGTATCATTGGAATCCCATATCATGATATTGCAGCTACTTTGTAGATATAACTCTGACGCTTAAACATGAATTGCAGAGCCTAGGAGTTCCTTTCACTTTGTTCTTCATTTTCATTAAGCAAGAAAGAGGATTGCATGGTTTTACTTTTTCTTTTTCCTTTTTCTTTTCTTCTGGGAGTCTGTATTTTGAAGCTGACAATGCTAGTATAGACCATATGGGAGAATGTAGTGTTTTCCTCCCTCTTCTGACTTTTTTGGATTCAGTGGACTTGATTGCTGATGCATGTAGTTTCTTGAAAAATGATTATGCTTTGAATGTTTTAATTTAGTAACTGCATTTATTTCTTGAGGTTACTAGTAGTTATCTATTTGCTCTACCACTGAATTATTTTCCTCATACTTCTAATGAAAATTGAACTTGCTTGACTGGGGTATTAATTCTTTTGTTCTGAATCTGTAGAACTCTGGCCAAATAGCCCCTTTAAATGAGATCATCAGATTGAAGGAGAAATATCTCTTCCGTGTTTTGTTGGATGAGAGCAACTCATTTGGTGTGCTTGGCAGGTCTGGGAGAGGTCTTACTGAATACCATGGGGTGCCGGTATGTTTTAAAGATTCATTTCTTCATTGTTACTGGCTCAAACTCTCTGATCTATGGTTGTGTGGTCTTGCAGATTGAGAAGATAGATATTGTTACTGCAGATATGGGCCATGCATTAGCCACTGAAGGAGGATTCTGCACTGGAAGTTCCAGAGTCGTCGATCATCAAGTAAGGAAATATGTGTCTGATAACTTGATCATTTTATTGAATTTGGATTAATAGTCAGGTTCTCTAGTATCATTTTATTACCAAGTGGTAGTGGTAATTATAATTATTACTCTTCCAATTCTAAAGTGTTAATGTTTATTACTTGTTGATCTCTGGCAGCGACTTAGCAGTTCTGGATATGTGTTTTCTGCTTCTCTTCCACCATATCTTGCAAGTGCTGCAATTACCGCTATCGATGTTCTGGAGGATAATCCTGCTTTAATAGAAAAATTGAAAGAAAACATTGCCATCTTGTGGAAAGGTTGATTCTGATTGCATTACACTGCTGTCATTCTTATGTCTTCCTTTTGTGTGAATTGATGTGTTACTATTCTTTCTTTCTTTGTTGGACAAATGGCAACAGCATCTGTCTTTGTATTCACTTTCTATTAGTCTTTTCTGGCCTCAGAATATTTTTCTCAGGAACAATTGAACCATCCGAGTCAGTCCTCATGTAACATGTCAATTACTTAAACCACTGATACTGAGACCAAATATCATATCCCAATTCATCATAATACTATGAGTTGGTGTAAGAATATGATTAGTTGGACCGCTTTTGGTCATGATCAAGCTGAACTGAAGTTTGAGAAAAAGTGATTATATATTTTGGTCCTGCTTATTTATTGCAACTTCACTTGCTTTTCCTATGGTTGAGCGAGTTAGAGGTATTGTCCAGTATAGACTTGTATAATTGCCGCATATCTTTTTATGATGAATATAAATCATTTGTAATATGAAATTTTATGGAAGTAAAAGTTAGAAGCCCATGCTTACAATCTAGGCAGCATATAGGCCATCTCCTGGAGAACCGATCAGGTTTTGTTTTGAGAAATTGTCTAATGCTGGTGTTTGGTTCAAGAATGTCAGGTTTTGTTTGGAGCTAGAGATCATGTTGTCAGAATCACATTTTTTGTCGTACGATATATGTTATCAGTTTTGCACGGCTTGCACAAATTTTCCTATTTATAAATTTAATTTGGTGATTGCAGGATTGTCCAACATACAGGGTCTCTCTATAAGCAGCAATCCTAAATCGCCTATTGTTTTTCTCAACCTAGAAAAGTCCACAGGTTCCACTAAAGATGACCTTAAACTCCTTGAAGCTATGGCTGATCGGGTAAGGAATGAATGAGTTATATGGTTCCATTTTAATTACAGTTAGGTTGTTCTATCTTGCTCTTATTATGTGTCTCCACCGTTGTGAATTTTTCAGGCATTGAAGGAAGACTCTGTATTTGTTGTAACCACAAAGAGATCAACACTTGATAAATGTCGTTTGCCTGTGGGAATCAGATTGTTTGTATCTGCCGCTCATTCAGATTCTGATCTGCTCAAGGCATGTGAATCCTTGAAGAGGGTTGCAGCATTGGTGCTGATGAATCAATGATTGAGTGCTGTACATCAGACCGATCCCTCTTTTCTTTTACCTCAACGGCCTTACTGGACTGCATCAGATTTTTCACGTGGCTTTCATCCATCAAATACTCTTCAGATCCAGGCCAAGGTAGACTTTTAGTGAGAGAGGTTGGTGGATGTTGATAGTTTATGGAAATCTCTTGTGATTATTTGGAGTTATATTTTTGTCTTAGATTTAACAAATCTGCATGATTTGTGATAGAATTGATTCCACTGTTAACGAGGTTGACAACGATCTGTTGATTACAACACTATCAGATTGTATTTATTGTTCCAAGCAAGGGTTTTAGAATATTAGTGTTATGTGCTCCATTTTTGGTTCCATATTCTTTTATTTCTCATTAATTAATGAGAGCACATATCTGACGTCGTCGCCACCATTTATATTCACTGGTCTGGATCCTCATTTAAACCTGTTATTGCTTGGGTCATCGGAGCTTCGTTTGCTTCATTATTATCAGAGACATATACCGGTTTCTTCTATACCTCGAAACCAAGAATGACCCTAGCATGTTAACAGGATATAAAATAAAGTCGGAAAATTTCAGAAAAAGAGAATAAACCATTTCAGTAGAGAACATAGCTTGTTTCTAGTCTGAGGCCCTAACCATTATCGAATTGGTTGAACAAGATACAATTTTAAACTTGAGGACGGGAACTCTTTTTATTGCACGTCAATATCCTCAAAATGTGGCAGAGGAAATCGAAGGACTGCAGCAATGGCAGAATGCAGCGCCAATTGCTCTCCTGAAACGTGCATGGACAAAAAAAATATAAGAGCAGTGCCCCTAGAATCCTTCATCGATTTAACCAAGTGGGCAAACTTCCGCCTTGTTGGTATATCAGCTTATCTGTGATGAGAAGCGTTTGTGTAGCCATGTATTCTTCATGTGCAACCTCCACGTGCTTGGTTCCATAGCATGCTCGAGCAGAATCATTTGAAAGCATACCGGAGAACTCTTTTCAGGGCTCGGACCTCTTGAGCTGCTTTGTTGTCTTTAATCATGCCCAGGACATTAGGAGCACCAAGAACCTCTTTCAAAGCATGTTTGCTTCCGAGCTTGCTCCCGATCTCTTCTAATGGAGACGATAAAGTGTCTATTTGATAGCACAATCAACCATGCGATTAGCCACGGTTTATTTGGAGGTTTAGTAAAGATTGTTTTTTAAAATATTTTTTATTTAGAAATATATAAATATGATTTTTAAAATTTTTTTTATATTAATATATTGAAATGATCTACAATTAAAGAAAAATATCGGGACTAAAATCTCAATGGGTCAGTTTGATAGTAAAAAAAGTATATTTAATTTCTTAATTTATTAGTTTTAAAATTTGAATTTAACATCCATTAAAATTTATTTAAAAAGCCTCGAGACTTAATTCTGATTATTCCATTTAAAATAATTAGGAGCAAGAAATTTAGTTTTCGGTGCTGCACAATCTAGTACAAAAGATCTCACAAACTATTAGATAAATAAATAAAAATATATTGATGGGAAGAAGATGCCATGCAAAACTATATATATATTTTTTTTTTTTGGATTCGAGGAAACCTCATCCTCTGAAAAGCGCATTTTGTGGGTCCAGGTGAGGGAGTAAAACCCCGGCTGTCCCAGGCTCTTACAAAAGATGCACGCCCTGACTCGAACTCGAGACCTGCCGTGCAAATCTCAAATCCTTTATCATCACGCTACGCCCCTTGAGACTATGCAAATCTATATATTCCCTTGACAACTATGAAAAAATATTCAAATATTCAAATAAGAAATAACATTTTTATAGTTTCCAATGTTCTTTGAAGCACTGTAAGAACAGATATTGGTAGTTTTATGACAGTGATGTAAGAACAGATGGTCGTAAGCATCACCAGGTAGAGAAAGGAAAATTCAGCAAAAAGAAGCAAGCAACCTCTGCATCTGCAAAAACCAGCTTTACTTTCCTAAGTACAATTGTTATTTTCCTTTGTTTGTTTGTTTACTGATTCACGAGATTATATACTTAGAACAACATTCACGAGACTATTGCTAGGACAGATCTATGAACAACAATTAGCACGAAATTTATTTAAGTCTTATTATTATTATTAAAATAAAATCATTTTAAGTCTTATTTTAATTGTAATTCATTTTCCTTGTCTTAGGATTAGGCTACAATTTTCAATGATTGTATTCATTTAAGTCTTATTATTATTATTATTATTATTATTAAAATGAAATCATCTATGTAAATTTCAAAGTATTTTCATAAAGATTATAATTTGAAAACCAATTGGACTTTTAACTTTGAATTTCTTTCAATTACACCCCCTAATTTACTTTGATTTGGTTCTCAACTTTTGCCATTTTTCTATTTTAGTCCTTGTCTCTTTGTGCTATTTTGGCCAATTTTACCCTAAATTCTAATTTTCTCTTCAAATATGCCCCTAATTGAATGGATTATATTGTTAAAACTTTATTATCTTTTTCATTTTTATCATTGATCTTTTAATTACTTCGGTTGTGATCAATTTCAACTTTTGTTTTTAAATTTCTATTTAATTTAACTTTTAATTGCATTCACGCATTATTTTCTGACTAATATAAATTAACTTGTTGCTCGATTGTAACCCAAACTATATTTTATTATGGAAACCTTTTTTTTAAAGATTTTGCTCTAAAAATGATTGATTTTTTCTTACTCTTTGAAGATATTTTCTCTTAAAAATTGTTTTATAACACAGTTTGAGGGTTCATAAGAATACAAATTCTCTCTATTTGATTCTAAAATCCACGAGACATAGAAAAAAAAATATGTGATATTTAGAAGATACTGAAAAAAACAAAAGCATGAATGCATTTAAAGTTATGTTTTTTCCTCCATATTTCTGAGCTCCATTGCTACTATGTTAAGTTCCAAGTCATTTTTTTTAAATTAATACTCAGGAGGCAGAGCTTGTTTTGTCGTCTTTATACATTGCTTTTGATTAAAAAGATAGGATTTAGAGCAGTAGCAGGCAAGGCCTCTACTGTGGCTGAGGTAATAAAGTCTTCAAGCAGCCGATTGTACGGAAGAACAGGGATAAGATTATGCATTTGAGGACTAAAAATGGATAAATAGTGATGATCAAATTTGAGTGGTTTGTATCAATTAAAAACAAAAAAGAGAAATTGAGTGGTCTTACACAACAACAAAGAGTTGTTTGACGGTGTAGTTGTATATGCTTTTTAAATAATTTTTTATACTAAAATATATGTAAATAATATTTTTTTATTTTTTAAAAATTATTTTTGACATCACACATTAAAACGATTCAAAACATATAAATCATATTAAATTTTAACAAAACAAAAAAAATTAAATTTTTTAAAAACACAGTCGCAGCCGCGTTCCCAAACCTACTCAAATTCTTCCAATACACTCAAACCATGACCATCTTTATAAGTGAGAAATTGGAATTTGCTAAATTTGGGTTGACTTGTAGAAAAAAGAAGATCCAAGAAAATAGTTTGAATATATATAGTAATAAAAAAAATTAATTTATGTTCATGAAAGCTTCCTCGAATGTGCATTGGTAGTTTTTTTCAAAGGCTGTCTTTATTTTTTAATTTGGATTGTCAGAACAGCAACAACAAATTTCTATTCAAAAAAAGAAAAAAGTGTTTATTTTGCCACTCTCATTTTTTTATTATGATAGAAAACATATATTATACCAAGTCAAATATTTAACATATTTTTAATTAATACAAAGATTCATAATCATGTATATATATAAAAGAGATCATAGAGAAGTATTACCTAAAACACTATATGCCATCCAATCAACAGTAATAAAATATATCTTGAGCTGCATTAAAATTATCTTTGTCTTTTGATCCAAAAAAAAAATTAAATCTCTTTGGTACTAATATCTTTTTATTTTTTTTCACAGTAAAAATATTATTTTACCTTTAAAATAAATAAAATATAAAAATATTGACCAAGAGCTTTCTTGATTTTACATAAACTCTTGAAAAGTAAAAATATATATTTGCTCCTAAAGTTAAAATATTATTGTGCTGCTAGATAAGAATGTTTTGTGATTTTTAAATTTTAATATAAAGTGCAATTATATCTTTAACTTTGAAAGAGACAAAACATAAACTTAGCATTTTAGGGTATTTTTGGATAAGAATATTTTTATATTTTCATATGGGTATTTTATGTAATTGTCAGGGTCCTAGGGGGCATTTTGATATTTTTCATATTTTTTGAATTTTTTAATGCTTAAAGCTACTAGAGCGTACTCAATTTGCCCAGTGCGTGGGTGACGTTAGAGTTATTCAGACGATGCATGTGATGTCACTGGTAAACATAATTAACCTTTTATAGTCTCCTTAGATGCCGCGTTTAGTTCTTTTTCATTTATAGTGGCATGTGACAACCGAGGGTAATCAGATTATCGTCGATAGTTGTTTGAATTTTTTTTCTCTTTTTTCTCTCTCTTGACAGATAATGTACAACATTGTCCTCTTTCTTTCTTACTTTTCAATTTCAATCCTCATTCTATTAAATTTTTATTTCGTTCCCTTTTCATTTATAGAAATTTTTATTCTTTTCAATTTGATCATTCAATTGCAATTTTCTCATATGCTTGATTTTTCATTTCAGTCCTTATTTTTTAAATTTCTAATTTTATCCTTAACATTTTTTTTTGAAGTTTTTTTCCTTTCAATTTCATCATTCAATCAAATTTTTTGTTGTTTTTTTTTTCAATTTGATCCTCATTCTTTTGATTTTGTTTTTTTATTAAAGTTATTCTTCAATTCAATTAAACCCTCCATTTGAAAAATTTTATCCATCTAATTAATGTTTTCTCACCCTTATTTTTTTCGATCCTTTTAAGTAATTAATTTTTTTCCTGATTTTATTTTTCAGCATTTAATTTATTAGGAATTCAGATTCATACATTCTTATTGTTTTGCACTAGTTTTTTTTTCTTAGTATTGGTTTTGTGATTATCATCAAGTTTTTTTATGAGTTTATCTCAATCTTATAATTTAGGTCATGATTTTTGTATTTTTTTTCGAATATAAGTTTTTTTTAGTTGTTCTGTTTCTATTTTATTTTTCAAGGTATTATTCTAATTCATTTATATTTTTTTATATACAAATAAAGTTTATTTTTAAAAATAAAAAATATTTATTTTTAAATTATATTGTTGATGTATTTGATCTTGCATAATATTTTTTATTCAGTCAATTTTATTTATGTATATCTTTTAAATCATATATTTTTTTGGATGTAAATTTATTATTTATTTATTTAAATAAATAAACTTAATAAAAATAATAAAATAATTTTTTTTTTATAAATTATATTCATCTTGCTTTCATGGACTTTTTAATTTACATTTTTTAAAAAATATGGATGCTTTAAGGTTTGGTGTCAGTAAGACAAACCCATGTTCCAGTCATACCTACCGTTTACAATTGACCTAACCACCACCACTCCAATTCTTACGTTTTTTTTTTTCAATAATTAAGTTTTAATATAATATTTTATTTTAATTAATTTCATGTTTTTTTTTCAATATTCAAATTTCCAATTACTCTAGAAGAATAACAAAATCTCTAATAAATTTGCTAATCTAAAAAAATAAGTGTTTTTTTTTTTGTTTTTAGAGATAGCTGAAATGATATCTTCTTCACCTAAGTTGCAATATTGTTTTGAAAGTTAATTGTTTGATAAATTTTTTTAGTGTTAAATTTGGTGGTAATAGTTATTTTTTAAATATTTTTTTAAAAAAATATATTAAAAAAATATTTTTTAAATTTATATTTAATATATAAAAACAATTAAAATATTTTTTTTAAAGAAACAACATAAACAAACACGTAAAGTTTTTTTTTTCTTTTTGATTTTGATACAACTACTACTATGTTTTTTTTTATGTATCAATCTAAATTGTTTTTTAAACATCAAAATTTTTGTACCAAATCTTCTTAATTATCATAAGAATTCTTGAAATTACAAGCTCATATCATTAAATTATTTAAAATTTATAATTACTTATCGAAATTCTCTATAAGCTCTCTTCATATATAGGGACTTAAAATGGCTTGAAGGTATCTTGCCATTATTAAAATAAAAGGAGTACAAATTAATTTTTTAAATAACGGACTTAAAGAAACGGGAAAATAAGAAAAAATAAATCAATAAATATTTTATAAAGAGAAAAAACTATCTTATAGTTTCAAATACCAATCAGAATTTGTTTTTTTATTTTTTTCCATCACCAAAATCCTTTCTATAAATATGATTACATCTTCTTCAGCTGTACCTTCGAGCCTCCCTATACAGTGCAGTCTCTCTCTCTAGATTCGTTGAATCCGAAAGTAAAACGCCTTCACCGTCGAGGCGTCGAGCTCTTTGTTTATCCTTCTTCTTGCTGCAAATATGTCTCTCTTGTCTGATCTCATCAACTTGAACCTCTCTGATACTACTGAGAAGATCATTGCAGAATACATATGGTATCAATCAGTTCCACTTTCTCTCTTTTTACAGTCTCTCTTCTCTGTCTTTTATCCATTTCGTTTGACTACATATGATATCTTTTCTCAGTCCTCTGCTGTCTCCTCTTTTTGCGTTTGCGTTTTTGCTCCTTTGTTGGGGATCGCTGAAATTCTTTAGTTGATTATGGAACTCTTGTTTTTGCGTCACTTAATTAATCCAATGAGTTTTGATCTCTCTTGTTGTACTTCAATGTTTTGCAAACAGTGTTATTTCCAAGTCCTCTGTTTTTCTCCTTCTCTTTATGACTGCATCTAAAAGTTTTCATTTTGCTCTTTCTTTTGGATTCTTTCATTTCTATCATTAATGGGAACTTTTTTGTTTTGCTTTATCTAAGAACTTGATCCCTCGAGTGCTTATATCACCCTCTTTAATGGGTGCTCTGTGTTTTGATGTTTTTTCGAAGTTTTGATCTTGATATGTCACTTATGTTGCAGGATCGGTGGATCTGGTATGGATCTTAGAAGCAAAGCCAGGGTAACCAATATTTTCTCTGTTCATGTTTCTATTACGATCCTTTTAGTTGCTTTCTTGTGAAAGTTTGTTGATTTACATGAAACAGACACTTAATGGGGTAGTGAGTAATCCTCATAAGCTTCCAAAGTGGAACTATGACGGTTCAAGCACCGGCCAAGCTCCCGGAGAAGACAGTGAAGTCATCTTATAGTACTCTCTCTCTCCCTCTCCCCCCCTCCCCCTTGTGTTTTAATGGCACTTGTCCTTCTGGTGCATGGATTTACTTTTGTTGTGATGTCATGAAAATAGCCCACAAGCAATATTCAAGGACCCATTTAGGAGGGGCAACAACATCCTAGTAAGTCCCTTTCACTTATTCCAGTCAATTTGTCTGATTCATTCATTAATGGAGTTTTTAAGAAATTAATTCTTTTGATGACTTCAAATATATATATATATAGGTGATGTGTGATGCTTACACTCCAGCAGGAGAACCAATCCCAACTAACAAGAGATACAATGCAGCAAAAATTTTCAGCCATCCAGATGTTGTTGCTGAGGTGCCCTGGTATCTCTCTATCTATGTCTTTGTTTACTAAAGTTATTTTCAGATATTCACGTTTTCTTATTAAATTAAGAATATTCTTCTTCTCTTTTTAAGGTTTTGTGGATTCTATTATAATTATTTTGAAATAATTTAATATAATATAAACATGTAGGTATGGTATAGAGCAAGAGTACACCTTGTTGCAAAAAGATTTAAAATGGCCAATTGGGTGGCCTGTTGGTGGTTATCCTGGACCTCAGGTATTAATTTCTTTCTTTCTTTTTTTAGTTTGATTTACGTTTCCCTTAATTCTATTTTATTAACCATTATTTAACCCTTTATTTTTTCCTTAATTCGTACGAAACTCCATATCCTAATTTCTTAAACCCAAGGGATTTGTCTTCAATTAATGTGAATTGAATTATTTGCTTGTTATATCAGGGTCCTTACTACTGCGGTGCTGGTGCTGATAAGGCTTTTGGCCGTGATGTTGTTGACTCCCACTACAAGGCATGCCTTTATGCTGGAATCAACATTTCTGGCATCAACGGGGAAGTGATGCCTGGCCAAGTAAATACAGATTTTACTTGATTCTTTTGAGCTGTCCAAGCTAGCTTACATTATTTGTACTCCCGTCTATAGCTGTAGCTTATTTTCTGAACACATGAAATTTCTTGCTTAAACAGTGGGAATTCCAAGTTGGCCCTTCTGTTGGCATCTCAGCTGGAGATGAGTTGTGGGTTGCCCGTTACATTCTTGAGGTACTTTGAGCTTTCTTTTCAACGATCTGCACTTTCTTCATGCTATAATAAATATGAAGTTGAAACCAAATATGCTGTTACTGATGCTGTGTGGTTTTATGACAACAGAGGATCACAGAGATTGCTGGAGTGGTCGTTTCCTTTGACCCAAAACCTATCCAGGTTAGATTTTGTATCTGAAGTCTTATTTCTTTTCTGATGCAAAAATACAGGATTAAACATCTTATTGCTATGCATTTGCACGTCTTCTTAACTTTGTTGAGTGCCTTGTCTTGCCAGGGAGACTGGAATGGAGCTGGTGCCCACACAAACTACAGGTAACTGGTTGTGAATATTACCTTGGCACTGCAGTGAAAAACAAACCAAAGCGAAGGACTTTTTCTGCTACTTTTTCCCTCACATTTCAATAGAGTATCTAATAAAAGCTTGCCGTGTTTATTTCAGTACCAAGTCCATGAGAAATGATGGAGGGTTTGAAGTTATCAAGAAGGCCATTGGAAAACTTCAATTGAAGCATAAGGAACACATTGCTGCTTACGGAGAAGGCAATGAGCGTCGTCTGACTGGTCGCCATGAAACAGCTGACATCAACACCTTCTCTTGGGTAAGAATTTTTCTTCGTCAGCACTCATCTTTCAAAATTCAAGCACTCAATCTCTGTTACCTTCGTTGAATAGGGTGTGGCGAATCGTGGAGCTTCAGTTAGAGTTGGCAGGGATACAGAGAAAGCTGGGAAAGGTTACTTCGAAGACAGAAGGCCTGCTTCCAATATGGATCCTTATGTTGTCACCTCCATGATTGCAGACACGACCATTCTCTGGAAGCCATAAGAGATCACCACCATTCTTGTTCTCTGGTTGATTATTGTGTGATTATTGGCCTTGTCTTTTGCTTGAGGAAGCCTTGATAAGCTCTCTGCCTTGTTAGAACTTGGTATTCCCATGGTTTTATTATCTTGGTACAAGAATTGCCTCTTCGTTTTCCCCGTAATTGAATGAAAATAAAATTAGTAAGCATATGAGGGCAGATTATTATTGGAAACAATAAGAGTGCAACGAAGAATTGCCTCGTCGTTGTCCATTTCCTGAATGTAGTGTGTTGTTTTTTCCCTGAAACGAATGAATCAAGCTCCCCCTCCGTCCATTATATTGTGAAATTTGGTAGAGCTGGAAACAAGTATTTCTTCTTTTCTTTTCTTTTTTACATTAAAAATTAAAAAATAAAATAATAATAAAAAAAAGATTTATGCCTAGTTTTTAACCCATCATACAAAATTAATTATTTCTAACTTATCCCTGAATTTAATTTGTTTTCGACTCTATTTTTAACACGGATGATTTTTTGTTCGATACTAGGTTTTAGTCCAAGCTTTGAGAGAGGTTGTTAAGCTGTGTGATTTATTTTTTTAATTATAATTTTTTATATTTTTAAATGGTTTTGATGTATTAATGTAAAAATATATTTTAAAAATAAAAAAAATATTATTTTAATATATATTTTAAATAAAAAAATATAAAACAATTGCCAACCTCACATGACAGATAATTTTAGAGCTCTCCAATCAAGAAATTACTTCGGTTCATTTTTTTATGTTTTCACCTACCATCAAATATATTCCATTGAAAAGCAAACCGCACCGCTTTGGTATTTTTTATAATGTTTTTTTTTATGTATTAAAATAATATTTTTTTATTTTTTAATATTACTATATTAAAATAATTTGAAAATAAAAAAATTAAAATATAATTAAACACCATTTAAAACTTAGATATAAACGTTTCTCTTCATTTAAATTCAGATATTTTTACCAGACTTTTTATTGTCGTATACATGAAAAATAAAAAATTTGTTTTTTACTCTTGCACATAAACATACCATCAAATTCACTTGGTTACCATCTTTTCAAGGATCAATTATATAACTAATAATTCTTTAATTATCATCCTCGACTAACTAAGTCCATAAACACCATTATTAGAATGGACTATATAATCAACAATTCCTTAATTGCCGTCCTTGACCAATTAAATTTATAATCTCCATCATTAGAGTCAACTATGTAAGCAGCAATTCCTTAGTTACCATCCATATTCTCCATGAAAACATCACAAACAAACTTATTATTTCAAAAAATATATTTATGTTTTCAAATTGCATATCCAAACAAAAATCATGTTTTTATTTTTAATGAAAAAAGAAAAAGAAAAAACACAAAAGGAAAACATAAATATTGCATGATTTAGCATACCAACAAAAATAAAAATAAAAATTTATATTTTGCACACGTCATAGATTTAATAACAATTTTATTGAAGACATGGAACTTGGTCTAAATTTTAAAAACATCAAAAAACTAATTTGTTTATTTTTAATATCAAGAATTATGAATACGTAAAACGTGTATTTTGATATTAAAAAAAACAAATCCAAAAAAATATGTTTTTGTTTTAGAATAGCTAGGATTGACTATAAAGTCATGGTTCTTTTTACTGTGATGGATCTGTTTTAACTAATAAACAGACCAATAATTAAGAAAAAAATATCAGTGCCTTAGTAATAATCAAACAAATGAACAATATAACTTATCTTAGGTAGGATGTATTAAAGGTGACATTGTCTTTCTTATATATAATTAGTTTTTTTATCTAGACTATAAAAACTAGTTATAGTTTCTAGTAATCAAAACACTAAATATCAACTCTAAACCTTTTAAACCATAAAAATAACAATAATTATTTGTTTTTTTACACCGCTCAAACCCCGATTCAAAAGGATGATTGACACGACAATACTCACATGCAAATATATAGTATAATATGTTTACTTTCTGTTAGAGAATAATATAAATCATATCTTGGGGTCTTATAAATCATATCTTGGAGTCTCACCTAACAGCTTAAGTTTTTGGGTTGAATTGGTTCTTGACATGGTATCAAAACCTTGATGACCAAGCGGTTACGAGTTTGAATATCACCATCTTCATTTATTTGATAAAAATTAAGCATAAGATAATATGGGTCTGTGCAAGTTTCAAGCCCAAAGTGCTTTCATTTGAGGAGGTGTGTTAAAGAATAATATAAATCATATCTTTGGACATTACCTAATAACAAAAATTTTTAAATTGAGATAATCTCTTAACACTTTCTAACAAGAAAATTATAACCGGAATCAGAGTTTCGCCAGTGAGACATCGAAATAAGTCACTTGAATATAAAATTCTGACTTGCTTCTTGAAGGTTGAAGAAGACATGCAATGCTCAAGTAAAGACCACTCTCCCTCTCTTTCGATTTCTTTATAATTGATTGCTTTATTTCGTAATCCATTTTGGTTCTTCCAATTATAGCGAATGGAAATGTAAATTTGGAATTGAGTTAGGTAAGGACTGTGGATACGGTGTATTTTACTGAATCTCCTAACTTTATTTTGGAAGGTTTGGTGAAGGAATATAAAATTATTTTCATTTTCATTTTCTACTTCTAGTTTCTCTTTTCTTTTGTAGCTTCTTTCAATAAAGAAAAAAAATGTTTATTTATCAAGAATGAAGAGGATTTGTTTTCCTTAATAATAATTATTATTATTATAATCAAGATTATAAATATTTAAAGTAAAAAAAATCAAAACCATGATTTATTATTATTGTCTTAATATTTTATATTGGTTATTTTTATTCAATTCAAATTTGAAATTATGATGAACAAGCTGTGCTTGTTAACTCCAAAAAAAACATCTTTTATATTATGTTTATAATAAAAATAAATAAAATTATGACACTAAGTAAATAAATATCAAAATATCAAAAAACCATTTAAAAAATGGTTGTGTATAAAAAAAATATTTTATTATTGATATTTCTTATTTTAAAAACAGTGAAATTAAAAAAAAAACTTTGAAGAACATCTAAAAAAGTTTTTTTAAATTAATACAAATTTGAAAAACTGAAAAAAAAATTTTATCTTTCTTGAAGGAAAAGTATTTTATTTAAACAAAAAAATTAAATTTTATTTACTCTTATTTTTCTAAAAATCAGAATATTAATCTATGAAATTTGTGGGTGACTTGGAAGTATTTAGGTCCTTTGTGAAGGAAAATAAAAGAAAAATAAAATAAATATGTTGTTTCCTAGCTTGCGTAAAAATCAATCCCCCGTGTTCGGTAACTGTACAGTTGACAGCTTGACATTGATGACTAAAAAAAAAAAAAAAACTATGATTGAGAGTCGAGACAGCTAGCAAGTTGATGTTGTACATCGTCGGTGATTGCATCATAAAAATTTTTTTATTTTTAGTTTAATGTTCTAATCAATTTTTGTATATCTCGATTGATTTTACAGGTCTTAAAATTAACACGGGTAAACTGGTTAAAATTTTTTTTGTTATGTTATTTAGTTATGAATATATTATTTATAAAAATATTTTTTCAATTTTTTTAATCTAATATAAAAATTGTCTTTTTCGTAAAACAAATGATGTTATAGTCTCTGATATAAAGATTTTATTTGATATTATAGTCTAACATTGTTTTTAAAGATTTTTGAAATTTTTTTAATTTTAAATTATTTTTTTATATTTTAGATTGTTTTAATATATTGATATCAAAAATAAATTTTAAAAATAAAAAATATTATTTTAATATATTTATAAATAAAAATTAATTTATACTGCACTCTTAAATAATTCCGAAACTCTATAAATTAGAAGATAATTCACGATAATGAATCATTTGATGGTAATCATATTTTACAAAGGTTAATAGTATATTTTTTGGGTATGCTCTTAGCATTTTCTCTTGTTAATAATGATGTAGTTCTACTTTTATCTTCTTAATTTCATCTCACGACTTTTGATCGGTGAAAATGGTGGTTCTTCAATTTTTTTTCTTACATTAAAATATATTCTCATAGTCCTCCATTATTAATATCATTATTTTTCTCCATAATTAAACCATATGTTATCTGTATAGAAAACAGCAATATTAGATTGCTCTTAATTTCAATATTAAATTTGATCATTTAAATTAAACCATTTTAAAATAAACAAACTGAAGAATATTTTGCAATAAAATGATGCTTTTTTTTCTTTAAAATAAGGAAATAACTATAAAAGTATCAAAGAATCATCTCAATTCAATAACTTAAACTATTAAATGAGGTTCCAGGATATGATTTATATTATTCTCTAATACATCCCCTCAAGTGAAAGCTCTTTGGACTTGAAATTTGTACAGGTCTATTTTACCTTGCACTTAATTTTTATCAAATAAATAGGGATGATGAGATTCGAACTCGTGACTACTTGGTAATCAAGACTCTGATACCATGTCAAAAAACCATCTCAACCTAATAACTTAACCTATTAAGTGAGGTCTTATGATTTATATTATTTTTTACTAAAAAGAATATAGATAAATCCAAACTTGGGAGATACAGTGACAAACATCGGATTAACAAGTTCTCCCATGAGTTTTTTAAGACCAACAACTTCAATTCTTAAGTTTTTCATCCGTACAAGCTTTCATGTATTTTTATACCTTGTATAATTCTCTATAATACCCTTTAGATTTGCAAAAAAAAAAAAATTGAATAAAAAAAATATGATAATCAAGTTGTAATTAGCAATATGTAGAGAAGCGAGTCTCTCGGAAGGAAGAGAAATTAGAAGATGTCTAATCTTTGAGAAATAATATTGATAAAATTGAGGATAATGCAACCATGACGAAGAAACCATACGTGAATTGAGGATCATGTCCTAATGCAACCATGACGAAGAAACCAAGTTGGTTCTCTTTTCCATTCTAATTCCACGCTACAAAAATCCAATGAGATCGGACCAACACATCATCCCATGTGAGGTTTCCATTTAAGAATCTTTAATTGTCGATCCTAAAGTAGACAAGATCGTTAAATATGATTTTGTCCCAATATGCGTTGGCTTGCTATATGTTTTCATATTTTAAAAGTATTTTGAGAAAAAATTAATTTTATTTTTATTTTTTTCTTTGTATTTTTTTATGTTTTTAGATTATATTAATATATTAATCTTAAAATTATTTTAATATATTTTCAAATAAAAATTATCTAAAAATAAATCATTACCACAAACGATAATCACTACCATCATAGAAAGAACAAACAAAAGAAAGTAAGAAATTGCTAACATCCCATGGTGCATAGTTACGTGGAAGGCATGGGAGAAAATGGGTGTTTCCATTTGCGATTTCTATATACTTGGTGAAAATTTAAAAAAGAAAATGATCTTTTTTTTTTTTGGTATAACCTAATGTAGAATCCAATCAATTTTGGACTACGTGATATATGATAAAAGAAATCGTTACATCTCTTTAAAAAATAATAAACCTAAAACCTCCACATAAAAATTTCAAAATTGAACAATTATCATTGGTTTTTTTTAAAGGAAGGTTTGGCTACCATTTCAAAAAAAATGAAAATAATAAAGACAAATGAAACTTGTTTTATTGTATATTTTGTTTTGAAAGTATATAAATTCACGTTAAAATTATATTTGAGATATTTATTTTGCTTCTATTTCTTTAACTAACATGTTTATATCATTTTTGTATTTATCTATTCTATCATAAGAGGAAACACTATAGATTCACACAACGTTTCCTTTTTTTTTTATTGTTTTTTTTCAATTTAATCCTTTCAAGTTTAGTTAATTTAATATTATAATTGGTGGTTTGTCATAGTTAACTTGGCAAGAGTTTCTTGCAATGTTTAAAAATCTTTCGGCATCAAATCAATACTCCATTTGGAAAAATCAAATTCACTTTTTTTAATTAAACATAATTAAAACTTTAAGGTTCAAATTTGATACTTGAACAAATTTTCAGGCTTTTTTTTAGTACTGTCACTCAGGTGTGTTTTTAGCATATTTAGTCCTTTTCATCTTTTTTCATTTGAACCTTTATTTTCTAAGGTTTTATATTTTGATCCATAACTTTATTTTCTTCATGTTTTAGTCTCTAACCTTAAAAAAAAAAATTAAAGAAAGAGAAAGAAAGAAAAAAAAACAAAGATTATGAATTGTTTTTTTTTTTTCCTCCTCAATTGACAACATTTGTTTATTTGTTCTTAACAATTCGACAAGGACGGGCCACCTATCTAATGACTACTGGGTTTTTAAGATCTAAGGACACGGAAGGGAAGATAGATTTATTTGTAACACGACATAACGGGCTTGGAACAATATGCATGTCAGTCAGAAATATAGGCCCAGAAAAGGACAGCTGGATTTTATGCTGGTAATTGGATAATATATGGTCACAGAAAAATCCAATTACAGCATACTGAGCTCATGAACTAAGAGCCCAGCCCATAAAAAAAAAACACACAAGTACAGCCTCTCCAAAAGAGAAGCATCCACTTCATAAGAAAAAAAATAAAACAATTCTGATGAAAGACTACATGATATTTAGATTCCAAACATACACCCAGCAGGTTTCTCCTTATAATATTATAATTATTAAACCTATAGTTTTTAAACTCAATCAGGAGATTGATTTAGGACAAGTTCCAGATGGATCATCAACCTAATTTTTTAGTTTTGGCAAAAACAAAATAATATCACTTTAAGAAAAAGTTAAAAAAGAAAAAAAAATTAACGAGTTTTGATTGTATTTTTCCCAAGTCGCGAGTTAATCAGGGCTTTTGAAAGGTCACTCCAAGTCAACTCTTTTTCTATTTTTGTTGTAACTAGGCTCGATTTATGCCCTGGTCATCCAGGTCACAGGTTAACCCATCCAGTTAAGTTTTTTTTTTTAAATAGTGATTAAACCCAGCCTAATAGGGATCGATTCAACGGAAGGTTTGGATTACAAAGCAGGTAGGTTAATCTAAGTTAATAAAAAAATTTGAAAAAAAAAATTAATAAGTTTTAATCATGTCTCAGCCTCTCAAGTTATTAGGTTGATTATGTCAACTCCGAGTCGATTTTTTTGAAATTCAAGTCAGCCAAGTCTTTGATTGATTATCGGGTTAGATCGGGTTTAATAACGTAACGTTGCTTCTGTTGTTGTTATTATTATTATTATTATTATGCCATGTTTCAAAAGAGGGGGCTTACATGTTAAAAGAAAAAAAAAATATTTGTGAACATTTGTAATTTAAAAAGATAGGTCCAAGACTACAATGGGATCCTGTCCAATGACAGGCAACATGACCAGATCACGGCTGTTGCAAGTTTATGTGTTACAGAAACAAACTCAAGAAACAGAGATAGCCCATTGTAGTCTGTCCTTGGACCTCAGCCTATCAACACTCCACCTGTGTAATTTGGATCGTGGGTTGGATTAGACTGAATAGCGTGTCGTGTTTAGGTTATAATAGTAATTTTTTAAAAAGTGTTTTTTATTTAAAAATATATTAAAATAATATATTTTTTTTATTTTTTAAAATATGCTTTTGATATCATCTTTTTAAAATATATTTTTAATATCATCACATTAAAAAAATTTTAAAAAATAAAAAAATTAATTTTAAAAAAAATACAAGTGAACCTATCCGTGAATATTTAATTAGGTTTATTTATACCTCGGATTTTATAACAAGGAAGTCATTATTCTCTTAAATTTGGAAAGCAGTAATAAATTAATTGTCTTGGATTTTATTATAGGCATGTTTGATTATGGACTTAGATTTCGTTGGCACGTGTTACCGAGTGTAACAGAAATTATCAGTGTTTAATTTAAATTTAATTAATAAATAATTTGTGATGCATTTGAAAAATATAGAATTTATTATTATTTTATTTTATTCTTATCTTCATTTTATTTCTTTAAATATCTTTAGAAAAAAATAGATGGATAAATAGTTATTTTGAAAAAGCTAATTTTAATATTAAATTTTTTATTTTTTAAGTTTTAAATAAGTGGGATTGACATTTAATTTATTTTGTATTATTATCAGAAATTGAGTTTCATTTGTAATTCAATTCTTAAAACCTAAAATGATTCTAAACATAAGATTTTATTAAAATCTTTTAATTGAATTTAATTAAATAATTCTAAACAAATATCATCTTTATAAAAAAATAATTGACTCATGTTTATCAAATGAATTATAGATTATAGATTAACCTGATAACCTAATTGATGGTGAGTGCTTATGGACCCTGGCGCGGCCATTGATGGCCACTGTTTGTGGGCTATTTAGCACTGATTAATTTGGGAATCTGTCATTATTCAAGTGGGAAAGGTATATCCTCGATATATTACAGAGGTATATTAATCGCATCAAAATCATGGACTGATTATGAGTTTTAAATTTCTGAATTAATTTTCAATTAAAAATCCAGGTTTTAAATTTAGAAAAAAAATTAAATAAGAAAAGGGAATATTACTTGGCCATGAATTGGACTTTTCACCACCCGGACGATGATGGGGTAGATAAGGTAATCATATTAAAAAAAATAAGAACAACAGAAATATTTCTAAGAAAATAAAATTATAACCTTATGCTAAAAACCAAAATTAAGATTGTGATTGTGATTAGAGAGAGGCTAAAACGGCAAGATGTCCCTTCCTTATTATAAATATGTTCAAGATTTACGAGGAGTGGTGGTGGAACGAAGCAACGATCCAAGAACTGTCTACGAGTTCATCAAAACTGAGAATTAATTATAGAAACTACCACATACTTTTATCGTTATTTACAAAATATCAAAAAAGAAGAAAACAGGGGAGATACCATGGAAGAAGAACGATGCTAAAGCAAAACCCTGTGGATTCTTTCTTGCTGCTAAAAAGAAGCCCTAAGCCGCCATGATCATCAAGATTATTTCCAGAACTCCTTTCTATGAATCATGAATCCCCAACGGAGATGGGCCTGCCTGCTAATCCCAGAGGAGAGCGAGAAACTTGATGTGATCTGGCGGTGAACACTCTAACAACAGGTCTCATCTCAGGCTGCCCAGCCGGTAACCAATCCAAGATTTTGTAACAAGATTCTTGCTTTATCTTCTTCACTTGATTATGAACTGGAAATCCCACTTGGTCCTCCACAACCCAATCTTCCTTCTTCTTGTTGCTGTTGCTGTTGCTGTTTCCTCTTCTATGCTCCATCTTTTTCCCTGAGAATATTGAAGAAAAATCGTCCGACGACCTTTCTCTTGATGATCCTGTGTTTTTGAAGGGCAAGGAAGAAGTGTGTGCGTGTGTTTCTTTATATAGGTAAGAAACGAAGGCAGAGCAAGAGAAGATACGAATTTGAGACGTAAGAGAAGAGGGGAGGGCAACAAAGTTTGGTGGGAAAGATCTATCTCTATGTGGATTGTTTTCAGACGACTGACTTGGACCAAGTTAAGAGAAAAAAACTTCCAAAATCCACACGCTATTTTGACGTTTGTGTATGATTTTCTTGGTATTTTATTTATTTTTCACATGCTAGGCATATTTTTTCCCGTATGGTATTCCTAGTAGTGAAGTGTTTTTGTGTTTTTAGTGTGATTAAGGAATTACTACAAGGTTCAATGCATGTAGAAAATTGACCTATTTCTATGAGAATTGAAATTTACAAGTATAAAAGGCTGGATGGGTCTTGGAATACACAATAAACACAGTCACCCCCTCTTCTCTAATCCTCTTTCTCTCATCCCAAGAGCCAAAAATATTATCTCAAGCATATAATTAAAATATTAAATTATTAAAGGTGTTTGAAAATCACATTTATTAGCAAAATCTTTAGAGTAAATGGCATTCCTAAAAGTGTCGATTCGCACAATTAAGGTTGAGTTCCATGATATCTTCTCTCCATGAGCCTATCAATGGAAAAGGGTTGTGTTTCATACACGTATGTAGTTAAAAATCTATTTATTTTTGTGTTTTAAAAATAATTTTTGAAAAAATTCATTGATTGGTTTATTTATTTAAATTAATATTTTTAAATAGATTGACTCGGTTTTTTTCGGTTTTGCTCAGGTTTATTAAACTAAAACCGAACCGAACCGAATCGGTTTGTATTTTTAAAATTTTAATATGTTTTTTTTTACGGCTTGATTTTTTCAGTTTTTTTTTATAATTTTCTCAATTTAAACAATTTTTCAGTTTTTTTCTCCTTCCTAGTTATCACGCTACAATAAATTTAATGACTAATTCAATATTAAGGTGTGAACATTAATGGGAATATTTTAGCATCGAAAAGTGAGAGAAAAAAATACAATGCTCTTCTGCCAAGAGATTACCAAAGACTCTGACATTTGACTTTGTCCACTCATACGTTTTCAGATAACTACGGCATACCGACACATTGTTTTCAACCATTTTAGTAAACGTAATCAATTTCTGAACAATAAGTGGAATTACTTCTTTACCCTATTGAGTATAATTTGTTTATAACCATCTTTAAAAATATATATTTATATTAGCAGCTTTGCATTTTTTTTTTTACCTTAAATCATCCGATAATATTTCTAATCTCTCTTCTTTGTGAAAGCAATCCCTTATCTAATTCTATTTTCAATGCTATAGTTGTCGAAACTAAACCGGTTTTTGAACCAGTTTTTGTTCTAAAAAACCCGAATCAAGCTGAAACCAGTCAGTTTGAACTGATTTTAATTTTTAAATTTTTTTTTTGCTTTGGTTATTTTTTTTTATAAAAACCGAACCGAACCGAAAATGATCATCCCTAGATCAAACTCAAGTTGATTAAGTTAATAAATCAAATCAAGTTTTTTACAGAGTTAATTTAGTTTTTTTCTTTAATTTTTTTCAAATTAAAATGATTTAGATCTGAATAAATTTAACGAGTATGTTTGAATTTCACAATTGTGGTTAAATCAATTCCTTCTCCATGCAAGGTTGTTTTAGAACTCATAAATATAAATAGTTTGTTTAAAGTTTAATTAGTGGGATAAATTTAATTTTAACGTGTGAAAATCGAACCAAATTATTTTAATTATTTGGGGAAAAAATATTTTGGATGAAATTTAAGATGTTATTTTAAAAAAAATATATAGTGGAATGATTAAACCTTAGAGCTAACAATGGAACACAAAATCGAAGACTTATCCATGTAATTTGATCAAATTTAAGAAGACTAAAATTTCAAGGTCATAAAAAAAAGCTAATAGAGAAGTCAAATTCTGTTCGATCCTTCTTCTACAATGCAAGAAGACATCAATATTCAAAAGCAGCCACATCGGGAAATCAGAAGTGGAGGTGGAGCTGATTGTCTGGCCGTGTAGCGCATGATGGCAGTTGCGTTATTTCAAAGAACTTCGGGGGCCTTTATTGTAATCTTAACAAGAATCATAAAACTCTTGACGTGCCGTTGACGTTGTTAGGCGGTTAGAGTTTGTTAAAATGGGAGACGGCAGTCGTTAACGTGAAGTTGAAATAACCAGCCACGTGGCTTTGCTACTTCTAAACGCAATCACCACACCCCGTAGCCTCATGAGAAACTCGTTTTCTTACGTCAAATCTTGGCAGGAACCGATCACCACGTGGCCTTTTCTTTTCTTTTTTATTATATTAATGTTTTTTTTAAATATTAATTTGCACACCAATCAAAATTAAATTATTTTTAAATAATTTTAAAGTTATATCTTTTATATCAGCATATAAAGGTGAACCGATCTCAAATTAATCAAACGAACAAAAAATCAAAATTTAGTAAGAAAAATCCTTTTTTTAAAATATCCGTATCTGTGCTTTCTAAACGGCAGTTCAATAAGTGAAAAAAATCAACTTTTCCAAGTAACCAAGAAAGATCAAATTTTGTTAAAATGTTGGTTTATCATTATGATGTTGAAATGACACATCAATCAGCTGGAATAGCTCAGTTGGTTAGAGCGTGTGGCTGTTAACCACAAGGTCGGAGGTTCAAGCCCTCCTTCTAGCGATTTCTTTTTCTTTTTCCCCGTACGGCTGTGCTTTATCAAAGCTTTTGTTTTGAGTTTACATACTTTTATTAACAAGCACAAAACAAAGTGAAAAGGGTGCTTCGTAATTTTTTAATTTTTTTATTATTTAATAATTTATATTTTTTTCTTCAATTTTTTTCCAATAATAGATTATTTTAAAAATTATAATTTGTAATTTTTTTATTTTTTTATAAGGTTATATACCGGTCTCATGAATTTATGTTTTTTTTCCCTCAATTCCAACATTCAACATCAAATATGATTTCATAATATTTTTAATATGTTTTTTATGAATTTATCTTGATTTTATGATCCAGCTAACATATTTAATAGATTAACCCATGTTAATTTGGATTATTTTTTGAGTCGCTTTTTCAAATTGTTTTTTTATTTCATTATTTAATATTAGATTGGTTTAAAATTAGGATTCGTAACTTTTTTTTTTATTTACTCTATGTAAGGTTATCTCGATTTCATGATCTAGATCGCAGGTTTGGAAGGTTGATTTTAGTTGACTCTATTCATTATTTTAGTTCTTTTTTATTTGAGTTTCATAAATTTTCCCAATTTTGTTTCTATGGGGTTTTATAATTCTGATAACTCGGGTCGTAGTTTTGACAGATTGACTTAAATTGATTCTATTTTTATTTTTATTTTTTAATTGAATATATATTTTTTCAATTTTACCTTCCAACTAGGGGTGAGAAAAAAAAACAAAAAAACAGAAAAAAATAACTGAAAAAACCAAACCAAGAAAAAACCTGATAAAACAATTAGAATTTTTTAAAAACTGACCGGTTCGGTTCGGCTTTATAAACCTTGAACCAAAAAAACCAAACCAAACAAAAAAAAAACTAAAAAAAAAAGCCAAACCGGAAAAAAAACCGAGTCGAGCTGGAAAAAACCGAGTCAAGCCGGTTTTTGTTCTAAAATAACCAAACCAGTCGATTTGAACCGGTTAGGTTTTAGTTTTTTTAAAAAAGAAACCGGTTTGGTTAGTTTTTCTGATAAAAACCGAACCAAATCGAAAATGATCACCCCTACTTCCAACAACCCGATCTTCATTTTTTGAGTTTTTTTTTTGTCAACTTCATCCATAAAATATTAGGTTGTTTGAGAATTAAACTTTGTAATTTTTTTTTAATTTTTTTATATAGAGTTATCTCAATTTCATGGATTGTTTTTCTCGATTTCAACATTCAACATTGAGTTTTCTTTGGAAATTGAGCTTCATAATTTTTTTTATTTCTTATAAATTTATCTCGGTCTCATGACTTAAGTCATATGTTTAACAAGTTAGCCTGGATTGACTTTAGTTCTTTTTTTTTTTTTATCTTTTTATAATTAATTTTATACAATTTCATCCTTTAAAATTAAGTATTTTTAGAAATTAGGTTTCATGATATTTTTTTATTTTCTTTCTATGATATTATCTCGATCTCATGACTCAGATCACCAGTTTAGTAGGTTAATTCGAGTAGTTTTTTTTTTAATTTTTTAATATTTTTTTCAATTTTATCTTTTAATATTGAGTTGATTAGGAATTGGAATTCATCATTTATTTTGACTTTCTTTGTATAAAGTTATCACAGTCTCATGACTCGGGTTATAGATTTAACAAGTTAATTCATGTTTATTCAATATGTTGTTATTTGAATATTTAAAAAACAATATTATCTAATATATTACCGTATCAATATTTAAAAAAGATATCATTCAATATGCATCATATTTTGAGTTCATGATCAATTTTTTTTATTATATAACATGTCAATATTTATTGCTTAGAAAGTAATTAATAATATTTTATTCATTATTTCAAGAAAAAAAAAAGAGAGGTTCCTTTAATCACGATGAACAGTAATAATTTATAAGGAAACTAATGGATATTGACGTATGAAAATATCCCACGGTCAGATTGAGCTGATGTATGTACAAAATAATTAAATCAATTATAATTATTGACCTAACTTAGGTCGACCCTTTAACAAACGTGAATCGGAAGCTCAACTAACCTAAAATAGGTTGTTAATTAGGGACCCTCAAAATTAATTACACCATACAATATTAAATCAGCTCACGTGGATAGAATCAAGTGGAGCTCTCATTATCATAGCCTTTTTCAAGCGCTGGGGAACCCTTTTTTTTTCTCCAGAAGATCACTTGCTGATTACAGGTGGGCATTTTAATAGTAAATTATGGAAAGTTTGCATCGGCTCACGTGGATAGGATCAAGTGGCTGCCACACGTGGTGGTTGGTGATTGATCCAGAAAATAGCCTGTTTCTGGTTCTGCAAATGATGCTGACCGAAAGTTCTTTATTTCTTTCCTTGGATTCATGAAGCAATGGATATAAAATGTTGCTTTTCTTGGTTTTTGCTTTACATTTTACATTTCAAATCGAGAAAAAAATGTTATGATACTTGTTTCAGTGACCATGTAAATAATAATAATAATAATATAATGGTTATAATATGGAATGGTTATAAGATAACGGTGATAATAGTGATAATAATAGTTAAGATAACGAGAGTGAGGATTAAGACGAGGATGGTGGTCACATAAATGTAAATTATGTTTGGGTTCAAATGCAACCTGTTTTTTTATTAAAATTTAATTTTTTTTGCTTTAAATTAATTTTTTAGTATTTTTGAATTGTTTTTAAGTGCTGATGTCAAAAGTAAATTTTAAAAAATAAAAAATATTATTTTGATATATTTTCAAGCAAAAAATACTTTAAAAAGTAACATTTACCACACTCTCAATTACCTCCCTAGATGATGGTAGCGAGATAATGGTGGAGTTGCGGTAGTTGAAATTGTTTGGATAATATTGTGAGTAGATTATTATTTATAAAATTTTATGAATTAAAAAAATATTTTTTTGATAAATGAACCAAGTTTAAAAGTTGATTATAAAATATTTTATATTAATCATTTTTAATGTAAAATATATTTTTTTTAAAAAAAGTTTTTTAATGAAGTATTAACAGATAAAAGTTTTTTTTTTCCTCTTTAAAAACAATGCAATTCTTTTTTACATCAGAATAATTAAGCAATTTTTCTGATCAATTAATGCTAATTATGGTCCCATGTTAACTAGCTTCATGTGGTTACTGTCAGTATTTTTAATGTTATTACCGTGGACCGTTACATGGTTATTGCAAAGTTCATATTTCTGACTTTGATAAGGTGGATATTAATGATATGCAATCTCACAAGTTACTCAATATTGTTTAATGTTAGAACAGTGCTGGTTACAATGTTTAATTTATATTGCATGGAATTTTATAAAATAAGCCGAAGAATATTTATTGCAATAAAATTAAAATTAAAATTTTAATTAAAACAGTGACGCAGCATGCATTCTAAATATATAATCGGGTATTTAGAATTACACTTGAATAATAAAAATATACTGTAGATATAAATTGGACACAATTTAATAAATTAGAATAATTTTTATTTTTGAAGCATTGCTGATAGAATCTGGGATTGGTCCCCACTAAGTTCAGCTCCTCGAGATTTGGAAGCCCGAAAGCCGTGTTTGATGGAAGATGTTGACTCTTCTCATTATGTTGACACGTGTTTGATGGAATATGTTGACTCTTCTCATATGGAGAAGTTGAAGAAAGTAGATGGACACTTACATCACACAAGCTTTTATTGATGCATTATCACAGACTTCTTGTTGTATCGGCTAGTTTGTCTGCTAACGTCATTTCTCTTTTACTTTTCACTTTTTTTTTATAAATCAATATAAAAGAAAATTACAACTAGTGTGTTTGTTTCCCAAAAGTAATTTCTAGAAAATAATTTTTTAAATTTTTTTATATTTGTTTGTTATTATAAAAGTTAGTCAACAGAAAACACTTTCCAGTTAAAGAAAAATTTGGCTTGATTTTCAGAAAAGTGTTTTCCTCTAATTTGGGGCGGAAAACATTTTCCGGAAATTGTGAAAAATTTAGAATATCATATTATTGGTTGATTATATCAAATTTGGTCCTTAAACTTTTGATTGTTATATATATTTTGTTTTGAATATTTTTTTTTCAATTTCATCCCTTATAATTTAATTTTTATATTAACTTTGGTCCTTATTTTTATAATTGTTATTTGTTTTTTCGTTATCATTTTTTACTTGAAATTTTTTATCTATCAAATATGGTCCTCATGCTTTTAATTGTTACTTATTTCATTTGAAATAATTTATGAAATATTAATTATTATTATTTTAATTTCTTCATCTTTTAATTTTTTTTATTTTTTAGATTTGATCTCTATTATTTTGATTATTATTTATTTTATTTAAGATAATTTATGAAATTATATTTTTTTTTCAATTTCATTCTTATTCAACCTTTTAATTTGTAAGATTTGTTCTTCATTATTTTAATAAATTTTAAAAAATAAAATATTAATAAGTTATTTTCAGTTCATTTTCTATGACATAACCAAACACTGAAAAGTGTTTTTAAATTTATTTTTCATTACACTACCAAACATCAAAAAATAACTTACTTTCCTGAAATTCTATTTAAAAAAAACTACTTTCCAACAAATAAAAAAATAAAATAAAAATCTATGAAATTGGACAGTGACAGAAGCTGTAGGATTTGGCAGAAGACTCCCAAATTTCTTCACCTCTCTCCCAATCAAATTTGACACCATCAACACTAGAATTGGTCGGGTAACTGCTGAGAGGAACTGGTCTGTTGTGGAATGTTGTGCTACCGTGGCTGTGGAGAGGACTGGTGTCTACTTTGCTAGCGTGAGAGTCTGTTGTGTCTTGATAAGCATGTTGCTGAGAGATGGGAAGGCTGATATGCTGCTTGTTCGCTGAACTGCTGTGCTGATTTGCTATGATGGAGTTGTCGTGGCTGTAGGTGACCTGGCTATTTGTGTTGGTCGGCGGCGTGGTGGCCTGTGGGTGTGGGCTGCGGTTGAGGTGGCAAAAACTGAATACGGTGGCTGTTGCCTGAGGGGATGAGTGGTGGCTAGGTTCCATGGCAAAATAGATTCAAGGGCATGTTCTGCTAGGATGTTTTTATTTTGTTTCATTTTTTATTGTAAACGGAAGGCAAGAAGAATTTTTTTAGATAAGTATTGAGGAGGGCTCTCCACAAATTCAATTCAAGGATTTAGGAATTGTTTTGAATTTTAGGAATTTAAGAAAACTAAATATTATAACTAATGCGGGGTAAAAGAAATTTAAGAAAAGTTAAGAATTAGAAGAATTTTTTTTTTTAAATTGAGAAAATGGAGAAAACTAAAAGTATATCATTTTTATTCAATTTATTATAAATTGATCATAATATTAAAAATTACAAATAAATAGCAAAACTCAATAAATTTAGTTTTAAAACCCACTAAATAAATAATCAAAATTCAATAAAATAATATAAATTAAAACTAAATAAAACTCAATAAGATGTGCCTAATCTCCTACCAAAAAAGTAAGCGATCCCGATGCTTCATCGTTTCCGTCCATCGGCACCGTCCCCCACCATTATAGGTTGGCTTGAGGTCCTGCGTTCTGTTGGTAAACTGTCAAGGATCAAAATCTGCTGCCAAATACTCTTTGTAGTAGATCAAGAAAATAACACACGATCTCTATCCTCATCTCCTCATCAGCACACTTGCTTATAACACAGATAAGATTTATATCTCTCTCCATTTCAATTGTCTGCGGTTTGCTGTTATTCTGTCCAAAACGGTCAACCGATTGATGAAACCGTGTCTGGAAATATTTAAAGAACAATGCAACAGTTTGTACCAGCCAACTCTGCTCTCCTTTATTCAAACAAACTCTCAGGCACTTCTTGCAGGGAATTGTCCATCGGAAACTGGATTCCAGGGAACACTATCCATGATCACAAGTTGAGGATGGATTAAAAAGGATATAGCACTGTGAACTGCTTCCAGTTTATTAGATCCGGCTGGTGGCCAGTGCCATTTCTCACCTTGAATCGCAGCTGAAGCTTAGTATTAGACGGTGAACATTTTCTCCATTGCCTATTGATCAGCGCAGTGTTTGATTCCAAATCAAACTTCTGAGTTCAACAAACTTTCTCCAATTCAGTCACTAGGAGCGGATAAGCACCAAAAGCTTCTACCTTTTAAGAGATGTGCATAACACTGAGCCACACACCGAGCCACCCAAAGCGACCTTGCCTGCAAGATTATGTTCCAAATATTCCTCATGAAGCATCCAAAGTTCCCCTCTTCACTTTTCAGTGCCAAGACTCTCTTTTCAAGTGGATGTAATACTGTCCTAAACAACTTTTGCCTCTTCAGCAGTGTCAACTCTTCAGTTCCAAAAAAATGCGTTGAACTTTTGCTCAACGGATATGATAACAAAAGCAGGAAGAAAGAACTTCAAGGGCCAGTAGTTTTGAATACTGAAAAAGACCGGTAACAGGTTGCAATCTTCCTGGCAAAAGATAATTATTTAAAAGCCACTGCTGCAATCAGAAAGCGCTCTCATCAATGAGGGCTTTAAAATCACCATAACTCAATTTACCAGAGAAGAGGATCTCTGAAATACTTGACTGGTACGATTCCCATCTTAAAACCAGGAGTAGTGTGCATCATAAGTATTAGAAATGTCAAGTATTAGGCTTGAGAGAGAATAAAATTAATTTCTGCATGATGAGTTTTATTATTTGAACATCTGCATGATGGAATTAACAGAACCTTCTGTGAACACCATGAGGTCATCAGCTAAGCAAAGATGTGTAACAGAGATATTCTTACACATTGAGTGGTAAAGCAAAAGTTTACCTCCAGAAGTCTACATCTGCCCAACAAAATTCAGGAGCTCAAGCAAGCTAGGCTACAAGGTTTTCACTTCTATGAACCCCTATTAGAGCATCAGCAGTGAAATTTGCTGATAAAGCATCTGACTGAATCAAGTGCTTGGTAAAACAGACTCAAGCTGCATAAAACAGACTCAAGCTGCATAATAATATGTAATATACTTCACAGCAAGCTTAGAGAGGCTTATCTGCCATCAAACTAGGATGCTTGCCCACATCACTATTACCAGGTTCAGGTTTCTGAACTCCCCCTCTTCTGCTTTGAATTTCTCAGTCTCATGACTTCATTCCACTGTCTCACACTAGTGTGTGTGTTTTTGCAAAAAGAATAGTCATATGATCCGGTTCCAATTCCAAAAGGTGTTTCCTAACCTGCTCCCCGAGTTCAACATTTCCGTGCAACCCACAAGCAGCCCACAATGTTCTCCACACAAAATTGCACTGCATTAGCACACTACTTATTTATCGATAAGCCTTCTTGACGAACCCAGCTCGCCCCAAAATATCCACCATGCACCCACTGTGCTTTATCGTTGGTTGGATATGATACTCTTTCTTCATAACATCAAAAAATCTCCTTCCTTCATCAACCATCCCTCCATGGCTGCAAGCACAAAAACCACCAAGAAAGTAATAACACTATCTGGTACCCAGAGCTTTTGTTCTAACATGGAAAAGAGAACCAATGCATCATTTGCAAAGCCATGACTGCTAGTCCCAAAATCATCGTATTCCACGTTACTGTATTCTTCTTGCTCATCCCATCGAATGTCTCATATGCTTCTTCAAGAGCTCCACACTTTGCATACATATTAAGGAGTGAATAATTAACCTCTATAATACTCCCATGATCAGTATTACTAATACATGAACGATCCCATCTCCCAAAATCTAATGCACCCAATGAAGAACCCTGCAGAGAACGTCTCAACGAGTGTGGCCTCGTCAGGCTCTACGCCGAGTTCCATCATCCTTGAGAACATGCCAAGTGGTTCTTTGAACTTACCACAAGAGACATAACTACCAATCATAGTATTCCATGCCACTAGTGGCCGTTTGGGAGTGTGGCTGCGGGTGAAACTATATTATTTGGTAGGGAAAAAAATTGCTTTTCACTAGTAGAATCCACTACAAATTAAAATGAAATCACAGGTTTTGAAGAAGTAGCATTTGGCTGCTTCTACAAATGGCTCCACTGTTCAGTGAACAGTGGAGCGATGCTCCACTGTACAGTGTGCGTGAATTAATTCACTAGCCTTGTAAATTTAAACTTAAATTAGTTTTTTTTTTTGAAAAATTATTAATTTGAAAAACTAGAAAAAGTTTAGTTTTTTTTAATTATTATTTCGAAAAATTAGGAAAAGTTTATTTTTTTTTAATTATTATTTTGACAAACCAGGAAAAGTTTAGTTTTTTTTAATTATTAATTCAAAAAACCAGGAAAAGTTTCTGAAAAACTAGTGCAGTTAAGTAATTTTACTCGCACTATTTACGTGAATATGAACAATATTTTTTTTTGTTTTTTTTTAAAATTAGTTTAAGGTGAATTAAATTTACTCGTACTGTAATCTCAATTTTATTTCTGATAATATTTTAACTAATTTTATTGCATGCTCAAAAAATCATGAAAACTGTAGTTTTTATCGAATGAATTTTGTACGTAATGAAATTATAAAATATTTTTTAAAAAATTAAGTTTTACTCAAAAAACTAGTATTTAATATTATTTAATAACACTATATAAATTAGAAGGATATCGCATGATGACGTAGCATTTGTGGAATTTGATCGCAATTCCAATTATGTTCTTGCCGGGTCCGACCCAGTTAAAAATAAATTCAGGTTATATATTTATTTTAATTGTGTTTTATTCAAAAAATTAAAAGGAGATCGCTTGATGACGTAACAAAAAATAGAGTTTTTGTTGTTGCGTGCTTAAGAAACCATGAAAAATATAGTTATTGTTGGATATATTTCGTATGTGATGACATTGCATATAGTTTAATGGAATAATAAAAAATATTTGATATCAATATTATTTATTTCATGATGTAATAATAGTAGTTAAATTTACAATATTTAAATTAAAAATATTTTTTAATTATTTTAGAACCTCAATTTGGAAAGCATTTTTTTAACGAAACACATTAAATTACTTTTTGTTTAACCTCAATTTCAACCACAGTTTTAACCAAACATATATTTTTCCAAACCAACCTCAACTAAAAATAATTTTTTATAAAACAATTTTTTTAAAACTACAACCAACCCAACAACAACAATGATACCAAACCCACTCTAAGGCTGGGAATATCTGCAAACGTACAGTTGGCGGGATGTTTCAATATCCTTGAACATTCCATGTACATGAACAAGAGTGTTCCTAAGAGACATGTCAATCAACCCCATGTTTAATGCACTGCAATGCATTTGTATCTCCAACAAAACCGGCCCTAACTGCCCACAGACCTTAAGCAAGAACGAGAAAGTGAAATCGTCTGCCACCAAACCTCTCTCTTGCATTCTCTTATAGAACTCAAATGCTTTTGGAGCGTCATTAGTTTTGCCGAAACCCCTAATCATTGTATTCCAAATAAAAGCATCTGGGTTCTCAGTCTTTTCAAAAACCGAAACAGCATAGCTCATATCTCCATGCTCTGCAACAGCACAAAACACAATGACCTTGCTTGCCACAAAAGGCTCTGCTCAAAGCCAAGTTGGATTGCATGGGCAAGAATTTGCTCTAAAACTTTCATGCAAGAGCATTTCTTCAAAAGAGATACAAGAGTTTCTTCCTTTGATTTGGAAATACCGTTTAGGCTCACAGCATCCGTGGTTGAAATATGTGAACGAAAGGAACCCAATTGCAGAGAATGACAAGGTCTTTTAGCTCGATTCCAGCAGAAAAGGCAGTTCATGATCATATAAATTAACAACAAGATTAAAATAATTGCAAACAAGACAATATCATGATGATGATTCGAAAGTTAGCTTCGACTCTCCAGAATATCAATTTTTCAGAATTTCTAACATTATCCACTAACTCGTGAAATGAAATCTTAGATTCTTAATCATTGATTCCAAAATAAATGGTTTAAAAAGATGGATAGTGTTAACCCATATAGAGTTGTAGCCTCTAGGTACTCTCGTGGGCTGGCTCCCAAGTATTTGGGCTATGTTATATGTTTGTATTTTATTGGATTATTATAATTATATATATAAATAAAAACTAAAACTGTTCAATATTGAATTGTGAACTTTCACCGTGTAATTAATAATTTGCCCTTCTCTGCACATAGTTTTTGTCTTGCTTGCAGGGCTATAATGGTATTTTTATAGGACTCAAATGTCATTTGCAAACTAACGAGGGACAATTTAATGGTTTACATTTTTTTCATGTTGAATTACATAAATGTCCTTAAAAGGCAAAACAAAAATGAAAGGCTAAGATTAAACTGGGTTGATTCATGTTATTATCGTTGTTTGAATATATTGTTTTATATTAAAAAATAAATTACGGAAAAAAGATCTAAGTTCATCTCATGATCAGTTTAGCGGTCCTTGCTAGCCTGTGTGCTGTATACCGTGGGTCTAGGGAAAAGTCCTTTTTAAGAAAAAAGTGCTTTTCCCAATTGATCAAAATTGGCATCGCGGAATTGGTCTCTATGTATGAACGCCGACGAATATCAAGCAAATAATAATAAACGGATAGGATTAGGGTCTCCTCCTGCAGTCTCAGAAGAAAAGGACAGCATGATACAGTGTGTGCGCTTACTAATGCGTGCAGCTGTTTTTCAAAATATATTAAAACTGTATTTGTTTTTATTTTTAATATTAAAACCATAAAAAAACACTTAAGAAATTACTAATTCAATATTTTTCAAATAAAAAATATAAACTGCGACATTAGCAAGCACACTTTTCGACACAATCAAGTGGTGACATTATTGGACGGCACAGCGGAAGTCAGTCAACTCGTCCGGTAGCAGATGCTGCTCGTGAGAGGGACCGGAGAAGCAGCCAAATCATCGAAGACAACACCCACCGAGAGATCCAAGATTATCCTCATATCCTCTTTTTTTATTTTTTTTGAAGCCATATCTCCACATCACCTCAAGAAAAAAAAAGCAGGTTTGTCACCTTTTTTTTTTTTTTTTTAATTTCCACAACTTGTTTGATCATTGATGGCTGTCCTGTCCTCTGTCCCGGCAAGTTGCGTGGGTTCTCACCGATTTCTAATCACAGAAAGAACAAGCTTTTATCAGAGCTTTGCATGGATATTTGAATCTCCACGTACACCAGCTCTCAGTGCCCTCTGTCCTTTTGATTCCTCCTAGAGGGAATCCGAGAATCTTGAGCAGAATTATGCCACATAGATATGCTCCAAATTAATCCACTGGGCTGAGCGCATTCATTCCGAAGTAAAAAGTTAAGTTTTGAATCCACGGTTAAAAAAAAAACACTATAAAAATATTAAAAAAACTTAATTTAAAATGGAAAAAATTAACTTGACAAAATAATAGTTTAAAAATTACACCCAAACACACCCTTAAATATGTGCCGACATGACAGCAGAGGAAAAAAACTGCAATAAATACACGACAACAGACAATCAATACAACAACAAATTACACATATATACCTGGCACGGGTTTGGCAAACATAGGTCATGATACTACAAATTACACATATATCATCAAATACGCTATTCGGACAACTCTTTTAAAAGGTATCTTAAGACTTTAGATTATAAAATGTAGTCTATGAATTCGTAAGCTATAGTTTGAGACATAAAAGTAATTGGCAGGTCGTAGAGTTGTTTTAATATTCTATTTCCCATATGTGAGCAATCAAGCTATCCAAGGCGATCAATATTAGATTAATTAGGCTTGAAAACGGCAAAGAAAACAATTTTGAGGTTGCTGTCAAACTTCTCCCAGAAATACAATTAATTTTAACAGATCAAAATGCTGTGAATCGAGGCAAGCACTTAGAATCCGCAGGAAAAAACAAAAAAAAAAAAAAAAACCTTTGTGCGTGACTCTAACGCTTGTAAAGAACAGGATGCTAAAAAAAGTACACATTTTGCAAGGTTCGGCTAAGCATTGACGAGCGAGGTTATCAGGAATCACCACCTCAGACACTCGAATCCATACTGTGAAAAGACAACGCAAGTGTTGATATGGAAAAAGGGTCCCCCATGCTTTACTAGAAGAATGGGGCATCGTGTAGAAAAAAGCAATTTCAGCAACTTTACTGAAGAAGTTAACAAAAGCTGCTACCTTTTTCTTTATAAAAGTACTAAAAAAAATTTAATTTTTTGAAAAGATACACAAACAAACAAAATGTGAGATAGTATTTGATATTATTGGGATGATTATTTTTTAAATATTTTTTTATTTATAATATTAATATATCAAAATAATTCAAAACTATTTAGAATTTAATTTTTTTTTTTTAAATCAACAGCGTAGCCAAATAGTATCTTTGAGTTTTCGGGAAAATAACTGAGTGCACATGATAGAAACCATGGAGGGCGCATGATTCTCATGCACACTATGGTTAATCATGGCATAGATTAATATTTCCACGAGAGACAGAGAATAATATTCTCTGAGATGATGGGTAGCGATTAAAATACACTATGGTTAATCATGGCATATATTAATATTTCCAAGAGAGACAGAGAATAATATCCTCTGAGATGATGGGTAGCGACTCAATTTTCATCCCCCACTTGTTTCTTGATTCCAGTTTTGCAGCAAAAGTCATTTATTCCTATCTGTGTGCTATCAGTGTAGACATGGAATTGTATAATGTGATCAGAAGGCATGCCTTGCGCAAAGTCAATTATTTCTGCAAATCTTTAATCATTAAGAGAGTGACAACAGAAGAAGACGAAGGAAAATTCAATTGAATTGGATTTGTTTAGTTCATTATTTACATGAAAATCTCGTCATCTACCAGAGGCACAAAACAGACCATTCGCTTACGAAACTCTAAATGGAAATCATGTTAAAAGTTTCCTTCATTTTAATCTATTTTTTGATATTCTTGCGTAAAGTAATTGCATTACAAGTCAAACCTTCACCATCTGCATTAAGTAATAGCTGAGGTCGCCATCAAGTTAGCTACCAGTGCATATCTTATCTGTAGCAATAATCCAAGAAAGCAAAATGGCACCTTTTTAACCCTTTGATGAGTCGGCAGGAGGAGATCTATGTTGTTCTATACTTGCCAAAAACAAGATTTCTGCTAAAATAAATACAAATATAGTAATAATTCAAATGCTGCCAGAAGAGTATCAGTTCGCATTGCTTGAAAAAAGTGGAAACAGGTACCTAAAAGATTTTGGAGATCTCAGCAAACAGATGAAGCTGGAGCTGCTGATGAACAGATACCTAAAAGATATAGTTGTACTCTTGTTGTTCCCTGTTGATTAGGTCCCTTAACCACTTCTTTCTAATTTCTACCATGATTGACTCTTCACTAACAATATGTTTATCATCAGTTATATTTATATTCTCCAGGATTATTTTTTGTTTTTGAACAAACTAGGGCGTATACATTAGAACACAGGAAAACAGTACAAACATGAGATATCTACAGAAATCGCAGAAACAGTAATGGAACTGGAGACTTTGGAGACGGAGGTGTGAACCAACAGTTAAATGCTTGTCGTGTTTCTATGCCAAAAGCTCTCATAAAATCAAAAGGCGCTTGTGCTAATTTTCACATCAACAATTGCGACTGCAGATAAGGACATGCCCACATGCTGAGTAGCCATCTAGTCATGGACAAGGCTACTCCTGGCAGGAAAGATTTTTCATGTTAATGTAGTGGCTGACGTTTTTTTTCATCACAATATATTATTATTGTTCTTATCCAAATTCAATGAAGTCCATGTAAGGGCTGTGACCTTAATTCCGACCCTTATGCATTTTATAATTCTTTAGTTTTGGATTGGTTGCTTAATTTTCTAGAACTTAACTCTTGTTGGGAGTACCTGACACACGTGTGTGTAACAAGATGATGAAGTAAAAAAAAAAAAAAAAACATGTAGTTTAGGAGTTAGAAGTAAAGTTTATGTTTAAGTTTAAGATATTCGATTAATTTATTAATTTTTGTAATTTAATTTATTTTTTTTAGTCAATATGTCTAGTAACATGTACTTTATGCCTAGAAAGCTAAAGTAATTAGTGGCTGATACCTATAAAATATTTTTTGATACATTTAGACTTAAATACGTATTGTTTTAGAAAAAAAGAATGCAATAATACTAAAAGAGATAAACTCTGAAAATATATATACAGTAAAGAATATAAATTGTGAACCTAAAGCTTTAAAGATACTTGAGGTATTCATAGTTCATGAATCTTTTTTTTTCTTGTGAAGATAGGGGTTAGAGTGTAATTTTATCCTAATAATTCTAATGAGAGATAAATTGTGAACCTAAAGCTTTAAAGATACTTGAGGTATTCATAGTTCATGAATCTTTTTTTTTTCTTGTGGAGATAGGGGTTAGAGTGTAATTTTATCCTAATAATTCTAATGAAAGATAAATATCTCTTATATAAGTATTAATGAGAAAAAATGTTAATACCATGGGTTTTGGGCTTTTGAGGTTTTTAGATTCATTAAATTTGGATTTATCATAAGAGTTCTACTTTAAGAAGAAGTTTGAACATGTTAAAAGATTTTTTTTTATAAAAAAGTCATAATTCTTATCTGATCATTATATTAGACTTAAAGTTTGCTAGAACGTTCTAAAAACCATATTCTTTACAAAATTAAGATTAAAGCTTCATTTGATACTAGAGACATATCTAAATTCAGCCTAGAAGTTTGTAACAAAGAAGACAAAACTAACACCCCTAAATCTCTCTCTCTACAACCAAGTAGCTTGTTCAAGAAGCTGTAAAAAGGTGATAAATTCTAAAGTCAGCAAGCAATATAGATGTTGTGTATTGAAAAGAAAACTATGTGGATGGTAGGCATGCACTCAACCGTAGCAGAATCACATGTGGAAGGATAGGTGTTGTGCAATAACATTTTGAAGCATGGAATTGGTCTATAATCAAATTGGTCCAAGATCTTTTTTTAATTCAATTTCAAATCTATTTTTAAATTTTAGATTCCTACTAATAGTTTAATTTTGATAATTTAGGACTTGTTCTACATTGAAAAATGTTTTAGAACAATTTCATTTCATCCTAGGATGCTGAGACTACCTCGATCTTCCTTAAAAAACTTTTATTTTGTTTAATTAAGTCTAATTTTATTGTAATTTAGTTCTTTTAATTCAATAAAACTTATTCAATTATACAATTTAATTGTTTAGTTAAGAACCTAAATTACCCAATCCTTTTTAATTACATCCTTCTGATTTTGAGTCTATTATAATTTGATATTAGAGTCTTTCGATCTCTCATTCACAATGACAAACTAAACCTGAATGTCCTGGCTATTAGAAATAGTGGCCAACAATCACAATTATAAGAGGAATAACAACACTACCAATAATCACAATAAAAAAAGGTTTTGGAAGAATTAGTTCAGCAGTTACAAAGCATGTCTAACAAGGTAGATCAATTAACTAGGATGCAAAGCAAGAGGCTGATTGAATCACCTTTGAATAGTAGTAGATTCAACTTAAAGCAATTAAGCTAGATTTCCTTCGTTTCAACGAGAATGATCTAGTTGGTTGGGTGTAAAAGGTCACCCAGTTATTTAGTTATTACAACATATCTCTCAAACACTAGTAATTTACGAAAAAGCTTATATATAGAAGGGAAGGCAAATCTTTGGTTTAAGGAGTTGGAGAAAACAAGAGTGCTTACTAATTAGAAAGCACTTGTAAAGGCTCTTCAAATTTAATTTGGGGTTTTGGCCTATGATTAAACAGGGCTAAAAGTCTCTTATATTGACATAGATTAAGTAGTTTATTAGGAGAGCTCAAAGAAGAGATCAAGTTTGGGGTTAGGATGTTAATCCCTCTAAATTTGGTGGCTACCTATAGGTTAACCAGAATGTTAGAGGAAAACCTTAATATGATTTTAAAAAAAAGAAGCTAAAAGCCCAGCTCATTAAAAATTCAAGCGGAGACTAGCTTCTAGATCCAACCCAAAAGCAAATTTCAAATCTACTTAACCTATATAAAGTTTATTCATAGTCTAGCTTAAGAAAAAGGTGGAAATGAGGTTGTGCTTTAAATATAAAAGCCCAGCTCATTAAAAATTCAAGCGGAGACTAGCTTCTAGATCCAACCCAAAAGCAAATTTCAAATCTACTTAACCTATATAAAGTTTATTCATAGTCTAGCTTAAGAAAAAGGTGGAAATGAGGTTGTGCTTTAAATATAACGATAAATATCAAAGGATACCTTAAACTCCAGTCGCACCACTAGATAATTATATAACAAAGAAAAAAACCAAAAGTTAGCATTCAAGTACTATGAGCCTTTCAAAATAAAAACTAAGATAGGAAAAATTGCTTACTGCTTAGAGCTACCAAAAAGAACAAAAGTTCATCCTACTTTTCATTTCTCCGTACTAAAATGACAGATCGATCTAAATAAACAACTAGAACCAAAGTTGCCACCATTTATAGTTTGAAAGGTAAACCCTAACCAGATCCAGTTAAAATACTAGATCGAAGGGAGTGCCACACCATATGTATGACTAAGAACAAAGTTTTAGTCATGTGAGAAGGACAAAACCACGAGGATGCTATTTAGGTGGAAGATTTTGGGTAAAAAAACACCCATCCTCACTTCAAAAGCAAGGATTTCTCAAGAAAAGTGGGATTATAATAGGTTTGAGGAAAGATTTGGCTTGAGAAGACAAAGTCTTTCTTTACAACTAAGCAACTTGTGCAGAAAGTTGCAAGAAGATGATTAGTCCAAAAGCCTACGAACAATGAAGATATTGCACGGGAAAAAGGAATCTATATAGATGCTAGGCATGCATTAAACCACAACTGAATGACATGTGGAAGTACATGTCTTATACGATAGAGTTTTGAAGTGTGAAATTGGTCCTCGATCAAATTAGTCTAAAATCCTTTTAAATTTAATCTCAAATTTATTTTTTAAATTTTAAATTCATAGCAATAGTTTAAATTGAAAAATTTTAGTCTTTTTCTTCATTGAGAAATGTTTTAGAACAACTTAGTTTTATCATAAGAGGCACGGGCTACATCGATTATGCCCAAAAAACTTTTATTTTGTTAAATTGAGTCCAATTTTATTGTAATTCAGTCCTTTCTATTGAATAATAACTATTCGATTATATCCTTTAATTTTTTAGTTAATAATCTAAATTACCTCATCCTTTATAATTATATCACTCTGATTTCGAGTTGGTTACAAAGTTTCTGCTAGGGATTTTCTTTATTTTTTTTGTTTTTGAATTCTTTTTACTATTTAGATTAGCACTTTTAACTTAATTATAATTTTATTAATTAAGATTTTTTTCTTGTATTTAAATATACGTATAAGATATTTTTACTAGAAAATTAATGAGATAAAAACTTTTCAAAAACTACCAAAGTTTTCTTTACCATTAAAGGTTATAACCTTAAGGCTTAAGAACCATAGTTTCTTTCTTTATTATTTAGGGCTATAAAACTTTATATATCAAGGAACCTTATCTATGTTATATGCATAGGTAATTAGTATTGAATTAAGTTAGACTATTTGATGAATGAAGATATTGGCAATAACCTCCCATTCTATGATGCAGGAAAGAAGGTCATCTAAAGTACTATGAGATTTCATATGACAAAAAAAGAACCCAATAGTAGATACTAAATCGAATGAAGCACTCATTAGCAAAAATTATAAGACACTTGAACCATCTAACAATAAAAAAAAAGGTGCAAACAAGAATTATGGTGAGGTGAAGGATATGCTCAAAGCCTTACCTCAAATAAAACTAAACATGCAAACCTATACAGGTATCATGTTTATATGAACAATTGTCCTTATGACTTGTGAAGCAATTAAGACTTAATTCACAATCATCTTGTTCTTAGACTTGTTTTTATTATTATTATTATAAGATTCCTTTTTTTTATGGAAACTTTTCAATAAAGAACTTTATTAGATGGTTGTTAGAGTTAGAAACTTACTTTTATTAGAACAATATTTTTTATTATCAGAAAGTAGAAATTATCATATACAAACTTACTTATAGCACTAAAAATTGGTGACAAGATTTTCTAGTTATTAGAGCTCGTACAGATAAGAATATAATTTCATCAAGATAAACTTTAAAAAAATTATTAATTTTAGAGTTATACAAGATAATTATAAAGATATTTTTTACTAGGCATTTAAACAATCAAGTTGTTATTATTTGCCTTGTGTTTTGAAACTTTTCAAAAACTATGGAGGCAAAACGTAAAAGGAGTTCCTCTTTAAAGTAATCAATTACAACATTATAATAATGATGAAAACAACAACAATAACAACAAAATTGTTGCTAACAATGCTATGCTTGTCTATATAATCTGCTAATCATGAACGAGAAATCAAGAAAAGTCTTAAAAGTGTTAAATTTACAATAAACTAGTTGTACGCTCCTAAATTACAGAATAATACAATTTTATCTTTTATACCATTCATATATAATTAATTATTTAGCAATTACATTATCATAATTCTGTTTGTGTACTGTCATACTTGTTTATATTGTTGTTATCATATTTAAACATCAATATATAGCAATAGATTTATATATATATATGAAAAATGATCAAACCAAAATTCTATAATGTTTTTGGCATCTTATTCCTTCCAATCTAGTATTAGTATTTAATTTTATATTGATTAAAATTCAATTTAAAAATTTTATAACCTAAAAATAAAATCAAAAGGTAATGAGTCATTTTAAGAAAACAAATTTTATTAACATTAAATTCCTAATTACTCGTGATTTTTGAAATAAATACTATCATATCGCTTGATTTTAAAATTTTATTTAGGAAAGGGTTTTAATTAAAAGTCAATAAGCATTGAAATAATATATAGTTCAATATTTATACTTTTATAAACTTTCAAAAAAATTGAAGGAACTTGGTGTGGATAAATTAAGTATACAAGATAATTTTCTTGATTTGTTTTTGCTTTTAGATCTAAAAACATTTCAATATGCATTTTAAATTGAAGTTTATGATATGAGGTTTCAATTAGTTTTAGTAGAAATAATTTCAAAAATTATATGTTAAGAAATTGTAATATATTGTTTTTAGTTAAATTATTTTTTTAATATTTTTTTTCCAACTTGATATCAATGCTTTATTTTTATTTTCTTTTTTAATCTGCATGTAAAGTAAAAGGGTCCAATATTTGTTTTGAATTTTTTTATTAGATTTCAAAGTATTATTAATTAAGATTTTAAATATATTTACACATAAGTAAATCATGCATCTTAATCATAAAATATACTAAGTATTGCATACATCTTAATATTGTAAATAAATAGATGCAACAATAGTTTACTCATTATTATTAAACCTAACTTGGCCTAACTAGTCAATTCGAAGTGGCCTAACTAATCGACTAAGGACCCTATCAACCCGTCACCTAGTTTAATTTGAGTTTTAAGTGTTGTTGATTCGATTAACTTAATAAGTCAATCTGCAACCCGATCAAAACACGTTGGGTTTAGTAAAAGATCAACCCTGAGTTAATTTTAATAATTATAAATAATCAAATGTTTTAATTTATACAGGACCTCATAGGTTAAAATACCCTATTTATGTTAAATTCAAATTGTAAACCAATTAAATAGAGATAGCTTGAGATCCAAATTTCAATTTATGACTTTCTTCAATCATCCATTTGATGGAGTTAAAACTCAAAAGCTTGGATATAGGATTAAGGCACTTGTAATCCATTTCCTTGTTTTCATAGAGTATCTAAGATATTATTTAGAATAATCAAATTAATAATAATATTTTTTTAAATAGTATAAATATAACTTTTTTTTTCTTACATGAACTCCAATGATAAAAATATATTATAATTAATTAATACAATTCTAATTAAAACTTTTTTTTTACATAAAAATATATTAAATAAACTTTTAGCATTTTTAACCTATACATAAAAATAACTCTCCAGAAATAATATTTTGACACCTTTTTTTTATATTCTCTTAAAGCAATAAAAATAAAAAATAAAAACTTTTTTTTTTTTGTCGTTTTACTTTTGAGTTTCCATTTCGAACATCCCTTACCAGTTTATAGCTTCATCTCAATTGATTAGTTTCCCCGTAATTATAGCCTAACTTGACGGCAACAAAGACATAATCATTGGGATTCCGTTCGGCAATACCTTTTTGTTAGTGTTTTGGTAAGAAAGTATATTTTAAAAAATTAATTAGGTAAAATAATGTGAGTAAAAAAATAATTAAAAATTTAACAAATTATAGATATTATTTATTACTTTAATATTTTATAGATGATAAAGAATATAATATTTTATTATTAATTTCTTGTTAAAAAACAGCAATTCACACCATCACAAATAACTAGTTTTTATTATTAAAATATAATTCACATAAGCAATATATAATATATTTAATTACAAATAATAAATATACATTAAAACTTAAAATAATATAATATTTTATTAAAAATTAAACTAATTATACATTAATGATTATCATAACATATTATAATAATGAAGAGTATTACATGACCATGCTAATTTTTCAATTATTTTTTAAATTGTATTATTTTATCTGCTTTTTTACTGTGTTAAAAAATTAAAAAAAAAAAACTCCCAGTTGACTAACAATCCTCGTTTCTCTCATTGCTTTGAAGTAACGACGAAAAATCCCTCCCTAGTAATTATTACCCTTACCATAAAACGATAAAGAGAGAGAGAGAGAGAGAGAGAGAGAGGCTATTTAAAGCCGTGTTGTTTGGGTCTCGCTTCAATTACCTATTATATGTGCCGCCATTTTTAAAACCGAGTGCCACTGCCACGCATGCATTTGAACAATAAAATACTTCACATCTCGGTCCTTGAGTTTCTCAAAATTAAATCAGTACCTATAGTATCAAGATAGTTAATTAATCCCTTGACTGAAGTTGACCATACTTGATCTCTACGGTGTTTGAGGTCGGGTTGTTTTTAAAAATTTTGAGAATATTTTTTTGTTTTTAAATTTTTTTTTGATGTATAGATATTAAAAATAAATTTTTTAAAAAATATATATTATTTTAATACATTTTTAAATAAAAAATATTTTAAAATATTACTATTCCAAGCATCTTTTTAATAGCAAGTTGTTTCTAGAACACATTCTCTCTCGATCGAAATTTGAGAACTCTACTAATTGTCTTTGACTTTTTATATTTTCGGGGAAAAAAAAGGAATATGGAATTGGCAGGGTTGAGTTTTTAATGGATTTAAGAATGTAGGTTCAAATAAGAATATTTTAAATTAATGAGGACTGGTTTGGTAGTTTTATTAAACTACACCGACTAAGTTATAATTAACTCTCTGAATAAATAAAAGCGTACACGGCCATATAGATAAGTCCACGCAATTATTCAATTTATGTAACGAAGGAAAATAATAAAAGAACTCGAAATATCGTGGTAGCAAAAAGGCATTACCGACGCGCATCCGGCGCGTGATGTTAAGTGGGATAATTGCTTGACGCCGTGTCATGTTTGTGAATGTGAGGGCGAGCACATTGTATTCCCCGTGAGACCATTTCTAGTTTTCACACGTCCTTCTAGTCACACGAGAAATAATCACGTGTCTTTTGAACATTGAGTCAAACGACAATTTTTTCTGCGTAAATGGGGAGGTCAAAACCCACATTCAGATTAGAACTTTATTGAATAAATGTCAACCATATTTTTGATACATAGATCTTGATTTTCTTAACAATCAAAATTTTGGTAAATGCTTACTATGAAAAAAAAATAAAAAATTATTTTTACACGGCCATTAATGCTACATATATTATGTATAAGATATTGCAATTGCTATTACTAAAAAGTAATAGGGATTTGATTTTCTTTATATTGTTCTTTTCTTGTAAAAAAAAAATTATCAAATTATAGATTAAAATTTGTTTTTATAAATGAGTTATGTGATGATGCACAATTCTTCTCGAGTAAGATTGTTGATAATGGAATGCTTAGTGAGGTAATCTATTCTAAATATTAAATCTTATTGTTTATTATTTTTTTATTAACATGGGTGTATGAGTCATGAAGTTAACGACCATGTAAATCTCTAATAGTTCTAAAAGGACTCGAATTTGTGATATTTGAAAAGCAAATTTAAAATATGTCCAGTTAAGTTACCTCTTAGAGTTATCATATTGTTTATTATTGATAGTAATGGAGGTTAGGAGAGATAGAAGGTGCACATAGTTTTTTTTATAATTAATTTTTATTAAATACATTGTCATGAAAAATAAAATATTTTACATTTATCAAATAAGTTAATGAAGATCATCATAGACAAATAGTATACAAACCTTTTAGATATACATTGAAAAATTATAAATTATTTATCCATATATAAGGGTGTTCATGTATATAGTTAGGGTTGAGTTTAGGTCTATAATTATACCCAATTTAATTTCTATTATTTTATAAATTATACACCTACCCCATTCAAATATTTTAAACCCGAGTAAATTGGATATATTAGGCTGAACTAAATCTTTTATAGATATGTCATAATCCATGGGTTGGTGTTATATTAATAATTTTCACAAGTTGTGATTAACTAGAATTAAGATTTGAGCTCAATAAGTTAAGCCAACAAATTAATTTTTAATATCCACATTGTTAGTAGGCTTTATATGATATACAAGTTAGGTTTAGTTGATCGAGTTTCAAAAATCCCGGCTTGTCACCAAACTCTTATAATATATATATTTTCAAGTTGTTTTATCCACTATTATTTATAATATCTAAATTATATAACTTTAATGAGTTAGACTAGATAGTATAAATATCTTATATCAGTCATTTTTTTTAACACCCATAATATATATTTGGTAAACATTTATGGGATTAAACGACATCACTTCTATCTTCTTATTTGAATAAATCATGTATTTTTTTTTTCTATCTTTGACTCTTGCAGACGAAAACAGCTCTCTGACCCCGTCAATCCATGAAGAGGCTGTCAAAATTGCAGTCCCAGACAAGCGATCCAAGAAATAAGCAACGCGAGCACAAACGAAAGTCAGTCAAAGAATTAATAATTAACAAGATAATCCTCATGCTAAATAAAAAGGAGTGTTCTTATTGAATATTTCACTTTCGAATCGAGTTATGCTCACCATCACAAAGTGCGCGTCTGTCCACTTATCAAGACAAAAGCCATACAGCAGTTTCCTCCCTGTCTCTCCCTCCTTCTCCGAACTGCAAAATCTCTATTTAAGAGCATCAAATAACCTCCCTGTTTCTTATCCACATACTTTTGTCTGAACTTTTTGTTCGCGGTAATCATTGTAGCATCAAATGCTCTCCGTTTCCTACCAAAACAATCTCTTCTCCAAGTACAGCAAAATCCCTTTTGAGAGAACCCGTGTTTAGTTTTCAAGAAAGAAAGAAAAAGAAGAGCAAATTTAGGGTTGTATAATTTGAGGTTACTGTCAAACAAATCAAACCTTCACCAGAAATCTGGTATTGAGTCTCTTGTGTGGCATAAACATGAGGTGCTTTTCTTTCTACCTCACAAACTTAACAAATCTCCTCAACTTTCTTTTCCCATTTCTTATTAAAATCCCATCAAAGTGTTTGCCTGTGCAAATTGAGAATATGGTCGCTTTGGTTTCTCGTACTGGCAGACATCTTCAGCGTTATGAGAAAGGCTATCGCCTTGTTGTAGGGTGAGTTTTCTTTTTTCCTTTTTTTCTTTCATATCTTATGGTTTTTGGTAATTCCTTAATTAAATATGTTTGCTTGATCTTTGCTAAAACATTTGGAAACTCTTTACAATCTCGAGTTAAATTTGTTGAACTTGATTTTATATATATATATATATATATATATATATATATATATATAGTTTTGATCTGTTGCCTTCATGGTTTTGATGTTTTAGACTTTTAGGATATCGATTTTGGCTTGGATTTATCTTTTTTTAATCGTTTTTTTTCATTTGAATTTTATTTTGTTGAAAAAAGAGAGATTCTTTCACTTTTAATTGGTCAAATTATGATCTGATCTTCTTTCGTTATTTTGTTTTTAAAATTATGTAGGTGCATTCCATTTAGATACAAGAAATCACAGGAACCAACTTCAGTTGAAGATTTAGAAGTCCTTGTCATTAGTGCGCAAAATGGTCAAGGAATGTTGTTCCCAAAGGTACTAATACTATGTTGCTTACACCAACAGGCTCGTTATCACCATTTGGTTTTTAAGATAACTGTGTTTAGTCATTTCTTTTTTCTCTTAACTAATAGTCTGCTGTATATTGAACAGGGAGGATGGGAAAATGATGAATGTATGGAAGAGGCAGCGAAGCGAGAGACCGAGGAGGAAGCAGGAGTTATTGGTGTTGTTCAGGTTAGTACATGCAATCCATCATTACATTAAAGTTTCTCATTGTTGCAGTCGATGCCTTCTATTGAAATCTAATTGATTTTTTTGATATTGCCTTTGCAGGATAAATTAGGCCCATGGCATTACAAGAGTAAAAGGAGTTGCATAATGCATGAGAGTTACATGTTTCCTCTGCTTGTTCAAAAAGAATTAGACTGTTGGCCGGAGAAAAATATCCGAAAACGAAGATGGGTATGTGTTAACGTATGCTGTCATGGTGTTGATCGATTGTTTTTATGCAATTGTTTAAGAGGATGGGATCTGATCTAGCAATGTATCTGCTCTTTTCTATCAGGTTTCTATTAATGAAGCTAGAGAAGTTTGCCATAATTGGTGGATGCGAGAAGCTTTAGAAGAATTATTTAGGCAACAAAGTCGAAATCTCCGAGCACAAAGTTAGGAAACCAGGAACAAATGCAGCAACTGCTTGTAAATTGAACATTTGTCAACGGCCATAGGGTTTTCAACCTAGAATAAGTTACTGAGCATCTTGTAGATGAAGTGCAAATGGTGGTCGTCTTTTTTAGTTGGTGTACAAATTTTGATTCATTGATTCTTTCAAGCAATAAGCTCGATTCTTTACCACGTGCTCTTGTTCCAAAATTTCGGAGATAATTAAAATTTACGTATCTATTACCAACCAAGCACATCCCAAAGACGGCTCTGCTAAAAATGACAGGAGCTTGAGAATTCTTTGAACACCAAAATGTAGGCAAATGCCAAAAGAAGAGCTTGTGAATTCTTTAAATACAAAATGCCTGTTTCTGCAGGCTTCTGCAGGCCAATGCCAAAAGAAGGGATTTTGAGTTCTTTAAACACGAAGTGCCTGCTTCTGCAGGCCAATGCCAAAAGAAGAGCTTGTGAATTCTTTAAATACAAAATGCCTGTTTCTGCAGGCTTCTGCAGGCCAATGCCAAAAGAAGGGATTTTGAGTTCTTTAAACACAAAATGCCTGCTTCTGCAGGCCAATGCCAAAAGAAGGGCTTATGAGTTCTTTACACGCGAAATGCCTGTTTCTGCTCGCCACTGCTGCCCTTGGTGACGGAGATGGTTCGGCGACTTGGTCTGTAGCAGTTCATGGATAAAAAATAATAATGCAGGCTGGCGATGAAGAGACTTGTAGATTGATTTTGCTTGAATTCTTTATAACAATGCTTTGGCAGATCCGTTCCCAGAGAAATTTACCAAAAGAAGAGCACAACAAGAGACACGTCCATCCAGTAATACAGAAGACCTCATAAACAACACAAATCAACCGGATCCCTAACAGATAAAGTCATTTCTCTCCGGTGATTAGATATACACAAAATCTAATATCAACATTACTGAGGCAAAAGAAGAAAAAGACTTTCACTGGCTCTCTGCATGATAATTGTATACTGCTTTTGCAAATCTTGCATACAATTTCATTTTCAGGTAATACCATATAGTTTGGTGACTGCTTCCAATTATATAAGACAACACTACAGAGGACTTTGTTTTCAACTATGCTGTAGGCTGTTGTAGCAGTGTCTTTTTGTTGCTCTTCCTCTGTGATCAGCTAGTGTTGATAAGGCCTATAAATACCAGTCTCAAATGACAGTTGAGCATGGCTGGGCTAGGGTTGATTACAATTGGGATATCGACATCACGGTGATAAAAAGTCATGATCCATACCATTTTCGTGGCTTAAAAATCTTCGGTTCCTGTTCACAGAGCCACCGCAACTTACTTCCTGGTTCCATCTCTAAGAAACCATGAAACATCTTTGGTCCCAGAAGGCTGGAAAGGCAGGTAAAAAGGCTTAAAGCCTTGCTCCACCTGTAATGAGTAACATGTCTAGTTGCTAAAACTACTTTTTAGGTAAAGAATACATTTTGGCCTGATAACAAGTAGTGGTAGGGTAGTTCTGTAATTGATGGACGGACCACGTTGACGGAGTAGCTATGACTTGATCAGCTCGACAAAGATTGGTGGTAGTGGTAGATTTCTTTCCCTTTCCGATGGACAAAATCGAAGGAGTTGTCATGGTTAGATTGAAACTGGCAATATGATATTGAAGAGCGCCAGGAAAGCTGATAAAGATAGACCACAAGTTGCATTAGAAAAAATACACATGCTTGTAATATCCATGGATATGGGTTTGACTCGGTTTAAAAGTCCTGGTTATTGGATCAGTCCGTTAACTCATGGGTCATTGGATCAATCTAAGACATTATTTTGTTCAAAACCATATAGTTTTGGTTTTTTTTTTCTTTTTATAAAAAAGTTGATTTAATCATGTGTTTTTTACAAAAACAATTTGAAATAAAACTTGATATAGCTTCATCGATTTATTGAATTAAGCTAGATTTAATAATTATGGATCACTCAATCGATTTAAGGTATTTATTTTGTTCAAAACCATATAGTTTTAGTTTTTTTTTTTATATTCATCTATTTTTTACAAAAACAGTTTGAAATAAACTTGATGTAATTTAATCGACTTATTGAATCAAATCGGGTAGATTTAATAATTTCGATAAAATCTTAGAGGCTGGTGTCTCTGTGCATATACTCAACCCTTTTTCTTCAGAATAACGAGGTAATGGCATCTACAAAGAAAATTATTAAATTATAGTCACAAGGGAATAAATTCCAAAAAAAAAAAAAAGAAGAGGAAAAAAGAGCAGATTCCTTAATGCTATTGGGCATATTGTAAGCAAAATCTCTATCCAAATGAGAAAAAAAAAAAAAAAAAGAGAAAAGAACCGAAGAGTGATGTGATGAGAAAGTTACTTGAATCTATTTTTGCAATGCAAACTCGTGTCTTTTGGTTTCTGGACTCTTTATATCCAAAGAAAGAAAAATGAGACCGATATCAGAATCCGGGAATAAAGTTAAGCCTCAAATAAATAGTTGGGCTTAATTGTTTATACACACACACACGAAGCCAGAATTTTTTAAACGAGAAAATAAATTAATAAAAAAATTTGATATTATATATTATATAGACATGTATTATATAAAAAAATTAATTTGAAATATATGTACTAACTCAAGTCAAATAAAATTAATTTAAAAATATTTTTAAAATTAAAAAACTTACATTATAATTATTCTTTTCAAAATTTTATATTTTAAAATTGCTTCATAATGATTTTATTTTTAATCTATTTAAAAATATCTTTCTCAATATATACAACAAACTTTCATTTATCTATTTCTAATCTTTCAAGGACTAAGAAAGATCTTCGCAAAAATTCTATGCTGACATATAGTACATAACATTTAAATTCATAACTTAAAAGGATTGTCACAAATTGATGTTGTTCTTGCTGACTTGTTGTTTTGTACAAGTGGATTAAACATAAATATTAAATATTTTCTTTTTAATTTATCTATTATGTCTGTAATTTTTTTAGTTGTCTTGTATTTTATTTTTAATCACTAGTAAATTTATCACTGTCATTTTTCATACGAAATTTATAGCAAAATACTTATCAATTCAGCAAATGCATTTCAATTCATATCCATTAGCATATAATATTACCCATACACATATTAATTTAACAAACCCATAAATTATTATAAACCTTAACATTTTCAATAAATAATTATAAAGAAATAAAACTAAAATTAGATAATGAAACAAATAGAAAAGATAAAAGAAACTTCCTTCAAGCATAAAATATAAGATGTTACTTGCTTAACTAATTAATAACTTAGGGCTTGAAGAGAAATTTTATAGAAAGGAGAGAAGCAGGGATAATTGTGAAAAAAAAAGAGCTTAGATCAATTAGTAGCTAACAAAGAAAATTAACCCTGTAAAGCTATTATATTAATATTTTAATATAAAAAAATATTTTGAAAAAACAATTAAGGGAGCAAGCCCCTTGTTGCCCTTATTATAATTGTGTTTTTCCTCCATATTATTATTTTAAATTTAAATTCAATAAAGTTTATAATAATTTTTTTTTACAAATATACCAATTTGTTTCAATGAAAAATTCATTACCCATGCTTAATTGAATTTTACTTGTTAGACTTGAAATGTTTTGGTGGGCTTGATTGAAAACTTTAAGAAACATAACTTAACTTTGAGTTAAATTTCTAGTTAAATTCACTCAAATATTGATCCCATAAAACCTAACCAAACTCAATAGAATTAATATGAAAGAGATTTTTTAATAAAAAATAAAATAATATTTTTAATATTATGATGTACAATGTTTTTTAAAAATATTTTTTTTTTATAAATGCATCAATATAGTATTTTTTTTGAATTTTTTTATATTTAATATTAATATATTAAAATTATAAAAAAAACACTAAAAAAATCATTAATTTAACTTTTCTTAAGTAAAACATACTTTAAAAATACAATAACAAATATAAACTACCACACTCTCAATACATTAAAAAACAAGCTATCACATTCTTAAATAATCAATAACTCAAATTAACTCGATGACTTATGAGTTGATTTAATGATTTAATTTTTTTATTTTAAATTAGTGTTTTAGGGATGTTCAATGTTTTCTAAAATTTGATTTATTTTCATTTAAAATTAATTTTTTATATATTTAGATTATTTTAATGCTCCAGTGTCAAAAATAACTTTTAAAAATAAAAAATATGATTTTAATATATTTTTAAATAAAATAAACTTAAAAAAAACCTATTATTATATTCTCAATAAATCAAATTGTTTTGTTACCCAAGCTGATCGGTAATTATAATGATTATAAATGGGCTTAAAAATATTCAACCTAAGCCCTTTTAATTACCGGGGCCAGATAAATCTGGATAGAAATTGAAAATTTGAACATTCAAATATCTCTTGACCGTTAGAAACGAGGACTTCAAAGAAAACCCCTCTCTCTCTATCTCTCCCTCAAACCAGAAAGAAATCTTGAATTTTCTAAGAAAATGGGGAAGCTTAAATGCAAATCCGACTATGAAGATCTAAGAAACGCACGCATCTTAGAGAACCAGGTAATGCTCTCAGGATTTTTGCTTTGTTTCTTTGATTTCTTGTAAGAACCAATGATTTAACTGAACTGTTATTATTAATAATTGTAGGCTCGATTACAATCGCTTGGAATACACAAAACACTCTCTGATCTTCGATCCTTAACTACTTCTTCTTCTCCGAAATGGGAGAGAAGGAAATGGACTAAAAGAGTTTACGAGACCGCAATCTTGCGACGATCTGATCGATTGAAGAGGATCAGCTCCGTCGAATCATCAACACAGTACAGTAATAATCTTTCTTTGCGTCGGTCTAATCGCTTGAAAGAAATTTCCACCGAACCCATCAAAGCAGGTATTCTGTTTTTTTTCCTCAATGATTTTATCAAAATTAAAATAATGGGTTGTTGGATTTGACGCGGGTTTTTTGTGTGTGTTCCTTTTGTGTTAGTTGTGATGAGAAAAGTGAAGGTTGGTGATGAGAGTGAAGAGGAAGAAGATGAGAAAAGGCCTGCAAATGCTCCGTTAGTGAAGGTAAAGGGTGTGATGCAGATTCAACTTTCGCCGGAGGCTTCTGCTAAGCGATGTAGTAGTAAGGGTAGAGGCACGATCTATAACTCTGTTTTTGGGATTTGCTGCCATTTTTGCAGGTACAAAATCCATCCTGCTACAGTTTTTTTTTTTTTTTTTTTTTCTTGTTAGCTCATTTGAATTGTTATGTTAATTATTTTATTGAGGGCCATGGAAATTCTTCGAAATGGGTTATGGGTTATATAAGATGATTGAAATAAATATCTCTGTTAGATTTTGTGATTAGAAGTGCGATTGTAAAGCGCTTAGGGTTGAAAGATCTTCAAATTTTGATGCATTTAGTATGCTACAAAAGGCATCTATTTGGTGCCTTTTCACCCTAAATTTTAGTGCATTTTACATAATTATATCATAGCTATTTAAGAATGGCAAAGATTGAAACATATAGAAAGAGCACACTCAGTTACAAGTAATGTTCCATAATATAAGCGTCCTAAGTCCCATTTCACAACCATTCTATACTGCATGTATAATTGCAATTGAAATTTGAAAGTACTTATATTGTAAAGGACTTTTGGGTTCAAAAAGTACCAAATTCTTGGTTTTGGTATAATCCAAAAGGCATTAATTATTTAGGTCTTTCAGACCCAAAAAGCTCTCACTTGGTTAAATCAATTAAGCGATGCTATTTCTAAGGATAAAAACTATTCTATTTAGTGGGAGAAAAAGAATGGAAGTAAAAAAGACTAGGATATTTGATAAGTGGGGGACCAAGTATTCAAATGGTTATGTGACTTCCTCAGTTGCATATATTTTTCTTACGGTCTTTTGCATAAATAATTGTTCTGGCACTTTTTAAGTAAACAAAAACGATCATTTGAACCTCAAGAACAATCCATTATGAAGCCACATAAACATTTGAATCTCGAAAACAAGTGGGCAACTAGTTAAAAAGGGAACCTTTGAGCTTCGTGGCCTGGAAGTCGCAAGGAATTTTTTAAACGATGTGACATCACACTGGAATATGTGAATATTGTACACGTTACTAATTTTCTAACTAGCACTGTCTTTGAATTCAGCATGTCTTCGACCTTTCTATGCTTTAACTAGTTTTGGCTAACCGTTCAACCTGGCAAGTCAAGTCAAAATAGAGCATGATGGTTATTTTAATGTGAATCTAATTACACACAAATGCAGGCAAAAGACATTGTGTAGCGAAGAAGATTGCAAGCGCTGCAGTAACCTTGATCCTGATGAACCATGCATAGGTAGCTTTAGAATGCTTTGTGTATTTTGATGTTTATCCTTGCATAAGTCAGTTATAAATGAACCAGTCTCTATAATCCATAATGGTCTGTACTTTTTAAATTCTTATGTTCCAAGCAGGAAAAACAGACTGTTCATGTTGTCATTCTCCAACTGGTGTTTTCTGTCGAGGTTGTCTCAAGGTCAGGTATGGTGAAGGTGAGTCCTTCCACCAAAAAAGAACCAGCTGGTACAAAACCACTTAGTCCTGTTAGTGTTAGCAGCCTTAAAAACCTAGTTATGGTCTTTAAAGCTCCTAAGACTACAAAAATGTTCATATAGGAGGATGATATGCAAAATGTTTGTGTCAACAAAAATAATGGAATCATCTAACCCTACTGTGATGATGTTTTGGTAGACATAGAGGAGGTGAGAGAAAATAAGAAGTGGATGTGCCCTCATTGCGTAGAAGAAAGAGGAACTAATCCTTATTGGATTTGTAACAGGTACGAATGATTATGTTTTCAATTTTAATTTAGAGCTATGATTAAATGTATTTGCTATTGCAGAATCACCAAGTAATCTTTTGAAATTTATCAATTGGAAACCTGTCGTTTCTCATTTTTAATCTTTTATTCGTGTATAGTTCGTTTTGCTTACGCAAGCGAAAGATGGCTCCAACTGGGCTAGCAATTTTCAAAGGTTTATCTTCTGGCATTTATATTTTCATTTGCATATGAATATAATTACTATCAATTCCTTTTCTGTTAACGAGCTAATATAGTTGGTTGATGATATGGTATTGGTTTCCTTTCATACGAATGACATAAAAGCTCGAGATATGGGTTACAAATCAGTTGCACATCTGCTGATGGATGAGCTTCAACGAAGAAACAAGCTTGGAAGATGAGGATGAACTCCATGATGAATTAAGCTGCAGATCAAAAGGATGGAATTCCTCTGCTGGTGCTAAATGAATCAACAAGACAAATCATAGGCAATTGATAGGGCTTGATCATATAACTCTTGTATTTTGATGCACCCTGTCTACGGAGAAATTTACATGTCGGCTCCTCACTCATGATTTCCAGAGATCAGTCGCTAAAACATAACATATAATAGCAGTACAGCACCCAAATCAAGTAGTAAAGCTAGGGAAGTAAGTTCAGAATAAATCCGTGTCATGCATTACAACAGAAAATTGCAAGAGCAATCGCAGTCATGGCTTGAGATCTCTCTACTTGCTGCAGAGAATTTTCCTAATTTTATTAAGTTCAGAGAGAACTTCTGCTATGACCATTCGTTCACTTGGAAGCTCAACAGAACATAGGACACCAATTTGTAAGATTGATATCAAACAGCCCTCTATCTTGTCCCTACTGCTACTGAGACCATTTCTGCTCGACTCGGCTAGCTGTTGGGTATCAATTTTAAGCAGAGGATCGATGATCTCTGATACTTGATCAGGAAGAGCTGTTTTAGCGAAATTATGGAGGCTATTGTTGCCCGTGAACATGCTGTCGGTGGGTCTCTTTCCTGTAAACATCTCCAGAAGGAGGATGCCATAGCTATACACATCACCACTTATTGAAACCTGTCCGCCCATACCATATTCTGCAATTCAAGATACAAATAAGACAATTACTGTCAATACTTCCTCTTAGAATGAAAAAAATATATTTTGATTGAAATCATATTTTGCTTAGGAACCAAAACACAGTAAAGTTAGATAGAAACTAGAGCATATCATAACATTATTTTGAAGTTCGAGCAATTTAAATTAAACTTGAATGGAATTAGAATTCATGAATATGCTTAACAGTAGTCATGAGGGAGGGTAATTGCATATTATTTTACCTGGTGCCACGTATCCAACAGTTCCTCTTACGCCAAGTGAGCTGGTCGATGTTGAAGGGGTTTCTCCTGTGGCTGCAGAAAGAATCCTTGCAAGGCCAAAATCACCCACATGAGCTGTAAGGTCATTGTCAAGAAGGATGTTGCTTGGTTTTAGATCACAGTGGACAATTTGTTCATCACAATGGTTGTGAAGATAATCCAATGCCGATGCCACATCGATCAACATGCTAATCCTTTGCAGTAGACTCAATCTTTTCGAGTTTTGTGACTCCACTGTACTTGGATGCAACCAGCTCTCCAAACTTCCACCGGGCATAAAATCAAATACCAAAGCTTTGAAGTCATTGCCTTTGAAATCAATGCTCGAGCAAGCAGTGACAATTTTAACAAGATTCCGATGCCTGATGCGCCTTAATGTTTCACATTCAGCCACAAAAGTACGGTTGGCTCCTCGCTGTTCAGGTTTGAGCACCTTTATGGCGACGGTTTGACCATCAGGACCGAGAATTCCTTTGTAGACAGAGCCATATCTTCCATCACCAATCATGTTGGCAGAAGAGAACCCATCAGTGGCACGAGCAAGGTCTTGATAGGAAACTATTTGGAACTTCTTCTCCATGGTTGAAGCTGAAAGGGGTTTCCTATTGGCTGATAGTTTCCTGTATCCAACAGCAAAAATACATGCTAGAAGCAACGTAATGAAGACAGCAACACTGCTTGCAACGATTACTACTCTCTTTGAAAAACGCTTGTGTTGTTTCGTTCTTGGACATTCAGGCAATTGAATCGCCTTGATTCCTCCACATAGCTTGTTATTTCCAGCAATGGAAAATTGGCTAGCATTCTCGAAAGCTCCTTCAGCTGGCACTTTGCCCTCGAACTCGTTAAAGGACAGGTTTAGATTAGAAAGGAATGGCAAATCAGCAAGAAACTCTGGAATCTGCCCAGACAAATTATTGCAGGAAACGTCTAGGACTCGAATACTTCTTAGTTTCTTGAAAGTGGAAGGAATAGTGCCTCTGAGGAAATTACCACTCATGTTGAGAGTCTCTAACATGAGACAAGTCTCTAGAGTACTTGGGATTTCTCCACATATTTTATTTCTTGAAACATCCAATTGAATGAGATTTCTCATGTTAACCACTTGACTTGGCAATCGTCCACTTAATCTATTTGATCCTAAAAGAAGGCCAAGCGTGAGGGAAGAAAGACTAAAGATCTTTTCAGGTATGAACCCGCTAAGGTGATTGTGTGAAATGTCCAAAAGTTTAAGCTTGTGCAATTAGCCAAAGAAACAGGTATGGTTCCCTCAAGAAAATTCACTCCCAAATCTAGTTTAAGTAATCCAGAAATGTTTCCCAAAGCGGATGGAATTTCCCCCGAGATTTTATTCAAGTGAACGTAGAACTCTTTTAACATGACTAGCTTCCCAATAGATTCAGGTAATCTTCCCGTGAGCATGTTATCAGCCAAATCAAGAGTCTGCGAGCTTTTAAGATTTCCAATCTCGGTAGGAATGGTTCCAGTGATGTAGTTGCCCCACATTACCAAGTAATAGAGATTGGTCGAGAGATTTGCTATGGAGTTTGGCAATAAACCTCCAAGGTTACTTTTGTAAAGATAGATCTCTTTTAGATCGGTACAGTTGGTTAAGGAGGTGAGCAAAGTCAAGTCATTGTTATTCTTATCACCAATTTTGTTAAGACCAAAATTCAGGATTTGAAGATAACGTAGGCTTCCTAAATTCTTTGGCACTGGCCCTGAAAAGGAATTAGAAGCTAAATCAAGGTATTCAAGTCCCGAGGATTAACTATGGATGCTGGAACAGGTCCGAGGAACCGGTTTAGTCCGAGATACAGAGTTTCGAGATTGGGTAGTGTCAAGCCTAAATCAAGGGGGAGGCGACCACTTAAATTGTTAGAGACCATGGCAACAGTGCTTAAGGATGAGATATTGTAAAGCTCTTTCGGAACCATACCTGACGAATTGTTGAAGGACAAGTCAAGATATGCTAACCTGGACAGGCGTTCAAATTCAAGAGGTATGCTTCCTTCAAGATTGTTCTCTCTCAGAGAAAGTGAGACGAGACTAGAGAGATTCCCAAATGAACGAGGGATTGAACCTGTCAAATGATTTATGAGGAGGCCAAGTGCTCTTAGATTAGACAAAGATCCCAGCTCGCTAGGAATTTTCCCTGTAAGGTTGTTTCTCTCCATACCCAAGAATCTCAAATTTGAACAATGGCTTAGATTTCCCGGAAGTTCATCCTGGAAAGAGTTATTTGAGAGAGAGAGGTACTGTAGGCGAAACAGCTGTCCGACTTCTTCTGGAATTGATCCATGAAAGTTGTTCCTACTGAGATCGATTCTCCTAAGGAAGGTAAGGTTCCCTATGTGTGGAGACAAGAAACCTGCCAGTTGCAGTGATGAAAGATTCAGAGCAATCACTCTTTGATGTTTGGAACCGCATGCAACACCATGCCAAGTACAGAAATGCAGCGAGGCATTCCATGAGCTCAAAGCTCTGAAAGGATCGCTTAAGACGAGATGCTTCATGGCTAGCAAAGCTTCTCGGTCTGTTTCATTTGTGAAGCCAGAGGCCGTGGGGTTCTCGAAGTAGTTGATGGAACAAAGGGCACACAAGATAAAAAGGAACGAGTTTAGTAGCCTTGAAATCATTTTTTTTTTTGTTTTTTTTGCTCTAATATGCTCCTATAGATGGATACAAATTTCTGGCAAATTCTATTAGAACTCTCTATTTTATATCCACGGAATTATTTGAATAAAAAAAAGAAAAAAGAAATATATATTTGAATGAGGTGACATGTCTAGTTAGCTAACAAGCCATGAACTTGCTTCGGAAGGCCAAGCTCACAAAATGACACGGACTTGTTCCCCATATGGAACCCATAAAGTTAACAAAATCATTATCATATCAAATATCCCAATATACTTGTATTAATTAAAATTAAAAAAAAACGAATAAATAAATTGATAAATTAGAAAGTAAAAATCCACCAAAACTTTGTAATAGAAGCTTGTTGTTTTAACAATAGATATTTTAATATTCATAGAAAACCCTTGTATTCCCTTCCAAACCCCTCCCTCTCATCCCCCATCCTTCCTCTTGAAAAATCTAAAAACATATTTCTGATATTGCATAAATTCTAATGAGGAAAGGAGCTATAATAATGGCAAAAAAAAAAAAGAAATTCTATTACATTGGTACGAAATGTATTCATTAGAATTTGTTTGTTTTTTAATTTTAAAAATATTTTAAAAAAATTAAAAATTTTTACTTTTTTCTTTGTTTTAAATTTTTTTTTGTGCTTTCAAATCATTTTGATATAATAATGTAAAAAATAAAAAATATTTTAACAAATAACCATTATAATAGTAAATGATCTCGTAGGAAGAGATCTCACAATTGTAACAAAAGAATTGAAGATTAAAGGAATAGGTATGAAAAAATAAATGACTTCTTAATCTAGAAATAATTATGTCATGTCTTGTTATCAAATTTATATAAAAACTATGCTGCTTAATGATTAGTACTTAAAAGTGCATTCTTATTAAGACTTTATATCATCGTATTGCATTAAAGTATCGTTAAATTCCCTAACTAAAGCATGTTTTATAATAACAAGTCTGATAATATAATATATCTTTAATTTATGGTAAATGCTTGTTTTGAATGCAGGTATATCTCACAATTCAAAAGATTGATTAATGTGATTAACTATTGAAAGTGAAGAGACAAAAAGAGAACTAGGCTAAGAGAAGAGATGCTGGTTCAATTCCAAACTGGAACACCATTCGGTTATTTGATCATAACTGGAGTTGTAGAACTCGGATTTAGGTCCACTTTATATGGATGGAAAGATAAGACATAGACCTAAAACTTTCATGAGGGTCCAAGACTCAATTCTGCCGTTTTCAAGTTCAAATCTTAGAAACAACGGAGAAGTCGGAACCTGTCCTGCAGCTCAAACACTGTTCGGTTTTCAGCTCATATCTTGAGTTCTAGAAGTCCAAATGAGCTCTGGTTTTTTTTGCTGGAAAGCTGAGACAATTGCCCACAATTTTCATGGAACAAAGGGCTCAAATTCTGATGTTAGCAATGACGTTTTGGCCAGCCAACAATATCAAAAATCAGCCAACAATTTCAAGAACCAGCAGCCAATAATGTCAAAAACCAGCCACCAAATCAATGGTTGGCCACCAACTATTTCCTTAGTCCACCAAGCAATAGTTCCACATCTTAGCCTATAAAATGAGACATTTGCCATGTATTTAGTCATCTTGGTTTTCAGATCAAGATCATGTTCTTGCTTTCTTTCTTTATATCTTTGTAATGTTCAAGTTTTCTTTCATGTTATATTAATCTCTTGTTTATGTTTTT